>Ga0299906_10001223_pt1 | contig 22141 bp, 18 predicted proteins | sample RVTome_14_FD_200259 | JGI IMG/M metagenome (GOLD analysis project Ga0299906, IMG submission 200259) | Soil microbial communities from uranium-contaminated site in the Upper Colorado River Basin, Wyoming, United States - RVT145D125 (version 2) ...
CGAGGCGTTGCTCTTTACGTTGATCGACAACATTCAAGTGACCGAGGACGCGGTCCCGGTTCCCGCGCCGGGGACGCTGCTCCTGCTGGGTGCCGCGTTCCTCGTGGCCCGCCTCGGCACCTGCCGCAGACGGCGAGCCTGCTAACCGCGACCGCAGCCGGGCTCCGCGCGCGCTGATCTAGAGCCCCAGATACCCCGCCCGCAGCGTCGCGTCGGCCCGCAGCTCGGCCGCGGTGCCGCTCGCGATGATCCGCCCCTGCGAGAGCACGTAGTTACGCCTCGCCATCCGGAACACCTGGCCCACCTCCTGCTCGACGAGCAGCACCGGCACCCCGCCCGCGTGGACGCGCGCGATCGCGGCGAATAGCTCCTCGCGGATCATCGGCGCCAGCCCGAGCGAGGGCTCGTCGACGCAGAGCAGCTTCGCGTCGAACATCAGTGCGCGCGCGATCGCGAGCATCTGCTGCTCGCCGCCGGACAGCGTGCCGGCGATCTGCCGTTCCCGCGCGGCGAGCCGCGGGAACGACTCGTAGCAACGCTCTAGCTGCCGCTGCGTCTCGCGCCCGCTGCTGGACAGGTAAGCGCCGGCGAGCAGGTTCTCGAGCACGGTGAGCTCGCGGAACGGCCGCCGGCGCTCCGGGCACAGGACGAGACCCCGCCGCCGGATTTCGTGCGCCGGAAGGGCCTCGATGCGCTCGCCCGCGAACCATACCTCCCCGTCGAGCACGATGTCGCCCTCGGTGCCGCGTTTCATCCGCGCCTCGAACCGCACCAGCCCCGAGATCGCGCGGAGCAGCGTCGACTTCCCCGCGCCGTTCGGCCCGACCAGCCCGACGAGCTCGCCCGCGCCGACCGCGAGGGACACGCCGTTCAGGATCACGGCCTTGTCGTAGCGGACCGAGAGGCCCTTCACCTCAAGCAGCGGCATCGTGCGCGCTCCCGAGATAGGCCTCGATCACCTTGGGATCCCGCACGACGCCCGAGGGCGGCCCGTCGGCGATCAGCTCGCCGTGATCGATGACGATCACCCGGTCGACGATCGCCATGAGCTCCTTCAGCTTGTGCTCGATCATCAGCACCGCCGGCCCTTCGGAGTGCAGGCGCCCGAAGCGTCCGCCCTTGTGCAAACGGCGGATCGACTTCGCGAGGAGCTCGGACTCGGCCGGGTTCAGGCCGCCGAGCGGCTCGTCGAGCAGCAGCAGCTCCGGCTCGGTGGCGATCGCCCGCGCGACCTCGAGCCGCTTCAAGTCCCCCTGCGACAGCGCGGCGGCGGGCTCGAGCGCCATGTCGGAGATCCCGACGAACTCGAGCGCGTCCAGCGCTTTCGCCTCGATCTTCTTCACCCACTCGCCGCGGCGGCGGGCGCGCGGCGCCACGAGCGGCACCATCACGTTGGCGATGATCGGCAGGTGGCGGAACGGGCGGGTGTTCTGGAACGTTCCGGCGATGCCGCGGTTCACCACGTCCCACGGCCTCAGGCGGGTGAGGTCCTCGCCGTTGAACACGATGCGCCCCGAGTCCGGGGCGAGGATCTTGGTGATCAGGCGCAGGAGCGTCGTCTTGCCGGCGCCGTTCGGGCCGATCAGGCCGACGATCTGGTCGCGCGCGAGCTCGAAGCCGACGTCGTTGACCGCCGTCAGCCCGCCGAAGCGCTTGACGAGGTGCTCGACGCGGAAGAACGGACCCGGCATGGGACCCCGCCCTTCCCCTAGGAAGGCGACGGGGCGTGCTCGTCGCGCAGCTCGCGGCGCGAGACCTTGCCGACGTCGGTCTTCGGCAGCTCGCCGCGGAACTCGATCAGCTGCGGCACCCGGTACTCGGCCAGCCGCTCGCGGCAGAAGGCGCGGAGGTCTTCCTCGGAGAGCTTGCCGCGCGCGTCGCCGTGCAACACGACGATCGCCTTGATGACCTGCCCCGCCGCGGGGTCGGGCACGCCGATCACCCCCGCCGCCTTGACCTGCGGGTGCGCGTACAGCACGTCCTCGACGTCCTTGGCGAAGATCGAGTGCCCCTTGTGCTTGATCAGGTCCTTGGAGCGGTCGTAGAAATAGAAGTAGCCCTCCTCGTCCATGCGCACGATGTCCCCGGTGCGCATCCAGCGGATCCCGCGGGATTCGATGAACGCCTGCGCGGTCTCGTCGGGCCGGCGCCAGTACCCGTGCATCACGCTCGGGCTGGAGAGCACGAGCTCTCCGGTCGCGCCCTGCGGCACGAACGCGAGGGTTTCCGGGTCGATCACCGCGGCGAGCATGCCGGGGAGCGGGCAGCCGAACGAGCCGACCTTCGGGCGATGGACCGGATTGAGGTGGCTCGTCGCGCAGTTCTCGGACAGCCCGTAGCCCTCGGTGATGCTCGCGCCGGTGCGCTTCGCCCAGTCCTGCATCGTCGACTCGTGCAGAGTGTCCGCGCCCGAGACCAGGAGCTTGAGCCGCCGCCAGTTCACCTTGCCGGTGTCCTTGTGGTCCTTCAGGTATTCATAGAGTGTCGGCACGCCATAGAAGAGGGTGACCTGGTAGCGCTCCATCGCCGCGAGCATCGCTTCGGTGTCCGGGGTCGTGAACAGCACCAGCAGGTGGCCCTGGCACAGGCCGTTGAGCATGATCTGGACCTGCCCGTAGACGTGGAAGAACGGCAGGAAGGCGAGGATCACCTCCCGGTTCGCCTCGAGGCTGGGCAGCATGGCGTGGACGCTCGCCATCGCGGCCACGAGGTTGTAGTGGCTGAGCATCACGCCCTTGGGGTGGCCGGTCGTCCCGCCCGTATACGGCAGCACGGCGAGGTCGGCGCGTGGATCGATCGTCACCTGCGGCGGCTGCGCCGGGTACTTCGCGAGGAGATCCTGCAGCCAGTGGAGGTTCGCCGCGGGCGGGACCTCCGGTGAGCCGAGGTCGATGTCCGGCAGCAGGCGGCGCAAGAAGCCCTTGCCGAGGAAGCGCTTCAGCGCCGGCAGGTATTCGCCGACGTTGGTGACGATCACCCGATCGAGCGCGGCGCCGCTCTTCGCCACCTTGTCGTAGAGGACGTCCTGGCAGACGATCACGCGCGCGCCGCTGTCTTCGAGCTGGAAGCGGACTTCGTGGCTGGTGTACACCGGGCTGATCGGCGTCACCGTCGCCCCCGCCTTGAGCGCAGCGAAGTACGCGATGATGAACTGCGGGCTGTTGAGGAGATACAGCGCTACCCGGTCGCCTTTCTTCACGCCCAGCTCGGCGAACGCGCAAGCGAGGCGGTCGGTCGCCTCGCGCAGCTCGCGGTAGGTGATCTCCCGGCCGTAAAAGACAACCGCCGTCCGCTCGGGCGCGCGCTCGGTCGCCTCGTCGAACGCCTGGGGGACCGACCTGGCCGGCGCCGCCACGGTTTCCGGCACCCCGGGCTCGTAGAACTTCAGCCAGGGCTTGGCGAGATACTGCGCTCCGGCGTCCATCGTCCTCCTCAGCCGGCGACGCCCGCGCGCGCGAGCATCGCGTGCAGGAGCACGTTGCAGCCGGCGGCGAGATCGTCGGGCTTCGCGTCCTCGATCTCGTTGTGGCTGATGCCGTCCTTGCACGGCACGAAGATCATCGCCGTCGGCGCGACGCGTGCGATGTACACCGCATCGTGCCCGGCCCCGCTCACGATCTCGAGGCTGGGGTAGCCGCCGCCGCGCGCGCCAGCGCGCACCGCGGCGACGCATTCGGCGTCGAAGTGGCACGGCGGGAAGTACACCACCTCCTCGGCCTTCACCACCACGTTGCACTCTCCGCCGACGCGCGCGCACGCCTCGCGGAGCTGCCGCTCCATCGTCCGCAGCCCGTCGTCGGTGGGGTGGCGGAAATCGACCGAGAACTTCACCTCGCCCGGCACCACGTTGCGGGAGTTCGGGGCGACCTGCATGAAGCCGACCGTGCCGCGCCCGTGCGGCGCCTCGCCGTGCGCGATGCGGTTGACCTCGATGACCAGTTTCGCGGCGGCGAGCAGGGCGTCCTTGCGAAGTCCCATCGGCGTCGGGCCGGCGTGCGCGTTCATGCCGGTCACCGTCACGTCGTACCAGCGCTGGCCGAGCGCGCCCATCACGATGCCGATCGTGTTCTTAGTGTCCTCGAGGATCGGGCCCTGCTCGATGTGTGCCTCGAAGTACGCGCCGACCGGCGTGCCCGTGGGCGCGCTCCCCGCATAGCCGATGCGCTTCAGCTCGTCCCCGACGAGCTTCCCGTCGACGTCGGTGCGCGCGAGGACGTAGTCGAGGGGGAACACGCCCGCGAACACGCCCGAGCCCATCATCACCGGCGTATAGCGCGTGCCTTCTTCGTTGGTCCACACCGCGACCTCGATGGGGGCGTCGGTCCGCACGCCGCGGTCGTTCAGCGTGCGCACGACCTCGAGGCCCGCGAGCACGCCGTAGTTGCCGTCGAACTTGCCGCCCGAGGGCTGCGTGTCGATGTGGCTGCCGGCGACGATCGGCGGTCGCCGCGCGTCGCGCCCGGCGCGCCGGCCGAAGATGTTGCCGATGGGGTCCACGCGCACTTCCAGCCCCGCCGCCTTGAACCAGCCCACCACGCAGTCCCGGCCCTGCCGGTCGAGGTCGGTGAGCGTGATCCGTCGCACCCCGCCGAGCGGGGTCGCGCCGATCTGCGCGAGGTCCATCAGCGAGCGCCAGAGCCGGTCCCCATCGATCTTCAGGTCCGCGCTAGCGCGCGGGACTCCGGTTGCGATGTCGTTCATCGTGGCCTCCGTTGAAGACAATTATGCCCAGCCGCGGCGATCAGCGCGCCGGCAGCGTCCGGCGCAGCACGCGGCCGGGCCGCGCGCCGGTGACCCGGCCGTCGCGCCACACGAGCGCGCCGTTGACCAGCACGAACGCAATGCCGGCGGCGGGCGTGGCCGGCCGCTCGAACGTCGCGGTGTCGATGACGCGGTCGGGATCGAACACCGTGACGTCGGCGAACGCGCCGGGTGCGAGCAGGCCGCGACCCGCGAGGCCGAAGGTGCGCGCCGAGAGCCCGGTCATCTTGTGCACCGCCTGCTCGAGCCCGAAGAGCCCCACCTCCCGGCAGTAGTGTCCCAGCACGCGCGGAAACGTGCCCCACAGGCGCGGGTGCGGGTGGACGTCGTGCGGCAGGCCGTCGGACCCGATCATGGTGTGCGGGAACGCGAGGACGCGGCGCACGTCCTCCTCGCTCATCATGAAGTACACCGCGCCGCCCGGCGGGTGGCGGCGCGCCGCCTCCTCCGCGCCGCAGCCCATCGCGCGCGCGATCTCGTCGAGCGGCTGGCCGGCGAGCTCCGGGTGCGCTTTCGACCACGTCACGATCGTCTTCGCGGCGCGCTCGGCCATGTCCCAGCGCAGGATGGTCGACGAGGCGACGTAAGGATACGCGTCGAGCCCCACGGTCTGCGCGCGCATCGCCGCCTGAATCGCGGGAAGCGTCTCGCGCGTGCGGCCGTGGTTCGGCGCACCCGCCGCCTTGTGGTGCGAGATCACCACCGGCACGGCCGCCTCCCGCCCGATGCGGAACGTCTCGTCGAGCGAATCGAGGACATGATCGCCTTCGTCCCGCATGTGCGTCACGTAGAGCGCGCCGCGCTCGGCGAGCGGCGCGCAGAGCGCGATCACCTCCTCGGTCGGCGCCCGGTTCGCCGGGGCGTAGGCCAACCCCGTCGAGAACCCGATCGCCCCGGCGTCGAGGCTCGCAGCGACGAGGTCGCGCATACGCCCGATCTCGGACGGCGTCGCGGGACGATCGAGGCTGTCCATGGTGCCGACGCGCAGCGTCGTGTGACCGACCATGGCCGCTGCGTTGACGGTGGCCGGGCGCGCGGCGAGCTCCTCGAGATAGTCCGCGAACCGCGCGTACCGGAACCCGCCCTCGCCGCCGATCAGATCGAGCGGCGGCGGCGCGCGCTCGGCGACGAGCGGGGCGAGGCTGATGCCGCAGTTGCCGGCGATCACCGTGGTCACGCCCTGGCTCACCTTCGGCGTCATCTCCGGAGCCGCGAGCAGCAGCCGGTCGTCGTGCGTGTGCACGTCGATGAAGCCCGGCGCGACCACGTGCCCGGACGCGTCGAGCTCGACCTCCGCGCGCCAGTCGTCGAGGCGGCCGACCGCGGCGATGCGGTCGCCGGCGATCGCGACGTCGCCCGGCGCGCGCGGTGCGCCGCTGCCGTCGATGACGGCGCCGTTGCGGATGATCGTATCGCAGCGCTGCATCGCGGTCACTCCGGCGGCGGCACCGCGCCCTTGCGCTCGACGATCAACCCGTAGGCCTGAGGCTCGCGGTGCCGCGCGAAGTTGAACACCGTGTTCTTGTACGACTTCGTCAGATCGAGATCGCAGCGCGCGATCGCCAGCTCGTCGCCGAGCGTCGTGCACGCGGCGACGATCTCGCCCGAGGGCGCGACGATGACCGAGCCGCCGATCTGGTCGACGCCCTCCTCGCGGCCGCACTTCGAGACGCCCACGACCCACGTGCCGTTCTGATAGGCGCCCGACTGCATCACGAGCGCGTTGTGGAAGTTCCCGAGCGCGTCGTGCTCGGGCGCCGGCGGGTGGTGCACCGGCGTGTTGTAGCCGAGCAGCACCAGCTCCACGCCCTGCAGCCCCATCACGCGATAGGTCTCCGGCCAGCGCCGGTCGTTGCAGATGCACATCCCGACGATGCTGTCGAACGCGCGGAACACCGGGAAGCCGAGGTTGCCGGTCTCGAAGTAGCGCTTCTCGAGGTGCTGGAAGCGCCGCCAGGGTTCGTGCTCGGCGTGTCCCGGCAGGTGCACCTTGCGGTACTTGCCGACGATCCGCGCGCCCTTGTCGACGAGAATCGAGGTGTTGAAGCGGCGCGTGCGGCCGCCCTCCGCGGCGAGCTCGGCGTAGCCGAGGTAGAAGCCGATGCCGAGCTCGCGCGCACCGTCGAACAGCGGCTGCGTGTCCTTCGAGGGCATCTCGCGCTCGAAGAAGACGTCGATGTCCTCCTGGCGCTCGAAGTGCCAGCGCGGGAAGAACGTCGTGAGCGCGAGCTCCGGGTAGACGACGAGGTCGCAGCCGTGCGCCCTCGCCTGGCGCATGAGCCCGAGCAGGCGTCCGACGACCTGGGCGCGTGTTTCGGCGCGGGCGATCGGACCGAGCTGCGCCGCGCCGACGGTGACGATGCGGGTCATGGCAAATCCCTCCTGCGGGCGAGCACTTCCTCGGCCGACCGGCCCACGATCCGCCGGTAGATGTCCGGATCCGTGTCGCCCTCGCTGCCGAGCAGCAGCACGCGCGCGCGTGCATCCAGCCCGAGCTGCGCGGGCGGCCCCGGGCCATCCAGCACGGCGAGGAGCGCGGCGAGTCCGGCCGCACCGGTCTCGCCGGCGACGATCGCCGGATCGCTGCCGTATGGTTTGGCGAGCCCGCGCACCGCTTCGAGCGCCCAGTCGTCGCCGACGGCGAGCGCGAAGTCCGCGCCCTCGCATAGGATCTCCCACGCGAGCTCGGACACTTCTCCGCACGCGAGGCCCGCCATGACGGTCTCGAGGCCGCCGTGGACGGCCACCGGCCGTCCCGCTTCGATGCTTCGCAGCAGGCAATCGGCGCGTAGCGGCTCGACCGCGGCGAATCGCGGGCGCCGCGGTCCCCAGACGAGCCAGAGCTTCGCGCAGATGGCGGCGGCGAGCGCACCTACGCCGACCTGCACGAAGACGTGCGTCGGGACCTCGTCCGCGGGAAGTTGCCGGAGGATCTCCGCAGCCATCACGCCGTACCCGTGCATGACGTCGACGGGCACGTCGCGATAACCGGCGTAGGACGTGTCCGAGACGACGAACCAGCCGTGCTGGGCCGCTTCGGCCGCGGCACGGCGCACCGCGTCGTCGTAGTTGCCCGGCACCCGCACGACCTCGGCACCGTAGCCGCGGATCGCGGCGGCGCGCCCCTCGCTGACCGTCGCGTGGATGAAGATCACGCACTTGCACCCGGCGAAGCGTGCGCCCCACGCGACCGAGCGGCCATGGTTGCCGTCCGTTGCGCAGGTGACCGTGACTTCGCGCGCGGGTCGACCCTGCCGCTCCAGCACGCGCCGCACCGCGTACGCGCCGCCGAGCGCCTTGAAGCTCTTCAGGCCGAACCGGCCGCGCTCGTCCTTGTACCAGAGCGCCGCGAGGCCGAGGCTGCGGGCGAGGCCGTCGAGCCGGACGAGCGGCGTGGCGGCGTATTCCGGCCAGCTCGCGATCTCCCGCTCGGCGGCGGCGAAGCCGTCCGCGGTGAGGACCGAAGCGCTGTACGCGGCGTCGTGCGGCGCGGCGCGCGGATTGACGGCGACGCGCAGCCCGCCACTCATGACGGCTTGACGTCGCGCAGATGGCAGGCGACCAGGTGGCCGGGACGGACTTCCTTCATCGCGGGCTCCTCGCGCCGGCAGCGCTCCTCCGCGTACGGGCAGCGCGTGTGGAAGCGGCAGCCGGGCGGCGGCGTGATCGGGCTGGGCACGTCGCCCTGGAGGATGATGCGCTTCCGCTTCGCTCCCGGCTCGGGCACCGGCACCGCCGACAGCAGCGCCTCGGTGTAGGGATGCTGCGGGTCCCGGAACAGCGTCTGCTTGTCGGTGAGCTCGACGATCTTGCCGAGGTACATCACCGCCACGCGGTGGCTGATGTGCTCGACCACCGCCAGGTCGTGCGCGACGAAGAGGTACGACATCCCGAACTCCGCCTGCAGGTCCCCCAGCAGGTTGATGACCTGCGCCTGCACCGAGACGTCGAGCGCCGAGACCGGCTCGTCGCAGACGATCAGCTTCGGCTGCAGCGCGAGCGCGCGCGCGATGCCGAGGCGCTGGCGCTGCCCGCCCGAGAACTCGTGCGGGTACTTGACCATCTGGTCCGCGCGCAAGCCCACTTTGTCGAACAGCCACGCGACCTTCTCGCGCACCGCGGGCGCCCCGAGCCGCGCGTAGTTGCGCAGCGGCTCGGCGACGATGTCGGCGGCGCGCAGGCGCGGGTTGAGCGACGAGTAAGGATCCTGAAAGACCGCCTGCAGCTCGCGGCGAAACGGGCGCATCGCCGCGCGCCCGAGCGCGTCGATCCGCTGCCCGCGCCACTCGATCGTGCCGGCGGTGGGATCGACGAGCCGCAGGATCGTCTTGCCGGCGGTCGACTTGCCGCAGCCCGACTCGCCGACGAGGCCGAGCGTCTCGCCGGCGGCGATCGAGAAGCTGATCCCATCGACGGCGTGCACCTTCGCGACGGCGCGCCCGAGCAGCCCTTTGCGCACCGGGTAGTGCTTGCGCAGGTCCCGGACCTGGAGCAGGACGCTCATCCCACCACCGCGCGCGCAAGCCGATCCGATTCCCAGCACGCGACCCAGTGGCCCTCGGCCTTCTCCTCGAGCGGCGGGTACTCCGCCGCGCAGCGTGCCGTCGCGTGCGGGCAGCGCGGCGCGAACAGGCACCCCACCACCACCTCTTTGAGCGACGGCACCATCCCTGGGATCTCGGCGAGCCGCTTGCGGGCGTCCCCCGCCGCCGCCTCCGCGAGCCGCGGGATCGAGCCGAGCAGCCCCTTCGTGTACGGGTGCAGGGGCCGCGCGAAGAGCCGCTCGACCGGCGCCTCCTCGACCTTCCGGCCCGCGTACATCACTACGACGCGCTGGGCCATCTCCGCGACGACGCCAAGGTCGTGGGTGATCAGGATGATCGCCGCGCCGGTCTTCGCCTTGAGCTCGCGCATCAAGTCGAGGATCTGCGCCTGGATCGTGACATCGAGCGCGGTCGTCGGCTCGTCGGCGATGAGGAGCTTCGGGTTGCACGACAGCGCCATCGCGATCATCACGCGCTGGCGCATCCCACCGGAGAGCTCGTGCGGGTACTGCTTCACGCGCCGCTCGGGCTCGGCGATCTTCACCAGCCGCAGCATCGCGATCGCGCGCGCGGTGGCGCCGCGCCGGTCCAGGCCCTGGTGCAGCACGAGCGCCTCGGCGATCTGCCGGCCGATCGTGAGCACCGGGTTCAGCGAGGTCATCGGCTCCTGGAAGATCATCGAGATCTCGTTGCCGCGGATGCCCCGCATCGCGGCCTCGGTCAGATCGAGGAGGCTTCGCCCCTCGAACACGAGCCGGCCGGCGATCCTTCCCGGCGGCGACGGGATCAGCCGCAGGATCGAGAGCGAGCTGACGCTCTTGCCGCAGCCGGACTCGCCGACCACCGCGAGCGTCTCTCCCGGGTACACGCGATACGACACCCCGTCCACCGCACGCACGATGCCGTCGCGCGTGTAGAACCACGTCTTGAGGTCCTCGACCTCCAGCAACGGCGCAACGCGGGCATCCATGGCCTACATCCGGCGCGCGAGGCGCGGGTCGAGCGCGTCGCGGAGACCGTCGCCGAGCAGGTTCACCGCGAGCACGGTGAGCGACAGGAACGCGCCCGGGATCAGGATGAGCCAGGGCTTGAGCTGGAAGAGGCTCCGCGCCTCGGCCATGATGTTTCCCCAACTCGGGATGTTCAGCGGCATGCCCGCACCGATGAACGAGAGGATGGCCTCGGTGATCATCGCGGAGGCAAAGATGTAGGTGCCTTGCACCAGGAGCGGCGCGACCGTGTTCGGCAGGATGTGGCGCACGAGCGTGCGCGCGACGCCGGTCCCGGCGGCGGTGGCTGCCTCGACGAACGGCTGCTCGCGCAGCGTCAGGACGAGGCTCCGCACGAGGCGCACCACGCGCGGAATCTCGGCGATCGTGATGGCGAATACGACGTTCTCCAGGCTCGCCTTCGTGAGGGCCATCAACGCGATCGCCAGCAGCACCGACGGGATCGACATCAGCCCGTCCATCACGCGCATCACGATCGCGTCGACCCACCGGATGAAGCCGGTGACGAGCCCGATCGCGAGCCCGACGAGCGTCGAGAGGATCGCGACCGCGAGGCCGACCGTGAGCGACACGCGCGCGCCGTACAGCACGCGGCTGTACACGTCGCGCCCGAGCATGTCCGTGCCGAACCAGTACTCGCCCCACGGGTCCCGCAGGCGCTTCACGGGCGACATCGCCTGCGGGTCCACCGTGCCGAGCAGGGGCGCGGCGATCGCGACGGCGAGCATCGCGAGGAGCACCGCCGCGCCGAAGATCGCGGTCGGATGGCGGCGCAGCGCGTCCTTGAACCGCGCCCAGGTCGGCGAGACGGAGCGCGCGGCGGGGAGGGTTTCCGCGACTGCAGCCACGTTAGTATCGAATTCGCGGATCGAGCAGCGTGTAGCTCATGTCCACGGCGAGGTTGACGAGCACGTACGCCGCCGAGAAGAGCAGCGTGACCGCCTGGATGATCGGGTAGTCGCGCCGCAGGATCGCGTCCACCGTGAGCCGGCCGATGCCGGGGATCGCGAACACCGTCTCGGTCACGACCACCCCGGAGATGAGCAGCGCGAGGCCGATGCCGATGATGGTCACGATCGGCACCGCCGCGTTCTTCAGCGCGTGGCCGATCAGCACGTCGTGCGATGCGAGGCCTTTCGCCTGCGCGGTGCGGATGTAGTCCTGCGAAAGCACCTCCAGCATCGAGGCGCGCGTGATGCGCGCAATCAGCGCCATGTACACGGTGCCGAGCGCGACGCTCGGGAGGATCATGTGGCGCAGGAACGGCCAGAACCCCTCGGTGATGCTCACGTAGCCCTGCACCGGCAGCCACTCCAGCTGGATCGAGAACAGCATGATCAGCAGGTACGCGAACACGAACACCGGCAGCGAGAAGCCGAGCACTGCGAAGCCCATCACGCAGCGGTCGATCCAGGTGCCGGCCCGCCAGGCGGCGATCACGCCGATCGGCACCGCGACGACCACCGCGACGATCAGGGTGCAGACCGTGAGCGCGACGGTCGGCTCGATGCGCTGCCCGATGAGCTGCGCGACCGGGAGGTTGGTGAAGATCGAGACGCCGAGGTCGCCGTGCGCGAGCGCCCACAGCCAGGTGCCGAAACGCACGAGGTAGGGCTGGTCGAGCCCGAGCTTCGCGCGGATGCGCGCGATGTCCTCCTCGGTCGCGATGTCGCCCGCGATGACCGCGGCCGGGTCGCCCGGGCTGAGATACAGCAGCGAAAAGACGAACAGCGCGACCACCCCCATGACGGGGATGGTCGCGAGCAGACGCTTTAGGAGGTAAACGAGCACACGGCTGCTTCGGTCCCCTCCTCATCGAGGCGGGGTGCCCGAGTTGCAAGCGAGCGCGGGGTGGTGTGCGAAACGCGGCTCAACCACCCCGCCGCCTGCCGGCGGCACCCCTCCCGGCCAGGAGGGGAACCTGCGCTACCTCTTGTCGACGTTCCACATCAGGTTCACCGGCGAGACGAGGATACCGGAGAGGCTCGTGCGGTACGCCGTCGGGATGATGAACTGCGCGGTCGGGATGTAGGGCACCACCTCCCACGCGCGGCTCTGCATCTGCTCGGCGATCTTCCGCTGCACGGCCTGGTCGGGCGCCGCGAACCACTCGTCGCGAAGCTGCTCGATGCGCGTGTCGGTCGGCCAGCCGAACCACGCTTTGTCGCCCGAGCCGCGCAGCGCGGCGTTGAGCGCCGGCGTCGCCTGGTCCGGCCCCACCCACCAGGTATGGAAGATCGACCAGCCGCCCTTGTCCACCGGCTCCTTCGACGAGCGGCGCGTGATCAGCGTGCCCCAGTCGCCCGCCTGCAGCTCGACGTTGACCCCGAGCTTGCGCAGGAGCTCGGTCGTGATCAGCGCCTGGGCGTGCACGATCGGCTGGTCGGTCGCGTCGAGCACGACGATCTTCTCGCCCTTGTAGCCCGCTTCCTTGATGAGCTGCTTGGCGCGCTCGAGGTCGCGCTTGCCGGTGAGCACCGCGGAGCCGGCGTTGTTCGCGAGCGGGGTGCCGCAGGTGAAGTACGACGCGCACGGCTTGCCGTTCTTCGGGTCGCCGGCGATGCCGATCGCGTAGTCCTGCTGGGCGACGACGTGGAGCAGCGCCTGGCGCATCTTCGGGTTGTTGAACGGCGGTTGCAGGTGGTTGAAGCGGATCATCCCCATCGAGCCGAGCGGGTCGGTGGTCTCGATCTTGACGTCCTTGTTCTTCGCCAGTACCGGGATCAGGTCGGGCGGAAGCTGTTGCCACCAGTCGACCTCGCCGGAGTTGAGCGCCGCGGCGGCGGTCGCCGAGTCGGGGATGTAGCGCCACTCGACGCGGTCGACCTTGACCACCTTGCCGCCGGCGGCCCAGGACGGCGGCTCCTTGCGCGGCACGTAGTCGGTGAACTTGGCGTAGACCACCTTGTTCCCCGGGACCCACTCCTCCTTGACCATGCGGAACGGCCCGGAGCCGATCGGCTCGGGGATCTGCTGGAACGCGTCGGTCTTGGCGATGCGCTCGGGCATGATGAACGGCACGTTCGAGGACGGCTTGCCGAGCGCCTCGAGCACGTACCCGAACGGCGTCTTGAGCTTGAGGCGGAAGGTCTTGTCGTTCACCGCCGTCCACGACTCGGTCAGCTCGCCGAGCTTCTGCCCGAGCACGTCGCGCTTCGCCCAGCGCTCGATCGAGGCGATGCAGTCGGCCGAGCGCACCGGCTGGCCGTCGTGGAACTTCAGCCCGTCGCGCAGCGTGAAGGTGTAGGTCAGCTTGTCCGCGCTCACGTCCCACTTGCCCACCATCTGCGGCTGGATCTGGAACTTGGCGTCGGTGGAGAACAGCGTGTCGTACACCATGTAGCCGTGGTTGCGGGTGATGTACGCGGTGGTCCAGATCGGGTCGATCGAGCGCAGGTCGGCCTCGGGGATGAACCTGATCGTTTTCTGCTGCGCGACGGCGGACCCGGCGGCGAGCGCGCCGGCGGCGAGCGTCGCGACGAGCGCCAGGGCGCGAATGCGGTTCGGAACAGGGTTGCTCATCGTAGGCCTCCTCAGCATGGGTAGCGGGACGCACCGCCGCGGCGCGACGGCCTTGCTTCCGGTCGGGTCGCCTCGCGCGAGTGCGGCGAGGCTTCTGCGGGGGGATTCTGCCCCAGATGGCCGGACTCCGGCAACGCGGGTCGCCCGGGCGGGCTTAGTCGTGCATCACGCGCTCGCACCCCTGGTTTGACAGCCATCGCGTCGGGGCAGTAAGGTTCGGGTGGCAGGACCGAAGGGGAGTAGCCTCACAGCAACGGCCGTCATTCCGGGACTCGCGTCCCCGGTCCTGCTGGCAACGCAAGTTGTGGCGAGACCTTTACCGACCGGTAAAGGTTTTCTTCGCCCTTCCCTTCCCCGGTCGCCGTTCCAAGGGCGGAAAACGGTCGAGATGCCGTCGCGCGCTCAATGGAACTGCCGGCCGCTGCCCCTTCAGCCGTAACCCCCGCCGGTCCTTTCCTCCGGGATCCTGCTCGTCCCGGCGCCGCGGCGTCTCGTCCTCACGCCCCCGCCTCGAGGACATGAAACGCCCCCACAACGAAGAAGCCACCGTCGCCGCACCCTCGAACGAGCGAGCGCCTGCCTGGCACTGTCTGGCCACGGCGGAGGTCGCCGGGCAACTCGCGACCGACTTCGCGGCCGGCCTGACGCGCGCCGAGGCCGCGAGCCGGCTCGCGCGCTACGGCCCCAACGCGATCCAGGAGGGAGAGAAGCGCAGCGCGTGGCGCATGCTCCTCGACCAGTTCACCGACTTCATGATCATCGTGCTGCTCGTGGCGGCGGTGATCTCGGGGTTCATCGGCGAGGTCGTCGACACGATCGCCATCCTGGTGATCGTGGTGATGAACGGGACGATCGGCTTCATCCAGGAGTACCGCGCCGAGCAGGCAATGGCGGCGCTCAAGAAGCTCGCGGCCGCGACCGCGCGCGTCGTGCGCGACGGCGCGGTGATCGAGGTGGCGGCCGCCGAGCTCGTGCCCGGCGACGTGGTGGTGCTCGAGGCCGGAAACGTCATCCCGGCCGACCTGCGGGTCTTCGAGAGCGTCGTGCTGAGGACCGAGGAGGCGGCGCTCACCGGCGAGTCGGTGCCGGTCGAGAAGCGCACCGAGCCGATCGAAGGGGCCGACCTCTCGATCGGCGACCGCCGCAACATGGCCTACAAGGGGACGACGGTCGCCTACGGGCGCGGGCGCGGGGTCGTCGTCGGCACGGGCATGCAGACCGAGCTCGGCAAGATCGCCGCGCTGCTCGCGCTCGAGAGCGAGGTGAAAACGCCGCTCCAGAAGCGCCTGGCGGAGTTCGGCCGCAAGCTGGCGGTCGCCGCGCTCGTCATCTGCGGCGTGGTGTTCGTCTTCGGCATCCTGCGCGGCGAGCCGATCGCGCTCATGTTCCTCACCGCGGTGAGCCTCGCGGTGGCGGCGATTCCCGAGGCGCTGCCGGCGGTGGTCACCATCTCGCTCGCGCTGGGCGCCTACAAGATGGTGAAGCAGAACGCGCTGATCCGGCGGCTGCCGGCGGTGGAAGCGCTCGGCTCGGTCACCTACATCTGCTCCGACAAGACCGGCACCCTCACGCAGAACCGGATGAGCGTCGAGGAGTTCTGGATCGATGGACGCCACCTGAAGCACCCCGAGCGCAAGGACCTGCAGGGCGAGGCCGCGCGGCGGATGCTGAGCGCGCTCGCCCTCAACAACGACGCGTCGGCGCCGGACGGCGGGGCCGAGACCGGCGACCCGACCGAGATCGCCCTGCTGGTGGCGGCGCGCCGGGCAGGCTACGACAAGACCGCGCTCGAAGCCGCCACGCCGCGCGTCGCCGAGCTGCCGTTCGATTCCGACCGCAAGCTGATGACCACCCTGCACCGCGAGGGGCAGCGCGTCGTCGCGTACACCAAGGGCGCGCCGGAGAAAATCGTCGAGCGCTGCGTGCGCGCCCTCTCGGACGGGCAGGCCGGCCCGCTCGCCGCGGACGAGCTTCTCGCGATCGCCGAGCGGATGGCAGCGGCGGGGCTGCGGGTCATCGGCGTCGCCTGTCGCCACTGGGACGGCGTGCCGGGCGAGCTCGCCTCCGAGACGCTCGAGACCGAGCTCGTGTTCGTCGGCCTGGTGGGGATGATCGATCCGCCGCGGCCGGAGGTGTCGGAAGCGGTGCGCCAATGCAAGACGGCGGGCATCACCCCGGTGATGGTCACGGGGGACCATCCGGCGACGGCGCGCGCCATCGCGGCACGCCTCGGCATCCTGGGCGAGGACAACAAGGTCCTCACCGGCCAGCAGATGTCGCGGCTCGCCGCGGGCGAGTTCGAGCGCGACGTGAAGGACATACGCGTCTACGCGCGGGTCGACCCGGCGCAGAAGATCATGATCGTCGCCGGGCTGCAGGCGAAGGGCGAGTTCGTCGCCATGACCGGGGACGGCGTGAACGACGCGCCGGCGATCAAGCGCGCCGAGATCGGCGTCGCGATGGGCAAGATCGGCACCGACGTGTCGCGCGAGGCCTCCTCGATGGTGCTCCTCGACGACAACTTTGCCACCATCGTGACCGCGGTGCGCGAGGGCCGCCGCATCTACGACAACATCCGCAAGTTCATCCGCTACGTGATGGCGGGCAACATCGGCGAGATCGTGGCCATCCTGGTCGCGCCGTTCCTCGGGATGCCGATCCCGCTGCTGCCGATCCAGATCCTGTGGGTCAACCTGGTCACCGACGGCCTGCCGGGGCTCGCGCTCGCGCTCGAGCCGGAGGAGCGCGCCATCATGCGGCGCCCGCCGCGCCCGCCCGACGAGAGCGTGTTCGCGCGCGGCATGGGCTACCAGGTGCTGTGGACCGGCATCCTGATCGGCGGGATCACCCTGACCGTGCAGTGGTGGGCAATGGCGATCGGCTCGCCCAACTGGCAGACGATGGCGTTCACCTCGCTCACGATGTGCCAGATGTTCATCGTGCTCGCCATCCGCTCGGACCGCGAGGGGCTGCACACGATCGGGGTGCTCTCGAACAAGCACCTCGCCGGCGCGGTGTTCCTGACGTTCCTGCTGCAGCTCGCGGTGATCTACATCCCGGCGCTGAACCCGATCTTCAAGACCACGCCGCTCACCGCCCTGGAGCTCGCGATCTCGCTCGTCCTGCCGGCACTGGTGCTGGTCATGGTCGAGTTCGAGAAGGTGTTTATCCGCCGCGGCTGGCTGTACGCGGAGCGGCCCGGCGCGCGACGCCTCGCGCATGCGGGTTGATGCCGCCCGGAGCAGGAGGATGCCATGCTGAGATTGCTGCTGCCGATCGATGACGCCGGCAAGCTCGACCACGCCGTGCGCTACGTCGCGATGTGCCAGCGCGAGAGCCGCTCGCCGATCCAGCTCCACCTCCTGCACGTCGAGACGCCGCTGTCGAGCTACGTCGCGTCGAAGCTCCCGGCCGGCTCCGTGAGGCGCTACCACGACGACCACAGCCGGGAGGTGCTCGAGCCGACGGCCGCCGCGTTCGCGCACGCGAGCATCCCGTGCAAGACGCACGCCGTCGTCGGCGACCCGGTGAAGTGCATCGTGGAGTTCGCGCGGGACACCGGCATCCACCGCATCGCCCTGGTGACCCGCGCGCGCCAGACGATCCCCGAGGTGCTGTTCGGCTCGATCACCGCCGGCGTGCTGCAGGAGTCGCCGGTGCCGGTGGAGGTCGTGCCGATCGAGCCCGGCTCGTCGCTGCGCGTCTACGCCCGTGCCGCCGGCGCCGGCGCAACGATCCTCACGCTCGTGTATCTCGCTCTCGAGTGACGGGAGCCGACGATGACGCTCGACAGCACCGAGTTCTGGATCGCCCTCGCGCAGATCATCGGCATCAACATCGTGCTGTCGGGCGACAACGCGGTGGTGATCGCGCTTGCCGCCCGTTCGCTGCCCCCCAGGCAGCAGAAGCAGGCGGTGCTGTGGGGGAGCGGGGCCGCGGTCGTGATGCGGATCGTCCTCACGGTCGTCGCCGTGGAGCTGCTCAAGCTGCCCTGGCTCAAGCTGGTCGGCGCGGTGCTGCTGTTCTGGATCGCGGTCAAGCTGCTGCTGCCGGAGTCCGAGGGCGAAGGCGGCGGCTGCGCCGGCTCCGGCATGGCCGCGGCCGTCAAGACGATCCTGATCGCCGACCTGGTGATGAGCCTCGACAACGTGATCGCGGTGGCGGCGGCGGCGAAGGGCAGCCTGCTCCTGCTGATCCTGGGCCTCGGGATCTCGATTCCGCTCGTGATCTTCGGCAGCACGCTGCTGCTCGGGCTGATGGAGCGCTTCCCGATCATCATCACGATCGGCGCGGCGCTGCTCGGGTGGGTCGCCGGCGAGATGATGATCTCGGATCCGGTCGCGAAGGGCTGGATCGACGCCAACGCGGCGTGGCTGCACTACGCCGGGCCGGCGGTGGGCGCGGCGGCGGTCGTCGTCGTCGGCAAGGTGCTGGCGAAGCGGCACGAGGAGGTGCTGGTCGTCCTGGACGATCTGGCCGCGGACGACCCGCAGCCCGCGGCGGCCAAAGCGCCCGCCGCGCAACCCAAGTAACGGAGGCGGTCATGCTCAACCGGATCCTGCTTGCGGTCGACGCCTCCGACAACGCCCTGCGCGCGGTCGACTACGCGATCGCGCTCCGCGACGAGCTGCGGCCGCTGCACGCGATCGACCTCCATCTCCTGAACGTGCAGCGTCCGCTGACCGGCGACGTGGCCGCGTTCGTGGCGAAAGAGGCCTTGCGCGACTATCACCACGAGCGCGGTCTGAAGGCGCTGGAACGGGCCCGCGCCCGGCTCGACGAACGCGAGGTGCCCTACACCTACCATCTGCTGGTCGGTCTGCCCTGGCAGATGATCAGCGAGTACGCCAGGGAGAAGGCGTGCGACCACGTCCTGATGGGTCGCCGCGGCCTCGGGTCCTTCACCGGCGGATTGCTGGGCTCGGTGGCGCAGAAGGTGCTGCACTCCGCGGATCAGCCGGTGGTGCTCGTGAAGTGACGCCGGCGAGGCTCGCGTCGGGCGGGAGAGCGCTTCAGCCGGATTCGGCGAGCTTGAGACGCTGCACCTTGCCGGACGCGCCTTTCGGGAGCTCGGGGAGGAACCGGAACGCCTTCGGCGTCTTGTAGCGGCCGAGTTCCGCGAGGCAGAGCGCGCGGAGCTCCTCCTCGCTCACGCTCGCCCCCGGCCGGGTCACCACGCAGGCGAGGATGTCCTGGCCATAATTGGGGTCCGGAATGCCGACCGCGGCCGCCTCCAGCACCGCCGGGTGACGCAGCAGCACCTCGTCGATCTCGCGCGGCGCGACGTTCTCCCCGCCCTTGATGATCAGTTCCTTCAGGCGCCCGGTGATGAAGTAGAAGCCGTCCGCGTCGCGGTAGCCGAGATCGCCCGTGCGCAGCCACCCTTCCCGGTCGAACGCCTTGGCGGTCAGCTCGGGCGCCTTGTAATAGCCACGCATCACGTTCGGCCCCCGCAGGCAGATGTCGCCCGCACCCCCGGCGGGGAGCTCGCGGCCGGCATCCGGGCCATCGCCCACATCGATGACCTTCGCCTCGACGCCGCAGGGCAGCCCCGGCGTCCCGTACTTGCGCCGGGCCGGGTCCTGCGGATTGGCGAACACGACCGAGGCGGACTCGGTCATGCCCATCGCCTCGATCACCGGGATGCCGAAGGTGGTTTCGAATGCGCGATGCTGCTCGGGCGGCAGCGGGGACGAGGCCGAACGGCCGAAGCGCACCGTCGGGAAGCGGTAGGCGCGCGCCGGGTCCGCGGCATTCAGGAGATAAGCGATGATCGTGGGCACCATGTTGATCCAGGTCGCCGCGTACCGCTCGACCGTGTCCCACCAGCTCGAGACGCTGAAGCGGTGCGGCGCGATGATGCTCCCCCCCGACACGAAGGGCGTCACGGTCGCGATCACCTGGCCGTTGATGTGATAGAGGGGCAGCGAAGAAAGGCACCGGTCCCGGGGAGTGAGCCCATGCCAGGCGGCGACCGTCCGCGCCGCGGCAATCAGATTGCGGTGGGTCAGCAGGGCACCCTTCGGCGTGCCGGTCGTACCGGACGTGTACATGAGAAGCGCCACGTCGTCCGCCGCCACCGGCTCGAAATCGCCCGGCGGCAGCCGGTCCTCGAGAAACAGCTCCGGGGCATCCGGATCGATCACGATCACCTCGATCGACCGCTTGACGAGCGCCAGCGCCTCCGCCAGGGGCTGCTCGTGCTCGCGCGCGGTGAACAGCACTCGGCAATCGCAGTGATCCAGCACGTAGGCAAGGTGCGCGCGCTGCAGCAGGAGATTGATCGGCGCGATCACGTAGCCGCCCGCCATCGCGGCCAGAAAAAGGAGCGCGGTCTGGTACCCGTTGTGCAGGAACAGCGCCACCTTGTCGCCGCGCTCGAGCCCCGCCGCGCTCAGCCAGCGCGCGAGGATGCGCGCCTGGCGGTCGAGCTCGCCGTAGGTCAGGACGCGCCCGGTCTCCGGGGCGACGAGGAACGCTCGCTCGGGCTGCCGCGCGGCGTGCGCCGCGAGCACGTCGCGCAGCGTCGCCGCCGCCGTCATCGGCCGTGGCGGGCGAACCAGCGGCCGAAGATCTCCGCTTCCGTCGGCACCCGCTCGGGGATCGGGCGCGCGATGCGCGTGATGTTGAGGAAGTGGCGCCAGTGCATGTTGTCCGAGAAGCTGTTGCGGCCCCAGGTGCCGCACCCCATCGACAGCGAGAACGGCAGCCCGTTGTCGAAGCTGCCGCCGGTGGCGATGCAGTGCGCCTGGTTGACGATCACCCGTGCTACGGGCAGCTCCAGGCCGAGGCGCAGCGCCTGCGCCTCGGCCCGGGTGTGGATCGAAACCGAGTGACCCTTGCCCTGGTAATCGTAGATCGCGGCCGTGATCCGGCAGGCTTCATCGAAGTCCCTGGCGCGGTACACCGCGAGCACGGGCGAGAGCTTTTCTCCGGAAAAAGGATACGCGGCTCCCGCGCCCGTCTCCTCGACCATGAGGAAGCGCGCCCCGCGCGCCGCCGCCCGCTCGAGACCGGCGAGCTCGGCGATGCGCGGCGCGGACTGCGCGGTCGCCGCCGGGGCGAGCCTGCCGTCCGGGAACATCAGCCTCGCGAGCCGGGCCTTCTCGGCCGCGTCGAGCATCACCCCGCCCTCCCCCTCGAGCGCGGCGAGCGTGGCCGCGTAGACCGGGGCGAGGATCACGACGGCGTTCTCGGAGGAGCAGCTGGTCGCGTTGTCGAAGCACTTGGACAGCGCGATCTTCCGTGCGGCGTCGGCAAGGTCCGCGCTGGCGTCCACGATCGCGACGACGTTGCCCATGCCGACGCCGATCGCCGGCGTGCCGCTCGAGTAGGCGGCGCGGATGTTCGCCTGCGACCCGGTGGCGGCGACGAGATCCGCCTGCCGCATGAGCTCGTGCGTCGCCTCCTTGGTGATCGGCGCGGCGAGGACCTGCACCAGGTCGCGCGGTGCTCCGACCTTCGCCAGCTCCGCGTGCGTGAACTCGAGCAGCTTCTCGGCGGTGCTGTAGCCCTTCGGCGAGGGCGCGAGGATGACTGCGTTCCGGCATTTCACGCAGTTGATGATCTGGTTGGCGGGCGTGGCGCCCGGATTGGTCGACGGCGTGATTGCGGCCACCACGCCGACCGGCCGGGCAATCTCGGTGACGCCCAGCTCCGGGTGCTCGGCAATGACGCCGACCGTCTTGACGCCGGCCAGGTCGCGCAGCAGCCCGAGCGTCTTGCGGTGGTTCTTGGCGATCTTGTCGGCGACGTTGCCCAGGCCCGAGTCGCGCACCGCGATCTCGGCGAGCGTGCGGTTGTTCTCCGGCTTCATGATCGCCCAGCCGCAGGCGAGCGTCGCCTCGTCCACGCGGTCCTGCGGCCAGCGCTCGAACTGGCCTTGCGCCGCGCGCGCGCGGCGCACGAGCGCCCCGACCGCCGCGCGCACCGGGCGCCGCAATGCTTCTTCCGCCGGATCCGCTCCCATTCTCGGCTCTCAGTTCTCCGCGGCGATTTTACGCCGCCCCCACCACAGCTGTCGCAGAACCGGGTAGGCGAGCGCGCCGAGCGAAAGCACCATGATCGCCCCGGCCACCGGGCGCGTGAAGAACACGGTCCAGTCGTTGGCGAAGCTGATCATGCTGGTCATGAAGGTCGACTCGGCGAGCGGCCCGAGGATCGCGCCGAGCACGAGTGGCGCGATCGGGAAGCGGAACCGCTCGAACAGGAAGCCGAGGATGCCGAAGGCCGTGATGACGTACAGATCGGAGAGGTTGTTGCGCGCGGCGAACGCGCCCATGAAGCAGAACATGACGACGAACG
>Ga0299906_10001224_pt1 | contig 22138 bp, 20 predicted proteins | sample RVTome_14_FD_200259 | JGI IMG/M metagenome (GOLD analysis project Ga0299906, IMG submission 200259) | Soil microbial communities from uranium-contaminated site in the Upper Colorado River Basin, Wyoming, United States - RVT145D125 (version 2) ...
TGTTTTACGAGCGCCTGGGCGAGCAGATCGCCCAAGAGTTGGTGGATTGGCTTAACGCCGTGGATGCGACCTACCGAGCGGAATTGCGGGAGTTCAACGAGCTCAACTTCGCGCGCTTCGATGCCAAGCTGGAGCAGCGCGTGGCGGAGCTGCACGCCAAGCTGGATACCAAGATCGACAAGGTGGCGGCCGGCCTGAACGCCAGGATCGACAAGGTGGCGGCCGGCCTCAACGCCAGGATCGACAAGGTGGCGGCCGACCTGAACGCCAAGATCGACAAGGTGGCGGCCGACCTGAACACGCGGATCGACAAGCTGGACGCCAAGATCGACCTGGTCGCCGCGCAGACCTTGGCGGCCCTGGAGCATCGCCTGGGCAGGTACGCCCGCTGGCAGCTCGCCGGCTGGGCAACGCTCCTGGTCGCCCTCCTCGTCCCCCTGATGGGGCTCTGGTTCCGAGGCTGACGCCATAGGCGTCTCGGCGGCGGCTCAGCCCCGTAGCGCAGCGCCGGCGTCGCGCAAGTAGTTCTTCAGGGTGCGGGTGTGCCCGAACACAAAGCGCGACATGAACCGGAAGACGGGATTGTAGACCTCCCCATCCTCGGTGATCCGGAGCGTCGTGCCCGCGGCCTCCGGGAGCACCTCGTAGGTCCATTGCCCGCCGTAGGGAAGACCCTGATCGACGATGCGCACGACCATCCGGCGGTCCGGTTGCCGTTCGACCATTTCGTAGGCGATGGCCCCCTGCGACCCGTGCTCCCGGAACCGAAGCGGATCGCGCTCGCTCAGGATCTCCACCCGGGTAACGTCCGAGCGCCAGCCTGGATAGTCCTGGAAACCCGCGATCAGGGCGAACACCTCCGACGGCGTCGCATCGAAGGTGGCGCTCCGAGTCGCCCGGTGCGCGACCGGCAACATCCAGCCGATCGCCACGACCAGGAGGAAAAGCGCCACCAGCGCGCCAATCACGATCAGCGCCGGGCGGATCACCGGGACCCTGCCTGCCGCGCGGGGTCGCGAAGCGCGCGGCACGCCGTGGCCAGCCGGCTCAGGCCGGCGGCGATGGTTCGGAGGTCGGACGGCGACACCCGGTCGAGCGCGGCGCGGAGCCGGCGGGTCTCCAGCACCGAGGTGTCCCGAATGGCCCGCGCGCCCCGGCCGGTGAGCAGGACCGGCGTCGTCCGCCCGCCCCCGCCGCTCGCGACGCGGACATATCCCAGCGCGACGAGACGCTTGAGCGCCTCGGAGAGGGTCGAGCGCGCCAGGCCGAGGTGCGCGGCGAGGCGCGAGGGCGCGAGCGGATCGCGCTCGCTCAGGTGCGCCAGGATGGTGGCGTCACGCGAGGAGAGACGATGCTCGGTGCTGCGCTTGCGCTGATGGCGGGTGTGACAGGCGAGATAGATCTGCGGAAAGCTCGCCTGGATCACCCGGGTCGCCTGGTCGACGGTCATCCGGGCGAACGTACCAGCCGGGGGGTCGGTTCGTCAAAGCGAACCAAGGCCTGAAGTGGGCCCCTCGACCAAGTCACGGAGCCCGGCGTACGCGGTCACGATCCCGGAAGTCCGGCGGGCCCTGAAGCGCGGCGGCGACGCGCCGCCTCCAGAACTCTCTGACCCGCGCGTTGGCTTCCGCGCTTGAGCGCACGCCGTACACGGTGGCGCCGGACTCGGGGCTGACGTCGAAAACCCGGCAGAGCACCAGCGCGGTCTCCTGTTCGACACCGAGACTCCAGTCCTCCGCCTCGGGCCCGTCATACCGCAGCAATGGGACCAGCAATACCGCGACCGGGGGCCCCGCCTCGACCAGTGCGAGTGACTCCGGCAGGAGCTCCTGACGCCAGGGCCAGGCCGTGTCGATCTCGCGGGCCGCCCTGACGAAGCGCTCGACCAGAACCGGCGCTGGCACCGGGACTTCGCGCCCAGGCCCGGATCGACACCCCGCGACGAGAAGGACGAGGCCGATGGCCGAAAAAGCTTCGCGCCGGCGGGCGGGAGACCGCGGCTGCGAGGCGCTCGACCCGTCGGTCAACCGGGACGCGCCAAAACAGACCATGGGACTCACCTACTCACTCGAGGCCTCGGGATGACCGGCCCGCGTGGCCTCGACGATCCGCCGGAACGCCGTCGTTTGGCGGAGGGCCTCGAACCGTGGCTCGCTCCCGGCGAAGACGAGGTCGTGCTCCCGCCTGTGGAGCGATTCCTCCAGCGCTCCTTGTGCCTCGGCGAACAGTCCGGCATCGGCGAGCGCCAGCGCGCGGTCGTACTCGGTAGCGTCCGGATCGGAGGATACCCGGTCGGCCCGCCACAAAAAATAGGCTTGTACCGCCCCCGCGGCGGCCGTGGTCCCGACGGAGGCCAGGAACGAGGAGTCCGCTCCCTGCGACTGCATCAACCCCATCGCCAGGGTCCGTGCCTCCGCCAGTCGCCCCAGCCGAAGGCTGGCGTGAAGGAGGCAACTCCGCGCTGCTTCACTCCCAGGGACCAGCTCGAGGGTGATCCGGCACTGGTGGAGGGCCTCCTCATAACGTCTTGCCCGGAAGAAATGCCAACCCAGGTCGGCATTGACGCTGGGGGAGACCGGGTCGACCTCGAGTGTCCGATGCAAGTACCTCGCGACCGCCTTGTGATCGCCGCGGGTCGCCAGCTGGGCGGCGTACGAGTGATTGACCAGAGGGCTTTCGGGCGCGAACTCCAGTGCCAGACGATGGTGCGTTTCCGCCGTCTCCGGGTCCCAGTCCACGCGGAGCGCGATATTCGCCATCAGGACATGGGCTTCCGCATCCGTTGAGTCGACCCGCAGCGCAAGCAGCGCTGAGCGCCGCGCCTCCTCGTAGCGCCGGACGCGCGCGTACGCGACTCCGAGATCCGACAGGGCACGCCCGTACTCCGGAGCCGCCCGGACCACGGCTTCCAGCAGTGGAATGCTCTTCTCCGGCCCCTCGGGCCCGCCTCGGGTGAGGAAGAACCTGGCCTTGAGGTAGGTCGCGTACGTCGCCCGCGGAAGCACCTGGGCGGGAGAGACCGGCGCGGTTCCCGGAAGCAGGGTCGGCGTCAGGGATCTGGCGACCCGCGTCGCCAACTCGCGCTCCAGGTCCAGCAGGTCGTTCCGACCTCGATCGAACCCGTGCGCCCACACATGAGTTCCATCGTCTACCCGCACGAGCTGCGAAACGATCCGAACCGTGTCGCCCGACCCCCGAATGCTGCCCAGGAGAAGGTACTCCACGCCGAGCGTCGCCCCGATCGACTCGGGGGTGTCACCGGTTCCGTCGAACCGCATCGCCGAGGTTCGCGCGATGACCCCAAGGCGGGCCGGGTCAAGCGACGCCAGCCGGGTGATCACCTCGTCGGTGAGCGCAACGCGCAGATACTCGTTCTCGGGAGCGGCATCCAGGTTCTCGAATGGAAGCACGGCCAATTTGATCCGGGAGCCGTTTCCGGCGCCCGGTAGGCCATGGTTCCAGGCGGCGGTGGCCGCGACGGCCAGGGTCAGGGTCGCAGCCACGAACGTCACCATGCGCCGCCGAGTCGGGGGCGGGGCTGCGGCCTGCTCGAGCGGCTCGTCCCCGGCGGAGGTGACGGGGCAGACGAAGCGGTATCCCCTGCCCGGGAGCGTCTGGACATACCGGGGAGTGTCGGCGGAGTCGGCAAGCGCCCGCCGGATCTTCAGAATGCACGAGTTCAGGCCCTGGTCGAACTCGACGAACGTGCCCGGCCACAAGTGGTCGCGCAGCTCCTCCCGGGTCACCAGATCACCCGCCCGTTCGACCAGGAAGGCGAGCGCGCGAACCGGCTGGGGAGGGAGCCCGGTCGGGGTTCCGTCCCGTGTCAGTTCCCAGGTCTTCGTGTCCAGGACGCAGGGACCAAAACGATAGAGCACGATGTCCCCCTCAGGGTCGACTGGTCGCTGAGCTTCCCTACGATGCGCCGGGGCTGCAGGTTGCCGCCCGCGCGACCGGCCGTCAGCCTCTGAAGGATTCTATCCGCAGGCACGGCAAACCCAACTGCGCTTGACAGAATGTCGCAAAACCGGTCGAGGCCGAGGCATTCGGTGAGCAGACGTCCCGATCGCGGCCCCCAGACACACGCCCAGTCACTGTGAATCAGCCGGTGATCAGATGGTGGGCATGGTCTCGCGGCTCACCGGTCGCGACGCTGCATGGGAATGAACACCGGGTTTGGAGTGCGCCGTTGCCTTCTGATCGCGGTCGCGGTTCTTCAGCCCGCGTCCGCGCGCGGCCAGGAACGTCAAGACGGCGCACCCCTTCCTCGTCTCCCGCCGTCCCACCGCTTCGATGGGCAGGTGGACCCCGGAGAGTGGGGCGTCATCGCGCCGCTGGCCCTGACGACCTTTCAGCCGGTGTACGGCGCGACCCCGTCGGAGCGGACGGAGATTCGGATCGCGCATGACGGCAGCCATCTCCATCTTGCCGCCAGGATGTACGATGGGAGCCCATCGGCGGTCCGGGTCAACAGTCTCTATCGCGACCGTCTCCTCGGGGATGACGTCGTCGGTCTCGTGCTGGACTCCTTCGACGACCAGCAGAACGGGCTCTGGTTTCAGGTGAATGCGGCGGGCGTGCGGGTCGATCAGGCGATCGCCAACGACGCCGAGGGCCCAGGGGCCTTCAACGCGGAGTGGAACGGCTACTGGGATGCCCGCGCTTGGCAAGACAGTCTCGGCTGGAGCGTGGAACTTCGCATCCCGTTCTCCTCTCTCGGGTTCGAGGAGACGGACGGGGATGTAGCCATGGGGCTGATCGTCTACCGCCACATCGCCCGGATCAACGAGATCCAGGTCTACCCTGCAATCAGGCCCGATTGGCCCAGGGGCTACCTCAAGCCTTCCCAGGCCCAACGGATCGTGCTGAGGCGAATCGAGGCCTCCACGCCCCTGTATTTCACACCCTACGTTCTCGGGGGGGTCTCCGAGACCACCGTTCCGCCGACCCCCGACGTTCTCGAATTCACGCGGGACAGGTCCCTCCGGTACGAAGGTGGGCTGGACGTCAAGTACAACGTCACCAGCAATCACACCCTCGACCTGACCTTCAACACCGATTTTGCCCAGGTCGAAGTCGATGACCAGCAGATCAACCTCACCAGGTTCTCGCTCTTCTTCCCCGAGAAGCGCCAGTTCTTTCAGGAACGGAGTGGAGTATTCGGCTTTCTGCTTGGCCCTGGGCCGTTTGCCGATCGAATCTTCCATTCCCGCCAGATCGGCTTGACCACCGGCGGGGAGCCGGTTCGGACGCTGGGTGGGGCGCGACTCGTGGGTCGACAGGGAGGGTGGGACATCGGCGCGCTCACGGTCCAGACCGGGTCGCACGACGACCTGCCCGCGGAGAACTTCGGCACGGTACGGCTCCGCCGCGACATCATCAACCCGGGCTCCTACGTTGGCGGGATCCTCACGAGCCGCCTCGGCGCCGAACGGAACAACGTGGTCGCAGGCGTCGACGGCCAGGTCCACGTGGGCGGCAACGACTACCTGATCGGCAAGTGGGCGCAGACCCTGGTCGATCCGGTCCTGTCCGCCGACTCGGGCCGGCTGGGGCGAGCAGGGCTTGGCCTGCTGCGGTTCGAGCGCCGGACGTCGGTGGGACTCTACTTCGACGGCCAGGTCACCTGGTCGGGCAGCCAGTTCAGGCCGGCCCTGGGGTTCATCACGCGACGGAACTACGCCCAGCTTCAGGGGCGCCTGGCACACGGCTGGCTCCGAACCAGCGGCTCGCTTCGAACCGTTTCGGTCGGAGCCTTCGGTGTCGCGTTCCGGCGAAACGCCGGGGGCGAGGTCGAGAGCGCGCTGACCGCCGGAAGCCTGAGTCTCGGCTGGCGCTCCGGCCTAAACGCCAATATTCAGACCCCCGGCTTCCAGCTGGAGGACCTCCCGGCCCCCCTTCAGCTCCCGGGCGGCGTGACGATTCCCGCCGGCCGCTACACCTACCTCAGCCGGGCGGGCATTCAGCTGGCCACGCCGGCCGGCTTCAAGACGCGGAGCAGCTTCTTCGTCGCGGCCGGCGGGTTCTTCGACGGGTGGGCGGTCACGCTGCAAGCCACGCCGTCCATGAACCTCTCCCGGCACCTCGTCCTGAGCGGCGACTACCGCCTCGACGCCGCGTGGTTCGACGCGCGCGACGACCGCTTCACCACGCACCTGGTCCGCGCCAGGGGCCAGTTGGCGTTCGACGCGAAGGCGTCGCTTGATGGCTCGGTCCAGTACAACAGCGCGGCGAGGGTGCTGCTGCCCAGCCTCCGGTTCCGGTACAACCTCAGAGAAGGCAGCGACCTCTGGATCGTCGTCAATCAGGTGTTCGACCTGACGGCCGATCTCCCCGAGCAGGGTTCGGCATTCCGCGCGCGGAACGCGCTCGTGAAGCTCACCTACTCCTTCGGCGGATGATTCGATGAGACGCAGGGGAGGTTTCCGATCGGTGCGAGCGCTCTCCACCATGCTCGCCGTGAGTTGTGCGGGGGTCGGGCCCCTGTCTGCATGGCAGTCCGCGCTCGCGGGCGATCTTGGGGCTCGGGCGGACAGCCTGTTCGCGGAGTACGACCGGCCATGGTCGCCCGGCTGTGCGGCCGGCGTCATGCAGGCCGGCCGGCTCGTCTGGCGTGGCGGCTACGGGATGGCGGACCTGGAGCACGGGGTCGTGATCGATGAGGGAACGGTGTTCCGACTCGGGTCCGTTTCGAAGCAGTTCACGGCGGCCGCGGTGGCGCAGCTTATCCTGGAGTCCCGATTGTCCCTGCTCGACGCCATTCAGACCTACCTCCCTGACTTCCCGACCTATGAGCAGCCCATCACGGTCGCGCATCTCTTGCATCACGCGTCGGGCATCAGGGATTACGGCGGGCTGATGTTTCTCGCCGGCGCAGGGGTGGACGCCGTGTACGGCGGCGAGGAGGTGTACCGCATGCTGCTCCGGCAGCGCGGCCTCGACTTCACCCCAGGGTCGGCCTATGGGTACAGCAATTCCAACTACTTCCTGCTGGCGCGAATCGTTGAAGCGGTGACTGGAGAGCGCTTCAGCAGGCATCTCGAGCGGGGGGTGTTCATCCCCCTTGGAATGCTCTCGACGCGGGTTCAAGACGATCACACCCGACTGGTCCCCGGGAGAGCGGTAGGGTACCAGCCCTCCGAGGGGGGCGATCGGTACCGTCTGAACGACACCTGGATCACCGTGGTCGGGGCCGCGAATGTGTTCACGACCATCGGGGATATGGCCCGATGGGATAGGTACGTCGATTCCCTGAGCCTGGAGGTCGCGACGCTCGCTGATCTCCTCCTCAAGCCGGGCCGGCTCTCCAGCGGCGAACCCGTGAACTACGGAGCGGGATGGCAGCTTGGGACCTATCGTGGTCTGCGTACGGCAGGTCATGCGGGAGCGTTCGCGGGGTACCGGGCGGACTATGTGCGGTTCCCTGACGAGCGCCTCGGGGTCGTCGCCCTCTGCAACCTCTCTTCCGCGGCGCCATGGACCGCGACCCGGCGGATCGCTGAGGTGGTTCTCGGGGACCGGATGCAGGCGGCCACGCCGTCCCCGACCCCCTCTCCACGGGAAAGGCCTCCGACGGGGCCTGCCCGAATCGTGGCCCGCGCCGCCGACTATGAGGGCCGGTATCGGAGCGAAGAGCTGGATGCCGAGTACCGTATCGAGCGGGGTCGCGATTCGCTCAGCCTGGTCCTGCCCCAGGGGCTCCGGCTGGGCCTGGCGCCGGGGGAATCCGAAGACGTGCTCCAGGCCGCGCTTCCTCCGGGTCCCTTGACCTTCCGGTTCACCCGGGATGCCGCCGGCCGGGTCTCCGGCTTCTTGGTCGGGGCGGTCCGGCTGGGAGGGATTCGCTTTGAACGGCTTCCCCCAGAATGACCCTCACTTGAAGGGAGCTCCGACATGCGGGCTGTGCTTCTGTTCACATTGATCGTCGTGCCGGGGATGGCGCAGGGCCAGGGCGGTCCTCTCAGCAGGACGGCCGAACACGAGAGGCTTGATTTCCTGGTCGGTGAGTGGCAAACGACAGTGGCGCCCTTGCAGGAGGGGGGCGAGCAGCTTCACGGCGTGATGAGCTGCGCGTGGCGAATCGGAGGACTCTGGCTGGAAGAGCGAATCCGGCTCGAATTCCCCGGCCGAGGCGTTCGCGAAAGTCTGGAGTTGATCACGTACGACCCCTCCCGAAAAATGTACGTCGGCACCTGGCAGGACAATCTGAGCGCCAGGAGCACCCCGTTCGTTGGCGAATGGCTGGAGGACGGCACCTTCGTGATGACGGCGAATCTCCAGGGAGCCGATGGAAACAGCGTTTCCACGACGGTCCGTTACACCAGGATCTCGGACACCGAGATTCACATGGAACAATTCGTGACCACCCGGGCGGACGCGCCCCGGCTGGTGTTCAAGCAGGTGCTCCGCAAGACATCCTGACGAAGCGTCACCTCGAACCGACGGGTGGGGTTGCGGAGTGCTGCGGCCGTATCCCTCGCCGCTCGTGCGAGATACCCGCTGAGGAACCCGAACAACCGGCCCCGCAGGAACCGGTCTGCCTCCACGGGAGGCAGATCGCGCAGCAGGCCCTCCTCGAGGCGGTGTATCACACCCTCCCGATGAGGCGCGGCGGGGGGTATTTCACCTCGAGCGCTCCGGGGCCCGCCGGCCCCGATCGCCGCGCGCACCTGCTGCATGTGCCCGATGGCCTCCGCACCCAGTCCCTCCGCCTCGAACGAGGTCAGGTACTCCCCCGGGAGGCTATGGGAGAAGAACACGACGTCCACCGGCAATGCGGCCAGCTCCTCGCGGACCAGGCGGACGACCACGTCGTGTTCCCCCCGGTCGGCGTGATACTTCGCAAGCGTCGATACCGAAGATTGCAAGTGCCACGGATCCCACGCGACTGCGGGCAGACGCGCCCGGGCCTCGCGAATGCGCAGCTCGGCTCCGGCGTAGGCGTCAAACGCGGCCATCTGGATCCGAAACCGCCGTTGGGTCGCGATCCGGCCCGGCAGATCGGTCCGAGACGCAAACCCCTCGAAACCCGCATCCGCGCCCTCCGGATCGAACGCGGCGAAATGAAGCTCGGCCAGGGCGAACCGCTCAGCCTCCTGGAGTCCACCCCGCCGGGTCTGTCGCAACAGCCGGGTCGCGATCTCGCGCTGCGCCGACCGCCCCGACTGCGCCAGCTCCTCGTGCAACGCATGCAAGGCCACGGTCGGCAGGAGCGAATCCGAGCCTTGGGGGACAAGTCGAGATCCACCGGATTCGCCGATGCCGTAGGGACTCCGGATCGCGGCCGCTTGGTCTCCCGACAGCGGCCGGCGGGCGACCCCGGCGTGGAAGAGCATCAGCTGCGGAAGTGCGATGAGCATCGCCAGAGGAATGCGCATGGGTGGTCCTCGGTGGAGCCGGGCCGGCTGCGAAGGATCACCACGACCCGGCGGTGGAACTGAGCACGACGCCCTGTTTCGTTCCTGTCGACAGGCGACACTAAGGTAGTTACGTCCTGTCGATTGTCAACAGGAAACCGAAGGGCTTTCGCGCTGCCGGTGCGAGCGTCCCCAACCGGCTGCCTCTAAAGGCCCGGCGCCGGACGCGTAATAGAGGGACAGACCGCCCTTGCGCTCTGGCTCATCAACGGCAGCTACCATGCCGTGCAGGTCACGTTGTATGGCTTGATCCTCGGCCTCTGGCACTAACGTTGGAGCATCATGCCTCGCATAACCCGCTCCCGATTCCTCCTCTGTGCCTGTCTCTCCATCGCGGGCACTCGAGCCGATGCGCAATCCCGGTCCGATTCTTCTCGCGACTCCTCGCGCCGGCTCTATCTGGCCACCGTCGCCGCCGCGGAGGCGTCCCTCCGACTCCACGAGATTGATCGGGCCAAGCACTGGCTGGCCGAGGCCCCTGAGGGCTTGCGAGGCTGGGAGTGGGACTACCTGACCGCCCAGACGGATCGGAGCGCCCGGGTCATCCAGCCCGGACAAGGCAGCATTACAGATGTCAGCGTGAGCCCTGACGGCCGTCTCGTCGCCACCGGCGGCGCTGACAGCACCGCCCGCCTGATAGACGCGGAGTCAGGAATGGTAGTGCGCACTCTGACGGGGCACACCGCCGCCGTTTGGTCGCCCGTGTTCAGCTCCGATGGTCGCCGCCTCGCGACCGCGTCCTCCGACGGCACGGTGCGAATATGGGAGGTCGCCACCGGGAGGGAACTCCTTAAGCTCGAGGGGAACGGCCTCGGGGTGGCGGCCGTGGCCTGGAGCCCGGACGACGCGCGCGTCGCGGTGTCGTCCTGGCTCCGAAGCAGCGAACGCGGCACGTGGGGGGTCATCACGGTCTGGGATGTTCGCTCGGGACAACAGGTTCGTCAGATCGAGAAGGGCTATGCGCCCGTCGCCTCAATCGCCTTCACGCCGGACGGTTCGCGTCTGGTCGCGGGATCCTGGGAGAGCTATCTGGCGGTATTTGACACCCGCACCTGGGACGAAGTGTACGACCTGCGGCCTCCGGAGAGCAGTGACTACAAGGCCGTCTACGGGATCGCCCTGTCGCCGGACGGCAGCCGGGTCGCGGCGACGCATGCCGATCAGCGGGTGCGCGTCTGGGACCTGGCGGACGGAACGCTCCTGGCCACCCTCTACGCGCCGGCCGAAGGGGTGCTCAAGGCGATCAACGAGGTTGCGTTCCTGCCCGGAGGCGAGCGGGTCGCGACCGTCGGCGCTGATCTCACGGTCCGGGTCTGGGACGTGACAACGGGCACGGTACTCCTGGTACTTCACGGGCACGACCGTCCGGTCAGCGCCATCACGGTGAGTCCGGATGGCCGGCGGCTCTACAGTGGCGGCTCCGACGGCACGGTCCGCGTGTGGGACCTCGAGGCGCTCGCGCCGGAACGCGTGAGGTGGGCCCTGCCACATACCAGCTATACGGTCGCATTCGATCCCGGTGGAACGCACGCTGCGGTCGCGACCTATGAGGGATGGATTCGCCTGCTGGAGACCGGCAGCGGCAAGGAGCTCCGAGCTTGGAAGGGACACGAGGAATCGGCGGTCGGCGTCGATTGGAGCCCGGACGGACGCTGGATCGCGAGCACCGGGAACGACGGCCGTGTGGTCCTCTGGGACGCCGAGACGGGTACCCTGACTCGTGAGCTCCAGAAGCGGCGCGGGCAGATTCTGGCGGCGGTGTTCAGTCCGGACGGCTCCCAGCTCGCGGCGCCCGGCAGCTCAGGCACGGTCCAGCTCTGGCGCATGCCCGGCGGCGACAGCCTGGCGACGCTCGGAGATTCCGGTCACGCCGGGGTGGGCTACCTTGCGTGGAGTCCCGACGGCAACGCGCTCGCCGCCGGTTCCGGCGATGGCGTCGTACGTATCTGGAACACGGACACCAAGGCGCTGCTGCACCGTCTCGAGGTGGGCGCCCGAGGCACGGTGGCGCTCTCGTACCATCCGGATGGAAGCCGCCTTGTGGCTGGGGCGGGCCGCACCGTGCGGATGTGGGACGCCCGGACCGGCCGCCCGATCGGCCAGCCGACGACCCATCTCGGCGCGGTGTTGAGCCTCGCCTGGTCACCCGACGGCAGCCGGATCGCAGCGGCCATCGGCAACCGAACGTTCGAGGTCCTGGACGCGGATACCCGGGACGTCCTGCTCCGGCTTCCCCAAACCGCCACGGCATGGTTCAATACCTGGAACAGCAGCGGCGATCTCGTGCTCATCCCGCTCGACAAGACGATTCGGGTGCTCCGGGCCGAGCGAGGCCCGCCCCCGGCCACGCAGGCACCGGTACCCGGCGCGCCACGCTCACAGGCGGATACGAGGTGGCGGAAGCACCTGTCCTACCTGAGCGACGGCAGCGGCGTCTGGATTGCCTCGAACGCAGAGTATCGCACCGATGAGAGGAGCCGCAGACCTACGGCATGCGGTACCGAATCGACGCCCGCGAATCGGGCCACCCGGGGCCCGCAGGGGTCTCATTGATTCCGCCGACACCCTCGATTTCCACCCAGCCACCGGAGTCTCTGCATGGCATCGCCTCAAGAGCAGGAAGCCGCCATGATCGCCAAGCTCCCGGAGCAGACCGGCAAGACCCTGAAGCAGTGGCAGGCACTGGTCCGGTCGAGCGGGCTCACGGCGCACGGCCAGATCGTGAAGCTGCTGAAGACCGATCACGGCGTCACCCACGGCTATGCGAACCTGATCGCCCACAAGACGCTCAAGTCCGACGCGGCCTCCGCGGGTGACACCGGCGACCTGGTGGCGGCGCAGTACGGCGGCGCCAGGGCGTCGGTCAAGCCCATCTACGACGCGGTCCTCGCGGCGGTGCAGAAATTCGGGCCGGACGTGGAGATCGCACCCAAAAAGACCTACGTGAGCCTCCGGCGCTCGAAGCAGTTCGGCCTGCTTCAGCCCGCGGCGGCCCGCCTCGACGTGGGGATCAACCTCAAGGGTGTCGCGGCGACAGCGCGGCTGGAGACCTCGGGGAGCTTCAATACCATGGTGAGCCACCGGGTCCGAGTCGGCGCGCGCGCCGAGGTGGATGCGGAGCTGATCGGCTGGCTACGGGAGGCCTACGAGCGGGCGTGACCCGGTGCGCGGAGTCCAATCGACCATGTACGGACCAGGCCGCAAGAAAGGCCGCTCCCGGTCCTGGATGGTCTCGTGCGCGCCATGGCGGAAACAGGGCGGGACCGGTCCTGCCGGCCAGCTCCCTCGCCCACCCGCTTGCCCGCAGGTTCCTTTGAAATTCGCCGCATCGACGTCCGGATTTAATGCATTCGCCCCCCTCTGATGTTCTGCCCCCCGGGCCAGCCGCGCCGATCACCCGATGGTCATGTGTTGACCATGGCCGACAGGGCCCTTCTCCCTCACCGTTCGAGTCAGAGCCATCGGACGAGGGGGGCCGCTGCGTCCTGCGGATGCACAGGGAGGGAACGGAGGCGCCGGGCGGGGCGCCGCTCACTTTTCGAAAGGCATATCGCCGGGTGACAGCGGGGGGATGCGAGCCGGTGTACTCCACCAGTACGGACGGCGAGACCTGGCAGGTGCGGTTCGTGGAGATCGCGACCCGGGACGCCTCGGGCGGGAGGGCGCCATAAGACGGCCCGCTCCTCTGCTGCTGCTGCTGGCGGGGACCGCCGTACCCACCGCGGCAGCCGTCGGCCAGGCCGAGGTAGCCGATGCCCGACCCGCGACGCTCGACGACCTCGCCGGGCTGGTCGGAACCTGGCGTTCCCGACTTGATCCCAGGTACCGCGATCATCCGATGGTCCGGCGGTTCAACCCCGACCTGAAAGGTCAGGAGCTCGTGATCGAGTGGGGGCCGCAGCGCCGGTTCCTGCGCCTCGCGATCTACGACCTAGACCGGCCGAACCCGGGCGATCGCACCCCACTGATCGATGGACTGGTCCTGCCAGACCCTGCCGCGGGCGGGATGCGGCTCGTCGAGTTCAACATTGCCTCGAACGGCTTGTTCGTCGGGCGGTGGAGTGTGCTGCCGTCCGGCGACGTGGTCCGGCAGTACGAACTGTCCTTCGCGGATGGGCAGAAGGGGACCTTCCGCGAGCTGTGGCGCTGGATCGCCGGGGAACGGGACGCCTTCGCCTGGCATACCGAGACCTATCGGGAGGGCGCCTTCGTCCCCGGCGACATCGTCGTCGAGTGGCGAAAGAGCACCGGCGAGTCCGGTGAGGTCCCTCCCGCCGCCGCGGACACGTCGTGGCGCGAGCACTTCGCTTTCCTGAGCGCGGGAGGCGGATTCTGGCTCACCCTCAACGATGCCTACCGCACCGAGGAGAATCGGGAGCCCGTGGTCTACGGCATGCGGTACTGGCCGGGCTTCGGCGGCACGACGCTGCATGGATGCCTCTGGGGAGCGCAGGCCGGGCCCTATCCAGGGCACGACCCCGTCATCTTCTGGCGGTTCTTCACGGCGTGGGACCCGTCACGGAAGGCACTGCTGGTGCAGCAGTCCGGCGCCAACGGCGTCATCGGGATCGGCTATGAGGTACCGGGCACCGGGGTCGCGGAACAGACCTTCACCGCCCCCGACGGGACCCGTTGGGAGGTGCGACACCTGAGCAGCCAGATCTCCCCGGACAGCCTGGTGACCCGGAGCTTGCAGCGGACTACGGGAGATTGGGAACCTCGCCGCACGTATACCTGGATCAGGCAGCGTCCCGGCGGCGCGCCCTGCGGCGGCGATGGGGTCCCTTGAGCGACGCCGGAGGACGGGTATCGCCGGCGCGATCGGTGTGAACGACTTTTCAGAGAGAGCGGGTGTTCCATGGACAGGTCCTGGGCGGTCTTCGTCGGTCTCCTGGTTTACAGTCTCGGCGCGGCGGACAGGATCGCTGCGCAGGCGCCTCCTCCCATTCGCCTGGAGGGCCGCGAGTCGGTTGTCCGGATGAAGGCCTTCGAGCCCTTCCTCGGATTCTGGCAGCGGATCGAGTCGCCGGTGGGCACGGCGCTCGCCGACTCCAGCGGCGGCTGCCTGTTCCGGCGCGGCAGTCACGGGATTACCGTCGACTGGGCCTGCCTCCCCCCCGGCGATGACGACGGCGAGACCACGCGGGTCTTCTGGCATCCGACCGAGCGAAGCCTGATCTACCGTCTCTACTCGGTTCGGTTTCCACAGGACCTGCTGTTCGAGGGCACGATCGAATTCCCGTCACCGCTGACGCTCCAGCAGACCTACAAGGGCTACTACGCCGACGGTCGGATCCTCACCTATCGGGAAACGAAGACCATCGAGGCCGACGGACGAATGCGCGGGATGACCGAGCAGTCCGTCGATGGCAAATGGGTGCAGATCTTTGGTGGCTCCATCTACCGGAAGGCGGAGAGGCAAGGTGGAGCGCCGTCCTGGAGTCGATTGTGAAGTCGTGGGAGGTTCCTCGATCACGGCCCATGATGAGAGGTGCCTGCGCGTTGGCGCTTCTGTATTCGATTCCGCCGCCCGCCGGCGCTCGGCAGCAGCCGGTATCCGGTTTTGCTGACGCGCACGTTCATCTGAACGACCCCGCGGCGTGGATTCGCATCATGGACGACCTCGGCATCACGCGCGCGGTCGCGCTTGCCGGCCGCGATGCCGACAATGCCTCGTTGCTGGAAGCGGGGTGCCGGTGGCCGAGCCGTGTCTTGCCGCTGCTCTCGGTGAGTCCGGAGCACCGCGAGTTTCGGCAAGCCTGGGAAGCCGATGCCGAGGACCTGGCGCCGCTCGTCGATTCGTTGCTGGCTCAGGGCGGCTACTACGGAATCGGGGAGATCTCGGTAAGTCACTTTCCCGCCATCGGATTCCCCGAGGCGGATTTCAATCCAAATGGGCGCACCATGCGTTCCCTCCTGCAAGTGGCAGGGAAGCATCGCGTTCCGATCCTGATTCACTCCGAGATCACCCGGCTGCGAGAGTTCGAAGCGCTTTTGCGGGAATATCGGGACGTGACCGTGATCTGGGCGCACGGCGGATACACCCCTTTGTTTCTGGCGCGCCGGCTGCTGCGGGAACATCCCAATCTCGTCTACGAACTCAGTGCGCGAACGTGGGCTCGACATCCGCGCTCGCCGGACTATACGATCTTCCGGAACGAGACCGTCGTGTGGCCCGAATGGTTGGCGCTGATCGAGAGCATGCCGTCCCGTTTTCTGGTTGGCACTGACGCCTCCGGCCGATCCGAGACGCGCAGCATTGCGAACGCCCGGCGAGTCCGGCTCTTGCTCGACCAGCTGACCGATACCACGCGCCGGCTCGTCGCACAGCAGAACCTGGACCGCATCCTGAACCTGACGGCGCCGGCGCGGTGTGGGCCCGGCTCGGTCCCCGGCCTGGCGCGTCGGTCATTTCCCGTGGCCCCGGGCCTGATACCGAGCTTGCCAGCGAGCGGCGTGCCGGAAGAGCCGGCCGGGGTGTGACGCATGACCCCGGCATTCACCTGATGCGGAACGTCGCGTTGTCTGGTGGCACGACGCGCACTTCGCTGCGCAGCGTCCCCGCGGGAACCCACTCGTACGGCACTGGCTGCCCACGGTAAACCTGATGGCCGGTGGTGGGTCGCTTGGTCCGCGCGTCAGTGCCGCGGTGGAGATACGGGTTGACGTACTCCCACACGATGTCGCCGTCGGGGGTCACCTGAAACATTCGGCCTTTCTGGCCCTCGTTGATGAAGGTATTCCCATTCGGCAGACGTCGCGCGTTGCTGATGTGCGTGCTCCGGAACGACCAGCCGGGGCCACCCGAATCCTCGCCTGAGTACTGCCACACGATCTCCATCTTGACGGGATCGATCTCCAGTACGCGAGAGCCACCGATGACCGCGAGCGGCAGATTCGGGTAGCCTGCCGGCGAGAGCGCGGTTAGAATCGTCGCGCAGACCGCGGCGGCAGCGATTCCAGTGTGAGGGCTGCCCATGTGTCCTTCTCCTCTCCTGCGCGATCCTCGCGAGGGGCCGGTCAGGTCACGCGCTCGACGGCGCGCTGGAGACGGCGGAGATCGGCACGCAGCGAGCGCCGCATCGCCATCGTCAGCAGCCGGCGCGGCGCAAAGCCGGGAGCCTCGCCGGTGTTGTGAATCGTGACGAGAGACCCGGTACCCGCCGGCTCGACCCGATAGGTCACGATGCCCTGCAGGGGCCCGTCGATGATCCGCAAGCGCAGTTCGTTCCCCTCCAGGACCATCACCTCCGTCGTCCAACGGATTGTGCGGCCCAGAAAACGCCCGACGCGCCGTACGCGAGCACCGGGACGCAAGGCGTCGGCCAGCGGCTCCACCGATTTCACGGCGGCCATCCACTCGGGATCACGACGTGCATCGAACATCACTGCCCGGACCCGGTCAGGGGACGCGGTCATGGGTTGAGTGACCCAGACGTCGAGCGCAGCCATCTCAGGTACGCCGCGGGCGACGGGGATGGGCACGTTCTGTTGCCGGCTCGACGCCGAATCCGCAGGAGACGGTGGAGGGCATCAGACAATCGTCAACATGGGTGCTGCTATCTGCCAGCCTGTCCGGGCGGCGCCGGCCCCCAGATACCCATATGGGGCTCCAAGGCCTGCAGCGCCTCGTTGTCGGCGGTGTAACCTCCCGACCGTCCGGCAGCGCTGACGTCCCACGGAAACGCCGACACCCGCTTGCCAGCGAGCACCCATTGCACCTGCCATTCACCCGCGACCAGCTTTTCGGTTCTGGTCGTGAACCCGTCCGGACCGGACGCCGTAACGGTCGTCCGCCACCGGGCCGTCGTTCCATCCGGATACCACACCTCCATGTTTCGCCGGACGGTCTGCTCGCCGACGATATCGATCGTCCCGCGCACGAAGTTGCCCCAGTCGGCATGTTCTTGAAACTCGATCCGCTGACTGACCGGATTCCAGGCAATGAGGCCCGTGCCGCGCCACCGTTTGCCGTCCTCCGACCGCACCTCCGAGCGGCGGATCACGCTCCGTTCGAGATCCCACGCCATTTCCAGGTGGTTCACGCGGCCGTCGGCAGCGGGGGGAGACAGGCGGGTTTCCTCCCACTTGCCGATCAGGAAGCCCAGCGAGGCAAGTGGGGAAGTCGCGGGCTGCTGCGACGTCTGCGAGGCCGCGGCACTCGAGGGCGTACTGATCAGAACAGCGATCACCAACACGATCGACGCACGCATGACCATCTCCTAACGGCTCAGGGCGAGCTGTTCCTCGAGCGTCGGCGCGTGCCGCCACCAGAGAAACGCATGTGGACCTACCCGAGACTGACCTGACAAGCGTGACTGCGGAGGCCGGAGATTTCTAGAACGATTCACGGAGTCGCCACGCAGTTACCCGGAGGGAATTGCCTTCCTGCCCGGAATCCCTGAGCTTGGCGCGCTAATCTCAGGGATGCCTTCCGCTGGGGCCCAATCCGCCAGAGCCCAGACTCCCTGGCTGTGCCGGGCTTCACCGCGCGACCCGCTCGGCATAGCCACTCGCCCGTAGAAACGCGGCGAAGTCGGTCAGGCCGAGGATGTCACGAATCGCCTGGGCCTTGTCCCCGGCCCGCTCATAGTAGGCCTTCGCGATCCGGTAGCCGATCCAGTATCCCAAGTCCGGCGGCCGCGCCGGGTTCGAGGGGCGGACGAACATCCACTCTCCCGTCTCCCGGTCGTGCATGGCGTCGCGGAACTCCTGCCACAGGGTCCGTTCATGCTCCAGGCCGTACCGCTCCGCAGCGGGGTTGATGTGCCGGCCGGTGGTCAGCTCCGCGATCAGTTCTGCGGAGCCCTCCCGCAGGGCAAGAGCGAGCAGTGTCTGGCCAGGTCCGTAGATGCGCCGGTAGGTTGCGACGCCCTGCACCATCGCTTGCTGGAAGTGGGTGAGCTCATGGAGGACGAGCGGCACGACATCCTCCGGCTCTGGGACGAACCGTTCGGCGGCGATGATCGCGCCCTCCGGGCTCGCCATGCCCCCGGGGCCCAGATGCCCCGCCACGAACCAGATGGGTGCGAACGCCGCGCCGGGAAACAGCTCCAGGAGACCGCGGAAGCCAGATCGCAGAAGTGGCTCCTGCGCGAGTAGGGCGTCCGCCAGGCGGTCCAAGTTCGCATACGTGGCGGGACGCCGCGCGATGGCGGCGGCCATGGTCGCGGGCGTCACATTATACCGGCTCACGTAGGCACGAAGTCCTGGAGAAGCGTGGGCAAGGTAGTCGCGCTGGAGGACCGCCGCCGTATCGCCGCCGGCCTCGAGCGAGCGGAGCACCTCGGCCAACCGGCGGATATCGTCGACAACGAGCCGGACCGTGGCGGGATCCCTCGAGATGTCCTGCGCCGACAGGATGGTTGGCGAGGCCGCGCCACACGCACCCGCCAGGGTGAGAAGCAAGACCTTCGCGGTCCTATGCATTCGGAATCTCCGCAGTACGAGGCGTATGGGCGGTGCACGACGATGCCATCCGAACGTTCCGGCTCCAAACGACCCCGGGGGCGGCGCCTGGTCCTCCGGAACCGCTACCCTTTCAAGGGGCATCCCGACCGCTGCGCTCGTGAAAGCGCCTTCACCATGGAGTGAACGGCGTTGACGACGATCGCAGGATCGGTCACCTGGATATTGTGATCGCCCGATTCCGACCAGAGGTGCCTGGAGCAGCTCGAGAGACGGACCAGCTCCGACTGCAGCTGCTGCCAGACGGCATTGGACGCGGCCACGTCAATCGGGAGATGCCGGAAGGCATCGAAGCTTCGCCGGGCGCTGACCACGACGAGGGGCAGATCGCCGAGCGGCCCCGCTCGCCGCACCTGCGCGGTCGATGAGTCGATGGCCGCAACGACGTCGGCCAACTCCTCATACGGTCCCGGGGTCCGGGAGAACTGCTCGAGCAGCCGCCGTTGGCCGGCATTGGTGTAACCGGAATCCACCGGCTGAGTCGGGACCGAGTCGCCCCGGCGGATCGCCGCGGCGAACTCGCGAAGCATCGGCACGGCCCCCTTGGTGATCTCCGTCAACGGTGGAGGAATCCGGGTCCACTGGTCTTCATGGCCGGATTCGACCAGCACGATTCCCGCGACCAGATCCGGCCTCATTCCGCGGAGGACCCGAGCGACGTACCCGCCGTACGAGTGACCGACGATGACGAACGGCGCGCGCTCTCCCGCCGCCTGAAGGAGCCGGGCGAGGTCGCGCGCCGCGCGCTCGCTCGTCGCGGGTCCTGGCGCCGGCTCGCTCCATCCCAGTCCAGCCCGGTCGTACAGGCAGACCCGCGACTCGCGCGCCAGGGCTTCGTGCAAGTGCATCCAGTGCGTGGACCAGGCACCGGCGCCCTGATCGACAACTACGGTCGGACCGCCGCGTCCGAGACAATGCAGGTGCATCTGCCTCCCGCCGACGTCGATCTGCCGCCCCGGCGCCCGTACAGGCCCCTGTGCGGCGAGTGGGGCCAGCTGCTCCCGAAGGGACGCGTAATCGATGAAAAGCACCTGCCGCCGGATCTTGCCGCCGGCCAGCTCAAGGACGCCGAGACCCGAGAACCGGTACGGTCGGTCAGTCGTACCCGACGCGAACTCGTCTCCCCGCACCGTTCCCGACCACTCGATTTCGCTTATCACGAGATTGCCGTGAACGACGCGTCCCAAGTGAAGGCGCGCCATTTCGCGGTGCGCCGCGTTGACGCTCTCCGTCTGCCGCCGCCACGCATCGATCCCGCTGATCGTGATGCGGCGATTGACGTCGACCTGGCTGAAGTCGTTGGTGAACAACGACACGAAGCGATTCGCGTCCTTGGCGCGGTACGAGTCTTCGATGGCAGTCAGAAGGCGGTCGACCGCCGGCGCGCTCGTTGGGGGAAGGGCCGTCAGCTGAGCAGCCGCCACCGCGAAGGGCCACGCCATCACGCCGAGCATGCCGAGTGAACGGCGCAAGCAGTCTCCTTGAAGCAGGGGCCGTAATGTTCGGCAGCATCGGTTAGAGAAGCAATTCTCTTGAAGTAATGGCCCGGCGCCCGATACCCTCGACGAGACCGGGGTGAGAAGTAATCGGTGGGTCCTGGTCAGCGCGCCATCATTACCTCGGGGTAATCGCCAAGGTCCAGATGCCGGTGTAAGCTTGGCACATGAGCTTTCGTCCCCTCCATCACCCTGAGCACGGACCCTCGACAGGGTCCCAGCCGGAGCATTCTCCCGGCGTCGCGATCCGACAGTGGAGAGAGGCCAGGGGGTTGAGTCAGCTCCGGCTCGCGACACGGGCCGGCGTCTCCCCGAGACACGTCAGCTTCATCGAATCGGGACGGTCCGAGCCCGGGCGCGAAGTGATCATCCGGATTGGACGGGCCCTGGACCTCAGCCTTCGTGACCAGAACGAGCTGCTGGTGGCCGCCGGCTTCGCTCCCCTGCACCCGCCGCGACGCCTGGACGATCAAAGTATGTCGGCCGTCAGGGACGTCTTCGAGTTCCTGCTGGAACACCATGAGCCGAACAGTGCCGTGGTCATCGACCGGCGCTGGAACGTCATCATGCGGAATCGCGCCCACGTCGCGACCATGCGGCTGTTCGCGCCCGATTCGCGATCCGCGGCGGGCGAGCCGGCGAACCTGGTGGAGGAAGTCTTCGATCCCGCGTCCCTGCGGCCGGCAATCACCAATTTCGACCTGGTCGCCAACCTCCTGTACGACCGGCTCCAGCAGCTGGCGTCCTCGGGTCCGAGTAGACGCGACGTGGTCGCGCTATTGGAGCGCATCACCTCATTCGGTCCGATCCCAGTGCGCCCGGCCCAGGCAGACCTACCGCGACTATCCCTGCTGATGCCCATCGTGTTCCGTCGGGGAGCGATGCGGATGAGCGTATTCAGCACGACCACAAGTTTTACGGCACCGCTCGATGCGACCGCCCAGGAGCTGCAACTCGAGACCTTCTTCCCCGCGGACCCCGAATCCGAGGCCCTGCTCCGGCGCTTGAGCTCTTCGAGGCGAGGCTGATGGGGGCACGAACCCGGCGTGTGAACCGGCGGTCCCGTTCCGCGGGGCGGAACGCGGGGATCGCGCTGGGATTGCCTCTCGTCTTCTGGTTGCCGGCGTCCTGCCATCAGGGCGGAACCCCCGCCGCGGCGCCGCCACAAGCGGTCGAGACCGTGACTGATCGCGCCGAGGTGACGTCCAGCGCCCGCCTCGTGCTGCGCTCGACCCAGAACGACCACGAGTATGAAGTGCGGGTGGGATTGCCCCGATCGTACGGCGACACCGCTCGGCGATTCCCGATCGTGTACGTCCTGGACGGCAATGCGCTGTTCGGCCTGGCCACCGATCTCTCACGGCTGCTCAGCCTGAACCCCGCGTTTCCAGAGACCATCGTGGTCGGGATCGCATACCCGCGTGCCGGGCGAGGAGCTGTCCTGCGGCGCAGGCTGGCGGACTTTACGCCGACCAACGTTCCACAGGAAGACACGCTCCATGGCGCACACACCCTGCCTCCAGGCGACCGTTCCGGTAACGCACCGGTGTTCACCCAGGTGTTGCTCCGTGAGATCCTCCCGCTCGTCGAGCGTCGCTTCCGGGCGGACAGCACCCGGAGAATGCTCTGGGGATACTCTTTGGGAGGGCTTTTTGCGCTTGGCGTACTCCTCGAACATCCGGGCGTGTTCCGCTCGTATCTGGTCAGCAGCCCATCCTTGTGGTGGGACCGGCGTTGGATTTTCGGACGGGAAGCGGA
>Ga0299906_10001225_pt1 | contig 22137 bp, 18 predicted proteins | sample RVTome_14_FD_200259 | JGI IMG/M metagenome (GOLD analysis project Ga0299906, IMG submission 200259) | Soil microbial communities from uranium-contaminated site in the Upper Colorado River Basin, Wyoming, United States - RVT145D125 (version 2) ...
GAGAGCGACATCGACGTCGGGGTGCTGCTCGACCGCCGGCTGCATCCGACTGGACGCGCGCGTTTCGATGCGCGCCTGCGCTTGATCGGCGAGATCGGGAGACGCCTGGGCGGGCATCCCGTCGATAACCCCGGTTGGAAGTTCGCGACTCGGGGGATTCCGGCGCAACTTGGAGGAGTGAAGATGCCCACGACCCGGACCTGCACCGTTCTTGTCGCTGCATGCGTCGTGACGCTCGTCCTCTCCACTGGAGCGCACGCGGACGCCCGCGCGTGTCAGAAGGCGCTCGCCAAGGCGTCCACCGGGCTGACGAAGCAGACGCTCAAGCGCATGCCCAAGTGCCTCAACAAGGACAACGCGGGCAAAGTGCCAGGGCCCTGTCCGGACCCCATCACGGCGGCGAAACTCGCCGGGGCGACCGCCAAGGCCGAGGCGAAGATCGTCAAAGCGTGTACGACCGACGACATGGCCGCTCTCGGGTTCTCGGGGTCGTGCGACTTGGTCACCGACGAAGGGTCCGCCGCGGAAGCCGCCTGTCGCCTCCTGCCCGTCACCACCTCGACGGAACTCGCGACGTGTATGACGTGCTGGCAGCGGGCCGACCTCTTCGAGTTCGTCAGCCTGCTCTTCGCGTCGCATGCCGTCGAGGTATGTGGCGGCACGCTGGGGCTCGATTCCGGCGTCTGCTCGGCGGGCGGGTGTGCGTCGGCGCTAGTCCCCGTTCCCGACCAGCATGATCTCACCGGCGGCGACTTCGACTGCCAACGTGGCCTCGCGAAGGCCGGCATCAAGTATCTGACGAAGCGTTCGAAGTGGCTGTCGAAGTGTGCGCTCGATGGCGGCACGCGTCAGGCGTGTCTCGGCGACCCGGGGATTCAGCTCCGACTCGCCAGGATCGCGGTGAAGACGACCAGCAAGATCGCCGCCGCGTGTCGGAACCTGCGGCCCATTCCGAACGCCCCCTTCTGCTGTCGCACGGGCGGCAACCTGTGTGTCGCGGCCGGCGACCGTGATGCCTGCGTCATGAGCGGTGGACAGGCCCAAGAGGGCAAGGCGTGCGGCGCCAGCAACCGCTGCGACAACGTACCCGGCGGCAAGGCCTTCCCGTGGTGGGGGCAGTGTCCGCTGCGAGGATGCGACAACTTCTCCGTCACCGATCTCGGAGATCTCGATGCCTGCGTGCGGGGCAAAGCCGACGAAACCATCGACGCGACGCTTTGCTACCGTTTCCCCGGCGGCGGGTGGCCGTGTCCGTCGCCGTCGAGCAGTGCCTTTCTCGACCGCCGTTAGCGAGGCATCGCCGGGTGAAGTGGTGACGCAGTTTGCCGCGTGAGGCACGGGAAGGTACGCGCCGCCGGCTCCCGGGCGTCGCACACCCCCGCCACGCCGCTCATCCACCCCCCGCGCTCCTTACGTTCGCCGTCGACCCGTTCCCTCCCGTGCCTCACGCGGCACACTGCGTCACTACCCCGGGTGACGGGTGGTTCACGCGGACCGTCCGCGTGCTATCCTCCCGACCGCCATGCCCTACATCGAGAGTCGCCTCGTCCATGACGCGGACGCGCACCTCATGGAGACGCCGACGTGGCTGCGCGACCATGCCGACCCGGCGATCCGTGACCGCATCGCGCCGCCGAGCTACGTGAACGAGCTGCGCCAGACCGGTGACAGCGAGAGCCAGCTTGCCGACCTGACCGCCGCCTTCGCCCGCATCGCGGCCAAACACGCGTCGGTGGAGTACCGAGCCGTCGAGGCGGATGAGATCATGACCCGGAAGAACTTCGCCGCCACCGGGTCGTTCGTCGCCAGCGATCGTCCCCGGGCCCTCGATCTCCTCGGCGTCGCCAGCCAGTTGGTCTTCAACACCTTCCACAATCGCCGCCTTTTCGAGTGGGAGCGCTCCGGTGACCTCGACCTGGCCTACGGTGCCGCTCGGGCACACAACCGAGGCATGATCGAGTTCTGTGCGGCCGACCCGCGGCTGCTGCCGACGTGCTACGTGCCGCTCGCCGACTTCGCTCGCACCGAAGCGATGGCGACCGAGGCGCTCGACATGGGCGCCGCGGCTCTGCTCATCGCTTCGGGGTGTCCGCGCGGACACTCGCCGAGCCACGTGGCGCTCGATCCCCTGTGGGCGGCGGCCCAGGAGGCCGGCATCCCGGTGGTCTTCCACGTCGGGGGTACCGGCGACCTGATCGACCCCGACTACTTCCGCAACGGGCTGCCCATCCCGCCCGACTTCCACGGCGGTGACGAGAACTTCCGCTCCGTCGACTACATGGGCATTCCCGGGCCGCCCATGCAGACGCTGGCCACGATGATCTTCGACGGCGTGCTCGAGCGCTTCCCGTCCCTCAAGATCGGCGTGATCGAGCAGGGCGCGATCTGGCTGCCGAGCTGGATGCGGCAGATGGAGTCCGCCGTCGAAGCGTTCCACCGGCACGAGGAGCGGCTACGGGCGCTCTCGCTGCGCCCCGGCGAATACGTGCGGCGCCAGGTGCGCGTCACGCCGTATCCCACGGACGACGTGGGCTGGATCACCGAACAGATCGGACCCGACGTGTGCCTCTTCTCGACCGACTTTCCCCACGTCGAGGGCGGGCGCCGCCCCTTCGAGCGCTTCGAGCGCAGCCTCGGCGACGCCACTGAGCACGTCCGGCATCGGTTCTACGCCCAGAACTTCGCCGACCTCATGGGCCGAGGGTTGCCGGCGGCCGCCCGCTGAGAGCGCCGCCGTCGCCGGGTTGCGGGAGTGGACAACCAGGGCTTCGCCTATCGCGAGCAGATCGGAGCGCCAGGCCACGGCGTGGCGGTGCTCGACTATCTGAGCGCCCGCTACCGGCACTCGACCGCAGCGCAATGGGAAGCGTACATCCACGCCGGGCTCGTACGCGTCGACGGGCAATCGATCCGCCCTGCTGCTCGTCTGCGCGCCGGGCAGCACCTCGTCTGGCATCGGCCGCCGTGGCGCGAGCCTGAGGCTCCGCGCGGCTTCGCGGTGCTGGCGGTGGACGCGGACGTGCTGGCCGTCGCCAAGCCGGCCGGTCTGGCGAGCATTCCCGGCGGCGGGTTTCTCGTGAACACGCTCTCGTCGTGCGTGCGCGAGCGCTACCCCGACGCGACCGCCGTGCACCGTCTGGGACGTGGGACATCGGGGGTCATGTTGTTCGCGCGTTCCGACGTCGCACGGCGGCGACTGGCGCGCGACTGGCGCGCTGGCGAGGTCGAGCGCGTCTACCGCGCCCGGGTCGACGGCCGGCCGGATCGGGGCGAGATCGCGATCGCCACGCCGATCGGGCCGGTTCCCCATCGCGTCCTCGGGACCGTTCATGCGGCCAGCCCGACCGGCCGGCCGTCGCGCAGCGTCGTGCGCCTGCTGGAGAGCGACGGCCGCACGAGTCTCGTCGAGGTGACGATCGCCACCGGGCGCCCGCATCAGATTCGCATCCATCTCGCGGCGGCCGGCCATCCGCTGAGCGGCGACCCGCTCTACGAGCCGGGCGGCACGCCGAGGGCGGGCACCGGCGTGGTGCCCGGCGACGGCGGCTACCTGCTGCACGCGCTGCGCCTCGGGTTTCGTCATCCCGTGTCCGGGGCCGCACGGGTGGTCGAGTGCGGGCCCCCGGCCGCGCTCCGCTGTCGCTGAGCGCCGCCCGCGCTTCTGCGCGCAAGTATGTCTGGACACTTCGCGCGGGGGCAGGCTAGGGTCGTCCTGCTACAAAGGAGGAACGGAGATGACCACCCGAGTGTCGCGACTGGTCTGTCTGCTGCTGTTGCTCGCCGCGCCGTCCACTCGCGCGGCCTTTCACTTCGCGCACATCGACGAGGTGCTGACCAGCTACGGTGGGGACGCCAGCGTCCAGTTCGTCGAGATCGAGATGGAGGAGATCATCCAGAACATCCTGACGGACAGCGTCTTCGCCGCCTTCGACACGAGCGGCGCCTACGTCGCCGACATTCTCGTCGTGCCGGGCAACGTCGCCAATGCGGGGGCCGGCGTGCGCTGGATCGTTGGGACCGCTCAGTTCGCGGTCACCAGCGGGCTCACGCCCGACTTCGTCATGCCGGACGGCATCCTGCCGACCACGGGCGGCATGGTCTGCTACGGGGGCGGCGGCGGCATCCTGCCCGCGCCCCCCGGGTCGTGGGATCGCACCGACTTCGCCAACTACGTCGACTGCGTCGCCTACGGGACCTACGCGGGCCCGTCGAACGCGCTGATCGGCACCCCGACGCCGCGCGACGGCGACGGCCACAGCCTCGAGCGCGTGAGCGGCACCAACGACAACGCCGCCGACTTCATCTGCGGCGACCCCGCCACGCCGGAGAACAACGCCGGCGTGACGGCCACCATGTCGGCGACCACGCCGTGCCCGACGATCGACACCGGCGTCGCGGCGACGAAGCTGATCGTCGTCGACAAGCTCACGGCGGCCGGCAAGGCCAAGACCGTGTTCGTCTCGAAGGATCAGACGAACGGGATCACGAAGGGGACGGGCACGGACGTCGGCGGCATCCAGGTCGACTTCGCCTTCGGCTACGACGGGGCGAGTGTCGAGGGGGCGTTCACGTTGCCGGCCGGCGCGAGCGACGGCACGAGCGGATGGCTCGTCAACAAGTCGACGGTGGCCAAGTACGTCAACAAGTCGGCGCCGGCGGGGCCCACGGGGGCGAAGGTCGGCGTCATCAAGCCGGGCAAGCTGCTCAAGCTGGTGGGGAAGAACCTGGGCGACACGGCGATCGACGTCTTCGGCGCCGGCCCGCCGGCCGGCGACGTGCTGACCGTGTACGCGGTGACGAACGGGCTGGACACGTTCCGACATTGCTCGCGGTTCCCCGCGGGGACGTGCGCCCACAAGCTGATCGCGGGGGACACGGGTGCCAAGCTCGTCTGCAAGGGTGGGGTGCCGGCGCCCTGCCCGTAGACGACGATCCCCACACGCCGGAGGTAAGGAACGCATGCGCCAGATCGCTCTCGCCGCGCTCGCCGTCACCCTGATCGCCGCCGCGCCGGCCGCCCGCGCCGGCACGCCGGTGGCCGGCTTCTCCGACACGGCCGTCGTCTCCGGGCTCACCTCGCCGACCGCCATCGCGTTTCTCCCCGACGGTCGCCTGCTGGTGACGCAGAAGGGCGGCGCCCTGCGACTCGTCGAGGCGGGCGTGCCGACCACGCTGGTGACGATTCCGGTGTGCAGCGGCTCGGAGATGGGGCTGCTCGGCATTGCCCTCGACCCCGACTTCGGCAGCAACGGGTTCATCTACCTCTACCGCACGAATCCCGCGCCCGGCGGCTGCGGCAGCGCCGTCGGTCGCTTCAACGAGGTCGTCCGCGTCACTATGGCGGGAGACGACACCATCGCCCTCGGCACCCTCACGGTCCTGCTGAGCGGCATGCAGACCGACAACGGCAACCACGACGGCGGCGTCCTGCGCATCGGGCCGGACGACAAGCTCTACGTCGGCGTCGGCGACACGGGGCTGGGCGACAACCAGGGTGGCCCGGGCTCGTCGACCAATCCGTACGCCCAGGATCTCGGGCACCTCGAGGGCAAGATCCTGCGCCTCGAGCTCGACGGCTCGCCGGGCGCCGGCAATCCGTTCATCGGGGTGGGCGGCGCGCGCGAGGAGATCTTCGCGCTGGGCTTCCGCAACCCCTTCCGCTTCGGCTTCGATCCCGTGAGCGGCCGCCTCTGGGTCGGGGACGTCGGCGATCTCACCGTCGAGGAGATCGACATCGTCGACGCGGGGGACGATCACGCCTGGCCGCACTGCGAGGGGACGCTGCCCGGCGGCTGCCAGCAGGCGGGCGACGTCGATCCGATCTTCACCTACCCGCACTCCGGTCCCGATTCGCTCGGCTCGTCGATCACCGGCGGGGCGTTCGCGGGCGCGTCCTTCGGTGGCTTCGGCGAGCAATACTTCTTCGGCGACTTCATCGGCCGCGCCATCTACCGCGCGGCGCCGAATCCGGCGCGCGACGACATCGCACCGCCGGTGCCCTTCGTCACCGCGGCGGGGGGCGTCTTCGGCGGGCCGGTCGATATCGTCTTCGGCCCCGACGGCGCGCTCCACTACGTCACGATCAGCCCCGGCGAGGTGCGCCGTGTGGCGCCCATCGGGGGCAGCGACATCCCGGTGAGCGGCCGCAAGCTGATCGTCGTCGACAAGCTGGCGGCGTCCGGTCAGGCGAAGGTGGTCTACGTGTCCAAGGACACGACGGCCGGCATCACCACGGGGACGGGCACCGACGTCGACGGCATCTCCGCCGCCTTCACCTTCGGCTACGACGGCGCCAGCGGCGCCTTCGCCGTGCCGGCCGGCGGCTGGAAGGCGAACAAGCCCACCGTGGCGAAGTTCGTGAACCAGGCGGCGCCGGGTGGGCCGACGGGAGTGAAGGTCCTGGTCGTGAAGCCGGACAAGCTGCTCAAGGTCGTCGGCAAGAACGTCGGCGACACGCCCATCGACCTGTTCGCCGCCGGGGCTCCGGTGGGGCCGATCACGACGGTCTTCGAGGTCACGAACGCGGGCGAGACGTTCCGCTTCTGCTCCACGTTCGACCCCGCGAATCCCGCCCACGTGGTCGCGTTCAAGGAGATCGCCGGCGGCACGGGCCGCAAGCTGGTGGCGAAGCGGGGCGACCCGGTCGCGTGTCCGTAGTCACCGGTGGTCAGCCGCCACCTGCCGGCGTCACGACCCCCGTCACGCCGGCCCGTGGGTTGACCCGACTCCTGCCGCCGGTCATGTCGGGAGTATCGTGACCATCGACGTCAGTCCTCTTCTCGACTTCACCGAGCTTCCCCCCTTCGACCGCATCCGCCCCGAGCATGTCGAGCCCGCCATGCGGGCGTTGCTGGCGGCCCTCACCGCCGAGCTGGAGCGCGCCGAGGCCGATGCCGCGCCCACCTGGGACGGGGTGGTGGCGCCCATCGAGGAGCTGAGCGAGCGGCTCGGCCGGGTGTGGGGGGTCGTCGGCCATCTCATGGGTGTGCAGAACGGTGACGCCCTTCGGGCGGCCTACGAGCGCATGCAGCCCGAGGTGGTGACACTCTCGCTGCGCCTGGGACAGAGCGCGCCGTTCTACCGGGCGCTGCGTGACCTACGGGACGGTGCGGGCTGGGCGTCTCTCGACGCGACACAACGGCGCATCGTCGAGTCGCTGGTGCGCGAGGCCGAGCTCTCCGGTGTCGGGCTCGAGGGCGAGGCCCGGACGCGGTTCAACGCCATGCAGGCGGAGCTGGCCGAGCTGGCGACCCGTTTCTCGAACCACGTCCTCGATGCGACCAAGGCCTTCGCGCTCGACCTGACGGCGCCGGACGAGGTGGACGGCCTGCCGCCGACGCTGCTCGCCCTGGCCGCGCAGACCGCCCGCGCCGCCGGCCACGAGCAGGCGACCGCCGAGCAGGGGCCGTGGCGCATCACGCTCGACCTGCCGAGCTACGTGGCCTTCATGGAGCACGGTCGCCGCCGCGACCTGCGCGAGCGGCTCTACCGCGCGTATCTCACCCGCGCCAGCACGGGCGACTGGGACAACACGCCGCTGATGACGCGCATCCTGGCGGGGCGCCGCGAGCAGGCGCGGCTCCTCGGCTACGAGAGCTACGCCGCGCTCAGCCTGGCCACCAAGATGGCGCCCGACGTCGCCACGGTCGAGCGCCTGCTCGAAGAGTTGCGCCAGGCGTCCTGGGACGCGGCGCACCGCGACCACGCCGAGCTGAGCGCCCTGGCGCGCGAGCGCGGGGCTCCCGAAGCGGACGACCTGCGCCACTGGGACGTGGGCTTCTGGGCGGCCCGCCTGCGCGAGGCGCGCTTCGACTACACGGACGAGGAGCTGCGCCCGTACTTCCCGCTGCCGCACGTCCTCGAGGGACTGTTCGCGCTCAGCGAACGACTCTTCGGCGTGCGCATCGCGGCTGCCGACGGCGAGGCCCCGGTCTGGCACCAGGACGTGCGCTTCTTCCGCGTCTTCGACGCCGCCGGCACGGCGCGCGCCGCCTTCTATCTCGATCCCTACAGCCGCCCGGCCGAGAAGCGCGGCGGAGCGTGGATGGACGAATGCGTCGCCCGCCGCCGTCCCCGCGGCGGCGCCCCGCGTCTCCCCGTCGCCTATCTGTGCTGCAACCAGATGCCGCCCGTGGGCGACCGGCCGTCGCTCATGACCTTCGAAGAGGTGCAGACGCTCTTCCACGAGTTCGGCCACGGCCTGCAGCACATGCTGACCACCGTCGACCACGGCCTCGCCTCCGGCATCCGCAACGTCGAGTGGGACGCGGTCGAGCTGCCGAGCCAGTTCATGGAGAACTGGTGCCATCACCGCGAGACGCTGCGCGGCCTCAGCCGGCACGTCGACAGCGGCGAGCCGCTGCCGGACGCGCTGTTCGAGAAGCTCGCCGCGGCGCGCACCTTCCGCACCGGCTCGCAGATGCTGCGCCAGGTCCACTTCGCGCTCATCGACCTCGAGCTGCACCACCGCTTCGACCCGGACGGCCCCGAGACGCCCTTCGACGTGCAGCGCCGCATCGCCGCGATGACCACGGTGCTGCCCCCGCTGCCCGAGGACCGCTTCCTGTGCAGCTTCGGGCACATCTTCGCCGGCGGCTACGCGGCGGGGTACTACAGCTACAAGTGGGCCGAGGTGCTGAGCGCGGATGCGTTCGCGGCCTTCGAGGAAGCGGGACTCGACGATCCCGAGGCGATCGCAGACACGGGGCGGCGCTATCGCGACACGGTCCTCTCCCTCGGCGGGAGCCGGCACCCGAGCGAGGTGTACCGGGCGTTTCGCGGGCGCGACGCCACGACGGCGGCGTTGTTGCGGCATGCCGGGCTGGGGGGTGGCGGGGACTGACCCCGAGCTGATCGTTCTCATGCGCGGCCGCGGGCTGGCGCCCGTGGCCCGGGATCAGGTCCGCTTGGGAATCGTCGCTCGTAGCTGGGCCTCGAACAGTGGCGCGAGATCGCTCTGGTCGAGGGCCTGTTCGATTTGGCGAAGCCGTCGACGGACGCGCGCGACGTCCAGGCCGTTTCCCTGCGCCAGAACTATTCCGCGGACGTCCTCGAGATCCTTCGGCCGTCCGGCCAGAATCTTCGTGACGATCAGATCGACGGGGGAGATGAAAGGGACGGCCACTCCATCGACGCTCACCTCGACCGCATCGTTCGCAAACTCCTCCTCGAGCCCCGGACCGGCGAGTACCATGTCCAGCGGCATACCTGTTCTGCGATGGACGAACGGGAGAACGCGCGTCCGCCGGACGAAATCGTCCGCGTCCTGCACGCGGAGATCGAAGCCGGCGCTGCCCATCGCGGCGACGAGCCCGCTGGGGTCATCCGGCTCGAGACGCACGGTTACGTCGACATCGCTGGTGAGTCGAGGGCGGCCCCACACCATCACGGCCTGTGCACCGAACACGTACCAGCGGCCCCCGAACCCCGCGAGCACGGGGGCCAGCGCGCGAAAGAGGCTAGAGACTGCCGTCTGTTCGGACACGCTGTAAACTCGCGCTAACTCGCTCGTGAACGGCGTGGTCGGCGGCGCGCTCCCCGCTCGTTGGCCACTCTGGCCGCAGAGAGCGAACTTCTCGGCGAAGCGCCTCTGCCACTTCGAATGCCCACGCGACCCCTCGCTGGGCTCGCTGCTCCAGCCAGAACCGGTCCTTTTCGTCCGCGACGGCTTGCCAGTCGCGATCGAGGTACGCGCGGATCTCGGCGGCGGTCACACACGCAGTCTATCGTGCGTTTCTACCCAGCGCGAGCGCCGTGTCCTCGAGTGGGGGGCAAGGCCATGACCATGCCCCCGGGTCGCGGTTCATCCGCCGCCGAGGATCATCGGATCTCCGCGGGGCTTCGCGAGGAGCTGGCACGGGTCGCCGCCGCGATGGCCGTGCAGCGCGACCGTTTCGTGTAGTCCCCGCTCGATCGGCACTCGGCGACTCCGAGCGCGGCCGACGTGCCGCGTCAGGCGGGGGCGGCGGTCACGGCATGACGGTCGGTACGATCTGTCGGCTGTGGCGGCGATAGATGCGGAAGTCGTCGTCGGTGGTCAGCAGCAGCGGCTCGGCGCGTGTCTCGGTCAGCCGCACGAGACACGCGTCGGCGAGGCTCATCGGAACGCTCGCGTACTTGGCCAAGAGGGTCAGGATGGGCACGAGCTCACTGGCGAGATCCAGCGCAGGGGCCACCGCTCCCCGCCGGAGGAGCTCCGAGAGCGCGGGGCGTCCCGCTCGCCCGAGCAGGTGGAACCCCTCCGAGAGAACGGAGTCGCAGGTACTCCACGGCGGTGGATGACGAGTGGCTTGCGCGGTCGCCCAGCCGTGATGGCGGTCGCGACGGCTGAGCAGCGCGACCAGGAAACCCGTGTCAACGAGGAGGCTTCGTGCCATACCCGCTGCGACGGAGGTGACGCTTCGTGTGGTGGCTGAGATCGGTCGGGAGCCCGTCGACCGCGCCGATCAGATCGGCGATGGCCGCCAACGGGCTTCCCTCCTGCCGACCAGCACGCTGCGGCGCGTGGCGGAGCCGCTCGCGAACGACGTCGGACTTGGAGATCCGCCGCGCGCGGGATTCGGCCTCGATCTCGGCGACCAGTGGGGCGGGAAGCCGCACCGTGAGGGTCTTCATGGACGCAGCGTATTACGCACCAGTCATGTGTGCAATACGCTCGTCGGTTCGCGTCTCTTCGCGGGGCCTCACCCCACGCATGCCGTACCGTGAGCTTCCTCCGCTACCGCCCGTAGCGCCCCGGGTCGCGGTTCATCCGCCGGCTCGTGCCAGCTCGCCGTTCGCCCACTCGACCAGGCGGGCGCGCTCCGCAGCGGTGAGCTGCGCTTGCGGGTGCAGGGGTACGTAGTACCACAGGGGCATCTCCTCCTCCTCGATCATCTCGGCGATCTCCTCGTAGGCCTTGCGCCGTTTGCGCGGCTTCAAGTCCGTCCAGGTCGACAGGTTCAGATGCTCGCGGGCTTCGTCGACGTCGTGGGCCACCAGCCAGGAGACGGGGGCGACCGACGCGTACCAGGGCCAGACCGTCTCGTGCGTGTGGCAGTCGGCGCAGGCGCGGCGCAGCAGGGCCTGCACGTCGGGCGGGGCGTCGATCGCGCCGGTGACGGGCGGATTGGTGCGTGAGACGGGGACGAGCTGTGCCAGGACCAGGAGGACCACGACCGTCAGGGCGAGCTTGCGCGCCATCGCGCTATGCCTGCGCGTCGGGCTCGAAGCCCTGCACCAGGACGGCGTTGCCCCGCGATGCCGCGAGCCGGTGCTTGGCGATCGCCTGGTACTCGGGCGAGCCGTACCAGCGTGCCGCCTCGTCGGCGTTCGGGAAGCGGATCACCACGGTACGGCTGTAGGGCCACTCGCCCTCGACGACCTGCGCCGCGTCGTCCACGACCAGCAGCTCGCCGTCGTAACGCGCGAACACCTCGGCGAAGCCGTCCTGGTACTTGGCGTACGTGTCACGGTCGCGAATGTCGATCTGGGCGATGATGTAGACGGACATGGGTTCCTCCTCTCGATCAGCGTGGACGAACGAGGCGTCGCGGCCCCATCCCACGCAGATCGACGTCGTCGGCGGATTTGGCGTAGCGAGTCTGTACGCGAAGTGGCGGCTGGCGCGCGATCGCCGCGCGGCACCCGGTGACGACCGGATAGGTGAGAACGGTCGCCGAGGGCAAGGCCGCCGTAGTCCTTGTCGCCTGACGCGGAAACACGCTAAAGCCCGCCACGCGAGCTAGACGTGCAGTCCGGCGGTCAACACAGGGCGCAAGAGGATGGTGCACATGGGCAGCCGTCAGCGTTGCCCGCTCGGCCACGCACGTTTCTCCCGCTTCTGGCGGCTGTGTTCGTGCTCTGGGGCCATCACCGGTTCACCGAAGTGGATGGGGCGTGGATACGGCCCTCGCCGCGAGGTCTGTACGCTCTGCTGTCGTACGAAGCTGGGCGGTACGGTCAGGCGGCCAGCGCCTATCGACGTCACCTCACGGGGGTGATCAGGAAGGGCCAGACGACTTGGGACGCTGCCCAGGACGCTCTCCTGGTGGGGGACGCGTCGACGGCGGCGGAACGAGTCGCGGCTGCGCGCGTGGCAGACCCGACGGACCCCGAGCCGCGCGTCACCCAAGGGCTGATCGAGTTACGCAGCGGGAACCTCGATGCAGCTCGAGCCACGCTCGCTGCGTTGCACACGGACCACCCGCAGCACTTCGACGGCAACCTGCTCGCGTCGATCGTCGCCGCCCGGCTCGGGGACGTCGATTCGGCTATTTACATGGCGAACCTGGCGCTCCGCGATTCTGCGGACTTCCGCTTCACTGTCAGACTGGAGCTGCTGGATGCGATCGACGCGCCGTCGCGGTCTGCGGCCCTCGTCGCTCACTACCATCGTGCGCTTCGCCTCGTCGACACGGCACAGGGGGCGGTGGCCGTTCGGGTTGCGCAGGAGGCCGTGGAGGCGGGTGATCACGTGGCCGACGCCCACTTCACGATCGGCGTCGTCCGGTATCGAGAAGGCAGGCCGGACCTGGCTATCGAGTCGTTGCAGGCCGCCGTCGCCGCGAACCCCGAGCACGCTGAGGCCTGGCGCTGGCTGGCCCTCGTGCATGCCGAACGAGGTGACCTCGCACGCGAGATGGAAGCGCGTCGGCGCGCGCTCGACGCCACGCCGACGGATTCTCGCTACCGTGCCGATCTGGCCCGCGCACTGATCCTCAAGGTAGGCGACGATGCCCGCGCCTTGCAGATCCTGGACGGGCTGCCGCCTGGGCGCGAGCGGAATGCCGACGTAGTCGGCCTTCGCGCGCGCGCCTTAGTCGGGCTCGGCCGATACGACGAAGCCCTGCCGCTGCTTCTTCGCGCGACGGAGCTCGATCCGCATGACCCGCAGCGATTCGAGTCGCTGGGCTGGGCGTACGAGCGCATGAACCGAATGGAGGATGCGCTGCGCGCCTACGAGCAGGCCGCCCATTTGGCGCCGGGTCGGAGCTTCGCTCACCTTCAGGTCGCGTACCAGCTCGACGACCTGGACCGCCCGTCGGAGGCCGCGGAGGCCTTCGAGCGTGCGCTCGCGCTTCTGCCGCCGACCGAGGTGCTCCGTCGCCGCGGCGAGTACTGTCACCTGCTGCTTCGCGCCCTGCGTCTTCGGGAGGCGCGCGCCTGCGCGGAGCGGAACATCCGGTTCAACACCTTCGACCCCTACATGGCCTACCTGCTGCGCGTCGTGCCGGCGGAAGCGGAGGACGCGAACGAGGCGCGTGGGGGCGGGGCGGAGATGTCGTGAGACTGATCGGCTACGCGCTCCTGGCAGCCGCCGGATGGTGGGCGCTCGACGCGCTCGCGACCCACCAGGTCACCTGGCCGATCTTCGTCGTGGCCATGCCGCTCACGGCCGGTGCACTCGGTGCGCTCGGCGTGGCCTCGCTCGCCCATCCGTTCGTCGCCCGGCTCACGCCCGACCACGGGCTCCTCCGCTTGCTTCGCGGCTTGTTCCGGCTCGGCGGTGCGGCGCTGCTGGTCGGTTACGTGGCGGCGCTCGTCGTCGTGCTCGACAAGCGGCTCGGGCGCTGCGAGATCGCGGTCCGGGCGAGCCAGATCGTCGCCATCGAAGACCTGTGGGGGCCGGCCGGCCGTGTTCTTTCCACGGCGCGGCTTGTCCTGCGCGCCTGGGACGGCCACGGGACAGTCACGGTCCCGCTGCCGCCGGGCGAACGGGGGCGCTATTGGACGGGCCAGTCGCTCCGGCTCCGTGTGTGTCCCGGCGGTCTCGGCATTCCGTACGTGTGGCGATTCGTGGTCGACGCGGCGCCCGAGTACGAGCGTGTGGTGCGGGACAATCCGGCTGCCCGTGAGGCCCGCCGCAGGCTGGCCTTCGAGCACATGGAGGCGCGACGGTTCCGCGACGCGAGCGCGGCCGTGTGGGATTATCTGACCGAGCACCCAGAGGACGTCTCGTACGCGGATCAGTACGGGCGGTGGCTGGCGAACTACCGGCAGTTCGAGCTGGCTCTTCCGTTGCTTCGCTGGCAGGTCGAGCGCACGGGAGCACGTCGCGCCTACTACTATCTCGGCCTTACCCTGAGCGCGGCGGGCGAGGAGGCGGACGCGGATGAGACGCTCAGGGCGGGGCTCGCGCGGTACCCTGACGCGGAAGATCTGCGCTACCTGCTGGCGGCGCAACGCCGACTCCCGGCAGCGGGGTAGCCGACAAGGGCGTGCGGCTTCGGCCGGGCTGCGCTATGTCGTCAACATGCCGACCCATCACTTCGAAGGTACCGCCGTCTGGTCCGCCGATGCGCCCGGGGCCGAGCAGGGCAATCACACGGTCGCGTTCGCGGACCGCGATTCGCTCTCCATGTCCTCGGCGCCGCAGTATCGCGGCGACCCGACGCGGCTGAATCCGGAAGAGCTGCTCACGGCTGCCGTCGTGTCGTGCCAGCTCCTCACCTACCTGGCGCTGGCCCGCCGCGCCGAGGTGCCCGTCGTGCGCTACGAGGATTCGCCCGTCGCCACGCTGGCCATCGCCGAGAAGAAGATGCGCATCACCGAGGTGCTGCTGCGCCCGCGCATCACGCTCGGGCCGGGGGCCGACGAAGAGAAGGCGCGCGCGCTGGTCGACAAGGCGCACGAGGGCTGCTTCATCGCCAACTCGGTGCGCTGCGACGTACGCCTCGAGCCGACGTTCGTGACCGCCGCCTGACGTCGCATGCCGACCCGGGCCGACCGCATACCGCCGCGCGCCTGGGCGGTGCTGGCGGGCTGCCTCGTCTGCCAGATGGGCCTGGGGCTCGGCGGCTACGTGTTCGTGGCCTTCCTGAAGCCGATCGTCGCCGAGCTGGGTTGGAGCCGTGCAGCGTACTCCGTCTCGACGCTGCCGCTGCTGCTCGCCATGGCGCTGGCGAGCCCGCTGGTCGGCCGGCTGACGGATCGGGCCGGGGCCCGGGTCGTGTTCGCGGGCGGCATCACGTTGGTGGCGGGTACGCTCTGGGCCTTCGCCGGCATGCAGTCGCTCTGGCACTTCTACGGGCTGGGCGCGCTGCTCGGCATCGGCATCACGGGGCTCGGCGACATTCCCGCGGGCGCCGTGGTGACGCGCTGGTTCCGGCACTCGCGCGGCCTGGCACTCGGGGCCGTCTACGTGGGCTCGAACCTGGGCGGGGCGCTGGTGCCGGTGCTGGCGACCAGCATCGCGGCCGAGTCGTCGTGGCGGCACGCGCTGCACGTGCTGGCGATTGGCGGCTGGGTCGTCATCCTGCCGGCGGCGATCTGGCTGGTGCGCGACCGGCCCCCGGCGGCGCCCCTCGACGACGGAGACGTCGAGGACGCGTCGGACGGACTCGAGCTGGGCGCGGCCGTGCGCACGCGCAGCTTCTGGATCCTGCTCGTGACCCTCTTCACCTTCTATTTCTACTACCTGGGCGTGAACAATCATCTCGTCGCCTATCTCAGCGACGCCGGCTTCTCCGACGCCGCGGCCGCCCGTCACTTCGGCTACGCGGTGTTGATCGGTGCCGCCGGGAAGCTCGGCATGGGGCTGCTGGCCGACCGCATCGCCGTGCGCCGCGCCCTGTGGGGCACGTTCGCCGTCATGACGGCCGGTTCGTGGCTGCTCCTGCGCCTCGGTGACACGCCCGGGCTGCTGCCGGTCTTCCTCACCGTGCACGGCGTCACTGTGGCGGCCGAGAACGTCATGCTGCCGCTCGTGGTCGCCTACTGCTTCGGGCCGCGCGCGGTGGCGTCGATCTACGGCGTGCTGATGCTCGCCCTGCTGCCGGGTGGGGTACTCGGGCCCTGGGTGGCCGGCCGCGTCTTCGACACCGCCGGCTCGTACGCCCCGGCCTTCACCCTCTTCGCGGTGACGAACCTGCTGGTCCTCGGTCTCCTGCTCGGCGTACGCCGCGAGACCGGCGCGACCTGAAGCTCGGGCGCCGGCTGCCGCCGACGCCACCCCGGTTTCTTCGTCTCGCCACGCGGCCGTCACACGCTCGTACCGGTTCGCCGGCTACACGGGTGACGGAGACCGCGGATGCCCCCCCCTGCAGCACTCGTCGAGCTCGAATGCCCGCTGTGCCTCTGGGACCGCACGACGGCGGGCCTAGACGCGCTGCTGGCAGCGACTACCGCGTACCGCGCGCACTTGGAGATCGCACACCTGATCGAGCCCGCGGTGGGACCGCCGCCGTGCCGGCGTATCCCGCGGCGGCGGGCGGGCGCGCGCGCGACCCGCGCCCCTGCTCGTGGCGTCGCGCAGGGGTGACGCGAGCGATCCACGGGCGAGGTGGCAGGCGTGGTCGGGCCGTGCGATCCTGCGACGGCCGAACATGGCGAAGCACCTCCAGTTGCTGGCGCTCCCGCTCTCGGACGGGGTCCGGCGCATCGTCGATGGGTACCTCGACGTCGCTCGTCGCGCGCTCCGCGGCCTGAGCGAGCACGACCCCGAGACCCTGCACGACTTCCGGGTGACCCTGCGCCGCGCTCATGCGACGCTGCGCGCGTACGGCCCGCGGCTCCGTGCGGTTCGGCCCAAGGAACGACGCCGCCTGCGGGGCTTGGTGCGGGCGACGAACGCCGGCCGGGACGCCGACGTCCTGCTGGCGCTGCTGCGTCGCCTGTCGCGGAACCTCTCGCGTCAGCATCGAGCGGACCTGGAGCCGATGCGCCGGCGTCTGCGGCGCACCAGGCGCCGGGCGTACGAAGCCGGCGTCGAGGACCTGCGGTCGGAGTTCGACGACGTCCGCCGCCGGCTGCGCCGCCGGCTCCGTCGCGCCGAGCCCTGCGGCATCACACTCGGGGAGGCATTGGGCGACCGCCTGCTCGCCGAGGCAGCTCGACTGGGTGAGCAGTTGGAGGGATTGGGGGGGGCCTGCGCCGCGGCCGACGTCCACCGCACCCGTCTCACCGTCAAGCGCCTCCGCTATCTGATCGAGCCGGCGGTGCCCGATCTGGAAGAGGCACAGGGGCTGGTGCAATCGCTCCGGAGCCTCCAGTCGCGGCTCGGGGCGCTGCACGATCTCGACGTCGCGCGCACGGTGATCGAGACGGAGATGGGTGCCGGAGGGAACGATCCGCACGCCCTGCGCGAGATCGCCGACTGCATCGGCACCGAACGCCGTACCCTCGACGAGGCGCTCCGCCGAGACTGTCTCGGGGCCGGCATCGACGATCTCATGGCCGCGAGCACCCGGCTGGCCCGGGCGCTCGCGACCCGCCGGCCCGTCCAGAGGCAGCGTGCCGGATCCGCGCGCCACGATCACCGCACGGCCCGTGCGCTGCGCTGAAGACGAAGTTCACGAGATCGTCACACCGAAGCTGAGCGCCGCCGGGCGACACCCGAACGGACGTTTCTGCCCAGCGAAGGTAGACGCGCGCGCGCGACCTGTGCTGTACCACCCGACTCGGGCTGCAGGGAGGCGCAAGCGATGAAGCATGGCGAGCAGGTGGGAACGGGTCGGACGGGGACGCACGCCCCTGGGACGCGGGGCGGGTTCTTCAGGCCCTTGGGGGCCATCGTCGGCATCGGGGGCCCCCGCCTGCTCGACGTGCCGGTGGACCGGCTGCAGCCCAATCCCACGCAGCCCCGCCGCCGCTTCGAGGCCCGCGCGATGCGCAGCCTGACGGCGTCGGTCCGGCGCGACGGCGTCCTGCAGCCAGTGCTCGTCCGCCGCGTCGGGCGCGACCTCGTGCTGGTGGCCGGCGAACGACGCTGGCGCGCCGCCAAGGCCGCGGGCCTGCGCACGATCCCCGCCCTGCTGCGCGACGACGATGCCGATCCCCTCGAGCTGGCGCTGCTCGAGAACCTGCAACGCGCGAACCTCCATCCCCTCGACGAGGCGGAGGCCCTGGCCGAGCTGAAGGAGCGTCTGGGCTACACCGACCGCGACCTGGCCACGCTGATGGGCAAGTCCCGCGCCACGATGAGCGAGATGCTGGCGCTGGTGCGTCTCCCCGCCGACGTCCGAGTGGCATGTCGGACGTCCGACCGCTGGACGCGTTCGCAGCTCCTCGAGGTGGCGCGTGCCGGCGACGCCGACGGCATCCGTCGCGCCTGGGAGGGCCTGCAGCGGGGCCGCGGGTCCGTGCGCACGCTGCGCCGCGGGCGGCGCGGCGGGGCCGACGTCTTCACGTACGAGGAAGCCGGCCTGCGCGTCCAGGTCAGCGTGGCCGACGGAGATGCGAGCCGCGACCGCCTGCGACGTGCCCTGCGCCGCGCGCTCCGGGCCGTTCCGCCGGGCGCCAGCGCCGCAGCACCCCGAGACCGTCGTCGACGAGCGTGTACACCACCGGCACCACCACCAGCGTGAGCACGGTCGAGAGGGTGATGCCGCCCGCCACGGCCACGCCCAGCGGCCGGCGCCCCTCGGCGCCCGCGCCCAGCCCGAGCGCGATGGGCAGGATGCCGAAGAGGGTGGAGATGGCCGTCATCAGGATCGGGCGCAGTCGTACCGCGCCGGCGTCGAGGACGGCGGCGCGCACGTCCAGTCCGGCCGTTTGTTGCCGATTCGCGTAGTCGACCAGCAGAATCGAGTTCTTCGTCACCAGGCCGACCAGCATGACCAGGCCGATGGCGCTGTAGACGTTCACCGTCATGCCCAGCACCCCCAGCGAGAGCAGGGCGCCGACGATGGCCAAGGGTAGCGTCAGCAGGATCGTGAACGGGTGCACGAAGCTCTCGAACTGCGCGGCCAGCACCAGGTAGACGGCGATCACCGCCAGCGCGAAGGTGAAGGCGAGGTTGCCCCCGGACTCTTCGAAGTCGCGCGACTCGCCCGCCACCGCGGTCGAGAAGCTGGGCGGCAGCAGCTCGCGGGCCAGGGCGCGCACTTGCTCGAGGGCCTGACCCAGCGGCACGCCGACCAGATTGGCGTCGACGATGGCCGAGCGGCGCCGGTTGTAGTGGTTGAGGCTGCTCGGGCCGACGCCCTCGTCGACGCTGACGATGCCGGCGAGCTGCACCAGGTCACCCGAGCGGGCCCGCACGTAGAGCTGCCCGAGCTGCGCGGGGGAGACGCGGTCGGCCTCCTTGAGCTGCACGATCACGTCGTAGCGCTCGTTGCCACGCTTGAAGCTCGAGACCGTCGAGCCGCCGAGCAGAATGCGCAGCGTGTCGGCGATGTCGGTGGTGGTGACGCCGAGCGCCGCCGCGCGGTTGCGGTCGATGCGCACCTGCAGCTCGGGCTTGTCGAGGCGCAGGTTTGTGTCCACGTCGTGAAAGCCGGGCAGGGCCCGGATGCGCTCCACCATGCGGTCGGTCTGGACACGCAGGGCTTCGAAATCGGGGTTCTGGATGACGAACTGCAGGGCCTTGCCGCGCTGTCCGGTCGGCAGGCCCGAGAAGGAGACGATGAAGACCCGGATGCCCGGAATGGCCGCGAACTGGCCGCGTAGATCGGCCACCACCTCCTGCTGCGAGCGCCTGCGTTCCCCACGCGTGTACAGGCGCGTGAAGACGGCGCCTCGGTTCACGGCCCCCGGCCCGCCGCTGGAGAGGCCGATGAAGGCCGACGCGGCCCGGATCTCGGGCGTGTCGGCGAGGATCTGCTCGACCTGCCGCTGCAGCCGGTCGTGGTAGGTGAGCGTGGCGCCCTCCGGCGAGTCCGTCACGATCATGAAGCCGCTGCGGTCTTCGCTGGGCAGGAACTCCTTGCCGAGGAACGCGAAGAGCACGCCGCTGAGCAGCACCGAGCCGACCGCGATGCCGGCGACGAGCGCCCGGCGTTCGAGGGCGCGCTCCAGCAGGCGCCGGTAGGCGGCCGAGACGCGTGCCAGGGCGCGCTCGAAGACCCGGAAGATGCCGCGCGGCTCGTCGAGCGCCAGGACGCGCGAGCACAGCATCGGCGTGAGGGTGAGGGCGACGAAGGACGAGACGACGACCGACACGGCGATCGCCACCCCGAACTCGAAGAAGAACCGGCCGATCACGCCCTCGAGGAAGGCCACCGGCACGAACACGGCCACCAGCGTGAGTGTCGAGGCGATGGCCGCAAAGGCGATCTCGTCGGTGCCCACGAGCGCCGCGCGCAGTCGGGGCGCGCCCTGCTCCAGATGGCGGTGGGCGTTCTCGAGCACGACGATGGCGTCGTCCACGACCACCCCGATGCTGAGCGTGAGGGCGAGCAGCGTCAGGTTGTTGATGGTGAAGCCGAGGAAGTGCATGACGCCGAACGTGGCGAGCACCGACGTCGGAATGGTCACCGCCGGGATGAGGGCGCTGCGCGGCACGTGCAGGAAGAGCAGGATCACCAGGACGACGAGCAGGCCGGCCATGAGCAGGCTCTGTTGCACTTCGTCGAGCGAGTCCTCGATGAAGACGGCCGAATCGAAGGCGATGACCAGCCGATAGCCCGGCGGCAGCGTGGGCTGCAGGGTGGCGACCTCGGCCCGTACCGCGCGCGCCACCGCGACGGTGTTGGCGTTCGACTGCTTCAGGACGCCGAGCGAGATGGTCGGCCGCAGGTTGAAGCGTCCCAGGCTGCGCTCGTTCTCGTCGCCGGGGCCCGCCGTGCCCACCTGGCGGAGTCGCACTGGCGTGTCCTCGCGATAGGCGACGATCAGGTCGTTGAACGACTCGGGGGTCGGGAAATGTCCCTGCGTCTGCACCACGAACTCGCGCAGCGTGCTCTCCACCCTCCCGGACGGGATCTCGACGTTCTCGCGTTGGATCGCGTCCACCACGTCGTCGACCGTGAGTTGGTAAGCGGCCAGCCGCTGCGCATCGAGGCGGACGCGGACCGCCAGCCGCTTCTCCCCGCCGACGATGATCGAGCCGACGCCCGGCAGGCGCTGCAGTCGCTCCTTGACGACCCGGTCCGCGTAGTCGCTGATGGCGCGCAGGTCCTGCCCCTCGGCGTTGAGCGACATCCACATGATGGCCTGCGCGTCGAGGTCGAGTTTGGAGACGCGCGGCTCCTCGGTGTCGTCGGGCAGGTCGTCGCGCACGCGGGCGATCTTGTCGCGGACGTCTTGGGCCGCGACGTCGATGTCGCGCGAGAGCAGGAACTCGACGGTGATGTTGCTCACCTGCTCCTGGCTCGCGGAGGTGAGGGTCTTGATGCCCTCGATGGTGTTGATCTCCTCCTCGAGGACCTCGGTGACTTCCTTCTCCATCACCTCGGGGCTGGCGCCCGGCAGCACGGTCGTGACGCTCACGATCGGCAGCTCCACGTCGGGCAGCTCGCGGACGGGCAGCCGCAGCCAGCCCAGCACGCCGAAGATGGTGAGCGCGAGCGTCATGACCGTCGCCAGCACGGGCCGGCGGATGCAGAGCGCCCACAGGGACATCACGAGCCCTCGGCGGGGGCGTCGGCGGCGCGGACGGGGTTCTCGGCGCCCGGATCGAGCTTCTCGTGGCCGGCGCTGACGACGCGGTCGCCGGCGGCGAGTCCCTCGACGATCTGCACCCGGCCCGGGACGCGGGTGCCGGTGCGCACGGGGCGCGCCGTGGCGACGTCGTCCGCGACCACGAAGACGAGTGCGCGCCGGCCGTCCGAGAGCAGCGCCTCCTCGGGGACGAGCAGGGCGTCCTGCCGGCGCTCCAGCGTGAGGGTGACGGTGGCGAACTGACCGGGGCGCAGCATGGTGTCGGGATTGGGCAGTGCGGCCTTGACCGTCACGGTTCGATTCACCTCGTCGACCTCGGGGGCGATGAAGACGACGCGGCCGGCGAAGCGGCGGTCGGGGTGGCTGGCGACGGCGACGGCCACGGGTCGGTCGGTCTGCAGCAGGGCGAGGTGCCGGTCGGGCACGGCGAACTCGATCTCGAGGGGGTCGAGGTCGACCAGCGTGACGAGCGTGTCGCCTTCGCCCACGTACGCTCCCAGGTCCACGCGCCGCTGGCCGACGGTGCCGTCGAAGGGCGCCCGCACGACGGTCTCCGCGAGATGGGCACGGGCCAGGGCCAGGGCCGCCTCGGCGACGGCCACGGACGCCACCGCGCGATCCAGCTCCGCCCGCAGGTCGTCGTGCTGCTGCTGTGCCACGATGCCCTCGCCCAGGAGCGTCGCGGCGCGCTCGTGCTGTCGCCGCGCGTTGCGCGCGCGCACCTGGGCATCGCGCAGCGTGGCCTCGGCGACGTCGACCAGCGCGCGCAGGGCGGGGTCGTCCAGACTGGCGAGGACCGCCCCCGCCCGCACCCGCGCGCCCTCGACCAGGGGCCAC
>Ga0299906_10001226_pt1 | contig 22136 bp, 25 predicted proteins | sample RVTome_14_FD_200259 | JGI IMG/M metagenome (GOLD analysis project Ga0299906, IMG submission 200259) | Soil microbial communities from uranium-contaminated site in the Upper Colorado River Basin, Wyoming, United States - RVT145D125 (version 2) ...
TCGTGGACACGCGCAACGCCTTGAGCGAGTTCATCGGAGGCAACATCGTACGCCTCTAAGCTCTTGACTTGACAGTTGTTTTATAAACCCTCTTGCGCGCCCGCAGGGCTCGGTGGCAGTTAGGGAATCTGAACGTGCTGGATTGCGTCGCCTGACCCCCCGGTGCCGGGTTGGTCCCAGATACGACCAGGGACGAGCCGGCAGGCACGCCGTCGACACGCACCAGAACAGGGCTCGACACGAACGAGGAGGCGAACGAACCGAACGGGAAGCGTGAAGGTCGTGCTGAGGGCGCGGCGGTCGTTCATCCAGCTTGTGCAGAACCCGAGAATCTCAACTGCTTCCTGAAGGAGGGCTACCACATGCTGAAGACCAGTACACTGATGCTCGCCGCGCTAGGCCTGCTCCTCGGCGCGACAACCTCGCACGCTGTCACCGTGACCGATTGCTCTGCGGCGCCGGTCATGGTCGTCAACAAGAAGACCATCATCAACCTGCCGGGCGACGACGTCATCATCCAATGCGCCCTTTCGGGCGACGAGGTGCAGGTGACGGCCCAATCGATCGTCGTCGACGGACCGAACAACGGCTCCGTGATGTCGAGCAAGAAGGGGGGCCAGGCGACGCTGCTCTCCGCGACCCAAGACATCGTGATCGACGCCGCCATGGTGGTCGCCGCGGACAGCAACGCCAACACCGTGATCGAGGCCGGCGGCAACATCTCGATCACGCCCGGCAGCAAGGTCACGGCGGGCGACGACGTGCGGATCAAGTGCACGGGCGCGCTCTGCACGATCGACATCGCGGGGAGCCAGATCGCGGCCAACAAGATCGACATCGAGGGCAATGGTGACGTCACCATCAGCCCCGCGTCGATCCTCCAGACCGACTGTCCGCGCGACGAGATCAAGATCGTGTCGAACACCGGCGACGTGATCGTGAGCGGCGGCGTCATCGGCGGACTCGCGACCATCTGCTGCCTCTCCGTGCAGGCGGTGTGCAGCGCCAACCCGAACGACCCCGCGTGCCCGTTCGCGCCGGGGGGCAGCGGTCCGATCGTCCTGAACGATCTCCAGGAGCTGAGCGCGTTCTGTCAGGACTGCGTGCAGGCACCGAACCTCCTCAAGACCTGCGTCGAGGGCGACGTCATCATCCTCGCGCCGCAGGGCAACATCGACGTGTCGAACGCCACGATCATGGTGGGCGAGGGCGTGATCCTGAGCGCGCTGCTCGACGTGAACATGGCGAACGCCAACATCTCGAACTGCGGTCCGAAGAAGGGCGTGATCGTCGTCACCAGCTCGACCTGCAACATCGACGGCGCGACGATCCTCGACGACGACCCGGATACCGGGCCGACCCTGAACTGCACGCAGAGCGGGACGCCGACGCTCCTCGGCACCTGCTCGTCGAGCTGAGCCGTACCGTAACGAGAAGTCGTAGCATTTTCGGTTGACGCGCCCGGGGGCGCCACCGGTACCGGTGGCGCCCCCGGGCGTTCGATTGTCCCGCCTTTCGCGGCTGTCGCCGCTCCTGAACGACCGCTATCGTGAACCCGTGAGGAGAGCCAAGGATCGATGAGTGCGGACAATAGGATTCGGAAGCGGATACTGCAGGAGTATCGGCGCGCCCACGAGGACAACAAGGACATGCCGTTCCTCCACACCCGCCAGCATCTCACCGAGCGGCTCCAGGAGTCGTACGAGACCCTCGCCTCCCACGTCCACTGGCTCGAGCAGAACCGCTACCTGCACTGGAAGGCCGCCGACGTCTTCAAGATCTCGCCCAAGGGGCTCCGGGTGACCCACGGCACCGACGAGCTCCAGCGCGAGTTCCCCGACTGATCGGCCCGATGCGGTCCGGATCGGTGTTCGGTGGGGCGGTCGCCGGAGGGATTCTGGCGGCCACGGTGGTGGGGCTCGGCGAGGCGGCGCTGATCGCGCTCGAGCGCGGGCTCGGGCTCGACGGCGGCCTGTTGTTCTTCACGTTCGCGTTCTACGGGCTCGCCGGCCTCGCCGCCGGCGCCGGCGCCGGGATCGCGCTCGCGGTCGTCGCGGGCCGCCTCCAGGCCGCGACCGCATTCGCCCTGACGGGCGCCGCGCTGCTGGCGGGGCTCACGGTCGTCATCGCCCGCTTCCGCATCTTCCGCGACGTCTTCCACGAGACCTTCCAGGGCGCGCCGGTCGGGCCGCTGGCCTTCCAGGCCGGCTCGCTCGTGGCCGCGCTGGTCCTCTTCGTCGTGGCGTTCCTGATCCTGCGGGCGCTCGCGCGGCAGCAGCCCTGGACGGGATCGGCGCTGGTCGCCGCCGGCGTGCTCGCGCTCGCCCTCGCGGGCTCGTGGGCGCTCATGACGAGCGCGCCGGCGCACGCGCCGCGGGCCGCGCGCTTCGCCGCATCGGGCGGGCTGCAACCCGCGGGTCCGAGCGTCATCCTGGTGATGGTGGACACGCTTCGGGCGGACCACCTCTCGTGCTACGGCTACCAGGCGAGCCGCACGCCCGCGATCGACGGCCTGGCCGCCGACGGCACGCGCTTCGCCCGCGCCTACTCGCAGGCGTCGTGGACGCGGCCCTCGGTGGCGACGATCCTCACCTCGCTGTACCCCTCGTCGCACCAGGCGGTGCACAAATCCGACGTGCTGCCGGACGACGTGGTGACGCTGCCCGAGGCGCTGCAGGCGGCGGGGTACCGGACGGTCGGCTTCGCGAACAACATCAACGTCACGCCGCTGTTCAACTTCGAGCAGGGCTACGATCACTACGAGTTCCTCGAGCCGGCGTTCTTCTTCGGGGCGACCGAGGCCGCGGCGCAGCTCACGCTCTACAGCCAGCTCCGCGTCGTCCGCGAACGCTACCTGTCGGACGCCAAGTACGTCCAGCACTACTACCAGCCGGCGGACGTGGTCACCGGCCGCGGCCTGGACTGGATCGAGGCCCACGGCGACTGGCCGTTCTTCATGTTCCTGCACTATATGGAGCCGCACGATCCGTACTTCGTGCACCCCTACAACGGCGAGGGCTATGCGCGGGTGGCGAATCCGAACCCCGATCCGTCCGTGGCCGACCGCTACCGCGAGGCCTACGACGGCGAGATCCGCTACCTCGACGGCGAGATCGGGCGGCTGATCGCGGGCCTGAAGGCGCGCGGCCTCTACGATCGGACCCTGATCGTCTTCACCGCGGATCACGGCGAGGAGTTCCACGAGCACGGCGGCTGGTGGCACGGGCTGACGCTCTACGAGGAGCAGATCGCCATCCCGCTGCTGGTGAAGCCGCCGGTGACGCAGCCGGGCGGGACCGGCGCCGTCAACGAGGGCCTGGTCTCCACGCTCGACATCGCGCCGACGGTGCTGGCGATCGCGGGGGTGCCGATTCCGGAGGTCATGCAGGGGGCGCCGCTCGGCCTGACGGCGGCCGCCGCGGCGCCGCGCGACCACGCGTTCGCCGAGCAGGACCTCGAGGGCAACGTCCTGCAGGCGTACGTGCGCGAGACCTGGAAGGTGATCGAGGCCAACCCCGCGAACCCGCGGGGTCTGCCGCCGCGGCAGCTCTTCAATCTGGCGCGCGACCGCGCCGAGCAGCACGACCTGGCGGCCGCGGAGGCCGCGCGTGTCGGCGAGCTCGTCGCCGACCTCGAGGCGGTGCAGGCGCATGCCCAGACGCTCGCTGTCGAGTCCGCGGAGACCGTCATCGACAGCGCGACGCATGAGCGGCTGCGGGCGCTCGGGTACGTGCATTGATCCTCCGCCCGTGATCGCGATCATCGGGCTCGACGGCGCGACCTGGGATCTCGCCGGCGCGTACATCGACGCCGGCGACATGCCGGTGCTCCAGGGTCTGGTGGCCGCGGGCGCGTCCGGGGTGCTGGCGTCGACGATCCCGCCGGTGACGTTCCCGGCCTGGTCGTCGTTCATGACCGGCGCCAACCCCGGCAAGCACGGGGTCTTCGACTTCACGCGGCGGCTCCCCGGCACCTACGAGATCGCCTTCGTCAGCAGCCGCGACCGGCGCGTGCCGACGGTGTGGCGCCTGCTGTCGGACGCGGGGCGGCGGGTCGCCGTCCTCGGCGTGCCGACGACCTATCCCCCCGAGCCCGTGAACGGCGTCATGGTGGGCGGCTTCGACAGCCCGGTGGCGACCGGGATCGACGGCTCCTTCGTCCACCCGCGGTCGTTCTACGCCGAGATGGTCGCCCAGGTGGGCGCCTACTCCTTCGCCGACTTCCAGGAGCTGCACATCGGACCTGGCTGGCACGCGCGGGCGCTGCCGAAGCTCCTGGCCGCGATCGAGCGCAAGCGCGCGCTCGCCTGCTGGGTGCTCGGCCGCGAGGCGTGGGACTGCTTCATGGTGCTGTTCGGGGAGGCCGACACCGCCGCCCACCACTTCTGGATGTTCGCCGACCCGGCCTCGCCGCGCTTCGACCCGGCTGGCGCCGCGGCCTTCGGGGGCGCGCTCCGCGACGTCTACCGCCGGCTCGACGACGCCCTCGGCGCGGTGGTCGCGTCCCTGCCGGCGGACGCGACCGTCCTGGTCGCCTCCGACCACGGCTTCGGCGGCGCCGGCACCACCGTGCTGCACCTGAACCGCTGGCTCGCCGAGCGCGGGTGGCTGCGCTTCCGCGCCGGCTCCGGGGCGCTGGCGTCGCGGCTGGTCCGGGGCGCGCGCCGCTTCGCGCTGCGCGGGCTGCCGGCGGGCGTGCAGCAGCGCCTCCTGCGGCGGGCGGGGCGGGGCGTCGCGCGCCGCCTCGAGGGGTGGTCGCGCTTCGGCGCGCTCGACATGGCGCGGACGCGGGCGTTCTCGGAGGAGCTCAACTACGCCCCGAGCATCTGGCTGAACGTGCGCGGGCGCGACCCGCTCGGGACGGTCGCCCCCGGCGAGGAGTACGAGACTACCGTGACCGCCCTCACACGCGACCTGCTGGCCTGGCGCCACTTCGCGACCGGGGAGCCGATCGTTGCGGCCGTGCACCGCCGCGAGGCGCTCTACGACGGCCCGGCGGTGACCGACGCCCCCGACCTGGTGCTCGAGCTCGCCCTCGAGCGCGGCTACTCGTTCGCGTGCCTGCCGAGCGGCGACGGCCGCGGCCCGTCGGTCCGGCGCCTCCACGCGAGCGAGCACGTCGCCGGCAAGGGGGGCGGCATGAACGGCAGCCACCGGCGCGAGGGGCTCTGGGCGCTGCGCGGACCCGGCATCGAGCGGCGGCCGGCGCGCGCGGCGTCGATCCTCGACGTCGCGCCGACCATCCTGCACCTCGCCGGCCTGCCGGTGCCGGCGTGGATGGACGGCGCGCTGCTCCCGGGCGTCTCAGGCCGGCCGGCGATCGACGCCAGCGCCCCGGCGCTCGCGACGGCCGGCGGCGACCTCGACGCCGACGGCGAGGCCGAGCTCTGGCGGCGCCTGGTCGCGCTCGGGTACCTGGAGGACGGGGGCGCGTGAGGCCGCCGCGCACGCATCGGGTGGCGATCGTCGCCGCCTGTCCGTTCCCGACGCTGCAGGGCTCGCAGGTGCTGGTGCGCCGGCTCGCCCAGGGCCTGGTCGATCGCGGGCACGAGATCGTCGTGGTCGCCTACGCCGAGGGGCTCGAGGACGCCCTCGCCGGCATCCCGGTCCGCCGCATCGCCCGCATCCCGGGCTGCCGCGCGCTGCGCTCTGGGCCGCGGCCGGCGAAGCTGGTGCTCGACCTGGCCCTGCTCTGGACCTTGCTCGGCGTGCTCCGGCGCGAGCGCATCGAGCTGGTGCACGCGCACAACTACGAGGGGGCGCTGATCGGCCTGATCGCCGGCAAGCTCACCGGCGTGCCGCTGATCTACCACAGCCACAACGCGCTCGCGGAGGAGCTGCCGACCTACTTCCGCCGGCGCCCGAGCCGTCTCCTGGCGCGCGCGCTCGGCGCCGTCGTCGATCGCCTGGTGCCGCGGCGGGCCGATCACTGCATCGCCATCTGTCGCGAGCTCGTCGACTTCCTGCGCGCGCGCGGCGTCGACGAGGCCGCGATCCGCATGATCGCGCCGGGCGGCTCGCTCGAGGAGTTTCCGGCCCGCAGCGCCGCCGAGATCGCCGCGATCCGCGCCCGCTTCGGCCTCGGCGCCGCCCCCGTGCTGCTCTATACCGGCAACCTCGACGGCTACCAGAACGTGGAGCTGCTGCTGGCGAGCATCGACCACGTGCGCCGGCGGGTGCCCGGCGCCGAGCTGGTGCTGGCGACGCACGACGCGCCGCGCGACCTGCCGCCCGCGCTCCGCCGCTCGCGTCCCGGCGTCCGCCTGATCCGCGCCGGCGACTTCGCGACCGTGCGCGACCTGCTCACCGCGGCCGACGTGGCGCTCTGCCCGCGGGCCGAGTGGTCGGGCTTTCCGATGAAGCTCTTGAACTACATGGCGGCCGGGAAGGCGGTCGTGGTGTCGGCCGGATCCGCCAAGGCGATCCGCCACGGGCTGAACGGCTGGATCGTGCCGAACGGCTGCCCCGATGCCTACGCGCGCGCCATCGTCGACCTGCTGGCGGCGCCGCGCCTCAGGACGGCGCTCGGGGACGCGGCGCGCCGGACGGTCGAGGACGAGTACGGGTGGGACCGGGTGCTCGACCAGGTCGAGACGACCTACGACCATGTGCTCGAGGTGCGCGGCGCGCGCGCCCGGGTGGCGCGTCCCACGGCTCGCGTGCCCGCCGTCGAGAGCGCGCGCGTGCCCTGACCGTTCTCGAACCGACCGATCCCGCGGAAGGAGCAGACCCCAGCATGCAGAAACCGTTCATCGCCATCACCATGGGTGACGCCGCCGGCATCGGTCCGGAGATCACCGTCAAGTCGCTCGCGGAGCCGGAGCTGCGCGCGTGGTGCGAACCGATCGTCCTCGGCGACCTCGGCGTGCTCCGCGACGCGGCGGCCGCCGCCGGGGTCGATCTGCGCCTCACGGCCATCGGCGCGCCGTCCGAGTGGCGTCCCGACGGGACGTCGGTCGCGGTGATCGACTCCGCCGACGTCGACCGCTCGAAGCTGCGGATGGGCGTCATGGACCCGGCGCTCGGCGCTGCCGCGGTGGGCTACACCCGGCAGGCGGCGCGGCTGGCGCTCGCCGACGAGGTGCAGGGGATCGTGTCGGCGCCCCTCAACAAGGAGGCGATGCGGGCGGCCGGATTCCACTACGAGGGGGCGACCGCGATCTTCGCCGAGGAGGCGGGCGTGAAGCGCCACGCCATGATCCTCATCCTCGGCAGCATGCGCCTGATGCTCCTCACCAACCACATGTCGCTGCGCGACGCCATCGACCACGTCACCGAGGAGCACGTCTACGAGAAGATCATCCTGGCGCACGAGGCACTGGTCGCGCAGGGGATGGCCGCGCCGCGGATCGGCGTGTCGGCGCTGAACCCGCACGCCGGCGAGGGCGGGCTCTTCGGGCGCGAGGAGATCGACGAGATCGAGCCCGCGATCGCCCGCGCCCGCGCCGAGGGCGTGAACGCCATCGGCCCGGTGCCTCCGGACACCGTGTTCTTCAAGGCCAAGCAGGGGATGTTCGACCTGACGCTCGCGCTCTACCACGACGCCGGCCTCGGGGCGGTGAAGCTGCTCGGCTTCGGCACGGTCGTGACCCTGCTCGCCGGGCTGCCCTTCATCCGCACGTCGACGGGCCACGGTACCGCCTTCGACATTGCCGGCAAGGGCATCGCGGACCACAAGAACCTGCTCGGCGCGATCCAGGTCGCGGCCGAGCTCGGTGCCCGGCGTCTCCGCACGCCGGCCACCGCGCGTCCGGCCGCCGGCCCGGCGGCCGCCGAGCCGCGATGACCGGCGCGCGCCGCGTCTGGGACGTCTCGGTGCCGGACGTGCCGGGCATGCACGTCTACCCGGGCGATCCCGTCCTCGAGGTGACGCAGATCCGGGCGATCGCCCGCGGCGACGCCGCGAACCTCACGCACCTCGCGCTCGGGGCGCACACCGGGACGCACGTCGACGCCCCCGCGCACTTCATCGAGGGCGGCCGCACGCTCGACCAGATGCCGCTCGAGCACTTCGTCGGCGAGGCGACGGTCCTCGACTTGCGCGGCCGGGCGGCGGTCGACGCCGCGGCGCTCGCGGGGCAGCCGATCGACCGCGACGCCATCGTCCTCTTCAAGACCGACAACTCCGCCTTGTGGGAGCGCGACGGCTTCCAGGAGGGGTTCACGTACCTCACCCGCGACGCCGCCGAGCTGCTGGTGGCGCGCGGCGTGCGCACCGTCGGCCTCGACTACCTCTCCATCGAGCAGTTTGGAAGCCGCACCTTCACGGTGCACAAGATCCTCCTCGGGCGGAACGTCCTGATCATCGAGGGCCTGGATCTGCGGGCGGTGGAGGCCGGCCGCTATCAGCTCGCGTGCCTGCCCTTGCGGCTCGAGGGGGTGGACGGCGCGCCCGCGCGCGCGGTGCTCATGCGGTGACGGCGGCCGCGATAGGCACGGGCGCCGCGAGCGGCCGCCCGGGGACGCCGCGCCGCCTCGCCGTCGTCGCCGACGATCTGACCGGGGCGTGCGACGTCGGCGGCGAGCTCGCCGCCGCCGGCTACGTCGTGCGCGTGCAGGTGGACGGTGCCGCCGCGGCGGGTGCGCCCGACGCCCTCTACGTCGTCAACACCCAGAGCCGATCGCGCGCCGCCGCCACGGCGGCGCGCCGGGTCCGGCGCGCCGTTGCCGCCGCGCCCGCCGACGTGCTGCTGAAGAAGATCGACACCGCGCTCCGGGGCCACCTCGGCGCCGAGCTCGCCGCCGCCCTCGAGGGCGCCGGCGCCGCGGCGGCGTTCGTCCTGGCGGCCATTCCCGCCGCCGGGCGCGTCACCCGGGGGGGCTGCCAGTGGTTCGGCGGCCGGCCGCTCGCGGCAACCGAGTTCGCGCGCGATCCCGAGGGACGGGCCGGCACGTCGTCCATTCCCGCGGTGCTCGCGGCCGAGTGCGGGTGGCCGAGCGCCGTCGTCGACGTCGAGACCGTGCGCGGCGGCGCGCTCGCGACGCGCGCCCGCGCGCTCGTCCGCGCCGGCACGCGCTTCGTCGTCGTCGACGCCGAGCGCGAGGAGGACATCGAGCAGGCGGTCGGGCAGATCCTGTCGCTGCCGGGGCCGCTCTGTCTCGCCGGCTCGGTGGCGCTCGCGCGCGCGCTCGCGCGGCGCCTCGGTCCGGGCTCGGTGGCCCCGGGGCGCGGGCCGTTGCGGGTCCCGCCGCCGTGCCTGGTCGTCTCCGGGAGCCTGCACTCGCAGGCGCGGGCGCAGGTCGCGGCGCTGGTGGCCGCGGGGCTCGCCGAGACGGTGACGGTCGCGACCGACGACGTCGCGGCACCCGCCGGCCGCGCGCGCGCGTTGCTGGATACCGGCCGGAGCGTCGTCGTCGCGCCGCCGGCGGCCGCGGCGCCCCCGAGCGCGGCCGCGATGCGGCGGATCGAGGAGCGTCTGGCGGCGGCGACGGCGGCCGTGGTCGCGGGCGGGGCGCCCGCGGGCCTGATCCTGGTCGGGGGCGAGACCAGCCACGCGATCCTCCGGCGGATCGGCGCCTGCGAGCTCGTGCTGCGCGGGTGCCCGTCGCTCCTGCTGGCGGTGGCGGAGGTCGCCGCCGGGCCGGCGTCCGGCGCCGTGCTGGCGACCAAGGGCGGGTCGGGCGGTGGGATCGAGGCGCTGGTGGAGCTACTATCGGACGAGTCGAGAGGGGAGGCACCGTGAAGGAGGGCGCGATGCGCGTGAGCAAGGACACCGTCGTGACCATCGAGTACACGGCGCGCCTCGAGAACGGGGACGTCATCGACTCGACCGCCGAGTGCGGTCCGGTGACCTACCTCCACGGCAACGAGCAGATGTTCCCGCAGCTCGAGGAGGCCGTGGACGGGCTCGAGCCCGGCGCCGAGCGGGCGATCCGGCTGCCCCCCGAGAAGGCGTACGGGCGCCGGCGCGAGGAGCTGGTGCGCCGCTTCCCGCGCGCGCACCTGCCGCCCGACCTGGTGCTGGAGGTCGGCGGCCGGTATCGCTTGCGGGCGCCCGAAGGCAAGACCCTGGACTTCAAGCTCGTCGGGCTCGACGGCGACGACGTCGTCGCCGACTTCAACAACCGGGCGGCCGGGCAGGGGCTGCGCATCGAGGCGCGCGTGGTCGCCGTGCGCAGCGCCACCCCCGCCGAGCTCCGTCGCGGCACGCTGCGTTAGCGACCATGAAGCTGTCGGTCGTGATGCCGGTCTACAACGAGGCCGGAACCATCCGCGAGATCATCGCACGCGTGCGCGCGCTGCCGCACGCCAAGGAGATCATCGTGGTCGACGACGGCTCGCTCGACGGCACGCGCGACATCCTGCGCGAGCTCGTCGGCGGCGAGGTCCGGGTCTTCTTCCACGCCCAGAACCGCGGCAAGGGGGCGGCGATGCGCACGGGCTTCGCGCACGCGCGCGGCGACGTGGTCGTGGTGCAGGACGCCGACCTCGAGTACAACCCGCGTGACCTGCCGGCGCTGCTCGGTCCGATCGAGCGCGGCGAGGCGGACGTCGTCTACGGCTCGCGCTTCCTCGGCGGGCCGCACCGCGTCCTCAACTTCTGGCACTACGTCGGCAACCGACTGCTCACGCTGCTGTCGAACGTCTGCACCAACCTCAACCTGACGGACATGGAGACCGGCTACAAGGTCTTCCGGACCGAGGTGCTGCGGCGGATCGACGTCGAGTGCGAGCGCTTCGGCTTCGAGCCGGAGATCACCGCCAAGGTCGCGCGCCTGCGGTGCCGCGTGTACGAGCACCCGATCTCGTACAGCGGGCGCGACTACGACGAGGGCAAGAAGATCACGTGGCGGGACGGCGTCGCGGCGCTCTGGCACATCGTGCGCTTTGCGGTGCCGAACCGGCGTCCGCGTTTGCGGACGCCGGTCGCGGCGGAGGAGATCACTCCCAAGCCGGCGCGCGTCGAGCGCCCCGCGGCCGTGCCCGTGGGTTGACCGCGCCCGCGGGCGCGTCCCGACGCCCGCACGTTCCCGACGACACTCGATCGACCATCCGGAGAACCGCGTCCGGCCCCGGCGCCCTTTGCGTACGACGGACGGCGGTAAAGGAGTCCCAGGCGATGAGAAAACGCGAAAAGCTGACGCCCGAGGAGCGCTTCGCGCTCGCCCTGGAGCTGATCAAGCGCGAGCGCTCGCTCGAGGAGATCTGCCTCCACTACCAGGTCAGTCACACCACCGCGTACAAGATTCGGAACGCCTTCCTCGACGGCGGGCGGCGCGCCCTCGCCGGCGCGCGCGGACGCGCCGCCGGCACGGACGACGACGCCCGTCCGGAGGGCAAGGAGGATTGGGGCAAGGCCGTCGGCTGAGCCTGCGCGGCGCGCTCACGGGCGCGCCGCGCCGTCCACGACATGCGCTCTCTCCTCGCGTCTCCCGCCGCGCGTGCGTCCGCACGCGCGCTCCTTCCGTCACGCCCTCCCCGGGCGTCCCACCACCCGCCGTCTCTCCCATCCTCCGTCGCTCGCTCCGCCGCACGCCGCCCGGGGTAGTGGGTCCGTTCAAATGGACCCACTACCCCGCCTGGGCGGAGCCTCGCGTTGCCGATGCTCCTGTGGCAAGATACGCCGATTGCCCGTCATGAGCCTGCAAGACGTGGCCCGTGCGATTCGCGCCGGGGTGACCCTGCGCTGCCCGCGCTGTAACGACGCGCCGCTCTTTCGCGGCTGGTTCACCATGCGGGAGCGCTGTGAGCGCTGCGGCCTGCGCTTCGAGCGGGCGCAGGGCTACTTCGTCGGCGCGATCTACGTGAACTACGCCGTGACGGTCGCGCTCTGCCTCGGCGGCTTCTTCCTCCTCGACCACTGGGCCGCCCCGAGCGTGAACACGCAGATCGTCCTCTGGAGCGCCGTCGGGGTCGCGTTCCCGCTGCTCTTCTTCCGCCACTCGCGGAGCCTGTGGCTGAGCCTCGCCCACCTGCTCGACCCCGAGCCGCGATGAGTCGCGCCTCCGGGCCGGCCGTCGCGGTGGCCGGGCTGACGCATCGCTACGGCGAGCGGACCGCCCTCGCCGGCATCGACCTCGAGGTCGCGTACGGCGAGATCCTCGGGATCCTCGGGCCGAACGGCGGCGGCAAGACGACCTTGTTCAAGGTGCTGGCGACCTTGCGGCCCCCGCAGTCCGGGCGGGTCGCGCTACTCGGGCTCGATCTCGCGCGCAGCGTCCCCGCGATCCGGCGGCGCCTGGGGGTGGTCTTCCAGCACCCCGGGCTCGACGGCCTGCTGACCGTACGCGAGAACCTGCGTTGCCACGGGGCGCTCTACGGCCTCCACGGCCGGCGCCTCGAGGAGCGGGCGGCGGTGCTCCTCGACCGCCTCGGCCTCGGGGCGCGCGCCGACGAGCGGGTCGCGACGCTCTCGGGCGGCCTGGCCCGCCGGGTGGAGCTCGCCAAGGGCCTCCTGCACGCGCCCGACCTGCTGCTCCTCGACGAGCCGAGCGCCGGGCTCGATCCCGGCGCGCGCCGGGAGTTCATGCAGTACCTCATCCACCTGCGCGACAGCGAAGGGCTGACCGTGGTGCTGACCACGCACGCGATCGAGGAGGCCGAGCGCTGCGACCGCGTCGGCTTCGTGCACCATGGATCGCTGGTGGCGCTCGGCACCCCGACCGACCTCAAGGACCGCATCGGCGGCGACGTCGTCGTCATCGACGCCGCCGATCCGGAGCGGCTGCGCGGCGACATCCGCGCGCGCTTCGGCTGCGACCCGCAGCGCGTCGACGGCGTGCTGCGCCTCGAGACGCCGCGCGGGCACGAGTTCGTGCGCGAGGTGGTGGAGGCGTTTCCCGGCGACATCCGCTCGGTGACGTTCGGCAAGCCCACCTTGGAGGACGTGTTCGTGCACGTCACCGGCCAGCAGTTCTGGGAGGACGGGCGTCCATGAGCGGGGTGGGCGCGCTCTGGTGGCGCGAGATCATCCGCTTCCTGCGGCAGCGGAGCCGCCTCATCGGCGCCGGGATGCAGCCGCTGCTCTTCTGGCTGCTGCTCGGCGGCGGCTTCGCGTCGTCGTTCCAACCGGCCGGCGCCCCCGCCGACACCGGCGCCCTGCAGTACTTCTACCCCGGCATCCTCACGCTGGTCCTGCTGTTCACCGCCATCTTCTCGACCATCGCGGTGGTCGAGGACCGCAAGTCCGGCTTCCTCCAGGGCGTCCTGGTGGCGCCGATCTCGCGCCGCGGCGTCGTCCTGGCGCAGGCGCTCGGCGGCACCACCCTCGCCGTGCTGCAGGGGGCGCTGCTGCTCGTCCTCGCGCCCCTGGTGGGCGTGCCGCTGTCGCTCGGAAGCGTCGCGGCGGCGGTGGCGACGATGGCGGCGATCGCGTTCGCCCTCACCAGCCTCGGGTTGGTGATCGCGTGGCGGATGGAGTCCACGCAGGGCTTCCACGCCATCATGAACCTGATCCTGATGCCGATCTGGCTGCTGTCGGGCGCGTTCTTTCCGGCCGCCGGCGCCGCCGGATGGCTCGGGTGGGTGATGTGGGTGAACCCGCTCACGTACGGCATGGCGGCGCTCCGCCGCTGCCTCTACCTCGATCTGCCGGCCGCCGTCGGCGCGGTGCCCCCGCTCGGCCTGTCGCTCGCCGTCACGCTGGCCTTCGGCGCCCTCGCGTTCGCCTCGGCCGCCGCCATCGCCCGCCGCGGCTAGCGAGGGGAGACCCCGAGCCAAGCTTTGTGGCGCGGCGCGCCCCACGCTGCGTGACGAGGCGGGGCGGCGCGGGGCCGGTGCGGGAGGGCCGCGAACCGCGCTTCGCGGCCCGACGCCCATCGGAGCACGCCGCCGCAGGCGGCGCGCGCACGGGGGCAAAATCTAGGGCTCCGCAATCGCGGCCAGGTCGCGCTCGAGGCGGGCGAGGGCCTCCTGGTCGGTGCCGTGGTAGTAGCCGCGGATCCGGAGCGCGCCGTCGACGAGGACGAAGCGGTCGCTGTGGGTGATGGGCTCGGGGCTGGCCTCGCGCTCGCCCTCCGGCAGGGCGGCAAGGCTCAGGCGGAAGCCGTTCCGGACCACGTCCTCGATCGCCGCCAGGTCGCCGGTGAGGAAGAGCCAGCGCTCGGGGTCGGCACCGAAGCGCTCGGCGTACGCGCGCAGGGCCGCGGGATCGTCGTGCGTCGGGTCGACGGTGAAGGAGACGGCGGTGACCGGGAGGCCGCGCTCCTCGAGGCGGCGCAGCAGGGCGGCCAGGCGGTTGCTGAGGGTCGGACAGATCCCCTGGCAGCGGGTGAAGATGAAGTCCGCGATCCACGGCCCGCCGGCGAGGTCGCGCGCCGACACCTGCGCGCCACTGCGCTCGGTCAGGGTGAAGGGCGGGACCGTGCCGAGGACGGGGGGCGGTGTCGCCCGGGGGCGCCCGACCAGCCGCCACGCGCCTGCGACCATGACGCCGCCCAGGACCACGGCGAGAACCGCCCAGACGACCCCCCGGGCGCGGGCCTCGCCGGCGGACGAGCGCATGCGGCTTGTGTCAGTGCCCCGCAACCTCGGCGGTGATCCGGCTCTCGGCGGTGCGGCGCTGGACGGCCCCGAGGTCCGGGACCAGCATGAAGACCAGGAACACGCAGATCACCAGCGGCGTGAGCGCGATCAGGCCGAGAGTGGGCCGCTCGAAGCGGAGGTGCATGAAGTAGAGCCCGACCAGCGACGCCTTGGTGAGCGCCATCCCGACCAGCAAGAGGGCGATCGCCGTCTTGGCGATCGGCATGTAGATCACGCCCACCTCGAGGATGGTGAGCGCGAGGAGCCACCAGAAGATCCCCATGTAGTTGGGGTGCTCGCGATGTGCCGCGGTCGTCATGGGCGTCGTCCTCTCCTACAGAAGGTACACGAACGTGAACACCAGAATCCAGACCAGATCGACGAAGTGCCAGTAGAGGCCGGCGATCTCGACCGGGTTGTAGTTGCCCGGGCCGTACTTGCCGCGCAGGCCTTGCACCCAGATGCAGATCAGGTAGACGACGCCGCCGGTGACGTGCATGCCGTGGAAGCCCGTCGTGACGAAGAACGTCGTGCCGAAGAGGGAGGCGCCCCAGGGGTTCTGCGTCAGGCCGAGGCCGGCGCCGATCAGGTGGGTCCACTCGTAGGCCTGCAGGCCGAGGAACATCAGGCCGCCGAGTATGGTGAGGCCGATGAAGCGCTGGAAGCCGGCGCGGTCGCCGTCCTGGATCGCTGCCAGGCCCTTCACCATCGTGACGCTGCTGCAGATCAGCAGGAACGTCATGAAGGCGGTGAGCTGGATGCCCAAGGTCTGGGCGGGGTTCGGCCAGTCGACGCTGCCGTAGCGGACGGCGCCGTAGCCGGCGAGCAGCACGCCGAACGACATCGCGTCGCCGGCGAGGAAGAGCCACATCCCGAGCTTGCCCCAGCTCTCGGGCGTCAGCGGCGACTCCGCCGGCGGGACGAGGGCGTGGGTGTGGTCGATCGTTGCGGCTTGGCTCACGGATTCTCTCCTTCCACCGAGTCTTGTCCGGCGTCGGCCGGGGCGCCGGGCTCGACCAGCCCCGCCGCCTGCCGCCGCGTCTGTAGATAAATCCATCCCCCCACCGTGCCGACGATCAGGTAGGGCATCGTCACGAGAAACAGGATGCTGGTGTTGATGGCGACCGCGAGCGGGTCGTCCTGGCCCTGGAGCGCCGTCCGGCACATGGCGCAGCCCTGGGCGAGGGCGTCGGCGGGCAGCATTGCGGTCGCCGCGAGGGCGGCGAGCGCGACGGTGAGGCGGCGCGTCCTCATAGCAGGTACACCAGCGGGAAGAGGCCGGCCCAGAGCGCGACCACGAAGTACCAGTACATGCCGCAGAGCTCGAGCGGCACGCGCAGCGAGCGCGCGAAGCGGCCGCGCTGCGCGATGACCATGAGCACCAGCAGCCACACCACCGCGCCGAGGACGTGCAGGCCGTGGCAGCCGATCAGGGTGTAGAACGTCGCCCCGTAGGGGCCGGCCGAGAGCGTCAGGCCGTGGTGGACCAGCCGGATCCACTCCGATCCCTGCACCGCCAGGAACAGGGTCCCGAGGACGGCGGCGGCGCCGAGCCGGCGCTCGAGGGCGCGGCGGTCGCCGCTGCGGAGGGCGCGGAGCGCGCGCGCCATCGCCCAGGCGCTGAGCGCGAGGACGCCGGTGTTGGCCCAGGTGAGGGCGATCGGCAGGCTCGGCAGGTCGGCGGGCGGCCACGCCGGGCTGCTCAGCCGGAAGACCAGGAAGGTGCCCACCAGCGCGGCGAAGAACATGGTCTCGAAGGCGAGGAAGGCCACCATCGCCAGGCGCGCGTTGCTGACCGCCGGAGCCGGGCGGAGCACCGCCCCGCGCGGGCTGAGGTGCAGGACGGAGCCGCTCGCGGTGACCCGGCGCGGGCTCACTTGAGCACCACGATGCCGAGCAGCGAGAGCGCGAAGAGCGCGGCGCCGACGGTGACGAGCAGGGCGCCGAGGGTCCGGTTGGACGTCACCACGGCGCCACCGGGACCTTGTCGGCGGCCATGGTGGCGAGCAGGATCGGGAGATGCAGCAGGGTCGCGAACAGGAGCCGGCGGGCGTCCGCCGCCGTCCCCGAGCGCGCCAGGCGGACGGAGAGCGCGAGCAGCGTCAGGCCGAGCACCAGCGCCACCGCGAAGTACACGGCGCCGGCGAGGCCGATCAGGGTCGGCAGCAGCGCGACCGCGAGCAGCGCCAGCGAGTTGCTGATGATCTGGCGTCCGGTGCTCGCGCCCCCGGGCTCGACGACGGGCAGCACCTGGATGCCGGCACGCGCGTAGTCGTCGCGGTAGAGGTGCGCGATCGCGAGGGTGTGCGGGATCTGCCAGAGGAACATGATCGCGAACAGCACCCAGGCACCGAGACCGAGGTCGCCGCTGGCGGCCGCCCAGCCGGCGACCGGGGGCAGGGCGCCCGGCACCGCGCCGACGACGCTGCAGAGCGAGGTCCGCGACTTGAGGGGCGTGTACGCGAAGAGGTACGTCGTGCTGACGACCGCGGTCACCAGCGCCGGCAGCGGATCGACCGCGAGCGCCAGGTAGAGCACGCCGAGGGCGGTCAGGGTGGCGCCGAAGATCAGCGCGTCGAGCGGGGCCAGGCGGCCGTCGGGCAGGGGACGCTCGCGCGTGCGCAGCATGCGCGCGTCGGCCTCGCGCTCGAGGTACTGGTTCAGCGCCAGGGTGCCGCCGGCGGCGAGCGCGGTGCCGACCAGGGTGGCGAGGAGCCGCAGGTAGTCGAGCGCGCCGACGCGGGTCCCGAGGTAGAAGCCGACGAGCGTCGTCAGCAGGACCATGGCGACCACGCGCGGCTTGGTGAGGGCCAGGAAGTCGGCCGCGCGGCGCCCGGGCTGGTAGACCGTGAGGGCCTCGCTCTCGAGCATCATGCGGGCACCCGCTCGCCGAGCATCGCCGGGGCGCGCCCGGTGCGGAGGTCGGTCAGGTGCCGGGCGCGGAGCGCCAGCGTGAAGGTCGTCGCCAGCACGGCGGCGCCGCCGGCGACGTGCGCGGTGGTCGGCAGCACGCCCTTGCCGGTCCAGATCGTGAGCGCGCCGAGCGTCACCTGGACGACGACCAGGGCCGCCGCGAGGCGGGCCGGGCGCACGAGCGCCGCCTCGGCGCCGTGCCGGCTCCGTACGTAGGCGAGGGCGACGAGGACCATCAGGGTGACCGCGACGGCGCCCAGACGGTGGAGATAGTGCACCGCCACCCCCGGCAGGTCGAACGGCGGGACCAGGCGCCCGAAGGCGAGCGGGAAGTCGGGAATGGCCAGGCCGGCGCCGGTGTGGCGCATGATCGCGCCGACGACGAGCTGCAGGTAGACGACCGCGACGGTGGCGGCGGTGAGCGTGCGGAGCGCGGTGTCGTCGAGGCGCGGCGGGCGGGTCCAGGCCGGACCGGTGACGATCGCGATCGCCACCGTCAGGCAGAGGAAGGCCTGCGCGAGGCAGGCGTGCGCCACCGAGACCGGGGTCGGGAGGAGCCAGAGCACGGTCACGCCGCCGAGGATCCCCTGGGCCACCACCACGAGCACGGCGGCGAGGGCGAGGCGGCGCACCAGGGGACGCGCGGGCGCCATCCAGGCCCAGAGGGCGAGCACGACCGTCAGGAAGCCGACGGCGCTCGCGACCATGCGGTGCCCGTGCTCGTAGAGCACCCCGCCCACCATCGGCGGGAAGAGCTGCCCGAAGGAGAGCGGCCAGTCCGGCACCGCCAGGCCCGAGCCGGTGCTGGTCACCAGGCCCCCGACGAAGATCAGAAGCAGGGTGCATCCCGCGAGCGCGACCGCGAAGCGATGCAGCGCCCGGGACGGTGTCGGCGACGACGAGCTCACGCCGGCTCTCCGCCCACCCTCAGTGCGCCCCGCCGGTGGCGCCGGCGAGCTTGCGGCTCTGCGGCAGGTAGTCCTCGGGCACCTCGGGCGAGCTGTACTCGTACGGCCCGCGATAGACCACGGGCGGGGTCAGGAAGTTGCCGTGCGGCGGCGGCGTCGGCGCGTCCCACTCGAGCGTGTTGGCCTTCCAGGGGTTGCGCTCGGCCTTGGTGCCGGCGAACAGGCTCCAGAAGAAGTTCACCACGAACACGAGCTGGAACGCGGCCATGATCAGGATGCTCTGGGTGATGAAGACGTTCCACCACTGCATCGGCTCCAGGAACTCGTACTGCGTCGGGTTGTAGATGCGCCGCATGTGGCCGCCGATGCCGAGGATGTGCATCGGGAAGAAGCCGAGGTTGTAGAAGATGAACGTGCCCCAGAAGTGGATCTGGCCGAGCACCGGGTTCATCATGCGGCCGAACATCTTCGGGAACCAGTAGGTCACGGCCCCGAACATCGCCATGATCGAGCCCCCGAAGAGCACGTAGTGGATGTGCGCGACGATGAAGTAGGTGTCGTGGATGAAGATGTCGATCGGCGTGTTGGCCATGTAGATGCCCGAGAGGCCGCCGATCACGAACAGCGCCACGAACCCGAGCGAGAACAGCATCGGGACCGTGAAGCGGATGTTGCCGCCCCAGATCGTGCCGAGCCAGTTGAAGGTCTTGATGGCCGACGGCACGGCGATGACCATGGTCGTGATCATGAAGGACGTCCCGAGCGTGAAGTTCATGCCGCTCTGGAACATGTGGTGGCCCCAGACGATCCAGCCCAGGAACGCGATCGCCATGATCGAGAACGCCATCGCGTGGTAGCCGAAGATGGGCTTGCGGGCGAAGACCGGCATGATCTCCGAGGCGATGCCCATCGCCGGCAGGATCATGATGTAGACCTCGGGATGGCCGAAGAACCAGAAGACGTGCTGCCAGAGCAGCGGCTCGCCGCCGCCCTCGGGCAGGAAGAAGGCCGTGCCCGCCATGCGGTCGAAGAGCATCATCGCCAGGCCGGCGGTCAGGACCGGCAGCGCCAGCAGCAGCAGGATCGCGGTGATGAAGAGCGCCCAGATGACGAGCGGCAGGCGAAACCAGGTGAGGCCCGGCGCGCGCATGTTGATCACGGTGGTGATGTAGTTGATCGACCCCATGAGCGACGACACGCCGAGGACGATCAGGCTCATCGCCCAGAAGTTCTGGCCCATGTAGACGCCGCTGTAGTTCGGGACCGTGGAGAGCGGCGCGTACGAGGTCCAGCCCGCGGCCGCCGCGCCGCCCTCGACCATGAAGCTGCTGAGCATCATGATGCCGGCCGGTACGGAGACCCAGAACGACAGCATGTTGAGCAGCGGAAACGCCATGTCCCCGGCGCCGATCATCAGGGGGATGAGGAAGTTGCCGAAGCAGCCGACGAGCAGCGGCATGACGACGAAGAAGACCATGATGGTCGCGTGCATCGTCACCGCCGCGTTGTAGAACTCCGGCGGCATGAAGCCGTCGTACATGAGGGGCTCGGGGATCCAGCGCGTGCCCGGGATCTGGGTCTCGGGCCAGGCGAGCTGCCACCGCATCATCAGCGCCAGGCCGCCGCCGATGATCATCATGAACAGCGACAGGAACAGGAACTGCTTGCCGATCATCTTGTGATCGGTCGAGAAGACGTACGTCCGCAGGAAGCCGAGCTCGTGGTGCTCGGCGTGTCCGTGCGCCGCGTCAGCCGTTGGTGCGTGCGCCGTCATGGGGCCCTTCCTCCCTCCGTGCCTTGCGTGTCGCGTCGTTCGCCGGCCAGACCGCCCCGGCCCACTGCTCCTGCCGCCAGGCGTCGTACTCCTCGGGGGTGTAGACCGTGAGGTGACCGAGCATGCCCGAGTGGCCGAACCCGCAGAGCTCGGCGCAGGGGATCTCGTAGCGTCCGGGCTTGGTCGCCTGGAACCAGGCCTCGATCGTCCGTCCCGGCAGCATGTCCTGCTTCAGGCGGAGCTGCGGGACGAAGAAGCTGTGGATCACGTCCCGCGACGTGAGCCGCAGGCGGATCGGCGTGTCGACCGGCACCCGCAGGTCGTTCTCGATCATCTTGTCGTCGTCGGTCTCGAACTCGCCGTCGGGGCCGGGGTAGAGCATCTCCCAGTTGAACTGCTTGGCGGTGACCTGGATGTGGTAGTCGCTCTCGGGGAGGTCGATCTTGATCTTGTTCCAGGTCTCGACGCTCTGGATCCCGAGCCAGACAACGATCAGCGTCGGGATGATCGTCCACACGATCTCCAGCGTGGTGTTGCCGTGCGTGTAGGTCGCCCGGCGTCCGTCGCGGTGCCGGTACATGACCAGGAACGCGATCATGACCACCTGGACGCCGACCCAGGTGATCATCGTGATCCAGTAGATCAGGTGGAACAGGCTGTCGATGTCCGCCCCGTAGGTCGAGACGTTCTCGGGAAGCCACCAGTCTAGCATCGCGGTGTCTCCATCTGGCCCTTACCCCTTCCTCGTGTCCCTAGTCGTCGACCGGAGGTGATCGCTCGGAGGTCTGGCGCGCCGCCGCTCGCGCGTGGCGGGCCCGGGCCCGCGCTCGCGCGCCAGCGGGGAGGCCCGACCCGCTCGAATGACGGCGCTCTGTATCGAAAAAGCTCCGTGTCCGCAAGCGCGCGTTCTCATTGACATCTTCGGGCGGCGTTGCTACCCGGTCGCGGCATGCAGATGGAGGCGAAGAGCGGCTGGGGGCAGTTCGTCGAGATCCTGCTCAAGCCCGACAACATCCCGATCGCCGGCCTGATGGTGCTGGTGTTCTTCTTCACCTGGGTCGGGCTCAAGCAGGCGCGGCGGAACGACCAGCTCCTGGCGGAGGGACGCGAGGACGAGATCCTGAAGGAGATGGGCGAGTAGCCCTCCCTCACAGGACCTTGTTCAGCGAGTACTCGAGGATGCCGACGGCGCCCGCCTTCAGCAGCCGGGGGATCAGCTCCCGCACCACCCGCTCCTCGATCACGCTCTCGACCGAGAACCAGTCCTTGCCGTAGAGGTTGGAGACCGTCGGCGCCGTGATGCTCGGCAGCATCCCGACGATCGCCTCGAGCCGATCCTGCGGGACGTTCAGCTTCAGCATCACCAGGGTCTCGGCCTGCAGGGCGCCGTGGAGCAGCATGCCCACCTGCTCGATCTTCTCGCGCTTCCACGGGTCGTCGAGGGCCGCCCGGTTGGCGATGAGCTGGGGGTTGGACTCGAAGAGCTCGCTCACGATGCGCAGGCCGTTGGCACGGAGCGTCGAGCCGGTCTCGGTGACCTCGACGATGGCGTCCACCAGGCCCTCGGCGGCCTTGGCCTCGGTCGCGCCCCACGAGAACTCCACGTCGACCTCGATCCGGCGTTCGGCGAAGAAGCGCCGGGTGTAGTTCACCAGCTCGGTCGCGATCTTCTTGCCGCGGAGGTCCTCGGGGGCGCGGACCGGGGAGGCGTCGGGGACGACCAGCACCCAGCGCGTCGGCCGGAGCGTCGCCTTCGAGTAGACCAGGTCGCGCACCACCGCCACGTCGAGGCCGTTCTCCAGGATCCAGTCGCGGCCGGTGATCCCGGCGTCGAGCGTGCCCCCGGCGACGTAGCGGGCCATCTCCTGCGCGCGCACCAGGTTGCAGCGCAGCGTAGGGTCGTCGACCGACGGAAAGTAGCTGCGGCCGCCGGCCGAGATCCGCCAGCCCGACTTGCGGAAGAGCTCCATCGTCGCCTGCTCGAGGCTGCCCTTGGGAATGCCGAGCCGAAGCACGCTCATCGTCCGAGCGGCGTAACACAGGCGGGAAAGGCCGGCAAATTCGCGCTTCTTGCGGCA
>Ga0299906_10001227_pt1 | contig 22118 bp, 18 predicted proteins | sample RVTome_14_FD_200259 | JGI IMG/M metagenome (GOLD analysis project Ga0299906, IMG submission 200259) | Soil microbial communities from uranium-contaminated site in the Upper Colorado River Basin, Wyoming, United States - RVT145D125 (version 2) ...
GTGGCTTCATCCCCAGGTGCCGCATCAGCCCGGCGTACTCGGCGTTGAAGCCACGCTTGCCGCTCCGAAGATCGTGCGTCGCCGACGTCGAGTTGTCCGTCTGGTGCGCCTCGAACGGGTCCTCCGAGGCGATGACATCGGGGCGACGCCTCCTCCCGGCGGCGCCTGGAAGGGGTGTAGTCTCGGGAGCTGCCGGCTATCCGGCGAGAAGTGTCGGGACCTCCGTCAGGAGGGTCGGAACGGCCGGAGGTCCCATTCCCCTGATGGCTGTGTCCGCCAGATTTTCGGGAGTCTCGGGGGACACAATGGGGACACGATCCCAGGACACAAGACGACAGGAGATTTCTTGCTTCCTGGTAACATGTTGACTTTGAATGGTTTATGGGACAACCGGGCTTGGCGAGGTATGAAACCCCCGGCTACCGGCTGGCGCCCTTCGGGCTCAAGACAGCGGACCGCGGGGTGGCAAGGTCAAGCGCACGAAGGCGTCCAAGAAGTCGACGACGGTGGGCGCCGTCCCTGCGGTCTCCCAGGGCAGCGCACTTGGCCTTGTGCTCGAGCCTGGGCCGCCGGACGAGCACGTCGATGGCCGCGCAGCAGGACTTGTCACCAGCGGCACCTCGGACGCGGTGGCGTCACGGACTCGACTCATGTCACGACTTGGCGGTCGTCCTTGATGACCAGGCTCAAGTCTCTGAAAACAGGGGAGTTATCCGCTTCTGGCAAGAAAAGCCGAAATCAGGTGTCAGAATTCGAGGCTGGATTGCGTCTACACCTCCTCAGAGGGCATGCGCGGGAACCGCGCGGCCGTCTGAGGAGGAGACATGCACAACATCCACGACCAGCTCTTCAAGGGCCTCGCCGTCGCCTTCCCGGGCGACCTGGTGACGCTCCTGATGCCCGAGGTCGCCGTTCGGATCGATCTCGACCGGCTCCGGTTCGAGTCCAAGGAGTACTTTCTGGACACGCCGTTGGGCCGGCGCCGCTTCCCCGACCTGGTCTCGCGAGCCCGAGGACGGTCGGACCCGGACGAGGTGGCGATCGTCCACGTCGAGCACTTCTGGCGCTACCGCTCCAGGTCCCGCGGCCGGGTGTGGGACTACTATCGGTTGCTGGGCATCCGCTACGACCTGCCCGTCCACACCGGAGCGGTCTACGGCCGCGGCGGCCCGCCCGGCCTGGCGGTGAACGTCGACGGGGAGGTCTCGTACGGGCAGATGACCTCCGCGCTGCGCTACAACAGCCTCGGTCTGTCGGGGGCGTCGGCGGCGGAGTACCTTGGGCGTCCGGAGCCGTTGGCCTGGGCTCTGGCCGTGCTGATGCGTCCTGAGGGTCTCGGCAGCCGCGGCGAGCTGGCCATGGCGTGCCTGCGCCGCGTCGCTTCGGCCGGCGGGCTCGACGACGCACGGCGTCATCTGCTCTTGAACTTCGTGCGAACCTACGTAAGACTGGACGAGGAGGCGGCCCGTGAGTACGAGAAGCTGCTCCACGAGCCCCGAAACCAGGAGGTCGAAGCCATGGTGATGACATGGGCGGAAGAGGTTGAAGCGAAAGGGCTCAAAAAGGGACGTCTGCAAGGGATGCGGGACCTGGTCCTCCACCTGCTCAGCCAACGCTTCGGTGCTCCTTCCGAGACCGTGCGTCGGCGCGTCAGCGCGATCACCTCCTCTCAGGAGCTGACGCGTCTGGCCGAGCGGCTGGTCCAGGTCGACTCGCCGGAAGAGCTCGGTCTGGCCTGAGCGGCTCCGGTCGACGTCGACGAGACGCTCGGTCTCGAGGTCGACGACCGCCAGCACCGACGGCCGCAGGGCCACGTCAGCGTCGCGGTCGGAGCGCTGCGTGACCTGTCACTTCTTCCACCCCAACAAGAGCCGCCGCTCCGAGATGCTCCTCTATCTCGACGCCGGCGACGGCGACGACGGGGGTGGCGAAGCCGGGGGTTGAAACCCCGGCTACCGGCTGGCGCCCTTCGGGCTCAGACAGCGGACCACGGGTGGTCGGGCGGATCGTCTCAAGTCTCTGAAAACAGGCGAGTTATCCGCTTCGGGCAAGAAAAGCCGAATTGGGTGTCAGAATTCGAGGCTGGATTGCGTCTACACCTCCTCAGAGGGCATGCGCGGGAACCGCGCGGCCGTCTGAGGAGGAGACATGCACAACATCCACGACCAGCTCTTCAAGGGCCTCGCCGTCGCCTTCCCGGGCGACCTGGTGACGCTCCTGATGCCCGAGGTCGCCGGCGGAATACCTTGGGCGGCCGGAGCCGTTGGCCTGGGCCCTGGCCGTGCTGATGCGTCCTGAGGGTCTCGGCAGCCGCGGCGAGCTGGCCATGGCGTGCCTGCGCCGCGTCGCTTCGGCCGGCGGGCTCGACGAGGCGCGGCGTCATCTGCTCTTGAACTTCGTACGAACCTACGTAAGACTGGACGAGGAGGCGGCCCGGGAGTACGAGAAGCTGCTCCACGAGCCCCGGAACCAGGAGGTCGAAGCCATGGTGATGACATGGGCGGAAGAGGTTGAAGCGAAAGGGCTCGAGAAGGGTCTCAAGAAGGGACGTCTGCAAGGGATGCGGGACCTGGTCCTCCACCTGCTCAGCCAACGCTTCGGTGCTCCTTCCGAGACCGTGCGTCGGCGCGTCAGCGCGATCACCTCCTCTCAGGAGCTGACGCGTCTGGCCGAGCGGCTGGTCCAGGTCGACTCGCCGGAAGAGCTCGGTCTGGCCTGAGCGGCTCCGGTCGACGTCGACGAGACGCTCGGTCTCGAGGTCGACGACCGCCAGAACCGACGGCCGCAGTGCCACGTCAGCGTCACCGACCCCTGTCACAATCTGGCGGTCGTCCTCCATGACCAGGAAAGGTGCTGTCATGGAGACCGACCGACAATCCATGACAAGACCAGGTTCTGTCATGGTTGTCGGTGGACATCCATGACAACACCGGGTGTTGTCACGTTTGTCGGTCGACAACCATGACAGCACCGGGTGTCGTCATGGATGTCGGTGGACAACCATGACCGCGGCAACCACGCCGGCGCCCCTTCTCGGGAGAGAGACCTCTACCCCGACGCCTCGACGTCGGCCAGCGCGTCGGCGAGGCCCCGCGCCTTCTCTCCAGCCTTCCTGAGCTCCCGCTTCAGACGGCGCCCCCATTCGCTCGTCCGCTGGTGGTCGACGGACATCGCCATCAGGTACTCGGCGATCGGGTCGTCCGCGAACTGGACGCGGTTCTCGCCGAGGCTCCCGACCTTCTCCAGGAGACCGCATCCGAGGAGCTGGGCGAGGACGGCCTCCGGCGCCAGCTCCGCGCCCGCGTCGTCGCAGAACGGGAGCTTCTCCCGGTCGCGGCGTAGACGGGCTCGCAGGTACGCGACGTCGACCGCGCGGGGCGCGAGGTCCGTCTCGACGCAAGCCTCGGCGGCCGCCCGCGCGGCCTCGAGGAAGTCGTCCTCGCTCAGGGCCCCGGCGCCCTGGGGGCGCAGCCCCCGGACGTAGCCGTCGACCAGCAGCGCGTACGAGGACGGCAGGCCGCGACCCTCGCGGAGCTGCTCGACGGCGAGGCGCGCGAAGAGCGGACGGATCGGCTCGCCGCGGGTGAAACGCCGGAGCGCGGCGACGAGCTCGCCGGCCTCGTCCCCGGTGACGTAGGCGCCGACGAAGGCGGGCAGGCGCTCGTCGGCGAGGGGACCGAGCTCGATCTTGTGGAAGCCCTCGCCCGGAGCGTCCGGAGACCGCGAGGTGACGAAGAGATAGCGCGGCGACGCGCCGTCGCGGAGCTCCAGCACGGACGCCTCGCCGCCCTCGGCACGACGCTCGGAGAGGCCGTCGACGATGACCGCCAAGCGTCCGGTATGGACGAGCTTGCGCACGGTCCACGCGTCGGCACGTCGGGAGCCCACCTCGAGCTGGCGTCCGATCTCGTCGAGGAGCGGGCCGTGCCAGTCCTTGTCGACGAGGACGGGAAGGAGCGGACGACGGACGGCGGCGTCGCGAAGCCGGCGGGCGAGGTGGAAGGTGAGGGTGCTCTTGCCGCAGCCGCCGGGGCCGGTGATCCAGCAGGACGCCGGACGGCCGGCGTCGGCGGAGGCTCGCCAAGCAGTGAGGCCGGACTCGTTGTCGAGGTCGACGTAGAGGCGGCGATAGCGGACGGGGTCCTTGTCGGCGAAGGCGTTGGCGACGAGGGCTTCACCGTGGCGGCGAAGCCAGGCGTCGAGGGGTCGCTGCGTCCGGCCCATCCAGTGGACGAGGCTTGCCCACTGGAGAACGAGCGTCCAGCCGGGGGGATCGGGATCGGTGAGGCTGGGCATCGCGCGGGCGGCTAGCGCGGCGGGTTGGAAGAGCCAGGTGGCGGCGACGCCGAGGAGGAGGGCGAGATAGGCGGCGGTGGGCCAGAAGGCGATCTTTGCCTTCCAGTCGAGCTCGGCGTACCAGGTCTTCGTTTCTCGCCACCGTCGTTGGACGGTGGCCCTAATGACGTCCCAGGTGGAGCGTCCTCGGATCGTGGCGACGACCTCCTTGGGTTGGTAGTACAGCTTGAAAGCATCGGATTGAGATTTAGCCATCTGACCTTGGCCAGGGAAATGGAGGACCCGGCCAAGCATCCTCGAATCACCGCTGAATAGGCCTTCGGGCGTAAAAACCAGAGCGCCATCCGGAGTGAGGCTCATCCGGGCGGCAGGGCGAGAGTCACCGCCAATAAAGGTCAGAAGGCCGGAACTGCTTATGGACCAGAGAGTACTTGCGAAGAATCTGACCTCAATAGGGACGGTAATTGTGATTGAAGTGATCTCCTTAGCTGCGGCAGACTCAATCTCCCAGAGTCGCACCGTCCCGTCTGAGCCGGCCGAGGCCAACACCTCTCCCGACGGCGAAAACGCCACTGCAAGAACTGCCTTCGCGTGGTGCAACGGCGCGCCCCACGGCGCGCCGCTTCCCACGTCCCACAGCCACACCGTCCCGTCTGAGCTGCCCGAGGCCAGCACCTCCCCCGTGGGCGAAAACGCCACCGACATGACCCCGTCCTCGTGGCCGCGCAGCGGCTCGCCCCGCGCGCTGCCATCCAAGCCCCACAAACGCAAAGTCCCATCGCCACCGCCCGAAGCCAGCACCTCTCCCGAGGGCGAGAACGCCAGCGCACAGACCCAGCTCTCGTGGCGCAACGGCTCGCCTCGCACGCCGCCATCGAGATTCCACAACCGCACCGTACGGTCTGAGCTGCCCGAGGCCAGCACCTCTCCCGAAGGCGAGAAAGCCACCGCGTAGACCCGCCCCTTGTGACCTTGGAGCGGCTCACCCCGCGCGCCGCCATCCAAGTTCCACAGCCGCACCGTACCGTCTTCTCCACCCGACGCCAGCACCTCTCCCGAGGGCGAAAACGCCACCGCATGGGACCACCCCTCGTGGCCGAGGAGCGGCTCGCCTCGGGCGCCGCCATCCAGGTTCCACAACCGCACCGCACCGTCTGAACCCACCGAGGCCAGCGCTTCCGCTGATGGAGAAAACGCCACACCACGGACCCGCCATGTGTGGCGAAGCGGCTCGCCCCGCAAGTTGCCGTGCATATTCCACAACCGCACCGTCCCGTCTCGTCCGCCCGAGGCCAGCATCCCTCCCCGCGGCGAAAATGCCACCGACGTGACGCTGCCCTCGTGGCCGCGCAGCGACTCGCCCGGCAGCGGCTCGCCCCGCGCGCTGCCGTCCAGATTCCACAACCGCACCGCCCCATCTGGACCGGCCGAAGCCAGCACCCCTCCCGACGGTGAGAATGCCACCACGAACTCTTCAATCGGACTTCTCGGGAATAGATTTTCGTGGCGCAGCGGCTCGCCCCACGGGCTGCCATCCAGGTTCCATAATCGCACCGGCCGGTCTGAGGCGGCGGATCCGCCCGAGGCCAGCACCGTTCCCCACGGCGAAAACGCCACCGACGTGACCCCGCCCTCGCGGTTGCGCAGCGGCTTGTAGCCCCGCAGCGGCTCGCCCCGGGCGCTGCCATCCAGGTTCCACAACCGCACTGTCCCGTCGTTTCCGCCCGAGGCCAGCACCTCTCCCGAGGGCGAAAACGCGACCGACAAGACCCCGCCCTCGTGGCCGCGCAGCGGCTCGCCCCGGGCGCTGCCATCCAGGTTCCACAACCGCACTGTCCCGTCGTTTCCGCCCGAGGCCAGCACCTCACCCGAGGGCGAAAACGCGACCGACCAGACGCTGCCCTCGTGGCCGCGCAGCGGCTGGCCTTGCGCGCTGCCGTCCAGGTTCCACAACCGCACCGTTCCGTCTGAACCGCTGGACGCCAGCACTTCTCCCGACGGCGAAAACGCCACCGAAACAAACCACCCCTCGTGGCGCAGCGGCTCGCCCCGCGGGCTGCCATCCAGGTTCCACAGCCGCACCGTCCCGTCTTCTCCGCCCGACGCCAGCACCTCTCCCGAGGGGGAGAACGCTACCGACCAGACCACCATGCCCTTGTGGCCGCGAAATGGCTCGCCCCGCGCTCTGCCACCCAGGTTCCACAACCGTACTCCCCCGTCCCAACCGCCTGACGCCAGCACCCCCGACGATGAAAATGAAACCGAGCTGATCCGGCCTTCGAAAAAAGAACCGACGGTCTGTTGGCGCGGTTCCTCGTGGTTATCCAGCGGCTCGCCCCGCGGGCTGAAATCCAGGTTCCACAACCGCACCGTCCCGTCGTCTCCGCCCGACGCCAGCATTTCTCCCGAGGGGGAGAATGCCACCGACAGGACCCGGCCCTCATGGCCTCTAAGCGGCCAGTCGAGCCCGCTGTCCACGATCCACAACCGCACTGTCCCGTCGTCTCCGCCCGACGCGAGCAACTCGCCCGACGGCGAAAACGCCACCGACCAGACCACACCCTCGTGCCCGCGCCGCGGCTCGACCCGTTCGCTGACGGCCAGGTTCCACAACCACACCGTCCCGTCTGACCCGCCTGACGCCAGCAACTCGCCCGACGGCGAAACCGCCACCGAGAAGACCACGCCCTCGTGGCCATGCAACGGCCCGCCCCGCGCGCTACCATCCAGGTTCCACAACCGCAGCACCCCGTCTTTCCCGCCCGACGCCAAGAATTCTCCGGTCACCGATGCCACAACTGAAGTTGCGCCTCCCTCGTGCCCCCCCTTCGATTCCCACCTCTCGACACCATCGAGATCCCACAACCGCAACTTCCCATCAAGTCCCGCCGTCACGATCGCCGCTCCGTCCGCCGTGAACGTGGCGTCGGCGGCGTTGGTATAAATCGTCAGCAGCCGCCGGTAGTCCTCCTTGTCCTCCATGTCCCACACCCCCACCTTGCCGTCCCCTTCGACGACGAGGAGGTGCCATCGCTCGGTGGGATGGAACTGCACCTTCTGCGGCTGGTATGGCCCGATTTGCGGCTCCACCCGTACGCGCTCCGCCCCGGCGCCGGCCGCCGCGAGGGCGACGAGCAGCGACAGGATTGCCAACGACATGAACCGTCGGGGTGCGAGCCGGGCGTCTCTGCGGCCCTGGGTGGATTCCATCGGATCAGGATACCGCAGCCGCGTCTGGACGGCGGATGGACCGCGCCTCACCGTCGACGGTGGCTCCGCGGTCCTGCTACGAGCCCAAGGGTGAGCGCTTGCCGTGGTGGAGCATGGAGGCAGGCCGTCCATGGCCCGCGACTTCGTCCATCGTCGCGTGGGCTCACCCTTGCCACCCCGAGTCCACGGCGCCGGGTCGTTGCCGCCTTCAAGAATAGACGTTCTTACGATCGCCGATCCGGAAGATGCGGACGCGCTCAACGTCATCCTCCACGACATAGAGGACGCGGTAGTCCCCAACACGGATGCGATAGCCTTCCCGTGCTGTCAGCTTCTTGACCCCGGGAGGGCGTGGATTCTCGCCGAGGGCCCAAATGGCCGTGCTGATCCTTGCGATGGCCTTCTTGGGGAGCTTGGCGAGCTCTCGGACAGCACGGTCGTCGACCTCGAGGCGGTAGCTCAAAGCTTGTTCGACTTTCTCAGCTCAGCCTCGACGTCGGCCCATTCGCGGAAGCCCACGGCGGTTCGTTGGGCCTCCTCGAGGTCGTGGGCGTCGATGAGGTCCTCGACCTTCTCGCGCAGAGCCTGCTCCACGACGTGGCTGGTGAGCAACCCGTAGCGCCGGCAGACTTCGTCCAGCGCCTGCTTCAAGTCCATGGGAATCTGGGTCGTCAGTGCTGCTGTCGCGGCCATACGGCAGAGTATACCCCAAGGCGCCTCAACGCGACGATCGCGGGGGGGCCCGGCGGCCCGGGACCCTGCGCGCGTTACCCCCGACGTTGGCGCGCGCTTTCGCGGAATCTAACTTCCAGGTCAAGAGCGCGGGCTACCTCTTCGAGCGAGTAGGTCTTCTCGGGCCGCTCCAGACGCTCCTCCGCGATGCGGATCCACCCCTGATCTTCACGGTCCTCCTTGTGGGCCTCAAGAAGTCTCTCCATGGGAATCCGGGTCGTCAGCGCTCGTTCCGGAGCCTGGCGAGCTCCTCCTCCAGGGCTCTGCGCAAGGCGGCCTCATCCTGCGCTCTCGCTTCCGCTTCCTGCGCTCTCGCTTCCGCTTCCCGCCGGGCCTCGGCCTCCTCGCCAGGACGCAACAGGCGCTCGCCGGTCCTCAGGTCCGTGACTCGCAGCCCCCAGCCTTCGGCATCGGGCTCGATCCGCAGATTCGCCTGCTCCGAGACGATCCCGCCGTTCTCGTCCGCCTCGACCTGACGGTAGACCCCCGACTCGTCGAGTCGGTAGCACGTCAGCTTGTAGGGCCCGTCGAGGTACTCTCCCTGGAGCTCGATCAGGACGTACTCCGGCACCTTCTCGCGCTCGTAGATCGCCTTGGAGTCGACGTAGTCCTTGTCCTTGTAGTTCTTCGATACGATCTCGACCGCCAGCACGAGCCGGCCGGGCTCGCGGCCGATCCAGAAGCTGCCGCGGCGGCGATCCCGGTCGCGCACCCCCTTGAGGACGAAGGCGTCGGGAGCCGGACCCTTGCCCTTCTCGCCGAAGCGGAGCTTCAGGTCGCCTCCCGTCATCACGTCCTCCTCGCCCGCGAACTGGTGCTCGAGGAAGTGATTGAAATACAAGGCGAGCCGGTGGTTCAGATTGTCGTCGGGCACGACGTCGCCCTCCTGCGGATCGAGCAGGTCTTCAAAGGTCAGCGGGATCATCTCGCCGGGCTTCTCGCCCCAGCGATAGCCGTAGCGGAAGGGATCGTCTTCCCAGCGCGGCTCGGCAGGGCCGGCCGCGGTGGAGCCGCAGGAGGGATCTGAGCGGAGCTCGTAGCGGATCTGGCTCATCGGCTCATGATACCACGGCGGCCCGGACGCCGCCCGGCGGCTCGTCGAAGGAGTGTCCAGGGCGGGATTGGGGCGTATCGGGGTCAGAATCCACCCGGGCGGCGACGAAGGCGGACGCGCTCATGCGGGCAAGGGACACCTCTCCCATGGACGCTGGCCGGCAGCGTCCCGATCGGGCCATCGATGTGCGGTGAGTCGGCATTCTGCCGACCATGGCCGGGCCAGCCAGAAGCTCAACTAGCCGTGGCCCGTCACGTGGGATGGTCCGGTGACCCGGACCTCATCCTCCCTCCGACCTCCACGAGCGGGACCGGTCCCCGACCAACCACGCGTTTGACGTCCTCGGACTCCTCGATCTCGAGCGGCCGCGTCGGCGGCGACGGCGGCCGTGGCGGCGCCGGCATGCCCAGGAACGGCAACTGCGGACGGTAGCTGCCCTCCGGGAACCGATCGATGGCTTCCATCTCCCCCGCCTGAAGCGCGTCAGCGGCGGACCGGTACTCCTCCATGAACGCCTTCAGCTCACCCCACAAGCTCTCCTTCGCTTCCTGCGAATGGAAGTGGAACACCGGACGCGCCGAGCGCTTCGGCCGCCGGGTCGGCACCTGGTACGGGTCCTGGCTCAGGACCGCCTCGACGCCGGCGACCGGATCGCCTTCCCTCTTCTTCCTGCCCTCCTCCTCGATCTCACCGATCAGGTCCGCCACCGTCTGACGGTACTCTTCGGGCGAGGAATCGCGGAACGCCGGCAGCGGCGAGAGGTGGACCTGGTACTCGGTGGCGAAGTCGTAGTAGCCGACGTCGAGCCCGCGGCCGTATCGCCCTCGGGAAGGCGAGTCCGGGCACACCGGTGGGTTCTAGAGGGGTGTAGACGGATGAGAGGCTCGAAATCTGACACCGATTCTTGGCAGCCGCGTTGGCGGACTCATTCCCCTCCTATGGACGCTGGCCAGCGGCGTCCCGATCGGACCATCTACGAGCGGGATAAGTCAGCATCCTGCCGGCGACGGCCGGGCCAGCCGAAGCTCAACTGGCCGTGGTCCGTCACCGGCGGCCGCGGCGTCGCCGGCATGCCCAGGAACGCCGGCAGCAAGACCCGCCGAGCTCGATGGGTGCGTCGCTACCGGCCCGCGGCCTTCCCGACCGCGGCGGCGAGCTGTGCGAGCGCCGCCGACGCCGCCGACGCGTCGCGCCGCAGACCCGCCCGCTCGACCTCCTCGGCCGCCCGGTAGACTTCCGTCAGCTCGTAGGTGCCGGCGGTGCCCACCAGCTTGTGGACGGCCGCGTTGAAGGGCTCCCAGCGCGCCGCCGCGAGCTGCGCGCGCAGCTCGGCCACCTGGTCCGGCAGGCCCGCGGCATAGCGCCGCGCCAGCGCCGCCGCCTCCTCGTCGAGCGCGCCGTCGCCCGCCGCCGCGCCGTCGCCGAGGACGCGGCCGAGCAGACGGTGCAGCTCCTTGAAGTCGATCGGCTTGGTCAGGTAGTCGGTGCAGCCGGCGGCCAGGCACCGCTCGCGGTCGCCGGCCATCGCCGCCGCCGTCAGCGCCACCACCGGCGTCGTCACCCCGGCGCGCCGCAGCCGGGCGGTGGCCTCGAGGCCGTCGAGGCCGGGCATCTGCCAGTCCATCAGGATGGCGTCGAAGCGCTCGCGCGCCGCCGTCTCGAAGGCCTCGCGGCCGTCGGCGGCGAGCGCGCAATCGAGCCCCCAGCGCCCCAGCATCTGGCGGCAGAGGTCGCGCAGCGAGCGCGAATCGTCGGCGATCAGCACCCGGCCCGCGAGCGACGGCAGCGCCGGGATCAGCACGTGTCCCGACTTCTCGTAGCCCTTCTCCTCCTGCGCCCACTCCGCGCAGCCGGCCACCGGGAGCCGCACGGTGAAGCGCGAGCCCACGCCGACGCGGCTCTCCACCGACACCTCGCCGTCCATCAGGCCGACGAGCTGGCGGGTGATCGCGAGCCCCAGCCCGACGCCCGAAGCGGCCGCCCTGTCGAGGCGGGTGAAGCGCTCGAAGAGCCGCTCGCGGTCGGCGGCGGAGATGCCGACGCCGGTGTCCTCCACGGCGAACGTCAGCCTCGTGGCCGCCGGGCCGCTGGCCGCCACGGCGTGGGTCGCGGCGGCGTCCTCGGGCCGGCCGTCGCTCTCCACGGTCAGCGTCACGCGCCCCTCCGGGGTGTACTTGATGGCGTTGGAGAGCAGGTTGGCGAGCACCTGGCGCAGGCGCAGGGCGTCGGCGTCGAAGCGCCAGGGCAGCCACTCCACGGTGAGGATGTCGAGGCGCAGCCCGCGTTCGTTGGCCAGCGGCTCGAAGTCGGAGCCGAGGCCGGCGAGCAGCTCGGCCAGGTCGCAGGGCTTGACGTCGAGCTCGAGCCGGCCGGCCTCGATGCGGCCGACGTCGAGCAAGTCCGAGAGCAGCCGGTCGAGGTGCTTGCCGTTGCGGCGCACGGTCTCGAGCCAGACCTCGGCGTCCGCCGCCATCTCGCGTCCGCGCAGCAGCTCGAGGTAGCCGAGGATGCCGGCCAGCGGGGTGCGCAGCTCGTGGCTGACGTTGGCCAGGAACTGGCTCTTGGCCTCGTTGGCGGCGTCGGCCGCCTCCTTGGCCTCGCGCAGCTCCGCGGTGCGCTGCTCCACCCGCGACTCGAGCTCCGCGAAGGCGCCGCGCAGCTCGCCGGCCATCCAGCGGAACGACGCCGCCAGCTCGTCGACCTCGGCGACGCCGCGGGCGTCCACCTGGTGGTCCCAGCGTCCTCGGGCGAGGGCCTTCGACGCCTCGTTGAGACGCCGGATCGGCCGCGCGATCCAGCGCGAGGTCACCAGCCCGAGACCGGTGGCCAGCGCCAGGGCGCCGAGGCAGAGCCAGATCGTGGTGCGGGTGTTGGCGTGGATGGCCTCCATGAAGTCGGCGGCCGGCACCACGGTGACGATCAGCCAGTCGATGCCGGTGGCGTTGCGCAGCGGGCTGACCTGCACGAACTGCCGCTCCCCGGCCAGGTCGAAGGCGAGCTGCTCGCTGCGCTCGATCCGGTGCAGGCCGCCGAAGCGGGTGTCGAGCAAGCGCGCGGTCTCGGCGATCAGCGGCTCGGGACGGTCGACGGCCCAGTGCCGCTTCATCTCCTCGCCCTCGACGCTGAACGGCGCCAGCTCCGTCGACGAGGCCACCAGCAGCCCCGAGCGCTCGACGATGAAGGTCTCGCCGGTCTTGCCGATCTCGAGCCCGCGCAGGAATTCCCCGACGCTGTCGAGCTTGAGGTCGAGGGCGAGCACGCCGAGCAGCGAGCCGTCGGCGGCGTAGACGGGCTTGCTGGCGGCAAGCGCCAGGCTCTTGTCCACGAACAGGGGATAGACGGCGCTCCACGCCGGCCCCGCCGCCTCGACGGCGGCGAAGAACCACGGCCGCCGGCGGGCGTCAAAGCCGGGGGTGGCGTTCAGGAGCTCGCGACGGTTGCCGTTCTTGTCGGCCGCGTACTCGTAGCGGGTGCCGGCGACCAGGCCGAGCCGCGGATCGAGGTCCGTGTGGTCGACGGTCAGGACGCCGGCGCTCGTCCGCCCGGCGCCGGCGGCGCCGCCGAGGGTCGAGCCGAAGAAGACGTAGCTCGCCCGCGGGAAGTCGTCGAGCTGGGTGAGGAACTGGCGTCCCAGGTCCTCGGGATCCGTGAGGTCGAGCTTGCCGAGCGCGACGGCGTCGGCGTTGAGCTCGTTGAGCCAGTGGGCGTCGTGGAGGAACTTGTCGAGGTACTCGTGGATGTGCCGCGTCAGCTCCTCGCGGAGCTGGGCGATGGCGTTGTCCACGGCCTTCTGGCCGTTGGTGAGCGAGAGCCAGCCGGTCAGGCCCACGGCGGCGAAGAGCTGCAGCAGGAAGGGCACGATCAGCACCAGCCGCAGCGGCAGCCGGGACGACTGCGGGGAACCGAGGCGCTTCTGGCTGCTCGGGCTCAACGTTCTCTCAGGAAGACGATGAAGTCCGTGACCGGCGCGGTCGCCCCGACCTGGCGCAGCAGGGTCGTGAGCTGGCCGCGGTGGTACGAGGAATGGTTGACCACGTGCCGGCAGAGGTCCGCGAGGCGGTCGCGGTGGGCGATGCCGCTGAAGGTCTTGTAGTCCACGGGCCTCTGGAGACCCTCGTCGTCCAGGGGCCTGAGCAGGGTTTCGCGCTCGGCTTCGACCTCGGCGAGCTTGGCGCGGAGCCCCTCGAGCCGCGGGCTCGCGAGCCACTCCGGGAAGGTGGTGGGGTTGGCGCCCTGCCACCGGCAAAGCCACACCCACTCCGCCGCCACGATGTGGCCGAAGGTCCCGAGGAGGGAGGGGAAGCTGCTCTCGAGGTGGGCCGTGAGCTGGTCGTCACGAAGGCCCGCGAGGACGCCGGCGAAGCGAGCGTTCGCCCACTGGTCGTACGCGAACAGGTCCCGGATCTGCTGCGCTTCCGTAGGCATGGCGGCGGTGGGCGAGTATAGCAGGCAAACGGCCCTCAGCCGCGCGATGGACGCCTCCGGACACCGGGCGAGGGCGATGATGGTGCCGAGGAAGTCCGGTGCCGGAGGCTCAGGGACACCTCGAAGAAGCGCTCCGGGCGTCCCCAGAAACGGGGGAAGGGCCTGGAGCGTCGCGATCTCCTACAATCCGGACCGATGGCGACCTCGGTCCGCGTCTCCGCGCCCGGCAAGACGATCCTGATGGGCGAGCACGCCGCGGTCTACGACCGTCCGGCCCTGGTGGCGGCGGTGGACCGCCGCGCCACGGCGACGCTGGCGGCCGGCGACGCCGCCGGCCGCGTGCGTCTCGAGCTGCCGCAGGTGGGCGTCTCCGAGGAGACGACGTGGGACGCCGTCCTCGTCTATTCCCGCCGCTGCCGCGACGCGTGGCGGGCTTACTCGGAGGACCCCGGCCCGGAAGCCTTCGCCCGCGTGCGCGGCGACGATCCGGCCCACCTCGTCAAGATCGCCCTCGGCGAGGCCGCCCTCCACGTGGGCGACGACGAGCCGCCGCCGGTGGATCTTCGGCTCGACTCGGAGATCCCGACGGGCGCCGGCTTCGGCAGCTCGGCGGCGGCAGCGGTGGCGACGGTCGATGCCTACCTGGCGCTGCGCGGCGCGGCCCTGGCGCCGGAGGAGCTCCACCGCCTGACGCTGGAGGTCGAGCGCCGCCAGCACGGCCTGCCCTCGGGCGTCGACAACGCCACCGTCATCCACGGCGGGCTGGTGTGGGCGAAGAAGGAGGAGGCGTCGGGACGCTTCGCGGTGACGCCGCTGGCGGCGCGCTCGTCCGTCCTCGAAGGGATCCGCGTCTTCCATTCGGGTCCCCCGGCCGAGACGACCGGCGCCGTGGTGGCGGCGGTGCGGCGCCGCAAGCAGGCCGATCCGCAGCGCTACGAGCCGGTCTTCGACCGCATGGAGGCGGCCACCTGGGAGCTGCGGCGCGAGCTCGAAAAGGAGCGCGCGTCGCCGGCGCGCCTGGTCGAGCTCCTGCGCGGCTTCGAGGCCTGTCTCGAGGAGCTCGGCGTGGTGCCGGAGCCGATCCGGGAGGTCGTCCGCCGGGTGGAGCGTCAGGGCGGGGCGGCGAAGATATCGGGCGCCGGCGCCCTGACGGGCCGGGGCGCGGGGGCGCTCCTCGTCTACCATCCCGATCCGGGCGTCGTCGACGGCTGGGGCTTCCTCGACGGACTCGAGCGTCTCGACTTGCGGCTCGGCGCCGAAGGCGTGCGACGTTCTCCGCCCTCCCTGCGGCTTCTGGTCCTCCCTTTCGTCCTGGCCTTGGGTTCGTAGTCGGGCCCGGAGCAGAGTGGACGGTAGCGCGCAGCAAGGGAATTTATCTCCAACTGGAGGACGTTGGAATCGAGAGTCGAACCTGACCACGATGGCCGCGTCCGCGGCGGTCGGACGGGTCGGTAAGCGACGGATTCGGACGCCGCAACTGCGGTCGTACCGAGCCTGAGGGCGATCGATTTCCGCGCAACACACCTGCCCCGACACTGACGGCGATCGCCAGCGCCCAACGCGATCGCCCTGGCACTGACGGCGATCGATTTCCGCGCAACGCAGCAGTACCGGCCGCGGAGAGCGTTTCCGTGGGGATCTTCATCCCTACGCCATCTGAAGAGCCGCCCGCCCGCCCAACCCGCCATCGGCGGTCCCTGAAGAGCATCCGCGATTGCTAGAGCGTCCGCGAACGCCTCCGAAAAGCGTTCGGACCGCAAACGGACCGTCGAGCGTCAAAAGAAGAGCATTCCCATCGTCAGATCCCCATCACCCTCGAATGAAGCGCGTGTCGCCGCGCCGTACCCGCTTAGTTTCCCGCCGAAACGCAAGAACCGATCCGGCTCGCCACCTCCCCCTCAACGGGGTCTGAAGCCGAAAAAAAAGGCCCCACGGACGAATCCGCGGGGCCAGGTGGACACGATCGGCTCAGCTCGCCGCTGAGCCGGGTCTGGCGGACCGGTACGGACGGCACTGCTTGAGCAGCAGGTCGCGTCGACCCGCCAGCCGGCATGCTGCCTCGAGGACCTTGACGAGCGCGGCGCACGTATCGCCGAAGGACGCCATCGCCTGCTGCTTGGCGGCGAGCGTCTCCTGCGCTTGCGCCGTTTCGCGGCCGACGTGGTCGATGGCAAGGCGCAGACGCCGTGCCGCCGGCTCCAGGACCTCGATTACCTTGGCCCGCGACACTCCGCACGAAGCGAAGCGGGCGGGGGGCAGCTCGAGACCGCGGTCGCGGAGCCGGTCGAGGACGTGCTTGGCCTGCCGGAGTAGCGCGAGCGGGTGTTGCATGATCCGCCGCTCGAATCCCGCCTCCTGCGCTTTCCGCTTGCCGAAGCTGGCGCGGAAGAGGTCGCGCAGGTCGAAGAGCATCTCGCGCAGCGCCGCGGCGGCCTAGTCGCGCTCGTCGCGGTATTGGCCGTCGTCGGCGAGCTCGCCGAGGTGGTTCGTCTCGGCGTCGAGGAGCTCTTGGACGATGCGCCGCAACCGCGCGAGCAGACCGTCGATCACCCCTACCAGGCCGATCGCCGTGCGCCCCTCGTCGAGGTCTTGCTGGAAGGCCTTGGCGAGCGCGTCGACGAGCGTCTGGCGATGGGTGAGGACGAAGCTCTCGAGACGGGCGAGCTTGCTCTGGCACGCCGTGACCATCTTCGAGACTTTGGGAACAGCCATGTTGGATCACCTCCTTTCTTCCCGTTGGTGGGTTTTGCTTGGGCGTCCCCCAGAACGTCCGGGGCGTCCGCCTTCAACGAGGACAAAGTAGGCGCGTTCGGAGCGGGTGGATTGTGCGAATCCGTAGGGAAAAAAATCGCAGGTGGTGAATACACCTGCAGATCTCCCCCCTCGAAAGCAGTGCGCAGGACTCTCCTCGGGCATCCGGCACCCCCGCGGCCCGAGCTACCTGGCCTGTCGTTTACCCTTGCCACCCTGGGTCCCGAGCCCGCTGACGACCGCGTCGACGACCTGCTCGACGGAGATCGCCGCGAGCGCTCCCGCATGAAGCGTACGATGCGCCTCACCCGGCGGCGCCCAGCGCCGCGGATCGCGGACGTAGAGGCCCACCGTCGGCGTGCCGGCGGCGGCGGCCAGGTCGAGCAGCCACGACTCGGCGGCGACCACGGCGTCGAGCTCGCCGAGGACGGCCGCGAGCACGTCGAGCTTCAGGTCGGGGCCGATGACCGGATGGATCTTGCCGGTCTCCTCGTGGACGCGGACCGCGCTCCACAGGTCCTCGGTGGTCGCCAGCAGCACGCAGCGCGCCGCGGGCCGGCGGCGGCGCAGCTCGCGCACCAGCTCCTCGAAGCGCTGGCGCGGCCAGGGACGGCCGCCGGCGCCGCCCTGGACGCCCGGATAGACGCCGACGCGCGGACCGTCGCCGCCGACGCGCGCCCGTGCCAGCCGCTCACGGGCGGCCTCGCGCAATGCGGGGCCGACGCTCAGGCGCGGGCGGGGCGCCGCGGGCAGCGGCGCGCCCATGGCGTCGAGCAGCTCGCGAGCGTCCTCGCAGGCGGGACGCTCCGCGATCCGCCGAGGACGGCGGACGCGGCGGTTGAGCGGCCAGCCGCCGAGCAGCGAGGCGTAACCCCAGCGCTCGCCGATGCCCACCGAGCGGGCCAGCCGGGCGTCGTCGGGGCGGCGGCTCAGCACCACGGCCTCTTCGCAGGTGGCCGCGCTGACCAGGACCCGAGTCGCGGCCGGCACGGGGACGCGCGGCACCAAGTCGAGCTCCGCCGCGGCGAGACGCAGGAGCGGCAGCACCTCGGAGCCGGCCAGGGCCACGACGCGGCGTCCGCTCGCCGCCAGGGCGTCGAGGGCCGGCAGGCAGCGGATGAGGTCCTCCGGCGCGTCGGGCAGCGTCACGAGGCAGCGGCGGCTCATGTCCGGCAGGATACGTGATGGCCACCGGCCGAGGGGGCTTCCTGGTCCACTGCAGACGCCCGAGCAGATCCTGCGGCTCAGGAGCGGCTGCGCAGCAACGCGACTTGCTCGTGCGGTCCTTAGCGCCGGGGTCGGCCGCGAGGGCTCCCGGAGACGATCCGCGGCCGAGGATCGCCTCCGGGGCGCCCGCGAACGGTGGCTCCGCGGCTGCGGCGCGGCCGGCGGGCAGTCCTCTACGGGGGTCCAGCCGGCGGCAACTACGGCTCATGTCGAGAAACGAAGGCAGCGAGAGCTCACGCACGGCTCCTTGCGGTCCACGTCTCCAACGCCTCCAGGCAGCGTCGCGCCAGTGCGTCGGCGTCGTCGCCCGGCGCCGCGGCGACGGGGGGCAGGAACGATACCGTCCAGCGCTCGCGGTGCTCAGGCAGGGCCACCATCCAGACTCCCGCCAGGCCCGCGTCCAGGGCCCGGCGCGCCGCGGCGGAGGCGTCATCCATGCTTTCGCGGCCGTCGAGGAAGAGGTCGAGGACCCGGCGGGCGACGCGCGGACTGCCCACCGGCGCCAGCAGCAGGAGCGTCGCGCCGTCGGCGTTCTCCCAGCCCACGTAGTCGAGCCGCTCGCAGAGCTTGACCGGCGGCAACCGCAGGGCCCGCCGTTCGGCGAGGCGCAGACGCAGACGCGTAAGAGGACCGCCGGCACGCCCTCGCATCACCTCGACGACCCGCCCGCGGCGATCTCCGCCAGCCGTTCGTCGAGCCAGACGAAGAGCTCCGGCGCCGGCGCCGCGCGGATCGGCACCTCGGCCAGCGGCAGCTCCAGGCGACCCTGCAGCTTCACCCGGTCCTTGCCGGTGGCCATCACTACGGTCGCGCCGCTTTGGTGAAAGCGGCGGGCGATCTTGGCGAGGCTGGCGTCCGGATACTCGTGGTGGTCGGGGAAGACGAGGTGGTCGGCGACCGGGAACCCGAGACGCTCGACCGTGTCGCGAAACGACCGCGGCCGGGCGATGCCCGAGACCAGGAGCGCCCGCGACCCCGGAGGCACGGGCTTGCCCGAGCCGGCCTGGCCGGGACCCGGAGCGGTGGTCACGAACCGCGGCTGCTCCGGCGCCATGCCGGCGGCGAAGCCGGCGCCGCGGAAGCCGTAGGGCCTCAAGGCACGGGCGAGCGCGGCGCCGGCGGCGGTCCGGTCGAGCTCGCCGTAGCCGGTGAGGATCGCCGCGTCGGCCCGCGCCGACGACGCCAGGGGCTCGCGCAGCCGGCCGCCCGGCAACAGCCGGCCGCCGGCGAACGGGTCGGCGGCGGGGAAGAGCAGCAGGTCGAGGTCGCGCTCGAGGGCCAGGTGCGAGAAGCCGTCGTCGAGCAGGAAGACGTCGGGCGCTTTCCCCAGGCGCTCGAGCGCGTGACGCCCGGCGCGCGCCCGGTCGGCGCCCACCACCACCGCCACGCCCGGCAGGTCGCCGGCCAGCAGCACCGGCTCGTCGCCGGCCAGCATCGGGCCCAGCAGCGGCCCTTCGCCGTCGCTCACCAGGCGCACCCCGGGGCCGCCGCGGCGGCCGTAGCCGCGCGACAGGATCGCCACCCGGCGTCCGCCGTCGCGCAGGTGGGCGGCGATCGCCGCCACCATCGGCGTCTTGCCGCTGCCGCCCCACGACAGGTTGCCCACGCTCACCACCGGCCGCGGCAGGCGCGCGGCGCGGCCGCGGTGCCAGCGCCGGCGCAGGGCGTGGGCGGCGCCGTAGAGCCACTGCCACGGCGAGCGCGGCGGTGAAGGCGCCGCGAGCTCCATCACGCTTGCCTTCCCTGGGCCGCGGCGAGCAGCGGCGCCAGCATCGCGAGGGTGCGCTCGAGGGCGCCCTGATTGGCGCGCACCAGCTCGGCGCCGCGGCTGCCGACCGCGGCCGCCGCGTCGGCGTCGGCGAGCCACTCGTCCAAGACCGCCGCCAGGCCGGCGTCGTCGTCGACCTGGCGCCAGGCGTCCTCGGCGTTGAATCGCTCCGCCATCTCGCGGAAGTTGTCCATCGAGGGTCCGGCGACGATCGGCACGGCGAAGCGCGCCGGCTCGAGCGGGTTGTGCCCTCCGGTGGGCACCAGGGTGCCGCCGATGAAGGCGATCGCGGCGACGCGGTAGAGCCCGGCAAGCTCGCCCAGGCTGTCGAGCAGCACGACGTCCGGCGTTCCGGTTCCCCCCTGTGAAAAAGGGGGGTGAGGGGGGATTTCTCCGGAGGGGTCAGGGGGGATCTCGGTCCGCCGCAGGTAACGGACGCCGCGGTCGGCCAGCAGCTTCGCCACCGCCTCCCAGCGTTCGGGATGTCGCGGCGCCACCACCAGCAACGCCCGCGCGCCGCCGCCGGCGCGATCGAACGCCGCGAGCACTCTCTCCTCCTCGCCCTTCATCGTCGATCCGGCGAGCAGGATCGGCCGCCCCGCGGCCAGCCGGCGCAGCTCGTCCTCGAGCTCCGGCAGGCGCGACGGCTCGGGGGAGTCGTACTTGAGGTTGCCCGTGGTCGTCACGCGCTCGGCGTCCACGCCGAGGTCGATCAGCCGCTGCCGGTCCTCGTCGGTCTGGACGCCGAAGCGGGCGACGGCGGCGAAGAACAGCCGGGGGCTCCACCGCCCGAGGCGCCGCAGGCGGGCGAAAGAACGACGGCCGACGCGCCCGTTGACCACCGCCACCTTGACGCCGTGCCGGGCCGCGAAGCGCAAGGCCAGGGGCCAGTAGTCGCCTTCGACCAGCACCAGCGCCGCCGGCGCGAAGCGGCGGAAGAAACGGCCGAGCGCGAACGCGAAATCGAACGGCAGATAAACGACCGCCGTGACGACCGGTGTGACGACCGTGGCAGCGGTGCCGCGCGGGCCGAAGGCCGCGCGGGCACGCCGCTGGCCGGTGGGGGTGACCGTGGTCACCACCAGCGGCAGCGTCGCGGGCAGGCGGCGGGCGAGGGTGGCGGCGACCGCCGTCTCGCCGACCGAAACGGCGTGGATCCAGAGGCCGCCCCGCACCTCCGGCGTCGCCGCGGGGAAACGCCCGAGGCGGCCCGCCACCGTCTCGAGGTAGTGGCGGCCGCGGCGCGCGAGCAGCCACGGCGCCGCCAGCAGGAGGCCCGCGGCGAGCACGATCTGATAGAGGATCCAGCCCATCAGGTCGAGGAGTATAATCCCAGCTCCGCGCCGGCGGCCGGCGTCCCGGCGGCCGGCGGCCCGCAGCCCGCGGCAGGGATAGACGCGCCGCTCCCCCAGACCGTATACGCCACGGAAGAGAGCTGATGAGCCGCCGAGACGATTCGGACGACGAGATGACGACGAGCCCGCAAGAACGACGTGAAGACGCGCCGCGGCGCCCCCACCTGGCCTACTCCGCCAGCGAGCACCGCCAGCGTCTTGCCGAGGCCACCGACCGCGAGCTGCTCCGCAGCCTGCGCGAGGACGACGAGGCCGCTCTCGACGAGCTCATCAGCCGCAAGACGGCGCCGCTGCTGCAGACGGTCTATCGCGTCCTCGGCGACGCCGAAGAGGCCCGCGACATCGTGCAGGTGACGTTCTTCCGCATGTGGGAGAACCGCGACCGCTTCGACGAGCGCTGGAGCCCCAACACCTGGATCTACCGCATCGCCACCAACCTGGCGATCGATCAGCTCCGCGCGCGCCAGAGCCGGCACCGCTACCAGGAGCCCTACCGGCTCCACCTTCAGGACGCCGCCGACTCCCAGTCGCGCCGCGACCTCGCCGGCCTCGGCGAGGGCGAGGTGATGGGGATCTTCCAGGAGCTCGCCGCCGAGCTCACCGACAAGCAACGCACCGTGTTCCTGCTGCGCGAGATCGAGGGCCTGCCTTCGAAGGAGGTGGCGCAGATCGCCGGCTGCCGCGAGTCCACGGTGCGCAACCACCTGTTCAACGCCCGCAGGATCCTGCGCCAGGCGTTGCTCGAGCGTTATCCCGAGTACGCCGCCCAATCCACCGGAGAGACGCCATGAGCTGCCCCGACTGGTCGACCCTGACCGCCCGCCGTGATCAGGACGGCGAGGGCGAGCTCTTGTGGGAGCACGCCCTCGAGCACCTCGACGGCTGCGGCCGTTGCCGCGCCGTCGCCTTCGCCGCCGAGCCGGCGCTGGTCTTCCGGCGTCTGCCCCAGCTCACGGCCGGCGCCGAGGAGGTGCGCGCCATGCAGCGCGCGGTCGCCTCGATGCGCCGCGCCCAGCCGCTCGTCGTGCCGCGGTCGCGGCGGCGCGCGGGCCGCTTCGGCGCTCTCAGCGGAGCCCAGCTCCGGGCCGCGGCCGCCGCGGTGGTGACGGTGGGGGCGGCCTTGCTCTACGGCCTCCACGACCGCAGCGTGATGCCCGAGACCCCGGCGGCCGCCGCCCCGGCGGCCGGCGCCCCGGCGGCCGACACGGCGCTGCCGGAGGCCCTGCTCGCCGCCGACGCCGCGGCCGGCGAGCTGCGTTTCGAGATCCAGGTGCTGCGCGCCTCCTCGACCGGCACCCTG
>Ga0299906_10001228_pt1 | contig 22102 bp, 17 predicted proteins | sample RVTome_14_FD_200259 | JGI IMG/M metagenome (GOLD analysis project Ga0299906, IMG submission 200259) | Soil microbial communities from uranium-contaminated site in the Upper Colorado River Basin, Wyoming, United States - RVT145D125 (version 2) ...
CTGCAAGGTTCGTTCGAGGCAGGCGGGGGCGTTGACGAAGGTGTTGCGGTGCACGCTCCCCAGGCGGGCGAAGCGGGCGTTCTCCAGGCCGGGGATGGTACGCAGCAGCCGACGCTGCTCGGGGTAGCTCAGCTTGGTCTGGAAGCCGACCATGTTGAACAGGGTGGCATGGCGGTTGTCCTGACGCAGTTGCACCACGGCGAACGGCTCGCGGCCGGTGTGCGGATCGGGCAGCCCGACCGGTTTCATCGGCCCGAAGGCGAGGGTCATCTCGCCGCGGGCGGCCAGCTCCTCGATCGGCATGCACCCCTCGAAATGGATCATCTTTTCGAAATCCCGGGCCGGGACTTTCTCGGCCTGCCGCAGACCGGCGACGAAGGCGAGATACTCCTCCCGGCTCAGGGGGCAGTTGACGTAGTCGTCTCCTCCCTTGCCGTAGCGGGAAGCCCGCCAGGCTTTGGTGAAATCGATGGCGTCAGCCTCGATGATCGGCGCGATGGCGTCGTAGAAGTAGAGTTGCTCGGCGCCCGTGCGGCGGGCGATTTCTCTTGAAAGCGCCTCCGAGGTCAGCGGCCCGGAAGCGACGATGACCGCCTCCTCTTCGGGGATGGTGGTGACCTCCTCGCGCACCAGGGTGATGCGGGGGTGGCTTTCGATCCTGTCGGTAAGCCAGGCGGCAAACGCCTCCCGGTCGACGGCGAGCGCCCCGCCGGCGGGCACCGAAGTGGCATCGGCGGCGGCCATGAAGAGTGAGCCGCAGCGACGCAGTTCCTCCTTCAGGCAGCCGACGGCGTTGTTCATCCCGGCACCGCGCAGGCTGTTGGAACAGACCAGTTCGCCGAGGTTCGGCGAGTGGTGGGCGGGGGAGAAGCGCTGCGGCTTCATCTCGTAGAGGGTAACGACCGCGCCTTCGCGGGCGGCCTGCCAGGCGGCCTCGCAGCCGGCCAGACCACCGCCGATAATGGTTATTTTTTTCACGGTTTCCGGGATCAGGTTCACAGGCGGTTCCGACCGATCAGTACGATCAGGACTGGGGGCCGGCCCCTCATGGTTTCGGCTTGGCACTTTTGGCCGGCGCCTTTTTCGCCGCGGGCTTCTTAGCCGCAGGCTTCTTGCCAGGCGCCTTAGCCGCGGCTTCCTTCTTCTCCGGCGGCACGATCTCCAGCTTCCAGTCGCAGCTCTCCGTCGGGCATTTGCGGTAGGTGCCGTAGCGCTTGGTGACCTTTTCGACGATCACCGGGTAGCCGCACTTGGGGCAGGCTTCGTTCACCGGCTGGTCCCACAGGGCATACTTGCACTGCGGATAGCGGTTGCAGGAGTAGAAGATCTTGCCGTAGCGGCTCTTCTTCTCCATCAGCACCCCCTCCTTGCAGTCGGGGCAGGTGATGTCGAGGGATTTCGGCTTGACCAGCGGCTGGATGTTCTTGCAGGCCGGGTAGGCCGAGCAGGCGAGGAATTTGCCGTAACGGCCGTCCTTGATCAGCATCGGAGCGCCGCACTTGTCGCATTTCTCCTCGGAGAGGACCGGTTCCTCGCGCTCCTCGGCGGAGAGAGGCTCGGTGTGGCGGCACTCGGGGAAGCCCGTGCAGGCAAAGAACTTGCCGGACTTGCCGAGTTTGATGACCAGTTCCTTGCCGCATTCGGGGCAGCTGCGGCCGGTTTTCTCGGTGGTCACATCTTCCTTGGAGACCTCCTGCTCCTTCTTCTTGAGCAGGGCGATGAAGGGCTCCCAGAACGCCCGCAGCACCGGCCGCCACTTTTCCTCGCCGCGGGAGATGGCGTCGAGTTCTTCTTCGAGAGTGGCGGTGAAGTCGTAGTCGACGTATTTCTGAAAGTGGTTGACCAGCAGATCGCTGACCACCATGCCGACGTCTTCGGGGAAGAAGGTCCGCTTTTCCAGGCGCACGTACTTGCGGGTCACCAGGGTGTTCATGATCGAGGCGTAGGTCGATGGGCGACCGATGCCGTTCTCTTCGAGGGTCTTGACCAGGCTCGCCTCGGAGTAGCGCGGCGGCGGCTGGGTGAAGTGCTGCTCGGGCAGCAGTTTCTCCCGTTTGAGCGCCTCTCCCTCCGCCAGCAGGGGAAGGGTCCCTTCCTTCTCCTCTTCGGCCTCGTCGGTCCCCTCGATGTAGAGCTTCATGAAACCGGGGAAGCGGATCACCTGGCCGGTGGCGCGGAAGGTGAAGCGGTCGCCGGCGGCGAGGTCGACCGTGGTGGCGTCGAGGACGGCGGCGGCCATCTGCGAGGCGACCGTGCGGGTCCAGATCAGGCTGTAGAGGCGGAACTGGTCGGAAGAAAGGTACGACTTGATTTTCTCGGGGGTGTTGGCGATGGCGGTGGGACGGACCGCCTCGTGGGCTTCCTGGGCGTTTTTCGCCTTGCTTTTGTAGACGCGCGGCTGTGCCAGGGCATACTCGGGGCCGAAGGCCCGGGTGATGATCTCGCGCGCCTCGCTGGTCGCTTCCTCGGAGAGGGCGACGGAGTCGGTACGCATGTAGGTGATCAGGCCGACCATCCCCTCGCCGATGTCGATCCCCTCGTAGAGCTTCTGCGCCACGGTCATGGTCTTGCGGGCCGAGAAGCCGAGTTTGCGGCTCGCTTCCTGCTGAAGGGTGCTGGTGGTGAAGGGGGCGGCGGGATTGCGCTTCTTTTCGCTACGGGTGACGGCGGCGACGCGGAAGGCCTCCTGACCGATGGCGCTGACGAGCGCACTGGCCTGTGCCTCGGTCTCGATGGCGAACTTGTCGAGCTTTTTCCCCTCCACAGCGGAGAGGCGCGCCTGGAAGGCCTCGCCCTTGGCGGTCTTCAGCAGGGCGTCGATGGTCCAGTATTCCCTGGGGAGGAAGGCCTGGATCTCCTTCTCCCGATCGCAAATCAGGCGCAGGGCCACCGACTGGACGCGGCCGGCGGAGAGTCCGTAGCGGATCTTTTTCCAGAGGAAAGGGGAGAGATTGAAGCCGACCAGGTAATCGAGGATGGCGCGAGCCTGTTGGGCGTCGACCAGGTCCTTGGCGATCTGCCGCGGCTCCTCCATCGCCTTGGTGATCGCTTTTTTGGTGATCTCGTGAAAGGTGACCCGCTTGACCCGGGGCGAATCGCCCTCTTCGCGAATGCCCAGAGCCTGCAGCAGGTGCCAGGCAATCGCCTCCCCCTCGCGGTCAAGGTCGGTGGCGAGGATCAGTTCGTCGCTCTGCTGTGCTTCCTTCCTGAGCAGCTCGATATGCTTTTTGCTCTCCGGCAGGATCTGGTACTTCGGTTCGAAGTCGTTGGCGACGTCCACCATCCCCTGCTTGCTGGGCAGGGCCCGGACGTGTCCGTAGGAGGCGAGGACCTTGTAGCCTTTGCCGAGAAACTTCTCGATGGTCTTTGCTTTTGCGGGTGATTCGACGATCACCAGTGTTCTGGCCATGTCTGTTCCGTTCAATGACTGGGCAAAAGGCCAAGGGCAAAGGGCAAAGGGTTAGGGATTAAACCTTTGGCCAATAGTCTAGTGCCTTGCGCCGGATTTTCAAAATTAAAAAGGCTGCGAAATTCTCCGCAGCCCGCTTGTCGCGTCAGTGATACAAGCGCGACCAATCGTCTTCCATGATGCAGTCGACCTCTCGCCGCCAGTCGTCGTGGGAGCGGGTGAAGAGGGTAAGCACCACCAGGGTCTTGAGTTCCGGCAGGGTCAGCTCCTCTTCCGCCTGTGTCGCCCGCTCGATGACTTCTTCTTCCAGTTCGTCGTCGAGAATGCCAAGGGTCCGCAGCCGAATCAGGAAACCGCGGGCCTCGGTCGAGAGGGTCCGGTTTTCCTCGGCGGTGAATACCCGGTGGGTGCCGGACACCTGCAGTTGCGGCGGTTTCTGCCGGCTCTGCAGAGAAAGGGTCTCCATCCAGCGGAAGGCCGCTTCGATCTCTTCCTCTTCGAAACCGACCGCCAGCAGCTCCGCCACGAGTTCGTTCTCGGTCAGCAGGTCGCGTTCCTCCATGACATACTGGGCGATGAGACTGACGATGGCCAGAACCCGTTCTCTGAGGGTATCCGCTGACATGAACCTCCATGACTTCAGGGGTTGCGGCTGCGCACGTAACGCATGCCGGGAAGCTGTTCCGCTCCCCCCTGCAGCTCCAGGTTGAGTAAAATAGCGGAAACTTCCATGGGTGTCAAGCCGCTTGTCCGGGCCAGTTCATCGACGTGCAACGGGTCGTTGCCGAGCAAGCGGTATACGTTCAGGACGTCTCCGGCCAGGCCCTCGGCAATGGCATCCTCCCGTCGACGAACGGATCGGGAGGGGAATTGCGGCCAGAGGACTTCGAGGATGTCGCGGGCTTCGGTCACCAGGCGGGCACCGTCCTTGAGGAGGCGGTTGACCCCTTGACTGGTGGGAGCGAAGACGGCCCCGGGGACGGCGAAGACCTCGCGCCCCTGCTCCAGGGCGAAGTCGGCGGTGATCAGAGAACCGCTTCCCTCGGCGGCTTCGACGATCAGCACCCCCCGGCTGAGCCCGCTGATGATGCGATTGCGGCCCGGGAAATGTCCGGGCAGGGGCGGGGTGGCAGGGGGGTATTCGGAGAGGATGGCCCCCTGTTCGAGAATGCGGTGGAAGAGGCGGGAGTTCTCCGGCGGGTAAATCCGGTCGATGCCGCAACCGAGAACGGCGACGGTTGGGCCGTGACCTTCGAGGGCGCCCTGGTGGGCAGCGGTGTCGATGCCCCGCGCCAGGCCGCTGACGATGACGATCCCGCGGGAGGCCAGTTCGCGGCAGGTCTCCAGGGTCAGCTGCCGGCCCGCCGACGAAGCCTGCCGGGCGCCAACCACGGCGAGCGCCTCGCCCGCCGGCAGGGCGCCGCGCACGTAAAGCAGCGCCGGCGGGTCGTGAATGGCGCGCAGCAGGGCGGGGTAGCGCTCTTCGTCCCAGAGCGGAATGATCCGGGCATCGGTTTTTTCCAGGGTATTGAGCGCTGCCGTCAGTCGTGGATCATTGGCGGCTGGAAAGTCTGCGGCGACCGCTTCCCGGAGGCCCGCCCGAGCGCACCACATGGCGGGAGAAGCGGAGAGAATCGCCTCCAGCGAGCCGAAGGCATCCATCAGCCGGATCAGTCCCGTTCGCCCCAGCCCGCGGGTGAGATGCAGCCGCAACCAGCCCCGCTCTTCCTCCGTCATGCTCCCCCCGTGCATAAAAAGAAAAAGGATTGAACGAGCTCAATCCCTTTTCCGGTGAAACTTAATCGGCGGCGATCTTTCCGTTAATCCGTAACGATGGTCACCCGGTCGCCCCGGTACATGCTGTCGGCGGCCTTGAGCACCAGGGCCGCGGCCGTGTGGGGCCGGGTCTCCAGCACCACCGCACTCCCCAGCAGGACGTCGGGCAGCTGCAGTTCCTCTGCCCCGTAGGCCAGTTCCGTAGCCATGCGCTGCCGGGAGATGTAGAGGAGGTTGCCGACCTCCAGTCCTTCTGCGGCGCCGAAATCAACGAAAATAACGTCGAACTGACTGAGAGCGATTTTGCCATCACCACCGGCGATCACGTAGCCCGAAAGTTCCTGGGCGGCTTTTTTCAGCTCGATTTCCCTGACCTGTGGCTGCCAGGGGAGCAGCAGGGCTCCCCGCTGGATTTCGCGGAAGGAGTCGGTGATGACAGCCGTGGCGACATTGGGGCCGGTTTCGGTGATCTGGAGTGCTCCCAGTTCGGTCACCTGGTAGCCGACCGGTTGGCCGGTCACCGGATGCAGGACTTCCTCGCCGGTTTCGAAAAGGGAAAATCGATCGGCAGGGCGTACGGCAGCAGGGTCCTGCGGTTTGACGAAAACCCGGTCGCCGCTGGCCATCAGGATGCGGTTGTCCACCGTATCGACCAGAACGCCGTCGTACGCAAGCTCACCCGTTCCGACAAAACCTCTTGCCCCGCCCAAGGTGTTGATGGTGATGGCCGCTGACGGTTGGGGGAGTGAAGGTTCGGGGGCAGGGACGGCGGCCGCTGCTTCCGTTTCTGTTGCCGTGACGACGGGAGCCGCCGGTTCAACCGGAACGAGCTCGATGCGTCCGTCGTAGATGAACAGCTTCTGTCCGGGATAGACGAAGTGGGGATTGCGGATGTCCGGGTTGTTCGCCCAGAGGTCAGGCCAGTAGTAAGGATCCTTGATAAACCGCTCGGAGACGCCCCAGAGCGTGTCCCCTTTCTTGATCACGTAAGTCCGCGCACCCTCCTGCGCCGGAGCGGAGAGCGGCAGCAGCAGCAGGCAAAAAAACAGAATCGTCCGTCTGATCGTCATTGAATCCCCCTGTGCTCTTTCAGTTTGGCGGCTGTCAGTTGGTTTTCAGGGATTTCCGAGCAGCCGGGGTGTCAGGGTAGCGGCTGCGCAACAATCGCAACGCTTCCTCTGCCTGGCTGACTTCATTCATTTGCCGCAGGGCGGTCGCCATCTTGAGCAGGGCATCGGGCACCTTGCCCCCCTGCGGGTAGGACTCCACGGTTTTTCGGAATGTCGCCACCGCCAGACCATATTCCTGACGGGAGTAATAGCATTCTCCGAGCCAATATTGGGCATTGCCGGCATAATCGCTGTTCGGGTAATACTTGAGAAATGCCCCGAAACCGGCGATCGCCTGATCGAAACGTCCCGAGGCGTAGTCGGCAAAGGCCTGCAGGTAAATCTCCGTCGGCGAGCCCGGCTTATTTCCGCTTTCGGTCGGGCCGGCCGCGATGCTCGCAGGCGGAATGGTGGACGTCTTTTCCCCGGTTGGGGTGACTTTTTGTGCCGACGTACCCTGGCGCAGCGTTTCGACGACTTTCTGCTGGTCGAGCAGACGGGCTTCGAACAGGGTCAGATTGTCCTGCAACCGTTCCATTTGCCCCGAGAGCTCCTTCTGGTTGCTGTCCAGCCGGCGCAGTTCCGCCTCGACCGGGGTAAGGTCGACGGCCGGCGGCGGGACCGCGCAGCCAGCCGTCAGCAGTCCGACAAGCATCAGAGGAATGGTGAAAAGAACTACTCGCATCGTTTTCATTGCTCCGGAAATAGCCGGGATCGCCTGAGTCGGCGGCAAATTTCCTAAAAATTATAGAGTTTTTAAGCCCCTGTCAAGCGGGAAAGGCTCCCGGACGGCCCCTGGGTGCTGGGCTGCGAGGCAGGTTTTGTGCTATCCTCGCGCAACCAATTCTTGGAGGTGTCGAAACATGCCGCAACCGGAACTGCTGGTCCCCGCCGGCGACCTGGAAAAACTTGAAACCGCCCTGGCCTATGGGGCCGATGCCGTTTATGTCGGTGGCGAAAAGTTCGGTCTGCGCGCCCAGGCCGGCAACTTTACCCTGGCGGGTCTCGGCCAGGCCAGGGAGATGACGCGCGCTCGCGGCAGGCGGCTCTACCTGACCCTCAACGCCTATCTGCGGCCGCAGGAGATGCCGGAACTCTCCGCCTATCTCGAGGCGCTGCGGCCCCTCGAACTGGACGCCTACATCGTTTCCGACCCGGGAGTCCTCGCCCTGGTGCGGCGTCTCGATCCGCAGCGGCCCATCCATCTTTCGACCCAGGCCAATACCACCAACGCCGAGGCTGTGCGTTTCTGGCAGACCGGCGGCGTCTGCCGCGTCAACCTGGCCCGCGAACTCACTCTGGAGGAGATTTGCACGATTCGTGCCGAAACCGATGTCGAACTGGAGGTTTTCGTCCACGGCGCCTTGTGCGTTGCCTACTCCGGACGCTGCCTGCTTTCGGCGGCCCTCACCGGCCGCAGCGCCAACCAGGGGGCCTGCACCCACCCCTGCCGCTGGCGCTACTCCCTGACCGAGGAGACCCGCCCCGGGGAACACTTTCCCGTCGAGGAAGACGGGCGCGGCACTTACATCATGAACAGCCGCGATCTCTGCCTGGTGGAATATCTGCCGGAACTGCTCAGGGCCGGGGTGAACAGCCTGAAAATCGAGGGGCGGATGAAGAGCCGCTACTACGTGGCGGTGGTGACCCGGGTCTACCGGGCCGCCCTCGATCGCTATCTGGCCGACCCGGCCGGCTACGTCTTCGACCCGCTCTGGAGGGAAGAGCTGGAGAAGGTGAGCCACCGCCCCTATGACCGCGGATTTCTCTTCGGCGGCAGCGACCCCCTGGTCCACCGCGACGATTCCCGTTACCGGCGAAGCCACGACTTCGTCGGGGTGGTGCTGGAGGCCTACGGAGACGGGCGCTGCCTGATCGGCGGGCGAAACCGCTTCTTCCCGGGAGAGACCCTGGAGCTGATCGGCCCGTCCATGCGCCAGGCGACCCTCCGGGTGGGGGAGCTGCAGGGTGAAGACGGCAGTCCGCTGTCTGTCGTCCAGCCCAACGCCCGGGTGGTGATGGCCTTGCCGGACGGAGCGCAGGCCGGGGACCTGTTGCGGCGGGAAAAGAAAACCGGAGAGTGAGTGCCGGGTCCCGGGTCCCGGGTCCAAAGTCCAAAGTCCAAAGTCCTTGGTCCCCGACCTTGGACTTTGGACCTGCGACCTTGGACCCGAGACCTTGGACCTTGGACCTTGGACCGGTATTAAGCCGGTACCAGCGGCGCGGAGTTCCAGCAGAACTTCCGCCGCACGTCGCAGCAACTGAGCACGCGGCCGAAGACGGCGCCGGTGTCGACGCCAATCTTGTTTTCACCGAAGAAGGGTTCTTGCACCGGCGTATGGCCGAAGACCACGGTCTTGCCCCAGTCGTAACCGGAAACGATGAACTCGTTCCGGATCCAGATCAGGTCGTGCTCCGACTGCTCTTCCAGGGGGCGGCCGGGGCGCAGGCCGGCGTGGACGAAAATGAAATCCTCCGTCGCGAAATAGGCCGGCAGCCCCTCGAGGAAATCGAGATGCGCCTTGGGGATGCGGATGCCCGCCTCTTCCTTGTAGCTGTCCAGGGTGGTGCCGCCGCCGTTGTAGAGGTACAGCACCTGCTCACGGCCGGCCAGAAAATCGAGGAACATCGCCTCATGGTTCCCCTTGAGAAAGACGCTGCGCGGAAAGCGCCGGCCGAAGTCGATCAGGTAGTCGATCACCCCCTTGCCGTCCGGTCCCCGGTCGATGTAGTCGCCGAGGAAGACCACCCGGTCGGCGGCGGTCGGCTCGACCCGGGCTATCAGCCGCTCCAGGTGGTCGAGGCAGCCGTGGATGTCGCCTACCGCCAGCAGGCGGCCGCGATCTTCGGCTGCTTGTCCTGAAGTTGCCGGCACCGTATCAGTCTCCCTTCTTCGTGGTGGCCTACTCTTGAAGTCTAGCCGGTCCCGGCATTTCCTCCAGCGCCGGCTCGGCCACGCCCGGGTAAAGATCTTTGGTCCGATTCCATTTTCTGCTATGCTTCCAGAAGCCGTCTTTGTCCAACCGAGGAACAGAATGAGCGACGCCGTTCAGCCCCGCCCGATCAGTCTGGCCAAAAGCGCGCTGCTGGTTTTGCTGCTTGCCCTGTTGCTGCTGTTCAACCAGGGGAAGGACCTGGTCTACGGACTCTTCTCCTTCGCCCTGCTGGCGAGCTATCACCTCTTTACCGACAGTCGCTTCAGCAGCGAACAGATCCGCCACACCGGCCTGATGGCACTGCACATCGGCGTCTATCTGCTGCTCTGCACTTTGGTGGTGTGGGTCACCACCGAGGAGGAAGAGAGCGTCAACTGGATCATTTACTTGCTGCCCGTGGCAGTGGCGGCCGCCAGCCTCAGCCTGAAGCATACCCTGACGACCTGCGCCGTCGCCACGGTGCTTTTTTTAAGTCAGGTGCCGCCGGCGCTTTTTCTCGATCCCGCCAAACGGAGCGAAGAACTGCCGGAACTGCTGGTGTTCGCCATCACCTTTTTCCTGGTCGGCGTGCTCATCCAGAGCTATTCCGAACAGAGCCGCCGCCAGTTGGCACGCCAGCAGGAGCTCAATGAACGGCTGCTGGAGAACCAGGCGATCCTCAAGGAGTCTCTCGACCGGCTCAATGCAGCCGAAGAGACCCTGCGCCGTCAGGACCGGTTGGCGGCCCTCGGCGAGATGTCGGCCGGCATCGCCCACGAGATCCGTAATCCTCTGGGCGTCATTTCCTCCTCGGCCCAGCTGCTCGGCAAGAAAATCGACGATCCGGCCGAAGGTACTCGACAACTGCTCGATATCATCCAGGAGGAGACGATCCGCCTGAACGGCCTGATCACTGACTTTCTCACCTTCGGCCGGCCGGCCCAACCCGTTCTGTGCTGCATCGATCTGCGAACGGTCTCCGCCCGCGCCGTTGAGCATATCGAAGGGCTGGCCCGGGAGCGATCGATTCAGGTCGTCGCCGAACTCCCTGAAACCCCCATGCCGGCATCGGTCGATCCGGATATGATCCAGCAGGTGCTGCTCAACTTGCTGCTCAATGCACTGGAGGCCAGTCGCCAGGAGGGGGTAGTGACGGTGCGCCTGCAGCCGGCCGACACCTCGCTCCGCCTCGAGGTTCATGACAACGGCTGCGGCATCCCGCCGGAGAACCTGTCGAAAATCTTCAACCCCTTCTTTACCACCAAGGAGATGGGGACAGGGCTTGGTCTCGCCAATGCCCACAGGCTCATCGAAATGCACGGCGGCAGCCTGACCGTCAGCAGTTCGCAGGAGGCGGGGACGACTTTCTGCATCACCCTCCCCCGGCAGGAGACCTAGATGGCGCACATTCTGGTCGTCGACGACGAAAAAAACTACCGGACCATCCTCGCCCAGTTACTAGAAGGCGAGGGATATCGCGTCTCGGTCGCCGAGAATCCTTTTGCCGCCCTTGAGCTGCTGGGCCGAGAGAGCGTCTCGCTGATCCTGTCGGACCTGCGGATGCCGCGCATGGATGGAATGGCCTTCCTGCAACAGGTGCGGGAGGAGGTGGGGGAGGTGCCGTTTGTCATCCTGACCGCCTTCGCCACGGTGGAGACGGCCCTGGCGGCGATGAAGGCGGGAGCCTTCGACTATCTGCTCAAGCCGTTCAACAACGAGGATATCCTGCAGACGGTGTCCAAAGCCCTTGCCTTCGCTCGCCTGCAGGCCGAGAATGCCGCTCTGCGCCGCCAGCTGGAACAGGGCCGGGAGCGGGAAATCCTCGGCGAGAGCCCGGCCATCCGCAAGCTGCTGCTCGACATCGGCCGGGTGGCGCCGGCGCGGACTTCGGTGCTGATCGTCGGCGAGAGCGGCACCGGCAAGGAGTTGGTGGCCCGCGCCCTGCATCGGGCGAGTCCCCGGGGCAAGGGGCCGCTGGTGAGCATCAATTGTGCGGCCTTTGCCGAAAACCTGCTGGAGAGCGAGCTCTTCGGTCACGAACGCGGCGCGTTCACCGGGGCGACCGAACGCAAGCGCGGCCTGCTGGAGGTGGCCGATGGCGGCACCCTCTTTCTCGACGAAATCGGCGAATTCCCCTTGAGCCTGCAGCCCAAGCTGCTGCGTGTGCTGCAGGAACGACGCTTCCGCCGGGTCGGCGGCACGGCGGAGATCGAGAGCGATGTGCGGGTGGTGGCGGCAACCCACCGCGACCTCGCTGCGATGCTCTCCTCCGGCGCCTTCCGCGAGGACCTCTATTACCGCCTCAACGTTGTGCCTCTGCACGTGCCGCCGCTGCGGCAGCGGTCGGAGGACGTGCCCCTGCTGGCCCTGCATTTCCTGCGGCGCTTCGCCCGTGAACTCGACCGGCCGGTGGTCTCCCTGCATCCCGAGGCATTGAAGACCCTTCAGGGATATGCCTGGCCCGGCAACGTGCGCGAACTGCAGAACGTCATCGAACGGGGAGTTCTCTTCTGTGCCGGCGATACGCTGAAGAATGCCGACCTGCCCGAACCGCTGCGGCGATCGGCGGGGGAAACCATTGCTCCAGCCGTTTCCCTGGAGCTTGACCGCCCCCTGCCCGAGTTGCTCGACGCCGTCGAAGAGGACCTGATCCGTCGAGCTCTGGTCAAGGCCCGCGGCGTCCAGGCGCAGGCGGCCGAGCTACTTGGCATCAGCCGCAGCAACCTGCAGTACAAGCTGAAAAAGTTCGGCCTCGACGGCTAGTTTCCGGACCATCGCGATGCAAAAATTTGGCATCGACGCCCTCCCTCCCTCTGCCACGTACAGATTTTTGTACGGTTCCCTCGTGATTTTCCCCCGCCTGTAAGTAAATTCAGCCGTTTAGTCCCGTGGCATGACTTATGCGAACATTGCAGGGCCGGCGAAGAAATCCGCTGCCGGCGGCTGCAACTTGTGAGCTCGGTAGTTCTGTCGAAGGGCTGAGTAAATGAATGATACGATCAATGATGCATTTCGCTTCCGGCCTCTGGCCATTCTGGCCGGAGGTTACCTGACAATCAATTTTCTGCTGCGCCTGGTACTCTGGTGGCAATTCGGGTCGCCCTCCGGGGTGGCCTTCGGTCAACTCCCCTTCACCCTGGCCAGCGGGGCGGCCAACGACCTGATTGAGCTTGTATATCTGCTGTTGCCGCTCTCGCTCTACCTGCTGCTGCTTCCCCGGCGGTTCGGCAACAGCCGCTGGCACCGCCGCCTGCTGGCCCTCGGCACCTACCTGACGCTGTTCGGCGGCGTCTACCTGGCGGTGGCTGAGTATTTCTTCTTTGAAGAGTTCGATTCCCGCTTCAACCTGGTCGCCGTCGACTATCTCATCTATCCGCACGAGGTGCTCGTCAATATCCGGGATACCTACCCGGTGGTGCCGGTATTGCTTGCCAACGCACTTCTGTGCGCCCTTCTCTGGTGGCTGCTCTGGCCAATGATCAGTTCGGGCCTTAAAAGGCGGGCGCCTTTACGCGGCCGTGGAAAGACTTTCATCGTCCACGCCCTGCTGGTGGCCGTGGCCGTGGCCGGCCATTCCACCGACAGCCTCGCCCGCTCGGACAACCGGGTGGCCAACGAAATCGGCGCCAACGGCATCAGCAGCCTGTTCCGGGCGTTCCGCACCAACGATCTAAGTTTCGACCGCTATTACCGAACCATCGATAGCCAGCAGGCGTTCCGGTTGGCCCGTGGTGAACTGGCCCGGGGCCAGGGAGTAGGGTTCGCCAGCGGCGATCAGACCGATCTCAACCGTACCTATGCGGCCAAGCCCACCGGCTTGGGGAGCATGAATGTGGTGGTGATCGTCGAGGAATCGTTGGGAGCAGGTTTCGTCGGCGCCTACGGTGACAACCGGGGCCTGACACCCAATTTCGACCGCCTGGCCGCCGACGGACTCCTCTTTCGCAACGCCTTCGCCACCGGGACCCGGACCGTGCGCGGACTCGAAGCGATCACGCTCTCCTTCCCGCCGATTCCGAGTGAGTCGATCGTCAAGCGGCCCGGCAGCGAGCATATTGCCAACTGGGGCAAGGTCATGCGGGAAAACGGCTACCACACCAGCTTCCTTTATGGCGGCTACGGCTATTTTGACAACATGAATCATTTCTACGAGAGCAACGGCTTTGCCCTCAGCGACCGTACGGACATCCCCGATCCGGCCTTTGCCAACATCTGGGGGGTGTCGGACGAAGACCTGTTCCGGCATGCCCTCGACTACTACGACGGCCTTCAGAAGGGGGGGCAGCCGTTTTTTTCCATCATTATGACCACCTCCAACCATACCCCCTACACCTTTCCTCCCGGCATCCCCGGGGTTTCCACTGAAGGCGGCGGGCGCAAGGCCGGGGTGCGCTACGCCGATTACGCGCTGGGTCGCCTGTTCGCCATGGCGCCGCAGCATGCGTGGTTTGATAACACCCTGTTCGTGATCGTCGCCGACCATGACGCACGGGTTTACGGACGGGCACAGGTGCCGGTCAAGCGCTACCGGATTCCGCTGTTGGTCTACGGCCCGGGCAGGGTGGCGCCGGGAGCAGTGGAGACGCCGACCAGCCAGATGGATATCGCCCCGACCCTTCTGGGGCTGCTCGGTCTCCCCTACACCGCCCCCTTCTATGGGGAGGATGTCCTTGCCGCGCGCGCCGGCCAGTTCCATCCCATCCTGCTCAACCACAACCACGATGTCGCCCTGCTGCTGGCCGACCGGCTGGTGGTGCTGGGCCTGAACAGGCGTGCCGCGACCTATCGCTACGATTCTGCGGCCGACCGTCTGGAACCGCTCCCCGTGGACCGGGAGCTGACCGACCTGGCGACAGCCTATTACCAGACGGCCTTTGAATTGTTCAATACCCATAGCTACCAGTAAGAAGGTGATGAACCAACCGCGCTTCGAAACCCGTTTCTGGTTCCGGCATGCCTTGTTGCCGCTGCTGCTCTTTACCCTGCTGGCGGTGCTGTTCGAGCTGACCAATCTCGACCTCTGGCTCTCTGATCCATGGTACGACAAGGTCGGAGGGGTCTGGACCTTCAAGCGCAGCTGGTGGGCAGAGGGGCTCATCCACAAGGGGGGGCGCAACCTGGTGGCGGCGGTCGCCCTGTTTGCTGCTACCTGTTGGGGCCTTTCGTTTCGCCTCGGTCAGTTGCGCCCCTGGCGGCGGGTGTCGCTCTTCCTGGCCCTGGCCATCGTCCTGGGAACTGGGAGCGTTGCCCTCGGCAAGGCGACCATCAACCGGCACTGCCCCTGGGACTACGACCGGTACGGCGGCGCCGTTCCCTATGCGAAATTGTTAGAACCGGCACCGGCCGGGTGCAAGCCGGGACACGGCTTTCCGGCGGGGCATGCCTCCGGAGCCCTGTCGCTGATGAGCAGCTACTTCGTCTTCTACGGTCGCAGCCGGAACCGGGCGCTGGCCGGGCTGTCGACCGGTCTGCTGTTCGGCGCCGTGTTCGGCTTCGGCCAGTTGGTGCGTGGCGCCCATTTTGCTTCTCACAACGTCTGGTCGGCGGCCATCTGCTGGTTTGCCGCCTTGACCCTGTATGTATTCGTATTTCGCGGCCGCCTCTTTCCCGAGTCGGCCCCCTAGCAACAAGGAGAACTGTTCCGATGAATCCGATGTACAACTCCTCGGGCCGGTGGCGCCGTGTCCTGGTGCCGGAAGCCCTTTTCACCGCCGGCGTCTATGTCCTGCTGCTGGCCCTCTTCGCCGTGCTGCGCCTGCTGCTGCTGTGGCGCAACGCCAGCATGGCCCAACAGATTCCTGCCGAACTGCTGACCAAAAGCTTCTGGGTCGGGCTGCGCTTCGACCTGGCGGTCAGCAGCTATCTGCTGATCCCCTTCTTTCTGCTGTTGCTGGTGCTGCGCGGCCGCAAGCGGGTCTGGCTGCTGGCGGGCCTGGCTGCGGTAGTCGGCGGGGTGATCTTTTCGAGCCTGGCCGAGATCGAGTTCTACCGGGACCTGGAATTTCGTTTCAATACTGTGGTCTTCGAGTACCTGAACCATCCCCGGATCGTCGCCGGCATGGCCTGGGAGGGCTACCCGGTGTTGCGCTACCTGCTGGTCTGGTCGGCCCTTTTGAGCCTCTTTGCCGGTGCCTGTTCCTGGCTCTACCGGCGTATTTTGCTGCCGGCGCCGCCGGCCAAAGGGGCTTCGGCAATCCTTGCCCGCACCATGGGGGTGACGCTGATGCTGACCATGATGGTTTTCGCCTCCCGCGGCGGCTTTACCCACGAGCCCCTGCGCTGGGGGGATGCCTTTTTCTCCGAGGAGCCGTTTGCCAACGACCTGGCCCTCAACGGCGTCTTCACCATGGGGCGCAGCGTCCTGGAGAAGGCCAGCGGCAGGGACAAGGTCTGGACCGGCACCCTGGCCGCCGACGAGGCGAGACGCTTGACCCGGCAGATGCTGCTGCTGCCGCATGAGACGGACCTGAGCAGCGCCGACCATCCGATCCTGCGCCGGGAATCGCGCCCCGCCGACGCCGCGCCGCTGCTGCGTCGCGACCCCACCCGGCCGATGAACGTGGTGGTGATTCTCATGGAAAGCTTTGCCGGCCGCCACACCGGCGCCCTCGGAGCGCCGGGCGGCATTACCCCCGACTTCGACGCCCTCAGCTGCCAGGGAATCCTGTTCGAGCGCGCCTTCTCCAATGGCACGCACACCCACCAGGGAGTCTTTGCCAGCCTTGCCTCCTTCCCCAACCTGCCGGGGTTCGAATACCTGATGAAGACCATGGAGGCCAAGCAGGAGTTCTCCGGCCTCCCCAGTCTCCTCAACCGCCAGGGCTACCAGACGATCTTTCTCTACAACGGCCTTTTCTCTTGGGACAACAAGGAGGGGTTCTTCCGCCAGCACGGCATGGACCGCTTCATCGGTCGTGAGTCCTACGTCAATCCCACCTTCGTCGACCCGGTCTGGGGGGTCTCCGACTATGATGTCCTGATGCGCGCCAACGAGGAGTTCAAGGCGATGGCCGCGAAGGGTCCATTCTTCGGCGCCATTCTGACCCTCTCCAACCATTCGCCCTTCAACCTGCCCGATCCGCTCCCCTTTGCGCGGATTACGGCCGGCGACGACCTGGAGCCCCGCCTCAATTCCATGCGCTATGCCGACTGGGCCCTGGGCGAGTTCTTCCGCCAGGCGCAACGCGAGGAGTGGTTCCAAAACACCCTCTTCGTCCTGACCGGCGACCACGGCTTCGGCAGCCCTCCGGCGCTCACCGAGATGCGGCTCGACCGGCAGCACGTGCCACTCCTCTTCTACAGCCCCGCTCTGGACCCGGCGGCGATCGGCCACCGGCGGACGGTGGCCAGCCAGGTCGACATCGGGGCAAGCGTCCTCGGCCTGCTCGGCCTGGAGGTGCCCCACCAGGCGTGGGGGCGCAACCTCTTCGACCCGGGCCTCGCGGACGAAGGTTTTGCCGTGGTCAAGCCCTCCGGCGGCGATGACCTCGTTGCCCTGATCGAGGGAGATTATGTCCTGATCCGGGAGCCGAAAGGGAATACCCTGCTCTATCGCTGCGACTTCGGCTTCCCGCCGCGGGTCGATCTTCTGCCGAAAGAGAGGGAGGCCGAACGGCGCGAGGCGATGCTGAAGCGGATGCAGGCTTACGTCGAAACGGGCCTGCTCTCCCTGCGCGACCGGAAGCTGGGGGTTCCGGAGGAGATGAAGAAGATCGGACGTATTACGCCCAAAGCCTTCCGGCCGTATAATCCCCCCGAGACTACCCTGTAAGCCACGGATTTTAAAAGATAATTTTAACGCAGAGGCGCGGGGCGAATGCGCAGAAAGCTTCGCGTCTCTGCGTTGAGAAGGTATCTGTTCCGATCATGGTGCCGAAATTTTTTTTGCAGCAAATCCGTCCAAATGCGCTACCATCGTTTTTCCGTCGCCGCATTCCGAAGCCCACCCAAACCTTTTCGGAAACGCTGACCATGAAAATCAAGCTGATTGCCAATCCGATCGCCGGCGGCAACGCTTTGGCGAGCATTCGCCGGGCGCAGGAATACCTGGTGTTCCAGGGCTGCACCGTTGAACTGACTCTGACCGGCGCCCGGGGTGACGCCAAAAAAGCGGCCTCTGCCGCGAAACACGCGGGCTTTGACCGGATCATCGCTGCCGGCGGCGACGGTACCCTCAACGAGGTGATCAACGGCCTCTCTCCGTCGGCGATCCCCCTGGCTTTTCTCCCCCTCGGCACCACCAACGTCTTCGCTCTGGAAGCGGGCATCCCCTTCGACGTCGAGCAGGCCTGCGCTATTGCCCTTAACGGGACGCTGCAACCCGTCTGTCTCGGTTTGGCGGGAGAGACCCGTTTTCTGCTGATGGCCGGAGCGGGCTTCGACGCCGACGTCGTCTACCGGGTCAGCGGCCGCCTTAAGCGCTGGACCGGCAAGCTGGCCTACCTGGTCAGCGGGTTGCGAAGCCTGGCTGGACCGCCGCCGGCGCCGATCGAGGTGGTACGCGAGGACGGAACAACGGTATGCGGCTACCATGCGATCATCGGCAACGGCCGCCTCTACGGCGGGCGCTTTTCCGTGACCCCCGACGCCTCCCTGGCGGAAGGGGCGCTCGATGTCTGCGTGTTTCTTCAGCAGGGGCGCCTGTCTCTGCTACGCTGTGCGGCGAAAATCGCCGCCGGCCGCCGCCTGACCAGTCCCGAGGCCGAAACCTTCAAGGCCCGGAGCGTCTCCGTACGCGGCGAGGGGGTGCCGGTACAGATCGACGGCGACTATCTCGGGCGGCTGCCCATGACCTTCCGGGCACTGCCAGGAGAACTGGTGCTGGTTCTGCCGGCCGGGAGCTGATCAGCCGTTCCGTCCGGCAGTGGTGCCGCTGCAGAAATTTGAACCTTCGCCCGCCAATTTGTCGGGGTTGCGATGCTGTTATCCCCTGGCGCCAGACCTGGAACCCTGTGCATGAAAAAATTAACTGGAAAATATAAAAGCCCTTTGGCCCTGCTCCTCTGCCTGGTGTTCCTGGCGGCGCTGCTCATCCGCGTTTCGCCAGCCGGAGCGGCCGATACGCCAGCCGCCGAGCCCCTCAGCCTCTGGCAGGCTGTAATTCTGGGCCTGGTGGAGGGGGCGACCGAATATCTGCCGGTCAGTTCGACCGGTCACCTCCTGGTTACCGGCCACCTTATGGGACTGGCAAACTATCCGGCTGCCGACGCCTATTCCATCGTCATCCAGGGCGGGGCGATTCTGGCGGTGTTCGGCCTTTACCGCCGCCGGATGTGGCAGATACTGCAGGGACTTGCCGGGCGCGATGGCGAGGGACAGCGCCTGGCCCTGAACCTGGGGATCGCCTTTTTACCTGCTGCACTCATGGGTCTGCTGTTCGAGACGGCCATCAAGCAACACCTCTTCGGGCTGTGGCCGATTACGGCGGCCTGGTTCATCGGCGGCGCCGCCATTCTGGCGATCAACGGGCCGGGCCGCAACAGATGGCGTGTCGATGCCGGGCTGAAATTGACGCGCCTCGGGACGCGCTGGGCCATCCTGGTCGGCCTCGCCCAGTGCGCGGCTCTATGGCCCGGGGTGAGCCGCAGCCTGGCCACCATCCTGGGCGGGTTGCTGGCCGGGGCTTCCATGGCGGCGGCGGTGGAATTCAGTTTTCTGTTGGGCCTGCTCACCCTCGGTGCCGCCACAATTTACGAAGCGCTCAAGGAGGGCCATCTCATCATTGCCACGTTCGGCTGGAAGAGCCCGGTACTCGGCTTTTTCTGTGCCTTTGCCTCGGCTTGGCTGTCGGTCCGCTGGCTGGTGGTCTTTCTGCAGCGCCGCGGGTTGGCCCTGTTCGGGTGGTATCGCATGGCTTTGGCGACCGTAGTCGGTGCCGGACTGGTTCTGTTGGGCAACTGACCGCAATTGGCTCCGGGCCGCCGGTGGCCTGCCGGGGTGCATGGCCTTTCCCCGTTCCCTCTGCTATTCTTTGGCTCTATCATGGAAGAGAAGAAAAGAAAGATATTCAACGGCCGCATCGTTTCCCTGGCGGTCGAGGCGCACCGGCTGCCCGACGGCCGCCTCGCCGACTTCGAGATCGTCCGGCATCCCGGCGGGGCGGCGGTTCTGCCGGTGCTCGCCGATGGCCGTGTGGTGCTGATCAACCAGTTTCGTCCCGCCGCCGGCGGCATGGTCCTGGAGATCCCCGCCGGCCGGCTGGAGTCGGGCGAGGCGCCCGACGCGTGCGTCTACCGCGAGTTGCAGGAGGAGGTTGGCTACCGCGCCGGCCGGCTGGAAAAGCTGGGCGAGATGCTCACTGCTGTCGGCTTCTGCGACGAAGTGGTGCATCTTTACGTGGCGACGGATCTGCTGCCGGTACCGATGGCGCCGGAGCCGGACGAATATATCGAGGTGCTCACCCTGCCGCTGGCCGAGGCGCTGCAGATGGTGCGGCAGGGGCGGATTCCCGACGGCAAGACCCAACTGGCGCTGCTGCTTTTCGCCGGCCGCCGGCGGTAAGGGACATTGTCTGCCGCTACGCCAAGACATCTGTGCTCATCTGCCGCCGTTGCGGGCGGCACTGGTCAACGCCCTATCCGGAGGAAGAATTTCCCCATGACTCCCCTGCCCGATTCCTTTCCCTCCCCACTGCATCTTCCTTTCAACGGCGCCTGCCTGCAGGGAAAATTTTCCCTGGCCGCGCCCGACCGGGACCCCGGCGGGGCCGGATTCTGGCTGCACCTGCGGGGGACGGAGCTGGTGGTGGCGGAATACTTGCGTCTGCCCGAGGGGGAACTGCCGGCAGGTTTTCTTGCCGGTCCATCCGACCCGCTCTTCATCGGCAACTGGGAGGGGCGACCCTGCCGGGCGTTGATCCTGCCGAAGGACTACCCCCTCCCGGCAGGGTTCACGGCGGAGAGCTTGCTGGCGACGGAGCCGGCCCTTTCCATCGAATTGCTCACCTTGGGCGGGGTGGCCGGGCAGATCCTGCACTGGGAGCGTGGCAGCCGCTTTTGTTCCCGCTGCGGCGGAGGAATGGAGCGCCTTGGCAGTGAATGGGGCAAGAAGTGTCGCGGCTGCGGCTACGACCATTATCCGCACATCCATCCCTGCGTCATCGTCCTGGTGCGACGCGGCGGCGAAGTGCTCCTCACCCGAAAGGCTGTCTGGCCGCCCGGGCGCTACAGCCTGGTGGCCGGATTTCTCGACTTCGGCGAATGCCTGGAGGAGGCGGTGGTACGGGAGGTGCTGGAGGAGACAGGGGTGCAAGTGAGCAATATCCGCTATGTCGGGAGCCAGAGCTGGCCCTTCCCCAGTCAACTGATGGCCGGGTTCGTCGCCGACTATGCCGGCGGTGAGGTGTTCGTCGAGGAAAAGGAACTGGAGGACGCCCGCTGGTTTCCAGTGACGGCGCTCCCCTTGCTGCCGCCGAAGCGCAGTATCGCGCGGTATTTGCTGGACAATTTTTTGCCCTGCTGAAGTGCTTTGCGGAGGCCTCTTCGGGGTGCCGGAAAAACCGGTCTCAGGATTGAAGGGGGAGGCGAGCTCCGAAGTGCCGCAGATTCCGGAATCACACCTTTGCCGCCAAAGATTGCTTGCGTTCTTTTGGGGAAATGTTTTATAAATTCGCCTGATGAGCCATCCGGGGTACTGGAAATCCGAAAATTTGGTACTAGTATTTAGTAGACGCAGTATTTGGCTTGGGGCGGAGCCTTGAAGCCCGATTCATTTTCTCCCCCCCGGGTACCAAAAGAGAGGATGGCATGAGGCTGACAGGTATTGCCCCACCGGGGAAGCTTCAGTCCCACAAAAAATCATGCTTTGTGGCACACGCTCGCAAAAGCCTTTCAAGCAGAAATAAAAAATGATATCCCTCCTGGTCCTGGCTGACCTTGAGGGTTTTTTTAACTGATTGCACGGAACGCATATTCCAGGAAATGGTCTCTATGGAGTACATTGGCAGGAAAGAGATTTTATTTGTTGTTTTGTTCCTTTTTCTTCTTGGTGTTCCTGTATCTGCAGAAGATGGAAACCATCATGAGGAAGAAAACGAAATGGCATATCAGCTTCAGATGATGAAAACTCTGATAAAGTGCCTTAAATTGAATGATGAACTGGTGGCAAAGCACAAATTAATCGAACTTAATACGAACAAGGCGCTTAATGTTTTCAAAAATAATCTGAAATCAGATGTTTTCTATAAGGTTAGAGATCGATCAGAAACTTATCTTGGTCATAGTGAAGAGCTTTTGAATATAAACAGAGAGATTCTTGAGCACCTTTCAGATTATAAAACTGCGAATGAGTTAAGGGATGCTATCCGTGTGATAGCTTATAATCAGACCGTAATTCTGCTTGTTTTTAACGATTTGTGCGTTTTGACCGATGTTGCCGCCGGACATATGACGGAAGAAATCAAGGTCTCCAGGAAGTCAGGAAATAGCAGGTTGTATTTCGATTTGTTATAAGTAGCAGTCTTCTTTTGATGTAATGCCGGAATCTCCAGGCGACCAACCCTTTCTGTGAACACTTGGAGATGTTTTTAAGGTCTTTTCCCTCCTCGGTCCGGGCCTTTTCCTCTCCTGATCAATTGTCTGCCAGGTTCTGAAAACTCAAAAAAAACCCCGGGGGGGAAGCCCCTAGCCGGTCGGAAAAGGTGTTGAAAACAACAAATAGTCCCATATTTCAGCCATTTAGGCTAAACACCGCAGAAAAAGAAAATCTCCCGCAATTTCAAATAGTTGCGGGGGATTTTTTCTTTTTCAACAGATTAACCGACCGGCTAGGGGAAGCCCGGGGGTCGCGCAGGTAATATCTCCTTTTCGGGGAATCAGCCGGCTCTGGAGGAGGCTTGATGGCTGCAAAAGAGATATTCGCGAAAAAACTTTTGTTTACCCTGGCGGATCCGGCTC
>Ga0299906_10001230_pt1 | contig 22084 bp, 21 predicted proteins | sample RVTome_14_FD_200259 | JGI IMG/M metagenome (GOLD analysis project Ga0299906, IMG submission 200259) | Soil microbial communities from uranium-contaminated site in the Upper Colorado River Basin, Wyoming, United States - RVT145D125 (version 2) ...
ACCCTGGCCGGGCAGCCCCTGGACTTCCCCAGCGAAGAGGGTGCGCATTTTGGCTCCAGCCGGGAAAAGGCCAGGGCGATCACCGAGCACGGCGGCATCGGCTGGGTGACGGTCTATACGCCCCGCACCCAGAAACGCTACGCCTGGGAGCGGCTGCGCAACCGGGTGGGCACCCCGTCCATGGCCTGGCTCGGGGAGGATGGCACACCGACGATGTCCTTCGCGCAGCTCGAAGCAGGCGCGCAGATCCATTTCGAGCCGGCGCAGGCGTTGTTCGCGGGCGCGCCGCACAGCCTCGCCAGTCTGCTGGCAGCGGACGAGACAGGGCAGGGGCTGCCCCTGTTTCCGCTGAACGGCACGCTGTCCATCGCGCAGTGCAGCCGGCACGAGGAGATCAGCAGCCCGAACGTGGTGGCGGTGCTGCCGGGTTCCGACCCGGTGCTCGGCAGCGAGTACGTGGTCTACGTCGCCCACCTCGACCACATCGGCGAGTTGCAGGGCGATGGTCACGATGACGCCATCAACAACGGCGCGCTGGACAACGCTTCGGGCATATCGGTCATGCTGGAAACCGCGCGGTTGTTCGCCAAATCGCCGCAGCCACGGCGGTCCATCCTGTTTCTCGCAGTAACCGCCGAGGAGAAGGGCCTGGTGGGTTCCGAGTATTACGCGACCCATCCCACGGTGCCCCGGGATTCCATGGTGGGCGTTATCAACCTCGACATGCCGATCCTGCTGTATGACTTCGCGGACGTGATCGCTTTCGGCGCGGAGCATTCCACCCTCCAGGCAGCGGTCAGGCAGGCGGCCGCGGAGTTTGATACTGAGCTGACGCTCGACCCGTTCCCGGCGCAGAACATCTTTGTGCGCAGCGACCACTACCGCTTTGTGCAGCAGGGGATACCGTCGATCTTCCTGGTGACCGGGATCCGCGACCGCGACGCCGGGATTGACGCGCAGCCCCTGTTCGAGGCGTTCCTGAAAGACCACTACCATCAACCCAGCGATGACCTGGCCCTGCCGATCAACTACGCCGCTGGGGCCCGTTTCACGCGCATCAACACGCGTATCGGCGAGATCCTGGCCGGGCAATCGGAGCGCCCGAAATGGAACGAGGGCGACTTCTTCGGCGACACCTTCACACCTTAAACGACGAGCCTGGGCCCGCAGCCCTGCCCGCAATTTGATCTGTGCTAAGATAGCCCGCTTTTTTTAGCGGGCCGTCAGGGTGGCCCGGGCAGCCAAGGCTGTGTTGACATTTCGCATGTGAAGCCTTCGGGCAATAAGAGGAGAGACTGATGAGTAACGAGATGGCACTCTGGCTTACCCTGGGGTCGGCCGTGCTGGCAGTGCTGTATGGGGTTTTCACGTCACGCTGGGTGCTGGCGCAGCCGGCCGGCAACGAGAAAATGCAATCCATCGCTGCGGCGATCCAGGAAGGCGCAAAGGCCTATCTGAACCGCCAGTACGCGACCATCGGCCTGGTGGGAGTCGTGCTTTTCGTGGTCGTCGGGTACTTCCTGGACTGGGCGACCGCCATCGGTTTTGCGATCGGTGCGGTATTTTCCGGCCTGGCCGGCTACATCGGCATGTTCGTTTCGGTTCGGGCCAATGTCCGCACGGCCGAAGCCGCCCGCGCAGGCGTCGCGCCCGCGCTGAAGATCGCGTTTCGTGGCGGCGCCATCACCGGGCTGCTGGTGGTCGGCCTGGGCCTGCTGGGCGTGGCCGGCTATTACATGCTGCTGGGCAAACTGGGCTTCAGCGAGGACCACACCATTCACGCGCTGGTCGGCTTGGCCTTCGGCGGCTCCCTGATTTCCATCTTCGCGCGACTGGGCGGCGGTATTTTCACCAAGGGCGCTGACGTGGGCGCGGACCTGGTGGGCAAGGTCGAAGCCGGCATCCCGGAAGACGACCCCCGCAACCCGGGCGTCATCGCGGACAACGTGGGCGACAACGTGGGCGACTGCGCCGGTATGGCCGCGGACCTGTTTGAAACCTACGCCGTGACCCTGATCGCCACCATGTTGCTGGGCAGCCTGATGGCCGAGACCGTCGGCGCCAACGCGGTGCTCTACCCCATGGTTCTGGGCGGCATTTCCATCGTCGCCTCGGTGATCGGCACCTTCTTCGTCAAGACCGGCAAGAGCGGCTCCATCATGGGCGCGCTGTACAAAGGCGTGATCTGGTCAGGCGTGCTGGCGGCCATCGCCTTTTATTTCGTGACCGACGCGATGATGGGCGCGAATGCCCTGAACCTGTATTTTGCTGCCTTGATCGGCCTGGCGCTGACCGCGGCCATGGTGATGATCACCGAGTACTACACCGGCACGCAGTATGGGCCGGTGCGCCGGGTCGCCGAGGCCTCGCTGACCGGTGACGCCACCAACATCATCGCCGGCCTGGGCGTGTCCATGAAGGCCACGGCGCTGCCGGTGCTGGCTGTGTGCCTGTCCATCTGGGGCGCGCATTATTTCGCCGGCCTGTACGGCATCGCCATCGCGGCCACCACCATGCTGTCCATGACGGGCATGATCGTGGCGCTGGACGCGTTTGGTCCGATCACCGACAACGCCGGCGGCATCGCCGAGATGGCCAATCTGCCGGAAGACGTGCGCAACACCACCGACGCACTGGACGCCGTGGGCAACACGACCAAGGCGGTGACCAAGGGCTACGCCATCGGTTCCGCCGGCCTCGCCGCGTTGGTGCTGTTCGCCGACTACACCGCCAGCCTGAGCAAGGCCGGTTTCGTGGACCTGACCTTCGACCTGTCGAACCACTATGTGATCATTGGTCTGTTCATCGGCGGGCTGGTGCCATTCCTGTTCGCCGCCATGGCCATGGAAGCCGTGGGGCGCGCCGCCAGCTCGGTGGTCACCGAAGTGCGCCGCCAGTTCGCCGAAATCGAAGGCATCATGGAAGGCACCGGCAAGCCGGATTATTCCCGCGCGGTGGACCTGCTGACCAAGGCGGCAATCCGTGAAATGATCGTGCCCTCCCTGTTGCCGCTGGGCGTGCCGATCGTGGTCGGCCTGTTGCTCGGCCCGCAGGCCCTGGGCGGACTGCTGATGGGCACCATCGTAACCGGCCTGTTCGTGGCGATTTCGATGACCACCGGCGGCGGCGCCTGGGACAACGCCAAGAAGTACATCGAAGATGGCAACTTCGGCGGCAAGGGCACGGCGGCGCATGCCGCTGCGGTCACCGGCGACACCGTCGGCGACCCCTACAAGGACACCGCGGGCCCGGCCATCAACCCGCTAATCAAGATCATCAACATCGTGGCCTTGCTGATCGTGCCGATGCTGTAGCGAATGAGCAGCACGTCCCTGTGCCAAGCAGTGGCCAGCGTTGATCATGAATGAAGCCCGGCAAATGCCGGGCTTTTTCATTTGCGCAGCGCGATCGCCCCAAGCAGGTTGGAATAATCGTCGCTCCACGGCGTGCCGATGGCGGGCAGCCGTTCCCAGTAGCCCCGCAACGGCGCCTCGGCGCTCCGTGACAGCACGACCCAGATCGATGAGCGCGCGCCGGTGGCCAGCGCCTCCAGTTCGGGATCGTACTCCCAGCGCCATGCGCCGAGACCCGCGGCTGCCGCGGTCGCGCCGATGGATGGCGCGAGATCCAGGTGCCGGCTGCTGATGTGCAGCAGCACCGGGCCATCCTGCGTGATCCCGGCATAAAGTTGAAAGGCCTCGCGCGTCAGCAGGTGGACCGGAATTGCGTCGCCGCTGAACGCATCAATCACCAGCAGGTCGTGGCGCGGCGCCAGGCGCTCCAGGCGCAGGCGCCCGTCGCCGATGTCGATTTCAATGTTGCCGGGGCTGTCCTCCAGGTAGCTGAAATACCGGGGATCCCAGGCCATGTCGGCCACCGACGGGTCGATTTCGTAGAACACGACGCGATCACTGTCACGCGCGGACGCCGCCAGCGCGCCGACCCCCAGCCCCACGACCCCGATGGACAGTGTCGGATGGTCCTGCTGCCATTGCGTGAGGGCCGAACCCACCGGCCCGTCGGGGTGGTAATAGCCTTGCGCGATGGAGTGGATGGCGCTGCGCTGGCTGCCGTGTATTGTCGTGCCGTGAAACAGCGTGGATTCGCCCCCCGACTGCTGTACGCGCAGCACGCCGAAGAATGAGCGTTCCTGCAGCACCGTGCCTTCTGGCCGTACCACGACGCCGGCGAGCAGGATCGCGGCAATCACGAGCGCAAAGTGCCGCGCCCGATCAAAGATGATGAACGCCAACAGCCCAGCGCCGGCCGCGAGCAGCCGGGCGCCTGGCGCATTGGATTCTATGAAATCCGCGCGGGTCACCTGCCAGCCCGCCGTTGCCGCCAGGCCCAGGCACAGCGCCAGCACGATCGCGACTGCGGCACGCTGGCCGCGCAGGGCCGCCAGCCAGGCCGGGACGCGGGTATCCCGGGGCAGGGCCAGCAAGGCAAGGGCGATGGCCAGCGGGTACTCGTAAATGGCATTGAATATCAGCGGCGCCACCAGCACCACGAACATGCCCCCCAGCGCGCCGCCCAGCGAAAGGCAAACGTAGAACTGGGTCAGGCGCTGCGCGTCGGGCCGCGTGTCGTATAGTCGCTGGTGCAGGACCAGCGCCAGCGCCGTGAACAGCAGCAGGTGTACTGCCACCAGCAGGGGCAGGGGCACCGGCACGCGAAAAAGTGACAGGGCCACCGGGATGACCATCAGCCGCGCGACCCGGGCAGCCACCGGAAAGACGCGCGTGCCGGCCCCGGAAAAGGACACGATGAAGGTGCCGAGGTAGAGCGCCAGCGGCACCACCCAGAGCAAGGGAATAGACGCGATTTCATCACCGATGTGCCGCGTCACGCCCAGCAGCAGCACGGACGGAATCGCCGCGTAGGCAATCCACAGCCAACGCTGGCGGTTGGGCACGGAGGCTGCCCCGGCCGGCGCACGGTTGGGTGGGGCGTCGCGGGTCAGGCCCGCGCAAACGGCCATCAGCCCCAGGAAGGCCACGTAGCAGGCAGCCCAGCCCCAGGCCTGTTGCCGCAGGCCGAGCATTGGCTCGATCAGCAGTGGATAAGCCAGCAGCGCCAGCACCGAGCCGGCGTTGCCCGCCGCGTACAGCATCCACGGCTCACGCCGCCGGCCGCGCGCCCGCGTGAACCAGTACTGCAGCGTCGGGCTGACCGTGGCCAGCGCGAAATACGGTGCGCCAACCATAACGGCCAGCGCCGCCAGGGTCCAGGCAATCGGATTGGCGCTGGGCGGGGGCGTCCAGCCGCCGGGCATCGCGATGGGCAGGGCCGCCAGCGGCAACAGCATCACCAACGCGTGGACCAAGCGATGATGCGCAATCCGCAGCCAGCGCAGGGAGTAGTGAGCGTACAGGTAGCCGGCCAGCAGCAGCGTCTGGAAGAACACCATGGCTGCGTTCCAGACGGCCGGCGAGCCCCCGAGGCTCGGCAACAACAGCCTGACGACAATGGGCTGTACCGCGAACAACAAGGCCGAACCCATGAACGCGGCCGCGACGAAGGCAATCCGGCTCATAATCCCAAGCCCGACTGGTGCAATGATTGGCTTAGGCGCGCCGGCGACAGACACCCTTTGCACTTGCCGCCGTGCATCACTGAATCCATTCCGTCCCCTCGCTCGAAGCGTCGGGCTATTCTAGCGTGACCTGCCCTCGTGCGTGGCGCTGCTGATCACTAATACGAAAGCGCCCTCAGGCCTTCGGCATCGCGCGCGTTGAATTTTTTGATCCAGGATTGGACCAGGGCTTCAGGTGTCATTTACTGGTCTCCTGGGGGCAGAATCGTTGTGAGGCGATGGCCTTTACTCTGGCTCCGTGATTTTACCCGAACGATAGAAACGCACCTCGACCCGCTCCACGGTCGCCAGGCCCTCGCCAATGGCATCGTCGATCACCGGGAGAAAGGCCTCGATACGTTCCTCGGTATCGACGATTTCAATCACGATGGGCAGGTCGGCGGACAGGCGCAGGACCTTGGCCGTATGCAGGCGGCTGTGCGCTCCGAAACCCGCCAGGCCCCGCAGCACGGTGGCGCCGGCGAGCCCGTGTTGGCGCGCCGTGCGCACGATCCATTCGTGCAGGGGCTGGCCTTCGTGCTTATCGCTCTCGCCAATGAAAATGCGCAGCAGCTTGCCGTCTTTTGGAAAAGTCATGTTCAGCCCGCCTCAAAGCTCGCCAGGGAATAGCCGAGCCATACCAGGGCCAGGCCGCCAAAAACCTGCAGGCTGATATTCGCGCCGGCCTGCAGGTACTCGGTGTCGCGGATCAGCGCCAGGGTCTCGTAGCCGAAGGTGGAAAATGTCGTAAAGCCGCCCAGCAGTCCGATCAGGGCGAACATCCGGAACTCCGGTCCGAATAGCTGCCGGGACTCAGCCAGCCCGGCCAGCACGCCGATCAAAAGGCAGCCAAGCAGATTGACCGCCAGGGTTCCATACGGAAAAGTCGCCAACGGCAACTGCCGGTGGACCAGCCCGGCCAGACCGTAGCGGGCCAGCGCCCCGAGGAAGCCCCCGGAGCCGATGATGGCCGCATTGATGAATGCTGTTTTCACACTTCCCTACCGAGTTGCCGCTGTGAATTGTACCGCCCTCAGCCGAAGCGCACGCAACGCATGGACAAGGATCCCCAGTCGAATCCTTCCACCGGGAAACGAACCGCGTCGCCGCCATCCGAGGCGCCGGCGCAGTACAGCAAAGGCAGCCAGTGGTCTGGCATTGGGTGGCTGCGGCGCCCATCCTCGCTGCCCGGCCAGGCGGCGACCAGCGCGTCGTGGTCGTGCTGCGCCAGGGCCTCGCGCACCGCCTCGTCGTAGCGCCGGGCCCAGTCCGGGGTGTCGGGATGGTCTGTTCGCATGCGCTGAAATGCATCGCGCAGGTTGTGCACGATATTGCCGCTGCCGAAAACCAGGACGCCGTCGTCGCGCAACGGCGCCAGGCGCTGGCCTATCGCAAAGTGCTCGGCCGGCGCCAGGCGCCGGTCCATGCTCAGCTGTACGACGGGCACGCCCGCTTCAGGGTACATCCACTTGAGCACGCTCCAGGTGCCGTGATCCAGGCCCCAGTCGGTGGACAGCGCGGCGCCCGCGGAGCCCAGCAGTTGGGCGACGCGCTGCGCCAATGCCGGCGCGCCGGGTGCCGGGTAGGAGATTTCGTACAGCGCTTCGGGAAAACCGTGGAAATCGTGAATGGTCTTCGGCTGCTCGTCGCCGGTGAGCAGCGTCCCTTCCACCCACCAGTGTGCCGAAATCGCGAGGATCGCCCGCGGCATGGGCAGATCGTCGGCAAGCGCCGCAAAGCCCCGGCTCCAGCGATTGTCCTCGATGGCGTTCATCGGGGAGCCGTGGCCGGCAAAGATGACCGGCATCCTCATCGAGCGGGATTCCGCAGGTGTCGGCGCCAGGCGAAGCCGTAGATGATGGCATTGATAATCACAACGAGGCTTGCCAGGACGATTTGCGTCGGCAGGTTGAGCCAGGACGGGTACAGCACGGGCATCAGGTAGTGCTCAATGAAACCGCCCGCGTACCCGCTTTCCCCCGCGCTTTGCCGGAGTGCGTTTTCCAGCGGGGTCAGCGGGCACATGCCGCCGGAGGCTTCGATATACACCCCCCACAGCGCGGCCGGGAGGTGGATGGCTGGCGCCCAGCGCCAGCGCAGCGCGAGCAGGCCGCCCAACACGACGAACAGCACAAAGCCCAGGTGCAGCACCAGCACGAGATCCGCCAACAAAGCTTGTCCGTTCACGACGGCGCCCCGCGCATGCGGGGCTTGGTTGAGCCGGGAAACAACGTGGCCATGAGCGCAACACAGCTTGCTGCTAGTCTGACTCCGGGCTTTCCTCGATGTGTTGCATCGCGTAGGCATAGCTATGGTCAAAATGGCGCAGCAGGCTGTCCAGCAGCCGCAGGTTCATGGCGTTTCCCTGGTGCGCGTCAACGCCCAGGGCGACCTGGTCGCGGTGAAATTGCAGCGCTGCACGGTCCTGCTCCAGGAAGGCAATGGTGGCCAGCACATAGTCGTTCCAACGCAGCGGCTGGGTCGTGAAATCCTCGGTTGCCGACAGCACGCTGCGGGCGCTGGCAACGGCAGCCCCGGAATCGCCATCCATCGCGCGTAGCTGGGCCACGTGCCAGCGCAGCGAGCGTTGCGGCGCGTCGTGCTCGGCGATATAGGCCTCGATCAGGTCCGCGGCCTGCCGGTGACAGCCGGCGGTGGACAGCGACCTGAAGCCCGCATCCATGGTTTGGTCGAACTGCTCATAGCTAAGCGCCAGGTCGGCCGCCAAGTGCTGCGTGTACAAGTGTTCGCAGTCCGAGGCCCAGGCAGGGGCCGCCAGCGCAAGCAGCGCGGCGGTGATGAAGAAATTTGATTTCATGCTCAATCCTCTTGTTCAAGTGACTCTAGTTCCTCGGAGTTTGAAGACAATGAGCTCAGGATTCAATTCAAACGGCGAACCAACGCGCCACGCCCCAATTCGGTAAAATCCGCGCCATGTCTGAAGCCCTGGTCATTTTGTGCACCTGCCCGGACCATGCCATCGCCAGCGGCCTGGCCCGGTCGCTGGTGGAACAGCGGCTGGCGGCGTGTGTGAACATCGTGCCGGCGATCCGGTCTATCTACTCCTGGCAGGGGAAGCTATGCGACGATGATGAGGTGCTGTTGGTGATCAAAACCCTGCAATCCCGTTACCCCGCGCTGGAAGACTGGCTGCGCGAGCACCACCCCTATGACGTGCCCGAATTGATCGCGCTACGCGCCGAGGCGGTGTCCGCGCCGTATTTGGCCTGGCTGGCGGACGCCGTCGACTCATGACTATGCGCAAACTGCCGTCGAGCAGCGTAATGGCTCTGCAGTGCGCGCTGTGCCTGCTGGCGCTGTTCATCATCGCGCCCTCGGCGATGCCGGCGATTGGCTTCGACGAGGTCCGGCCGTATGACGAGGCCTACCGCATTTCGGCCACCGCGCCGGCGCGCAACCGGGTGGACGTCCGCTGGGACATCGAGCCGGATTATTACCTCTACCACAACAAGTTCCTGAAGTTCGAGACGACCACGCCGGGCGTGGTGCTGGGCGAGCCCAGCATCCCGTCGGGCAAAAAAGAATACGACGAATTACTGGGCGAGGAAGTCATCAAGTTCCACGGCCGGCTCAGCATTACCCTGCCGCTGAATCGCGTCGCGGCCGACGTCACCCGCGTGGCGCTGGAGATCCAGTCCCAGGGCTGCCTGGAAGCGGTGTTGTGCTACCCGCCCACGCGCCAGCACGTGACGGTGTCCTTGCCGCCAGCTGCGGCGGGCGGGCCGGCCTCGCTGGCGGCGGCTTTCGACACGCCGGGCGGCCTGCTGGATGAACCCACCGGGGCCGGCGGCGAGGCGCTGGCGCCAGAGCACGCCTTCCAGTACGAGGCCATTGGCCTCAGCGCCGAAACCGTGCTGGTGCGCTTTACTGTGCAACCCGGCTACTACCTCTACGTGGACCAGTTTGCGTTTCGCGTACTGGGCGACAATGGCTACCGGGTACGCAGCGTGGACCTGCCCGCCGGCGTGATCAAGGACGACCCGGAGTTCGGCCCGGTGCCGGTGATCTACGACCAGGTGGAGATCCCGGTGCGCCTCAACCGCCCGGCCGGGCCGGAACGCGAAATCATGCTGGAGGCGGACTACCAGGGGTGTCGCGATGGCGATATCTGCTACCCGCCGCAAACCGGGCGCGTCAGCGTGCTGATGTCCGCCTCGGATGTGGCCATAGACCTGCCGGTGACGGTGGCCGAGCCGGCCGCTGCCAGCCTCCGCGATACGCCCCCGGCGCCGCTCAGCGAACAGGACCGACTCGCCCGCTTGCTGCTGGACAAGCCGTCCGCCGCGCTGTTTGCCTTTTTCATCGCCGGCCTGTTGCTGGCCTTCACGCCCTGCGTGTTTCCGATGGTCCCCATCCTGTCCGGCATCATTGCCGGCGAGGGCCAGGGCCTGACCACCGCGCGCGCCTTCTGGCTGTCGCTGGTTTACGTGCTGGCGATGGCGGCCACTTATACCGTCGCCGGGGTGCTGGCCGGCCTGTTCGGCCAGAACCTGCAGGCGGCGTTCCAGAACCCGTGGATCATCGGCGGCTTCGTGGCGGTGTTCGTGGCGCTGGCGTTGTCCATGTTCGGCTTCTATGACCTGCAGCTACCGTCCCGCTGGCAGACCGCTATCGCCGGTCGCAGCGGCCGCGAGGGCGGCGGGCGCTTCGGCGGCGTGGCCGTCATGGGCTTTCTGTCGGCGCTGATTGTCGGGCCCTGCGTGGCGCCACCGCTGGCTGCCGCGCTGATCGTGATCGGCGCCTCCGGCGACCCGGTACTCGGCGGCACGGCATTGTTCGCCTTGTCCCTGGGCATGGGTGTGCCGCTGATCGTGTTCGGCGTCTCGGCCGGCCGGCTGATCCCGCGCGCGGGCGCCTGGATGGACGCGGTCAAGGCGGTGTTCGGCGTCGGTCTGCTGGCGCTGGGCGTCTGGATGCTCGAGCGCATCATCCCCGGCCCGGTCATCCTGCTGTTGTGGGGCCTGCTGGGCATCGGCAGCGGCGTGTTCATGGGCGCGCTGCAGGCCTTGCCGGCGGGTGCCCCAGGCTGGCGCAAGCTGTGGAAGGCGCTGGGCTTGGCGCTGTTGGTGATCGGCGCGGCCGAGCTGGCCGGCGCCGCCGCCGGCAATGCCAACTGGTTGAAGCCGCTGGCCGGGCTGGGCAGCGGCGCGGCGCCAGCCGAACACGTGGCGTTTCGCCGCATCAAGTCGCTGGCGGACCTGGAAGCCGCGGTCGCCCAGGCCAACACCGCAGGCAAACCGGCGATGCTGGATTTCTACGCCGACTGGTGCGTGGAGTGCATCCGCATGGAGCGCAACACCTTCCCGGAGCCCGGGGTCCAGGCCAAGCTGGCGCAAGTGCAACCGCTGCAGGCCGATGTGACGCCGAACGATGACATTGACCAGGCCCTGATGCGCGAATTCGGCATCATCGGCCCGCCCGCCATCCTGTTCTTCGACCGCCGTGGCAATGAAATGCCGGCCTATCGCCTGGTCGGGTATTTCAAGCCGGAGGAATTCGCCGCGCACCTGCAACGGGTATTTGATGCGCCATAGGCTCATGTTGCTGGTGGCGGCAGGGGTGCTCGGCGTGGCCGGGGGCTGGGCCTTCAACACGCTGGTGCTCAATCCATCATCTGCGCCGGCGCAGCCGGGCGAGGTCCATGAGTTGATCGGCCAGCGGCGCCCCGATTTTTCACTGGGGAGCACCACCGGCGAGGTCTTGCATGCTGCCGATTTTGACGGCCAGGTCTGGCTGATCAACTTCTGGGCCACCTGGTGCAAGCCCTGCCGCGAAGAGATGCCCATGCTGTCCGCGCTGCGCGAGCGGCTGCAGAGCCGGGGCTTCGAAGTGCTGGGCATCGCACTGGACGACGTACAGCAAGCGCGCGAGTTCCTCGACGAACTCGATATCGACTACCCCAACGCGGTCGGCACCGTGGATGTCATGGCAGTCAGCGCCGCTTACGGTAACCGGGTCGGTGTGCTGCCCTACTCGGTGCTTTTGGACCGCAACGGCGTCATCCGCTGGAACGTGCTGGGAGAAGTGGAAGAGGAAGAAATCACCGCCTTGATCGAAGAATTGCTGTAAGGGCCCGATCTGGCCGATTGTTAAGAAAATGTTGTGATCTTCGCCAATACGGTGGCGAACTGTGGACAATGCGCCTTGCTTGGGTCAGACTTACCGGCCCCGGGAGGGAGCATCGTCTTGGCCAGCATCGTCGTTCTCAACGGACCCAACCTGAACCTGCTCGGCACGCGGGAGCCAGATCACTACGGCCAGCGCAGCCTGGCGGACATTATGCAGGAAATGGAGGAGCTCGCCACGGCATGCGGCCTGGAGCTGTCTCACCAGCAGCACAATTCCGAAGGCGCCCTGGTGGATGCGATCCAGCAGGCCGGCCGTGACGGCGCGGACTACATCATCCTCAACCCCGCCGGCTACACCCACACCAGCGTCGCCATCCGTGACGCCTTGCTGGCGGTGGGCATTCCCTTCATCGAGGTGCACCTGTCGGCGGTCTCCACCCGTGAGCCCTTCCGCCAGGTGACGTATTTTGCTGACATCGCTCTGGGTGTGATCAGCGGTTTCCAGGGCGAAAGCTACCTGCTCGCCCTGCAGGCCATCCTCAACCGCATCGAGCCCTGAGCCGGAGCTGAGCGTATGGACATTCGCAAAATCAAGAAACTGATCGAGCTGCTGGAAGAATCCGGCCTGACCGAGATCGAGATCGTCGAAGGCGAGGAGTCCGTGCGCCTGACCCGGGGCGGCAGCACGACCGCGCCGGTGCAGACCAGCGATCCGGTGCCCCCGCAGGCGCCGCCACCGGGCGCATCCGGCGAGACCCTGCCACCGGCGTTGGATGAGGAGGAATCCATCCCGGACGGCGAACTGGTACGCGCGCCCATGGTTGGCACCTTTTACGCGTCCTCCAGCCCCGAGGCTGAGCCCTTTGTCGGCATGGGCCAGAAGGTCGCCGTGGGCGATACGCTGTGCATCATCGAGGCGATGAAGATGTTCAACCAGATCGAGGCGGACGTGGCGGGCACCGTGGTCGCGGTGCTGGCGGAAAACGGACAGCCGGTCGAATTTGACCAGCCGCTGTTTGTGATCCGTTGAAGACCACCCCCCGGATGGCCGTACTCGACAAGATCGTTATCGCCAACCGCGGCGAGATTGCACTCCGTATCCTGCGCGCCTGTCAGGCAATGGACATCAAGACGGTGGCCGTGCACTCGACCGTGGACCGCAACCTCAAGCACGTCGCGATGGCTGATGAATCAGTGTGTATCGGCCCGGCGCCCGGCGCCGGCAGCTACCTGAACGTACCGGCCATCATCGCGGCCACGGAAGTGACCGACGCGGTGGCGGTGCATCCCGGCTACGGATTTTTAGCCGAGAACGCGGATTTCGCCGAGCGCGTCGAGCAAAGCGGCTTTATCTTCATCGGGCCGCGGCCCGAGACCATTCGCCTGATGGGCGACAAAGTCTCCGCCATTGCGGCCATGAAGAAGGCCGGCGTGCCTTGCGTTCCCGGTTCCGACGGGCCTTTGTCGGGCGAGCTGCAGGAGTGCGTGGCGATTGCGCGCAAGGTCGGTTACCCCGTCATCATCAAGGCGGCAGCCGGCGGGGGCGGGCGCGGCATGCGCGTGGTGCACACCGAGGCGCACCTGGCCAATGCGCTGCAGTTGACGCGCCAGGAGGCGCAGTCGGCCTTCGGCGATGACACGGTGTACATGGAGAAATACCTGGAGAACCCGCGCCACATCGAGATCCAGGTGCTGGCCGACCAGCACGGCAACGCCATTCACCTGGGCGAGCGCGACTGCTCCACCCAGCGCCGCCACCAGAAGGTCATCGAAGAGGCGCCGGCGCCGGGCATTACCGCCAAACAGCGGGACCGGATCGGCGCCACCTGCGTGGCCGCCTGCAAGCGCATCGGCTACCGCGGCGCGGGCACCTTTGAGTTTCTTTACGATGAAGGGCATTTCTACTTCATCGAGATGAACACCCGCATCCAGGTCGAGCACCCGGTGACCGAGCGCATTACCGGCGTGGACCTTGTACGCGAGCAGATCCTGATCGCCTCCGGCGCGAAGCTGACCTTCAAGCAGGACGACATCCAGTTCCGCGGCCACGCCGTCGAATGCCGCATCAACGCCGAGGACCCGGAGACCTTCATGCCCTGCCCCGGCACCATCGAGGGTTTTCACGCGCCCGGCGGGCCGGGCATCCGTGTCGATTCCCACATCTACGATGGCTACCGTGTGCCGCCCAACTATGACTCGATGATCGGCAAGATCATCGCACATGGTGCGGACCGCGATATCGCCATCGCGCGCATGCGCGTGGCGCTGGATGAACTGGTGCTCAATGGCATCAAGACCAATGTGCCGCTGCACAAGTGGCTGCTGTGGGACCCGGGGTTCCTGGAGGGTGGCTTCAACATTCATTACCTGGAAAAACGCCTCGCCGAGCGCGCCCTTGACTGAGGCGCGGGCGATCGAGCGCGCCGGAGCACGACCATGCCGTGGCTGAAAGCAGACATCCAGGTCCCCCGCAATCAGGTGCCCCCGCTGGAAGCCTTGCTGCACAGCCAGGGCGCGCTGTCCATTACACTGACCGACCCCGCCGATGAGCCGATACTGGAACCGGGTGTGGGCGAGACGCCCTTGTGGCCACGGGTCGAGGTCAGCGCCCTGTTCGAGCCAGCCACATCGAAGCGCACGCTGGCTGCGGTGCTGAGCCTGGCGCCGGGGGTGGACCCGGATTCCGGTGTGCGCTTCTCGGAAGTTGAGGAGCGCGACTGGGAGCGCGAACGCATCGAGCAACTCGAGCCGATGCGTTTTGGCGAGCGGCTCTGGGTGGCGCCGGGCGAGACCACGGTGGATGATCCGGCCGCCACGGTGGTGCGGCTGGATTCTGGTCTGGCGTTTGGCACCGGCGCGCATCCGACCACCCGGCTGTGCCTGGAGTGGCTGGAAGGCCAGGCCGTCGGTGGCCGCACGGTGCTCGATTATGGCTGCGGCTCGGGCATACTCGGCGTGGCGGCGGCCTGTCTCGGCGCGGCGCGCGTGGTCTGCGTGGACAATGATCCGCAAGCGCTGCTGGCGGCGCAGGAGAACGCCAAACGCAATGGCGTCCAGGAGCGCCTCTTGGTGCAGAACGCGGATCAGCCGCTGGACCTGGAAGCAGACATCGTGCTCGCCAATATCCTGGCCAGCACTCTGGTGCTGTTGGCGCCGGTGATCGCGGGCGCCGTGCGCCCCGGCGGCCTGCTCGCGCTGAGCGGCATATTGCCGGGGCAGGCGGAAGGGGTGGCCGAGGCGTATGTGCCGTGGTTCGGCCCGCTACGGGTACGGGAGCAGTCGCTGTGGGTACTGCTCAGCGGCCAGCGCAAGGAGCGGGAGCAGTGACGGGCAAGGTCAAGATCAACCTCGGTTCCGGGCACTGGAAATTCGACGGCTGGGTCAACGTGGACCTGAATCGCGATAGCCTGCCGCAGGTCTGCGCCAACCTGGCGGCGGGCCTGCCGTTTGGCAGCGGCACGGCGGACCTGATGCACTCCGAGGATTTCATTGACCAGCTTGAACTGGACCAGGCGCGGCAGTTCCTGGCCGAATGCCACCGCATCCTGAAACCCGGCGGGGTGCTGCGCACGCTGACGCCCGACCTCGAGAAACTGGCATACCTCTTCCTGCATGAACAGGAACGCCTGAAGGCGCTGTGGAACGACCACGTCGGCGTGCCGCTGCAACTCGGCACGGTAGGCGAGATCTTCAATACTGGCATGCGCTTCGCCGGGCACACTTTTCTCTATGACGCCGAAACCTTCATCCTGCTGGCGGCGGAATGCGGCTTCGAGGCGCGGCGCGTGGCGTATCAGCAAAGCGAGGTTCCGGAACTGCGCGGCCTGGACCTGCGCAGCCCGGAGGATGCGATCAGCTTGTACTTCGACTGCTACAAAGTCGGTGACGCCGTGACGCGGTGACGAAGTGACGGAGTGCCTTGTTGTCGGTGTGGGCGGAGAACCGCGCAGAAGCGATGCCCACATTGCAATATTCAATGCCCGCCAGTGCCTGCCTGGTCTTGCTCCAGGGCACGCCGTGGACCCATCCCTGGGGGCTCGGATGAAACATCCTGTTTCATACGGCCCTGAAGCAAGACCAGCCAGCCCCTGCCGGGCTGCCAGTGATCCTTTGCACTTCCCTCTGCACTGATGGTGGCATAGGTCTGACAGCGCGCCCCCGTTGGTAAAGCAGGGTAGCGGTGCCGTGCCCAGGGACTGACCCGAGCCTGAGTCCTGTTGTTACAATGGACTGAAGCCAAGTCTGATCGAGAGCAACAGTGAAAAGGATTTTCGGGCAGATCGTGGCCATGCTCACGGCGCTGTGGCCTGGCGCCGCGGCGTTTGCGATTGACCTTCAGTTCACCCAAGTGACCGGCACCCCACAGGTGGTCGACATCCGCCACGCCGGTGATGGCAGCGGGCGGTTGTTCCTGGTGCAGCGGAACTCCGGCCAGATACACATTCTTAAAGGGGGCCAGGTGCTGCCCACCCCCTTTCTCGACATTGGCAGCCGGGTGCGTGGCAGCGGCGGTGAACAAGGTCTGTTGAGCCTGGCCTTTGCGCCGGATTACGCGAGTTCCGGCCTGTTCTACGTCTGGTACACCAGGCTGTCGGGCGATATGAGTCTGTCGCGCTTCTCGGTCAGCGGCGATCCGGACCTGGCCGATGCCAACAGCGAAGAAGAGCTGCTGCTGGTGGCCCAGCCGTTCGCAAATCACAATGGCGGGCGCCTTTTATTCGGGCTCGATCGGATGCTGTACCTCAGCATTGGTGACGGCGGCAGCGGCGGCGACCCGCAAGGCAACGGGCAAAGCCTGGACGCCTTGCTGGGCAAGATCATCCGTATCGATGTGGACCCGGCACTGACGCCTTACGGCATCCCCCCGGACAACCCCTTCGTGGCCAATGCCGATGCGCGGGACGAAATCTGGGCCTACGGCCTGCGCAACCCCTGGCGCATGAGCTTTGACCGGGTCACGGGCGAGCTGTTTATCGCCGACGTCGGCCAGAACTCGGTCGAAGAGGTCAACCACCAGCCGTTCGGCTCGGCCGGCGGGCAAAACTACGGCTGGAACATCATGGAAGGGGATCAGTGCTTTGGCGGTGGCGCTTGTGATACCGGCGGCCTGACGCTGCCGGTGGCGCAATACCTGCACGAACTGGGTTGTTCGGTGACCGGCGGCGAGGTTTACCGGGGCGGCAATTATCCCGACCTGACCGGGGTTTACCTGTACGGCGACTATTGCTCGGGCCGCGTCTGGGGGCTAACGCGGGATGGCGAGGCCTGGCAGACCGAACTGCTGGCGGACGCGGCCTTCAACATTATGACCTTTGGCGAGGACCAGGCCGGCGAAATTTACCTGTCCAGCGGCGCGGGCGTGTTCCTGCTCAGCGATGGAGCACCCGTCAGCCAGCCCGTGGTGACCGTCAATCAAGGGCTCAATGACGCCTGGGTCAACCCTAACGCGCCATTCCAGGGTATGTTCATCACCGTGTTCCCGGAACTGGAGTTAATCTTCGTGGCCTGGTTCAGCTTCGATTCCGAGCCACCGTCACCGAGCGCCACGGCCGTTTTCGGGTCGCCGGATCAACGCTGGGTAACGGCGCTGGGCAGCTACCAGGGGCATAGCGCGGCGCTGAAAGCCGAGCTGACCACGGGCGGGCGCTTCAATGCTTCGGATCCGCTGGCCACCCAGGACACTGGCTACGGCACCATCAGCATCGAGTTTTGGCACTGCAACCTGGCTTCGGTGCAATACGATTTTCCCGGGCCCGGCCTGTCGGGCTCCTTCTCCATGCAGCGCGTGGTGGACAGCAACGTTGGCCTGTGCGAGGCGCTGTCGGGCGATTAGGATCTGTAATCACCGGCCCGCCCGGGACAACGCGCCCCCGTTGGTGAAGTGGGACAGCGCGCCCCCATTGGTCAAACGGAAACGGCAGGTCCCAACAGCTTCAACAAGCCCTCGGGCGTGGTCCAATCCCGCCCACACACATAGCGCGGCAGGTTCCAGCGGTCGCTGGCGGCCGTGACAGGGCCGGGCTTCGTGCCCAGGGCAGCGCGGCAGCCGTGACGGTGGGCGAATTGCGGGAAATACTGCTCGCGGATGTAGGCGCTGGACTCACCAAAGGGATAGGCAAACAATTCCGGTCGGCGGCCTGAGCGCTCGGCAATCGTCTCCGCGGCCAGCTCGACCTGTACGCGGCAGGCTTCGGCGCTGTCAATGCTGGTAAAGCCGCCGCGGTCCTGATCCGCGGGTGTGAGGTCCGGGTGGTTGTGGTCCCAGCCGTGGTTTTCAATGGCCAGCAGCCCGGCGGCTTCGGCTTGCCGCCACCAGTGGTCGCTGATCCAGCCCTTGCCGAACAGCGAGCGTGCGTCAATCACCTTGCGCGCGGCCTCGCTGGCGATGACGAAGGCCGTCGCGTGCAGTTCCGGCTGCGCTTCGGGTCCGAACCGTGCCTGGAAATCCCGCATGATGCCGAGAAAGCTGCGCTGCAGGCCGTGGCCGGGGTAATCCATATCCAGCACGTCGAAATCACAGCCGTCGTCAAAACTCAGGCAGACGGTACCGTTCAGAGTGTCCGCGTCCGCCTGCCCCTCCAGTGCATCGGCCACGCGGCGCAGGGGCACAACGCGGACGCCGGCGCGGGTCAGCGCCTCGAGGTCCGCGCGCAGGGCAGTGTGGTCGTTGTTGCGCGTGTCCGCGCCGCCGACGTTCTGCGAGTGATAGGTCAGGATGGCGTTGCTGAAAGACATGTTTTCCCGTTGGTAGTTGGCCGCCGTCGCAGCCGAACCTGCTTGCGTGATGTTATATACTCTGCCGCACCCTGCGGCATTCGCGCCAGCGGCCATTAAGCCAGTGAAATCGCTTTCCGTCCAATTATCCGACCTGCTGGTCTACCTGCTGATACCGTATCTGGCGCTGCTGCTGCCGGCGCGGGTCTCGCGCGCGCTGGTCGTGCGCCTCGCAGCGTGGAACCGGCTGCTGACCCGGGATACCGAGGAGTGCCTCGCACGGGCGGCAGAATATACCGCAATCGCCGATCAACAGGAATGGAAACGCCGGTGGCGCCTGGTAGTGATGCTGGAGGCGCGTGACCTTGCGCTGCTGATGTGGGGCCGCCGCGAGTCGGTTTTCCGCGAAATCGAGGGCGCGGACGCCATTGCGGCCACCCGCGACAGCGTACTGGTGGGCATGCACTGGGGGCCGTCCATTGCGATCCTGAGCCTGCTGCAGCGTCACGGACTGAATCCCTTGCTGGTTTACCGCCCGGTGGAGCGCGAAATATTCCGCCTGCGGCCCTTTTACTACGGGTTCCTGGCCCGCTCGGTGCGCTATATTCGCAGGACCTGCGGCCAGCGCGCGGTCACGATCCGGGGGGCAGGCGCCCGCCTGCGGGAAGAACTGGCGCGGCCGGGAACCTCGGTGGTGGTGCTGGACGCGCCGCCGGCGCCGGGGCGCTCGACCATTGAGGGTCGCGTGCTGGGCCGCCCGGTGCGCTTCAATGCCGGCTTTCCGGACATCCTGGCGGAATCCGGCCGGCCCTACTACCGCTATGCGATCTCGCTGCAAAAAGGATGCTCGGGGTTGCGACGGCTGGAGCTGGACGGCCCGGAAAACGTGCCCTCCAGCGAAGTCTTCATGCAGCGCTATTGCGACGGTCTCGACCGGCGCCTGCGCGACGATCCCGCGCAATGGCGCATCTGGCAGGTCGCCGAGCAATTTTTTGTGCGCGAACAGCAGCAGGAGACGCCCGCGCGGGCCGCCGAAGCATGAAGCCGTGTCTCACCTTCCCGAATCATAAGTGCGCCGAGCGCGGATCCTGCTGATGGCCAAACTGTATTTCAACTACTCCACGATGAACGCCGGCAAGACCACGGTCTTGCTGCAATCCGCGCACAATTACCGCGAGCGCGGCATGACGCCGTTGCTGTACACGCCCCGGTTGGACGACCGCTTCAGGGTGGGTGTCATCAAATCGCGCATCGGCCTGGAGTCCGCCGCCGTGGTGTTCGAGCCGGACACCGACCTGTTCGAGCGTACCCGCACGGACCTGGACGACCACAATGTGCATTGCGTCCTGGTGGACGAGGCGCAGTTCCTCACGCGCGAGCAGGTGTACCAGCTCACCGAGGTCGTGGACCGCCTGAACATTCCGGTGCTGTGTTTCGGCCTGCGCACGGATTTTCGCGGTGAGTTGTTCGAGGGCAGCCGGCACCTGCTGGCCTGGGCGGATGAACTGAATGAACTGAAAACCATCTGCCACACCGGCAAAAAGGCCAACATGGTGGTGCGCGTGGACGCGGATGGATACGCGCTTCGGGAGGGCGCACAGGTGGAGATTGGCGGCAATGAACGGTACGTTTCGGTCAGCCGCCAGGAATTCAAGAACGTGTTTTACGGCGGCAAGCGCATCAAGTTTATCGAGCAGGCCTCCGGGGAGGCCGGTGACAAGCCCGATGACGAGGAACAACTACTGTGAACGTGGAGGCATGACATGCGCTGGTTGATATTGCTGATCCTGGCGGCGCTGGCCTTTTTTTACTTCCTGCCAGAGCGCGAGCCCGTACCCGTGGAGGAAACCTTCATCGGCGATGAAATTCGGGCCGTGCAGAAGGCCGAGGCGTTTGAGCAGGAGTACCTGGACGCCACCCGGGCGCGCCAGGAGCAAATGGAAAAAGAGTTGGAGGAGGCCGCAGGCGGCGGCTAGCCCGAACATTACAGTCGGGCTAACGCTGACAGCGCACGCAGTAGTAGCTCGAGCGTTGCCCGATCACTTTCTGGCGGATGGCCGTGCCGCACTGGAAACAGGGTTCACCGGCGCGTCCGTAGACCAACAATTCCTGCGCGAAATAGCCCGGCTGTCCGCCGGAGCCGGAATAATCGCGCAGGGTGGTGCCGCCCTGGCGGATCGCGCGTTCCAGCACATCACGAATCGCGACCGCCAGGCCCTCGTAGCGCGCCTTTGACACGCGCCCCGCGGCACGCAGCGGGTGAACGCCGGCCATGTAGAGCGCCTCTGATGCGTAGATGTTGCCGACGCCAACCACGACCCGCCCATCCATGATGAAATGCTTCACCGCAGCCTTCCGCCCGCGTGACAGCGCATGCAGCCAGTCGCCGCCGAAGCCCTCCGACAGCGGCTCGGGCCCCAGGCTGCAGAGCAGCGGGTGATCCTCGGCCGGGGGTTCCAGCCAGAGCAGGCTGCCGAAGCGGCGCGGGTCGCTGTAGCGGATTGTGCAATCCGGCAGCTTAATATCGAAGTGCTCGTGTTTGCGGGGCCGTGCGCTTTCGGTCAGCACCCTCAGTGATCCGGACATGCCCAGGTGGATCATCAGGCTGCCGGTCTCCAGTTCGATCAGGATGTACTTGGCGCGCCGCCGGACGCCCCGCACGGCCTGCCCGGCCGCGCCCTCCACAGCCACCGGCACCGGCCAGCGCAAACGCCGGTCGCGGACCTCGACCCGGCCGATCACCGCGCCTTCGAGCCATGGCGCGATGCCACGGACGGTGGTTTCGACTTCAGGCAATTCCGGCATGAGGCACCCGCTGGCGAACAGGTCGCCAATATGCCCGCTGCCGCTTGCCGTTACAATCACCCCGACCCGGGCGGAGCACCCCTTGAGCAAACCTGAAACCATTTTGGCGGGCATTGACACCGGCGGCACCTTTACCGATTTCGTGGTGCTCACGGACGGCACCCTGCGTCACTGCAAGGTCCTGTCAACGCCGGACGATCCTTCCCGCGCGATTCTCGACGGCCTCGAGCGGCTGGGCGTGGCCGATGCGGACATCACCGTGGTGCACGGTTCCACCGTCGGCACCAACGCGGTGCTGGAGAACAAGGGCGCGCGCGTGGCCTACGTCACCAGCGCCGGTTTTGCCGACGTGCTGACCCTGGGGCGGCAGAATCGGGAGCGGGTTTACCAGCTTCGTCAGCCACCGGTCGTGCCGCCTGTGCCACCGGAATTGTGCCTGGAGGTGCCCACGCGCGCCGCGGCCGACGGAGCGTTGCTGGCCCGGGCCTCCGACGAGGAACTGGCGGCGCTTACCGCAAAGCTGGAATCGCTTAACCCGGAAGCCGTCGCCGTCAACCTGCTGTTCTCTTTCCTCCGCCCGGAAGAAGAAGCCCGCATTGCCGAGGCGCTGGGTGAGCGCTGGTTCGTTTCGCTGTCCAGCCGCGTGTTGCCGGAACTGCGGGAATACGAGCGGGGTGTCGCAACCTGGCTGGACGCCTCGGTGGGCCCGGTGATGGCGCGCTACCTGGGGCGCCTGGCCGAACGGCTGCCGCGGGCCCGGATATCGGTGATGCAAAGCGCCGGCACCACCATTAGCGCCGCGCAGGCGCCGTCCCAGGCGGTGCGCCTGCTGTTGTCCGGCCCGGCCGGCGGCCTGGCCGCGGGCTTGCTGGTGGGCCGGGTGTGCGGGACCTGCAAATTA
>Ga0299906_10001231_pt1 | contig 22074 bp, 13 predicted proteins | sample RVTome_14_FD_200259 | JGI IMG/M metagenome (GOLD analysis project Ga0299906, IMG submission 200259) | Soil microbial communities from uranium-contaminated site in the Upper Colorado River Basin, Wyoming, United States - RVT145D125 (version 2) ...
CGCCGACCGGGGCCTGCCGGCCCGGCGCATCGGCGACCAGCTCCGGCTGAGCCGCGGCGAGCTCCTGGACTGGGTCGCGGCGAACCGCGCCGATGCCTCGATCGAGCTCTACACCGAGCCCGACGAGGAGGGCGCGGCGCCGCCCTCGCTCGCGGAGGCCCTGACCAGCGGCGGGATCGCCTACCGGGTCGACGGCCGGACCCGCGACGAGGTGCTGCGCGCGGCCGTCCAGGCGACGCGGCTTCCCGAGGGCGTCCACACCGATTTCGTCTTCGAGGTGCTGCGCGCCCGGGAGCAGCTGGCCTCCACCGCCGTCGGCGAGGGGATCGCGATCCCGCACCCGCGCCACCCCCTGGTGCTGCACGTGACGGAGCCTTCGATCACGCTCTGCTTCCTCGAGGAGCCGGTCGACTTCGGGGCCGTGGACGGGCAGCCGGTCTTCGCCCTCTTCCTGCTCCTGAGCCCGAGCGTGCGCGCCCATCTGCATCTGCTCGGCCGGCTCGGCTTCGCCCTGCGCCAGCCGGGCTTCCAGCGCGCGGTCCGGAAGCAGGCCGGGAGGAACGCGATCCTGAAGGAGGCCGCGCGCGTCGACGGGCTCTGCCGCGAGACGGCGGGAGCCGAACGCGCGCAGCGGCCCAGGCGGCGATGACGCTCTTCGCACTCGCCCTCGCGGCCTTCGTCGCCGGTGCGGCGGGGGCCCTGCTCGCGGCGAGGAGTCCGCGCCTCGCCACCGGCCTCGGAGCGGGCGGCGCCGTGGTGGGCTCGCTCCTGGGCCTGGTGCCGGCGGCCCTGGTGCTATCGGGGCGCGACGTGGGGAGCGTCCGGCTCCCCTGGAGCGTGCCGGGCGGCTCGCTCTCGCTGGCGATCGACCCGCTGTCGGCCTTCTTCCTCGTGCCGCTCTTCGCAGTGGGCGCGGCGACCGCGGTCTACGGAGCGGCGTACCTGCTGCCGGAGGCGCGCCACCGCTCCCTCGGTCCCGCCTGGCTCTGGTTCGATCTCCTGCTCGCCTCGATGGCGCTGGTCGTCGCGGCGCGAAACGGGCTCCTCTTCCTCGTGGCCTGGGAGGCGATGGCGCTCTCCTCGTTCTTCCTCGTCGTCTTCCACCACGAGCGGGACGGGGTCCCGCGCGCCGGCTGGGTCTACCTGGTGGCGACGCACCTGGGGACGGCGTTCCTGCTGGTGCTCTTCGCCTGGCTCGCCGGCGATGCGGACTCCCTCGAGTTCGCGGACTGGCGGCGGCCGGCGAGCGGGGCCTCCTGGCTCTTCGCCCTGGCCCTCGTCGGCTTCGGTGCGAAGGCCGGCTTCTTCCCGCTCCACGTCTGGCTGCCCGAGGCCCACCCGGTGGCGCCGAGCCACGTCTCGGCCCTGCTCTCCGCGGTGATGGTGAAGCTCGGTCTCTACGGCCTGCTGCGCGTCGTCTCGCTGCTCGGAGGGGCGGACCCGCTCTGGGGCACCGCCCTCCTGGGCGTGGGCCTGGTATCGGCCGCCTACGGCGCGCTCGCGCTCCTCGCGCAGCGGGACCTGAAGCGGCTCCTCGCCTACAGCACGGTCGAGAACCTCGGCATCGCGGCCGTGGGCCTCGGCCTCGGCCTGCGGGCGGCCGCCTCCGGCGCCACGTCGCTGGCGGTCGTCGCGCTGGCGGGCGCTCTCCTCCACGTCTGGAACCACGCGCTCTTCAAGGGCCTGCTCTTCCTCGGCGCCGGGAGCCTCGCGCGCGGGGCCGGCACCCTCGACCTCGAGCGCCTCGGGGGCGTGCTCCGCCGCATGCCGACCACCGGTGCGAGCCTGCTCGTCGGCGCCGCGGCCATCTGCGCCCTGCCCCCGCTGAACGGCTTCGCGAGCGAGTTCCTGATCTACCTGGGCTCGCTCGAAGCCCTGGGGACGGGCGCGCCGATCGCGGCTCACGCGCTCGCGGTGGTCGCGGGGCTCGCCTTCGCCGGCGCCGTGGCCGCGGCCGGCTTCGTGCGGGCCGCGGGCGTGGCCCTGCTGGGAGAGCCCCGGAGCGCAGAGGCCGCCGCGGCGCGGGAGGTGGCCGGACCCATGCGCGGCGTGCTCGCGGTCCTCGCGGCGCTCTGCCTCTTCCTCGGCATCGCCGCGCCGGTCGCCCTGCGCGCCGCCGCGCCCGCAATCGAGCAGATCCTGCCGGCGGGTGCGGAGGGCGGGCCCGCGCTGCGAGCGGCCTCGGCCCTCCTCTGGCAGGTCGCGGCCGCGGGCGGCGCCGTGGCCGCGGCCGGCGCCGCGCTCCTGTGGCTGCGGGCCCGCCTGCTGCCGGCCCCGGTCGCAAGACCCGTCGGGACCTGGGACTGCGGCCATGCCGCCCCCACCCCCCGGATGCAGTACACGGCCTCCTCGTTCGCGCAGCCGCTCACGCGCCTCTTCGCCCTCGTCCTCCGCGTGCGCTCGAGCGCGCCGGAGCCGGCCGGGATCGCCCCCGCGCCCGCCTCCTTCGGCACGCGCTCCGAGGACCTGGCCGCGGGCGTGTACGCGGGGATCTTCGCCGCCGTCGCCGAGCTCGCCCGACGCCTGCGCCCGATCCAGGCCGGAAGCCCCCAGCTCTACGTGCTCTACACCGTCCTGGCGGCCCTCGCGCTCCTCCTGTGGAAGGTCCTCTAGGATGGAGCTCGCCCTCGCCCTGCTGCTGGCTCCGCTGCTCGCCGGCATCGTCCGGCGGACCAAGGCGATCCTGGCCGGGCGGACCGGCCCGCCGCTGCTCCAGGCCTATCGCGATCTCCGCAAGCTCCTCGCGCGCCGATCGGTCTACAGCCGGACGACGACCTGGGTCTTCCGCGCGGCGCCCTTCGCGAGCCTCGCCGCCGTGGCGGGCGCGCTGGCGCTGACGCCCTGCGGGCTCCTGCCGGCGCCGATCGCGTTCCCCGGCGACCTCCTGCTCCTCGTCTACCTGCTCGCCCTGGCGCGCTTCGCCACCGCCCTGGCCGCCCTCGACACCGGCTCGGCCTTCGCGGGCATGGGGGCCAGCCGGGAGATGGCCTTCGGCGTGCTGGCCGAACTCGCGCTGCTCCTCGCCCTCGCCTCGCTGGTCCGGACGACCGGGGCCTGGTCGCTGAGCGAGATGGCGGGCCAGCTCCCCGAGGGCGCCTGGGGCGCCTCGGCCGGCTCGCTCGTGCTGCTCGCGGCCGCGCTGCTCGGAATCCTGCTGGTCGAGAACGCGCGCATCCCCTTCGACGACCCCGCGACCCACCTCGAGCTGACCATGATCCACGAGGCGATGGTCCTCGACCACGGCGGCCCCGAGCTCGCTGCGATCGAGGGCGGGGCGATGCTAAAGCTCTGGCTCTTCGCGAGCCTGCTGGCCACGGTGATCGCCCCGATCCAGACAGGGGCGCCGTGGCTCGACGTCGGGGCGCATCTGGGGGCGGTCGCGCTGGTCGGCGTCGCCGTCGGCCTGATCGAATCGGGCATGGCGCGCCTGCCGCTCCTGCGCGTGCCGCAGATGCTCCTCGCCATGGCGCTCCTCGCGCTCCTCTCGATGGCGCTGGCCCCCGGCGGAGGGATCGCGCCGTGAACTCGCTCCTGGTCGCCGCCGCGGGCCTCGTGGCGCTCCTCGACTTCCGCCTGCTGGGGGGCAGCCGGCTGGTGCCGATCATCCGCGCCGCCGCACTCCAGGGGGCGCTCCTCGCCCTCGTCAGCGTCGCGCTCCGGGCCCGCGAGGTCGAGCTCGGCTTCGCCGCCCTCGCGCTCGGGAGCGCCGTGATCAAGGGCTACCTGCTGCCCGCGCTGCTGCTGCGCGCGCTCCGCCAGGTCGAGATCCGCCGCGAGGTCGAGCCCCTGGTCGGCTACAACCTCTCGCTGCTGATCGGCGCCGCGGGACTCGGCCTCTCGGCCCTGCTGGGCGCCCGGATCGCCGCGAATGCGGCCACGAGCACGCCGCTGCTGGTCAGCGTCGCGCTCTTCACCATGTGGACGGGGCTCTTCCTGATCGTCGCCCGGCGCAAGGCCGTCACCCAGGTCCTGGGCTACCTCGTCTTCGAGAACGGGATCTACGGCTTCGGGGTCGCCGTGGCCGGCGAGTCGCCGCTGCTGGTCGAGATGGGCGTGCTCCTCGACCTGCTCGTGGCCGTCTTCGTGATGGGCATCATCATCTTCCACATCCAGCGCGACTTCTCCCACATCGACGTCGATCGCCTGGCCCTGCTGCGCGACGTGGACGAGCCCGCGCCCCCGGGCGAAGCGCCGTGATCGAGAGCCTCGTCCTCCTGCCCACGATCGCGGCCGCGCTCGTCTTCGCGACCCGCTCGCGGCGGCTCCGGGAAGGCTGCCTGCTGGGGACGGCGGTGGCCCACGCGCTCCTCGTCGGCGCCCTGGCCGCCTCTCCGCCGGCGCCCTCCCGCCGGGCGTGGCTGGGGCTCGATCCGCTCGGGCTCCTCTTCCTCGTCATCGTGAGCTCGCTCTTCCTGCTCGTCTCGGTGTATACCGTCGGCTACCTGCGCCGCGAGCCCGAGCACGCGCGCGGCGACCTGGAGGAGGCCTTCCTCTTCTCCAACGAGCCGGCGCCGGTCTTCGTGGCCTGCCTGCTGCTCTTCCTCGCGACCATGTCGCTCGTCACGCTGAGCCGGCACCTGGGCCTCCTATGGATCGCGATCGAGGCGACCACCCTCGCCAGCGCGCCGCTCGTCTACTTCCACCGCCACCACCGCTCCCTCGAGGCCACCTGGAAGTACCTGCTGGTGTGCTCGGTCGGCATCGCCTTCGCCCTGCTGGGCAACGTGGCGCTGGTCGGTGCCGCGGCGGGCTCGGTGACCTCGGAGCTCGGACTGGACGAGCTCCTGCGCGCCGCTCCCCGGCTCGACCGCCGCTGGCTCGAGGCGGCCTTCCTGCTCTTCCTGGTCGGCTACGGCACGAAGATGGGCCTGGCTCCGATGCACACCTGGCTGCCGGACGCCCACAGCGAGGCCCCCTCGCCGGTCTCGGCCCTGCTCTCCGGGGCGCTTCTCATCTGCGCCTTCCTCGGCATCCTGCGCGCGCAGCAGGTGCTCGACGCCGCCGGAGCCCACGAGGTGGCGGCCTCGGCGCTGCGCGGCTTCGGGATCTTCTCGATGGCCGTCGGGACGCTCTTCATCGTGCGCCAGCGCGACTTCAAGCGGATGCTCGCCTACTCGAGCGTCGAGCACATGGGAATCGTCGCCCTCGGCGTCGGGCTCGGGGGGGCGGCCGCCTTCGGCGCGATGCTCCACGCGCTCTCCCACGCCTTCGCCAAGGCCGCGCTCTTCCTGGTGGCGGGGAACCTGCTCGCCCGCTACGCGAGCAAGCGCGCGGACGACGTGCGCGGCGCCCTCGAGGCCCAGCCGGCCTCCGCGGCGCTCTGGCTCGCGGGTCTCCTGGCGATCGCGGGCGTGCCGCCGTCTCCGCTCTTCCTGAGCGAGTTCGCGATCCTGCGGGAGGCGCTCGCGGTGGCGCCCTGGACGGCCGCGGCGTTCCTCGCGCTGCTCGCGATCGCCTTCGCGGCGATGCTCGACGTGGGCCTGCCGATGGCCCTCGGCCGGGCGCCCGCGGGGATCTCGCGCGACCCCGAGCCCGCGACCGCCCTCGGCTCTCCCGCCGCGCTCGCCCTGCTGCTGCTGGTGCTCGGGCTCGCGCTGCCGCTGCCCGTCCGGGCCCTGCTCGAGGGCGCGGCGCGCGTGATCGGAGGCGGCTAGGGTGTCGCTCCTTTCGCTCCGAAACGGAGCTTCCGTCGCGACGCGCGAGATCCCGGAGCTGTCGGCCGAAGCGTGGCGCGAGGCGCTCGTCGAGGCGGTCGCGGCCGGAGGCCGGGCCGTGGCCCTGTGGGCCAGCCGCACCGCCGGTGGGGCCCGCCACCTCACCGCCGTGCTCGCGCGGGACGCGGATGCCTCGCTCGCGCTCGCCCGGCTGCCGCTGGCCGGCGACGCCTTCCCTCCGCTCGGCGAGGCCTGCCCGCAGCTGGCGCTCTTCGAGCGCGAGATCGCGGAGCAGCACGGGATCCGGCCGGAAGGCCGCCCCTCCCTCCCGCCGCTTCGCTTCTCGCGGCCGGAGGGTCCCGCGGTCGGCTGCGCCGGGATCCATCCCGTCGAGGGCCCCGAGGTCCACGAGGTGGCGGTCGGACCCGTCCACGCCGGAGTGATCGAGCCCGGGCACTTCCGCTTCCAGTGCCACGGCGAGCGCGTGCTGCGCCTCGACATCGCCCTCGGCTACGCGCACCGCGGCGTCGAGGCCGGGATCGCCAGGGGTCCCGCGAAGCGCCGCATCCACTACCTGGAGACCGCCGCCGGCGACACGACCATCGGCCACGCCACGGCCTACTGCGAGGCCATCGAGTCCCTGGCCGGCGCCTCCGCGCCGCCCCGGGGCCAGGCCCTGCGGGCGGTGGCGCTCGAGCTCGAACGCCTGGCCAACCACACGGGCGACCTCGGCGCCCTGGCGGGGGACGTGGGCTTCCAGCCGACCGCCGCCTTCTGCGGCCGCCTGCGCGGCGAGTGGCTGAATCTGACGGCGGAGCTCTGCGGCAGCCGCTTCGGCCGGGGCCTGGTGCGGCCCGGGGGCTGCGCCTTCGACGTCGAGCCCGCGCGCATCGAGCGCATGATGGCGCGCCTCGACGCCGCGATGCGGGACCTCGCCGCCAGCGCCGATCTCCTGTGGGGCTCGCCGTCGGTGCTCGCCCGCTTCGAGGGCACCGGGCGCCTCACGGAGGAGAGCGCCCGCGAGCTCGGGCTCGTGGGACCGGCGGCCCGGGCCTGCGGTCTCTCCCGCGACGTCCGGCGGAACCACCCGACGGGCATGTTCCGCTTCGCGCAGATCCCGATCGCCCGCTGGCAGAGCGGCGACGTCTTCGCCCGGGCCTGGGTCCGCTGGCTCGAGATCGAGCGCTCCGCGGGCTTCGTCCGGGAGCAGCTCCGCTCCCTTCCGGACGGACCCGTGCGGGCGCCGGTCGGGGCGGCGCTGGCTCCCGATCGCCTCTGCGTCTCGCTGGTCGAGGGCTGGCGTGGCGAGATCTGCCACGTCGCCGCGACGGACGCCTCGGGAGCCCTGTCCCAGGTGAAGATCGTGGATCCCTCGTTCCACAACTGGACGGGCCTCGCCCTGGCGATGCGGGGGCAGCAGATCTCCGACTTTCCACTCTGCAACAAGAGCTTCAACCTCTCGTACTGCGGATTCGACCTGTGAGGAGCCGACGCCGATGTGGAAGGTGATGCGCGCCCGCGCGGCCCAGGGGCACCGCACCCAGGCGCTCTCCGAGCTCGAGGCCGGGCTGCCGGACCGCTACCGGGGTGCGCCGCGCCTCGACGCCGCGCGCTGCCGCGCCGGCTGCGCCGAGTGCGTCGAGGCCTGCCCCACCGACGCCCTCGCCGTGGATGCCGAGGGTCCCCGCCTCGACCTCGGGCGCTGCCTCTTCTGCGCCGAGTGCGCCGAGCGCTGCCCCGAGGGCGCCCTGTCCTTCGGCCGCGACCATCGCATGGCGACGCGCCGCCGGGAGGACCTCGTCCTGCGGGGCGGCGCCCTCGAGCTGGCGGCCGCGTTCGAGGAGCGCGTGAGGCGGATCTACGGGCGCTCCCTGCGGCTCCGGCAGGTGAGCGCGGGCGGCTGCAACGCCTGCGAGGCCGACGTCGCCGTGCTCGCGACCCTCGTCTTCGACCTCTCTCGCTTCGGCATCCACTTCGTCGCCTCGCCGCGCCACGCCGACGGTCTCCTCGTGACCGGCGCCCTGACCCGCAACATGCGCCTCGCGCTCCAGAAGACCCGGGCTGCGGTTCCGGAGCCCTGCTTCACGATCGCAGTCGGCGCCTGCGCGATCTCCGGAGGGCCCTACGCGGGGCATCCCGAGGTGATGGACGGCATCGAGGGCGAGATCCCGGTCGACCTCTACGTCCCGGGCTGTCCGCCCCACCCCCTGACGATCCTCGACGGGCTGCTGCGCCTGCTCGGGCGCATCGGGCCCGAGGCCCGGCCGGGGGAGGCGCGGCGCTGAGGCGTCGGCTCCGCCTCGCGGCCCTCGCCGCCCTGCTGGGGACGGGCGGCGCCGCGCTCTTCCTGCTGCGCGGCGAGCCGCCGCCGCGCCACCCCGGAGACCTCTGCTCGGTCTTCCGCGAGAAGCCCCACTGGTACCGGGACGCCCGCCGCGCCGCCGCGCGCTGGGGTGCCAGCGTGCCCGCCCTGATGGCGGTGATGCTCCAGGAGTCGGGCCTCGACGGCGGGGCGCGGCCGGAGCGGAGGCGGCTCCTCGGCTTCATCCCCTGGTCGCGGCCCTCCACGGCGGCCGGCTACGCGCAGGTGGTGGACGCCACCTGGCAGCAGTACGGGCGGGTCGCGGGGGGCGAGCCCCATCGCGAGGACTTCGCCGACGCCGCGGACTTCGTGGCCTGGTACCTGACCGAGGTGGGCCAGATCCTCGCGCTGCCGTCGCGGGACCTGAGGCGCCTGTACCTCGCGTACCACGAGGGGCCCGACGGATACCGGCGCGGGTCGTTCCGCACCAGACCGGGGCTGGAGGCGGCGGCGGGCCGCGTCGCGGAGCGAGCGCGCCGCTACCGGGCGCAGTTCGAGGCCTGCCGCGACGAGCTCGAAGCCATGCTCTGGTGGCGGGCCTTCCGCGCCGGAGCGCTGTCGGTCGTGGCCGCGATCGCCGGGCTCGGAGCGCTCGCCGGGTGGCTCCTCCGGCGGCGCCGCCGGCGAGCGGCCTGAGCGCGCCTGCTGCCCCTCCATTGTCGCACGCGCCGCCAGGCGAGGACAAGGCTGGTTCTCTCCGCAGGATCCAGCACGCTGTGCCCTGCGCCGCGCGCCGTGGAGGGCCCCGTGTCGTCACCGCTGATCCGACGCCGAGTGGGCCATGCACTGCTGAGCCAGCTGCTCGAAGACCCGGAGCTGGCGCCGGCCCTGCGCGCGCTCCCCGCCCCCGCGCTGCGCCAGGTCATCCTGCGGGTCGGGCTCGAGGACGCCGGGGAGCTCGTCGCAGTGTCCACCCTCGAGCAGCTGCGCGAGGTCTTCGACGAAGACCTCTGGCGGAGCGCGCGCCCGGGCGAAGACGAGGCCTTCGACGCCGCGCGCTTCGCGGTGTGGCTCGAAGTGCTCCTGGAAGGCGGCGAGGCCTTCGTCGCCGATCGCCTGGCCGAGCTGTCCGAGGACTTCCTGGTCTTCGCCGTCTCGAGGCTCGTGCGGGTGCTCGACGTCGCGGTCCTCACGGCGTGGGCCACCGACCCGCGCGAGGGCGACCTGCTCGACAACGTCGTCGAGACCCAGCCCTGCCAGGAGCTGGACGAATACCTGATCGTGTCGCGTACCGAGTGGGGATGGGGCGCGGTGCTGACCACGCTGCTGGCCATCGACGAGCGCCACCCGGACCTGCTGAGGGCGGTCCTCGGCCGCTGCGCGACCGCCACCCACGACGAGGTGAGGAGCGCCGGAGAGCTCCACACCGCCCTCCGCGGCGAGGAGCTCCTGCTCGAGGACGCCCGCGCCGAGCGGGAGGAGCGCCGGGCCGAGCGCGGCTACGTCTCGCCGGCCGATGCCCGCGCCTTCCTGGCGCTGGCGCGCACGGCGCCGGAGGGCCCGGAAGAGGATCCGATCACCCGGGCCCACTTCCGCGAGCTGAAGGCCGTGGTCGCCGCCGGCCGGGCCGCGGCCCCCGCCGCGGCGCTCTCCCCGCCTCCCCCCCTGCGCCAGCTGCTCGCGGAGGCCGGCGTCGAGGCCGAGGCACCGGAGACGGCTCCCGCACCTGGCTCGCTCTTCCGCAGGACGCTGGCCGAGCTGCACGAGCGCGATCCGCGCGCCCACCAGCGCCTGGTGGAGGAGCTGGCCTACCTGGCGAACGTGCTGATCGCCGGGGACACGTCGGCCGCGCACAGCTGGCGGCCGGTGGAGGCCGCCGAGCGGGCCCTCGAGCTCTGCGACGAGGGCCTGCGCGCGATCGCGGATCGCCGAGGCTCCGACCCGGCCACCGCGCAGGAGGTGCTGCTCGGCTGGGGAGCCGTGGGGGTCTTCCGGGTGGCGTGGGCCTCGCGCCACGGAGCCGGCTGACACAGTGCGGCCTTTGCTTGACCGGCGCGCCCGGGGTGTGGGAGACTGGCACCACCGCGTCGGGCCGTGTTCCCGAGGAAGGGGCCATGCTCGGATCATCTCGACGCAAGCCGGTCACGTGCGTTCTTCGCGTTCTGCTGGTCCTGGCAGCACTGGGCCTGGCGTCGCGGACGACCGCAACGCCCGTCGATCCAGCGGCGGGGGAATCCCCGGCCGCGGGCCTGTCGCTCGACGCATCGCCTGGCATCGAGGCGGACTGGGTCTCGGTCTCCGCCATCGGGGCGGACGCGGAGCCGGATCGCACGATCCTGGAGCCTCCCAGGCCGGACGCCGAGGCCGCACCGGACGCGCGCCCTCCGGACCCCTCCGCCGCGGACGCCCCCCGCAACCCGGAGGCCGACGCCGCACGCCTCCGGGATCAGCTCGATCTCGCCGGACGGCAGGCGAAGCGCGGCGACCTCGAGGGCGCAGCGGCGAGCCTGGAACGGGCGATCGGAATCGACCCCGACCGGCAGGAGGCCCGGGCCCAGCTCGGCGTGACCCTGGTCCAGCTGGGGCGCACCGACGAGGCCGAGGGGCACCTGTTGCGGGCCATCGAGCTCGGCGGCGAATCCGCGCTGGTCCACGCCGCCCTGGCCGAGGTAGCCAAGGCGCAGGGCCGACCGGGCGACGCCATCGAGCACGGCCGGGAGGCGCTGCGGCTCGATCCCGGCCTGGTGCCCGCAGCGAACAACCTGGCCTGGCTCCTCGCCACCTGGCCCGACCCGGAGTTCCGGGAGCCGGAAGAGGCGATCCGCCTGGCGCGGGGCGCGCTTCGCGCGGTGCCGGGCGAGCACCCCCAGCTCCTCGACACCCTGGCCGCTGCCTATGCCGCGGCAGGCCGCTACGACGAGGCCGTCCGGACCGCCACTCGGGCGGAGGCGTTGGCCCTGGAGCGCGGCCTGCCGGAGATCGCGCGAGAGATCCGCGAGCACCTCGACCGCTACCGCGCGGGCCAGCCCTTCGTGCAGTCCTAGACCGCGACCGCGAGGGATGTCGGGGAGCCCTGGCGAAGCGGACGCGACCTCCCGACCGGTGTTGGAGCTCGTCTCGCCAGCCTCGGAGCACCTTGCCGGCTATCATCGCTGGCTCTGGGACGGCCACTTCTGCGGAGTCATCCACATCCGGTGGCAGCCCGGTACGAATGCGCTCCCGCCCCACTGTCCTGGTCACATCGGATTCGCCGTCGTACCGTGGAAGCGCAGGCGCGGCTACGCCACGCTGGCGCTGGGGCTGCTGCTCCCGGAGGCAAGGGCGGAAGGTCTCGACTACGTGGAGCTCACCACCGAGCCCTGGAACGCCGCCTCCCGACGCGTCATCGAAACGAACGGCGGCGTCCTGGTCGAGCGATTCATGAAACCGGATCCCCACGGCGGCGGCGAGGCGCTCCGCTATCGGATCGCCTCGCGGTGAATGCGCGAATGGACGACCTGCTCCCCTTCCACGATCCGGAGTACATCGCCGAGCCCTACGCCCATTGGCAGCGCCTGCGGGACGAGGCGCCGGTCTACTGGAGCGAGAGGAACCGGTTCTGGGCGATCACGCGCTACGACGACGTGACGGCCGTCCTGCACGACCCCGCCCGCTTCTCGTCGAAGGGAGGGCCCGTGGGGCGATCGGAGGAGCTTGGCCTGCCGCGACAGCCGCTGATCCAGGACGATCCGCCCCATCACGACCGGCTGCGCCGCATCCTGTCGAAGGCCTTCGCCCCGCGCATCACCGCCGAGCGCGAAGAGCGGACTCGCGAGATCGCGCGCGAGCTGCTGGACGGGTTCCAGAAGCGCCTCGCCGCAGGCGAGGAGATCGATCTCGTCCACGCGTTCACGAGCCCGTTTCCCGTGAACGTGATCGCCGAGGTTCTCGGCATTCCCCCCGAGATGCACGATCGGCTGCGCCTCTGGAACGCCACGACGAGCGTGACCGGCGCCGCGGATCTGCGGGAGGCTCACGCTCCGACGATCATGCGGGAGATGTACGCCGCCCTCTCCGAGCTGGTCGAGGAGCGCCGCAGGAACCGCCGGGGCGATCTCTTCTCGGAGCTGATCGGCGCCTCGGAGAGCGACGAGAGCCCGCTCGAGCCCGAGGAGCTGGTCGGACTCTGCCAGCTGCTCTGGACGGCTGGCAACGAGACCACCACCAACCTGCTCTCGAACATCGCGCTCTTCCTGCAGGGCCGACCCGACCTCCTCGCGATGGCGCGAACGCAGCCCGCGCGCGCGCCCGCGATGATCGAGGAGCTGCTGCGCCTCCACTCCCCGGTCAACTGCCTCGCCCGCACGGCGAACGAGGACCTGGAGCTCCAGGGCCAAAAGATCTGCAAAGACGACGTCTTGATGGTGATCTACGCGTCGGCGAACCGCGACCCGCGCCATTTCGAACGCCCGGACGAGTTCGACCCGAGCCGGCGCCCCAACGACCACGTCGCCTTCAGCCACGGCATCCACTTCTGTCTGGGATCGCACCTCGCGCGCCTCGAGGCCCGCGTGGGGCTCGAGGCCCTCTGCGAGCTGCTGCCGACGGTGCGGCTCCGCCCCGACGAGGGTGCGCGCATCCCCACCGCAATCCTGCGCGGCTGGCTGCGCCTGCCGCTCGAGCCGCGCGGCAGCCGCGCGTAGAGGCGCATCCCGACCCGCTGGCGGTGGCGGTGACGGCGGTCAGCGACGAGGGCGACCGGCAACCGCCACTTCTCGCCCGACGCGAAGGACGTGGCACCCGACACCCTTCGCCTGCGTGCCGAGCGCATGGGAAGGTCGATCATCGACGCCTTCCACCAGGGGTGCCGACTGCTGCCTCCGTATCCGATGCCTCGGCGAATCCGGCAGCGCTTCCGGTGCGCAAGTCGAGCACCTATCTGCCGGCGGGACGGGTGGGATTCCGGGTGCGTCGACAGTGGCCGCGGCCGCTGGAGAGGCCCGCTCCTCGGGTGAAGCTTCCCGGTCTCGGATAGGATGGGGTCTGCGGCCGCGGAAGCTGCTTGAACGGTGCGGGCAGGTGCGATGAGCGGGAGCGAGGGCAGACCTTCGGAACCGACCCCTGAGGAGGGCCGGGGAGCGAGCTACGGAGGTGCGCTCCGCCGTGATCTCGGTGAGCGCGGCCTCGTCTGCTTCATCGGTGCGCACGACGTCTTCTCCGCGTCGCTGGCCGGCGCCTACTACGACGGGATCTTCCTCAGCGGATTCGGATTCGCCGCCAGTCACTACGGGCTGCCCGACATCGGCTTCATCGCCTGGCCCGACATGCTGGCCTTCGCCCAGCGCGTCCGCGGCGTGCTCCCCGAGCACCATCTGGTGGTGGACATCGACGACGGCTACGTGGACGCCGAGGTGGCCGCCCACGTCGCCGTTCTGCTCGAGTCGGCCGGGGCCTCGGCGGTGGTGCTGGAGGACCAGGCCCGGCCGCGGCGCTGCGGGCACCTGGACGGCAAGCAGCTGTTGGGGCTCGATGCCTACCTGGAGAAGCTGACGCGGGTGCTCGAGGTCCGCCGCGACCTCTTCGTGATCGCCCGGACCGACGCCACCGGCCGGGACGAGCGCATGCGCCGGGCGCTGGCGTTCGAGGCGGCCGGGGCCGACGCCATCCTGGTGGACGGGCTGGAGGACCTGGAGATCCTGCGCGACCTGGCCAAGGCGCTGCGGCGGCCGCTCGTGTTCAACCAGATCGCCGGGGGGAAGTCGCCTGCCTGCGATCTCGACGAGCTGCGGGAGATCGGCGTGTCGATGGTGAACTACTCGACTCCCTGTCTCTTTGCGGCCCACGAAGGGATCGAGCGGGCCCTGCGCGGACTGCGGCGCTCGAACGGCCGGCTCGGCGGGCCCCGCGTCGGCGCTGTGGATCTGGCGAGGTGCCACGGCGTGCTGGAGGAGAACCTGAAGAGGCGCGACGATGGCCGGGCTCGCCGCCAGCGCTGAGGCGCGGCCGGAGGCGTCCTGCCTCGAGGGCCTGCTCCGGCGGCACGCCGAGGTGGCGCCGGAGGCCGGCGCCATCCTGGCGCCCGGCCGTCCCGCGCTGGACTACGCGACGCTCTACCGATACGTGTCGCAGGCGGTCGAGACGCTGAACGACCTGGGGATCGGCCGCGGCGACCGGGTGGCCCTGGTGCTGCCGAACGGCCCCGAGATGGCCGTGGCCTTCCTCGCCGTTAGCGCCTGCGCCGCCAGCGCGCCGCTCAATCCGGGCTACCGCGAGAGCGAGCTCGACTTCTACCTCTCGGATCTGGAGCCGCGGGCCCTGGTGCTGCGAGCCGGCGACGATTCGCCGGCGCGGGACGTGGCAAGGGCCCGCCGCATCCCCGTCGTCGAGCTGGCACCTCCCGCCTTGGCAGCCGGCGCCGCCGCCGGACTTTCCGACCTGGACGGGCGGCGGGGGCGCCTCCGCGGCCGCCGCGGCTTCGCCGGACCCGGCGACGTGGCCCTGGTGCTCCACACCTCGGGGACGACGTCGAGGCCGAAGATCGTGCCCCTGACGCACGCCAACCTATGCGCCTCCGCCGCGAACGTCGCCCGCACCCTGTCGCTCGACGCCCGAGACCGCTGCCTCAACGTCATGCCCCTCTTCCACATCCACGGGCTGGTCGCCGCGGTGCTCGCCTCGCTCGGCGCCGGCGGAAGCGTCGTCTGCACCCCCGGCTTCGACCCGGAGGCCTTCTTCGAGTGGATCGCCGGGCAGCGACCCAGCTGGTTCACGGCGGTCCCCACCATGCACCAGGCGATCCTGGCGCGAGCCGCCGCCCATCGCGACGAGATCGGCGGGGCGCCGCTGCGCTTCATCCGCTCGTCCTCCGCCTCCCTCCCCCCCTCGATGATGGCCGAGCTGGAGCGCGTCTTCCGCGTACCCGTGATCGAGTCCTACGGGATGACGGAGGCCGCGCACCAGATGGCCAGCAACCCGCTGCCGCCGCGCCCGCGCAAGCCCGGCTCCGTGGGGCTCGCCGCCGGGCCGGAGCTGGCGATCATGGACGAGGCCGGGGAGCTGCTGCCCACCGGCTCGATCGGCGAGGTAGTGATCCGGGGCGCGAACGTCACCGCCGGGTACGAGCGCAACCCGGAGGCGAACGCCGGCGCCTTCTGCCGCGGCTGGTTCCGGACCGGGGATCAGGGGCGCATCGACTCCGAGGGCTACCTCTTCCTGACGGGCCGCCTGAAGGAGATGATCAACCGGGGGGGCGAGAAGATCGCCCCGCGAGAGGTGGACGAGGCGTTCCTCGCCCATCCCGCCATCGCCCAGGCGGTGGCCTTCGCGGTGCCCCACCCGACGCTGGGCGAGGACCTGGCGGTGGCGGTGGTGCTTGCGCCCGGCGCCGAGACCGACGGGCGCGAGCTGCGCGCCCACGCCTTCGAGCGGCTGGCCGGCTTCAAGGTGCCGAGCCGGGTCGTGATCGTGGGCGCGATTCCGAAGGGGCCGACGGGCAAGCTGCAGCGGATCGGCCTCCACGAGAAGCTGGAGGCCGCCCTCCAGACCCGCTACGAGGCGCCCGGGAACGAGCTGGAGGCCCTGCTCGCGGGCTTCTACGCCGAGGTGCTGGGGCAGACCCGGGTGGGCGCCCTCGACGACTTCTTCGCGCTCGGCGGCGACTCCCTGCTGGCCACGCGGATCGTCTCCCGGATCCGGCGCGAGTGCCACGTCGAGCTGCCGATCGAGACCGTGTTCCGCAGGTCGACGCCGCGGGAGCTGGCCCGCGAGGTCGCCGAGGCGATCCTGGCCGGCGACCCGGACTCGCTGGAGGGGGTGCTGGCCGAGATCGAGAGCCTGACGGACGCAGAGGCGCAGCGCCTGCTGAAGGACGCCTAGGTCGTCGGCGCGGAGGTCGTTCGGGCAGTGGCGGAAGAGGGGCTGGCCACCAGGATCGAGGCGCTCTCGCCGGAGAAGCGCGCTCTGCTCGCCCGGCGCCTGTTGGGGCGGTCGGCGCCCGGCGGGCCGGGCGCCCCCATCCCGCGCCTGGGCCGGCGCGAGGCGCCGCTCTCGTACGCCCAGAAGCGCATGTGGTTCCTCCAGCAGCTCGACCCCGGATCCGGCGCCTACAACGTTCCCGTCGCCCTCCGGCTCGACGGACCGATCGATGCGGGCGTGCTGGAGAGGGGCCTGGCGGAGGTGGTCCGCCGCCACGAGGCGCTGCGGACGCGCTTCCCCGTCGTGGACGGAGAGCCCCGACAGCGGGTCGAGCCGCCGGCGCCGCTGCCGCTGCCGGTGGAGCCGGTGACGGAGGAAGAGGCCGCACGCCGCATGCGCGACGAGGCGGAGCGGCCGTTCGATCTGGAGCAGGGGCCCCTGCTGCGCGCGCGCCTGCTCCGCACGGACGATTCCCGGTACCTGCTCCTGCTGACGATCCACCACATCGTCTTCGACGGCTTCTCGGTTCCGGTGGTCCTGCGGGAGCTCGACGCCCTCTACGCCGCCTTCCTGCGGGGCGATCCTTCGCCGCTCTCCGAGCTCCCGATCCAGTACGCGGACTTCGCCATCTGGCAGCAGCAGTGGCTGCGCGAGGAGACCCCGGTGCGCGAGCTCGCCTACTGGAGGGAGCAGCTCGCCGGCGACCTGCGGGTCCTCGATCTACCGACCGACCGGGCCCGGCCGAGGGTCCAGACCCATCGGGGCGCCTCGCAGATCCGCTCGCTGCCGGCCGGGCTCTCGGATGGGCTGAAGGCGCTCGCCCGCAGCGAGGACGCCACGCTCTTCATGGTCCTGCTCTCCGCCTTCGGGCTGCTCCTGCAGCGGCACACGGGCCAGGAGCAGGTGGTGCTGGGCACGCCGATCTCCGGCCGCAACCGCGTGGAGCTCGAGGGGCTGACGGGATGCTTCCTCAACACCCTCGTCCTGCGCTCGGATCTGTCCGGCGATCCCACGTTCCGCGAGCTGCTGCGGCGGGTACGGCAGGTGGCGCTGGGCGCCTACGCCCACCAGAACGTCCCCTTCGAGAAGCTGCTGGAAGAGCTCCAGCCCGAGCGAGACACCAGTCGCCCACCGCTCTTCCAGGCGCTCATCAACATGCACAACTTCAACGCGGATTTCGATCGGCTGTTCGCGGTGCCGTGCGAGATCCTGAAGCGCGAGGACGAGAGCTCGAAGTTCGACCTCACCCTCTACGTCGACGAGAAGCGCGGGGCGACCCGGCTGAGGCTGGTCTACAACGCCGATCTCTTCCGCCCCGAGCGCATGAGCGAGCTGCTGGCGCAGCTCGAGCGCGTGGCGGAGCAGGCGGTCGCGTCGCCCGACCGCCCGATCGGGGCCTGCGATCTGCTGACGCCGGAGGCGCGGCGGCGGCTCCCGGATCCCGCGGCGCCGCTGGCCGAGCCCCGGTATCCGCTCGCGGCCGAGCTCTTCGCGGCCCGCGTCCTCGAGGACCCGCAGGCGACGGCCGTGCGCCAGGACGGCCGCCGCTTCAGCTACGCGGCGCTCTCCGCCGCGGCCGAGGCCGTGGCAATGGCGCTCCGGGACCAGGGTCTCCGGCCCGGAGAGGTGGTAGCCGTCCGCGGGGACCGGAGCTTCGGCCTGATCGCCGCGATGGTCGGCGTCTTCTCCAGCGGGGCCGTGCTCCTCACCCTCGATCCGCGGCTGCCCGAGGCCCGCCAGCGCCTCATGCTCCAGCAGGCCGGCGCCCGGCGCCTGCTCGACGTGGGAGCGCCCGGCCCCGGGAGCGCGCGGGCGGATCCGTCGCTGGCACTGATCCGCGTCGACCCGGAGAGCGGCCGGCCCCGGCCCGGAGAGCCTCCGGCGGCGGCCCGCGAGGCCCCCGGCTTCGCGCCCGGTGACGCCGCCTACGTCTTCTTCACCTCCGGCACCACCGGCGTTCCCAAGGCGGTGCTGGGGAGCCACCGGGGGCTGGCGCACTTCCTCGACTGGCAGCGGCGGACCTTCCAGGTCGGGCCGCGGGACCGGGTCGCGCAGCTCACCGGGCTCTCCTTCGACGTGATCCTGCGCGACGTGTTCCTGCCGCTCACCAGCGGGGCGGCGCTCTGCCTGCCCACGCCCGACGAGGCCCTCCTGCCCCGCTCGACGCTCTCGTGGCTGGAGCGGGAGGAGATCTCGATCCTCCACGTGGTCCCGACCCTGGCATCCTCGTGGCTGAGGGACGTGCCGCCCGGGATCTCGCTGCGCGCCTTGCGCTTCGCCTTCTTCGCCGGCGAGCCCCTGCCCCGCGAGCTGGTGGAGCGCTGGAGGGAGAGCTTCCCGGGAGCCGGCGAGGTCGTGAACCTCTACGGCGCCACCGAGACCACCCTGGTCAAGTGCTCCCACCGCGTCTCGCGCCCGCCGCGTCACGGCATCCAGCCCGCCGGGCGGCCGCTGCCCGAGACCCAGGCCCTCGTCCTGGCCCGCGACCACCGGCCCTGCGGCATCGGCGAGCGGGGCGAGATCGTGCTGCGCACGCCGTTCCGCACCCTCGGCTACCTCAACGCGCCGGAGGAGATGCAGAGCCGCTTCGTCCCGAATCCGTTCCGCGACGACCCCCGCGACCTCCTCTACCACACCGGCGACCGGGGCCGCTACGGCATCGACGGCGAGCTCGAGGTGCTCGGCCGCCTCGACGACCAGGTGAAGATCCGGGGCGTCCGGATCGAGCCGGGTGAGGTCGCCGCCGTGCTCGCCCGGCACCCGGCGGTGCGCCAGAGCGCGGTGATCGCCCGGGAGGACGCGCCCGGGGACCGGCGGCTGGTGGCCTATGTGGTCGCCGCTCCGGGCCGGGCGCTGGCAGCGAGCGAGCTCCGCAGCTCCGCGCAGCGCCACCTGCCCGAGTACATGGTCCCCTCGGCCTTCGTGATGCTGGAGGCGCTCCCGCTCACCGTCAACGGAAAGCTCGACCGCCGGGCGCTCCCGGCACCGGATGCGGCCGGCGAGACGCCCGGCACCGGCTACGTGGCGCCCCGCACGCCGTTGGAGGAGATCACCGCCAGGATCTGGGCCGAGGTGCTGGGCGTGGACCGGGTGGGCGTGCACGACGGATTCTTCGACCTCGGAGGGCACTCGCTGCTCGCGACCCAGGTGATCTCCCGCCTGCGGGCGGAGTGCCAGACCGAGCTGCCGATCCGCACGCTCTTCGACCGGCCCACCGTCGCGGCGCTGGCCGAGCAGATCGCGGCGGCGCGGCTGGGGGATCGGGCCGAGGCTCGGCCAGGGATCGCGCCGGCGCCGCGGACCGGCGACCTGCCGCTCTCCTGGTCCGAGGAGCGGATGTGGTTCCTCCACCAGCTCGACGAGCGCGGCGCCGCCTACAACGTCTCGAACGCCTTCCGCATCACGGGGCCGCTCGACCTGGAGATCCTGGCGGACGCCGCCAACGCCCTGGTGGAGCGCCACGAGAACCTGCGCACGGCCTTCCGCTCGGTGGAGGGGCGACCCCTGCGGGAGGTGCTGGCGCGCGCGCGGCTCGAGCTCGAGGTGATCGATCTGCGGGCCGGGTCCGAGGTGGATCGGCCGCAGGAGATCCAGCGCTTGGCCACGGAGCAGGCCCAGCGCCCCTTCGCGCTGAGCCGGCCGCCGCTGCTGCGGATGGCGTTGCTGCGCGCCGGCGACGAGAACCACGTCCTCGTCCTGGTCATGCACCACATCGTGTCGGATGGCTGGTCGGTGGGGATCTTCATGCAGGAGCTCTGCTCCGTCTACGACGATCTCAGCCAGGGGCGCCCGCCTTCACTGCCGCCGCTGCCGGTCCAGTGCGCCGACTTCGCCTGCTGGCAGCGGGAGTGGTTCCAGCGCTCCGCCCTGGGCGAGGACCTGGCCTACTGGACCGGGCGTCTGGCGGGCGCTCCCCTGATCCTCGAGGTTCCCACCGACAGGCCCCGTCCCGCCCGGCAGACCTCCAGAGGCGCCCGGGAGGGCCTCGAGGTCCCCGAGGCCCTGGACGCGGCCCTCGACGCGCTCGGCCGGCGGGAAGGCCTCACCGCGTTCATGATCTTCTTCACCGCCTTCCACATCGTGCTCCACCGGCTGACCGGGAGGGAGGACATCCTGGTGGGGACGCCCATCGCCAACCGCCACTGGCTGGCGGCCGAGCGCCTGATCGGCAGCCTGGTGAACACCCTGGTGCTGCGGACGGACCTCTCGGGCAACCCGACGCTGCGCGAACTGCTGCGCCGGGTGCGGGAGGCGGCCCTCGAAGCCTACTCCCACCAGGACCTTCCCTTCGAGCAGCTGGTCGAGGCGCTCCAGCCCCCCCGCGACCTGTCCCGCAGCCCCGTGTTCCAGGTCATGTTCAGCCACCAGCAGGTTCCGGTCGAGGTCTCGAGCCCGGCGGGCCTGGAGGTGCGCCATCTGCCGATGGACCGCCGCGCCGCACAGTTCGATCTGACCCTGTCGGTTCGGGAGATCCCCGGAGAGCGCCGGCGGGTGAGCCTCGAGTACAACCGGGATCTCTTCGACCGCTCGACCATCGCGCGCCTGCTCGCCCACCTCCGGAGCGCCCTAGAGGCGCTCGTCCGCGATCCGGACCGGACCCTCGGAGAGGTTGAGACGCTGCCTCCCGCGGAGCGCGAGTCGCTGCTCTTCGGCTGGAACGAGACGCGTCGCCCGTTTCCCGAGGAGCGCTGCCTGCACCAGCTCTTCGAGGCCCAGGTGCGGCGAACCCCCGACGCCGTGGCCGTGGTCTTCGAGGGCGAGGGCCTCTCCTACCGGGCCCTCGACCAGCGCGCCAATCGGCTGGCCCACCGGCTTAGCGCCCTGGGCGTCGGGCCCGACGTCCGGGTGGGCCTCTGCGTGGATAGGTCCCCGGACCTGATCGTGGGCCTCCTGGGCGTCCTGAAGGCTGGGGGGGCCTACGTCCCCCTCGATCCCGGCTACCCGGCGGCGCGCCTGGAGCTTGTCATCGAGGACGCCGGGCTCGCCCTGCTGGTGACCCAGGAGGCGCTGCGCGCGAGGCTCCCCCGCTACGCGGGACCGGTCCTCTGCCTCGACGCCGCCGCCGGGGAGGGGCCCCAAGAGGGCGCGCCGCTCGACGGCCCGCGGGTGGACGGGCTCGATCCCTCCCACCTCGCCTACGTGATCTACACCTCCGGCTCGACCGGGCGGCCGAAGGGCGTGGCCGTCTCACACCGGGCCCTGGTCAACTTCATGTCCTCGATGCAGCGCGAGCCGGGACTGGGGCCGAGCGACGCGCTGCTCTCGGTCACGACCGTCGCCTTCGACATCGCCGCCCTCGAGCTCTACCTGCCGCTGCTGGTGGGCGCCCGGGTCGTGCTGGTGCGCCGCGAGGTGACGCTCGACGCGGAGCGGCTGATCGCCGCGCTGGAGGAGTCGGCCGCGACGGTGCTGCAGGCCACGCCCGCCACCTTCCGGATGCTGCTGGAGGCGGGCTGGTCCGGCAGCGGACGCCTGAAGGCCCTGTGCGGCGGCGAGGCGTTGCCGCGGGACCTGGCCCGGCGGCTGCTGGACCGCTGCGGCGAGCTCTGGAACCTGTACGGCCCGACCGAGACCACCATCTGGTCGACCCTGCACCGGGTGCAGCCCGGGGACGATCGCGTCCTGATCGGTCGGCCGATCGCCAACACCCGCATCTACCTGCTGGATGCGAGGCTGCGGCCGGTTGCGCTCGGCGCCGTGGGCGAGCTCTACATCGGCGGCGAGGGCCTGGCCCGCGGCTACCTGGGGCGGCCGGACCAGACGCAGGAGCGCTTCCTTCCCGATCCCTTCGTCGCGTCCGCCGACGCCCGCATCTACCGCACCGGCGACCTCGCCCGCTACCTGCCCGACGGCCGCATCGAGTGCCTGGGACGCGTGGACGACCAGGTGAAGGTGCGGGGCTTCCGGATCGAGCTGGGCGAGGTCGAGGCGTGCCTGCGCGAGCACCCGGACGTGGAAGAGGCGGTGGTCGTCCGCCGCGAGGACGCGCCGGGCGCCGCGCGGCTGGTGGCCTACGCGCGGCTCCGGTCCGGGGCGGAGACGGAGCGTGCCGGCGTCGAGGGCCGGCTGCGGGGCTTCCTCGAGGAGCGGATCCCGCCCTACATGGTGCCCGCGGCCTTCGCGGTCCTCGATCGGCTTCCGCTCACGCCGAACGGCAAGGTCGACCGCCGGGCGCTGCCGCCCCCTCCCGACATCGAACCCGCGACGCGCTTCGTCGCGCCGCGC
>Ga0299906_10001232_pt1 | contig 22072 bp, 17 predicted proteins | sample RVTome_14_FD_200259 | JGI IMG/M metagenome (GOLD analysis project Ga0299906, IMG submission 200259) | Soil microbial communities from uranium-contaminated site in the Upper Colorado River Basin, Wyoming, United States - RVT145D125 (version 2) ...
TCTCCGTGGTGAATCCTCTTTCTTCCTTACCGGCTCAGGGGCTCATCCTGCTCCTTGAGCTCCACATCATCATCATCCAGGTCGGCCAGCGGATCGCGTTCGATCACCTCGCCCTCGATGTCCAGTTCCAGGTCCTCATCGGGGTCCGCGGGCGCGCCGGCGCCGGATGCGGCTTTGACCGGCGTCGGCGGCGCGGGCCTCTCGGGCCTCTCCGGCCTCGCAGGCGGCTGCGCGGCTGGCGCCCTGATCCCCTGCTCGCCCCGGGCCAGGTCGTCCAGCGATGCCTGCCGCGCGAAGCGCTCGCGCAGGGCCGGATCGTGGCTCACGCACAGCAGGGTCGCGTTCTTCTCGCGGCAGATGTCCTGGATGAGCGTGATCGCGTTGAGGGCGTTGTCCGGATCGAGACTCGCCGTCGGCTCATCGGCCAGCACCAGCACCGGGTCGCACGCCATCGCCCGCGCCACCGCCACCCGCTGCTGCTGGCCCACGCTCATCCTGTCCGGGTTGCGCCGGGGATGCTCGATGTCCAGGTGTTTGAGCAGGTACAACGCCCGGCGCTTGTGCTCCTTGCGCTGCAGGGAGGAGAACATCAGCGCCGCCAGCACGTTGTCCAGCGCCGAGAAGCCGTGCAGCAGGTTGAAGCTCTGGAAGATCATGCCGATGCGCTTGCCGCGGAAGAGGTCGCGCTGCGCCCCGCGGAGCGAGTGGATCGGCGTGCCGTCCACGTACGTCTCGCCCTCGACCGGATCCATGAGCCCGGCGATGAGGTGCAGCAGCGTGCTCTTGCCCCGGCCCGAGCCGCCGGTGAGCAGCATCTGCTCGCCGCGCCGCAGCGTCAGCGAGGCGATGTCGATCACCCACGGCTCGCCGCGGCGCCGCTTGTGGTAGCGGAACTTCAGGTTCTCGATCCGCAGGGCGGGCTGGTCGGTCATGAGGGCACCTGGGACGATCGCCGGGGGCGGGCGGCCGGATGAGCGGTCGAGGCCGGCGGCCGCCTCGCCCGCCGAACCGCGGCGCGGATGTCATCCTAGCCGCGCCCGGGCGGCTTTCCCGCCTCAGGTTCCTTCATCATCGCGCTCGATCCGCGGCGATGCAAGACTCGATCCGGCAACCGGGGACGATGGCCGCCGGTCGCCGCGGCGTGCGCCGATTGCGGGAATTCCCGTGTTTTTCCGCCTTCGGCGATGCCGCCTGCGTCCAAAGACGTTAGTCCACGAAACTCGTTCGGAGGTTGAACATGCAACGGTACGCCCTGCGGCGCATGATTCTCGGACTCTCCATCCTGCCGCTCGCCCCGCTCGCGCCCGCTCAGGCACGCCAGGAGGACCACCCCATCGACCTGGCGTACGCGCGGCAATGCTTCGATAAAGCTCGATCCGACAGCGACCGCGACGGCGGGGCCTTGTGGGGCATCGAACTGTACGGGCCGTACCTCTTCGCCGATCGCGCCACCCGCTTCGTCGTGGCCAACCACCCGGATGCCGAGGGACTGCTCGCGCCCGAGGGCGGCGTGTACATCGGCACGATGCCGGATTCCGTGAACATCGCCAACACCGCGATGCGCTGGGCGGGCGTGGAATGGACCATGGTCGCGTGGCCCGTGCCCGGCGATGAGGGCGCCCGGCGGCAGTTGCTGTCGCACGAGATGTTCCATCGCATCCAGGATGACCTGGGCCTGGGCATGAACGCGCCGGAGAACACGCACCTGGACGAGCGCGACGGGCGTCTGTGGATGCGCCTGGAATGGCGGGCGCTGAGCGCCGCCCTGGCCGCCGAGGGCGGAGCGCGGCAGCGGGCGATCGAAGACGCCCTGCTCTTCCGGGCGGCGCGCCGGGCGATGTACCCCCAACGCGCCGGTGATGAGCGCGCCCTGGAGCTCAACGAGGGCCTGGCCGAGTACACCGGCATGGTTGTGGGGCGACCGACCCGGGCCGACCGCATCGCCGCCGCGATCGCCGCGCTGAAGCGATACGACGGGCGCCCGAATTTCGTGCGCAGCTTCGCCTACGCCTCGGGACCGCCCTACGGCCTGCTCATCGATGAGAAGCAGGCGGGGTGGACGCGGTCGCTCACGCCCGAATCGGACTTCGGCGAGATTCTGGCGCGGGCGTACGGCATCGAGATGCCGGCATCAGCACAGGCCGTCGAGTCGGCGGCGCGGGCCCGCTTTGTGCACTACGACGGCGATGCCGCGCTCGCCGAGGAGGATGCGCGGCACGAGGCGTTCGTGCGGCAGCAGGCCGAATTCAAGGCGAGGTTCATCGACGGTCCGCGGCTGATTGTGCCCATGACAGGGCAGACCTCCTACAGCTTCGACCCCAACGGGGTGAAGTCGTTCGGCGACCGTGGCAGCGTGTACCTGACGGCGCGGGTGACAGGCGAATGGGGCATCCTGGAGGTGACGGCCGGGGGCGCGCTGTTCGCAAGGACCGAAGACTCGATGCACATCGTCATCCCCGCGCCGGCGGCCCTCCCCGCCAGCAGCGAAGGGGCCGAGGCAACCCTGGCCGGCGACGGCTACACCTTGAAACTCCCCGAGGGCTGGATGCTCCGCCGCGATGTCGATGGCGATCTCATCGTCGCCCGGCGCGAATGAGGCGGCCGGCGTCACGCCGGCAGCTTCTCAAGCTCCGACTGCACCTCGTCCATGAGGGTCTTCACCGTCTCCGGGCCGAAATCGAACGTCAGGCCCGCGGCGGCGAAGAGCTCCGGCAGCGGGCGCGAGCCGCCCAGGCCGAGCGCGTTCTTATAGTTGACGATCGCAGCGGCCTGATTGCGCCGCGACTGGAGCCACAGTTGCAGCGAGCCGAGCTGCGCGATGCCGTACTCGATGTAATAAAACGGCACCTCGTACAGATGAAGCTGCCGCTGCCACAGCATCGCCCGCACATCCTCCAGCCCCTCCCAGCTCACATCGTGGCCGAAGCGGTCGTGCAGCTCGATCCACATCGCCGTGCGCTCATCGTGCGTGTGCTTCGGGTGCAGGTACAGCCAGTGCTGGAAGGCATCGATGGTGGCGATCCACGGCAGGATGTTGACGATGCCCTCGAGCTGCGCCCGCCACGCCCGGGCGATCTCGCCGTCGCGGTAAAACTCGTCGAGGTACGGCAGCGAGATCAGCTCCATGCTCATCGACGCCACCTCGCAGAACTCCATCGGCGCGTGGCGGTAATGGACCAGCGGGTCGTGCCGGCACAGCATCGAATGGAACGCGTGCCCCGCCTCGTGCAGCATCGTCTCCAGGTCCGTGTGCAGGCCCGCGGCGTTCATGAAGATGAACGGCTTGCGCCGCCGGTCGCGATTCTGCTGGTAGCCGCCCGGCGCCTTGCCCTTGCGTGAATCCAGGTCGAGACTGTCGCCGTCGCGCAGGGCATCGAACATCGCGCCCAGATCGCCGGGAAGCCGGTGAAACAGCTTCGAGGCCTTCTCGACCAGCTCGCGGCCGTCGGCGAACGGCCGCAGCGGCTCGCGCCCTTTCACATCCACGGCCAGGTCCCACGGCCGCAAGGGGTCCGCGCCGAGCTGCCGCGCCCGCTCGGCGTCGAGACGGCGCTGAAGCGGCACGCAGACCTCCTCGCAGGCGCGGTGGAACGCGGCGCAGTCCGCCGGCGTGTAGTCGAAACGGTGCTTGGCCTTGAACATGTAGTCGCGGTAGTTCTCGAAGCCGGCGTTGAGCGCCATGCGGTGGCGCAGGTCGACCATCGCGTCGAAGATCTCATTGAGGCGCTCGACGTCCCGCTGCCGCCTCGCCGCGCCGGCCCGCCACGCCTCCTCGCGGGTGGGCCGGTCCGTCACATCCTGGAACGTGGCCATCTGCGGCATGGTGTAGGGCTCGCCGCGGAATTCGACCATCATCGCCCCGCACACCTCGTTGTACTGCTGGCCGAGCTTGGTGTCCTCGGTCTGGAGCGGCACGTTCTCCTCGCGGAAGATGGTGACATCCGCATCCATGCCGCGCAGCAGCACGCCGTAGCGGCGCTGGTCGAGCCCGGTCTTGTGCGGCGAGGCGACGATCTTCCGGTCCAGCTCGAACGAGATCGTCTTGAGCTTCGGCTGCACGTTCTCGACGAAGTCGAGGAACGCCTTCTTCTTCGCCTCATCCTCCGTGTCGCAGGTCATCGCGATGTACAGCGTCGCGAACGCCTCGCTCGCCGTCGCATCCAGCTCGCTGCGGTCGAGCAGCAGCCCCTCCAGGCAGCCGGCGCATTTCAGTTCGCGATCGAGCAGCGACTGGTAGAGCGGCTGGAGGTTCGCCCACGTCGTGGCGTCGAGGTCGGCGGGAACGAATGCGGAGGTGGCGGGCGGCGAGAGCATGTGTATACGTGGCGAGTGACCGCGGGCCGGTGACGAATCGCCGGCGCGGCAGGGGTCCAAGTGTAGTCCTGATCGACTGCCGGCGGGGCGAACGCCCTAATTTCCGGCCGCGCCCCCGCGAGCAATCGTCCGGACAGCCACGGTGGCCACTTCCAGCCGCCGGGCCGCCGTCTCGGCCAGCGCTGCCGCGTGCGGTTCGTCATCGCACACCACGAACAGACTCGACCCGCTGCCGGAGACGTGCGACGGGCGCTCGGCCAGCTCATCGAGGCGCTCGATCAGGCCCGCCAGGCGCGGCGCTGCGCGCGTGGCCGGCAGCGACAGGTCGTTGAACAGCCCTGCCAGCGCAGCGCCGGGCCGATGGCCGGCCGCGAGGGCCGCGACCGCCTCGCCGCGCAGTTGGTGCGCCGCATCGGCCGTCAGTTCATCAAACAGGTCGTACACGCGCTTCGTGTCGCAGCCGAACTCGGGCATGGCCAGGACGATGTGCAGGTCCGGCACGTGCTCGTGATGTTCGATCTCGCCGCCCAGTCCGCCCACGGTCGCGCTGCCGCCATGGACGAGGAACGGCACATCCGACCCGATCGTGGCCCCGACGGCGGCCAGCTCATCGTTCGTCAGGCCCAGCTCATAAAGGTCGTTGACGGCCCGAAGCATGGCCGCGGCATCGGATGACCCGCCTCCCAGACCACCGCCGACGGGAATCCGCTTCTCCAGTCGCAGTTGCAGCGGCAGGTCGCGTTTGAGTCGCTGCTGAAGGGTCAGGTGCGCCCGAACGGCGAGATCCCTGGACACCGACCAGTCGATGTCGCTCCGCCGCCGCGCATCGCGATGCCACGAGATCGAGTAGCGCGAGAGGCGACCCGCGGGCAGGCGCACAACTTGCAGTTCATCGCACAGGTCGATCGTGACCATCCACGAGCGGATGGGGTGCATGCCCGATTCGAGCCTCCGCCCGACCGCCAGGGCCAGGTTGAGTTTGGCGGGAGCGTGGATTCGCACGATTTCGGGCATGGGCCAAGCATAGCGCGGGCCCGGCCGTCATGTCCCGAAGCGCAACTCGACGAAAAAGGGGTCGGGAGTCGTTTCTGTCGATTTCATTGCAAGTTGTTGCCTCGGTGCTGCTTACAAACATCGCCGACAATGAATGCGAAAAGCGGGGTCGGGAGTCGTTTCTTTTGCGTCGGGATACGACGTGGACATTTGACCCAAGTCGCCCTTGGCGTGTGCCGATAACCCGTTCCAGTCCGGACATCCGTTCAGACGAGATCGCCTCATGCACAGACTCGAAAACGACCGCCGCCGCCACCCCCGCCACGAACTCAAGCGCCCCTGCCGCGTGCTCGATGAGCGGACCGGCAAGTTCCTGCGCGGCACGACGTGCAATTACGCGCAAGGGGGACTGCTCATCAGCATCCACCTGCCCTGCCACCTGTCTCCCGGCGATGCGGTGCGGATCGGCATCGCGATGGTTCCCTTGCAGGGCTTCATGCTGGCGCGGGAGATGTTCGACGCCACGATCGTCCGCGCGCTGGGCACGCCCAGCGGTGAGACGATGGTCGCGGTGCAATGCGCCGGAGCGCTGGCGCCGCTGCACACGACCAAAGCGGTAGCTGCTTGAACGGCTTGCCGCCACGGGACACGTGTCATCCGCCATTCGCGACATTTCGTCCGACTATCACGTCGCCGGCAAGGCGAGATTTGCACGCGACAGCCGTGATGAGCACGATACCTGGCAACGCGACGTGCCACATCAAGACGATAGCCACACCGACGTAGCCAATCGCTGCAATAGGACCGGCCCAGCCGGGTCCGTAAAGAGGTGTTGACGGATCGGGAATTCCACTCACCTGTGCATGTACAAGCAACGCGGACAGCACGGCTGCAAGGATCGCTTGGAGTATTTTTAGGACCGACCAAACTACACCAAGACGCATCGCCCAATGCGCACGTCGCTCGAGACTGAGGCCGAACTCCAGAAGCATGAGCCCCAGCCCACCGGCGACGGTCGTTGACAGAATCGCCCATCCCAGGAGTCGATCCTTCGCACCATCAACCTGGGCAGCGCCCGGCGGTTGATCCATGCCGGGCCAGACCGGACCGTAGAAAACCCAGGGATCGACGGCAATCACCGCAAGGTATCTCATTGCGCCTGCGACACCAAAGACGATGCACGCGGCAGCCAAGAACGAAATCCACGATCCATGTAGATGTGATTCAGGTCGTGGAAGTTGCTGTACGTTCGCGTCCTTGGCAATGCCTGGTTGGATGGCCTTGGTTGTCATGTCTTCGCGTCATCGGAAGTCTGGGAAGCAACACAACTCACTCACCGTCCCGATTCTACGACCTTGGAGACGTCGGAATCGGGGCCCGTAGCAGCCTAAAATGCCCTGACTCGTCAAGAGAGGGATGCTCATGCTCTGGCAGCCGGCCCTGCCCGACAAGTACATCAAGATGGGGGCCGAGGCCCTGTCCGAGGCCATCGAGGCCCGCCGCGCTGAGCTCGGCGACGACCTGCTCATCCTGGGCCACCACTACCAGCAGGATGAGGTCCTCGCCCACGCCGACCTCACCGGCGATAGTCTCAAGCTCAGCCAGATGGCGGCCGAGGAATCGCTCAAGCGCGGCACGAAGTTCATCGTCTTCTGCGGCGTGCACTTCATGGCCGAATCGGCCGACATCCTCACGCCCGAGGAGGTCCAGGTCATCCTGCCCGATCTTTCCGCCGGCTGCTCCATGGCCGACATGGCCGTTTACGACGATGCCCTGACCGCATGGGAGCAGATCCACGAGGCGCTCGGTGACGACTGGCACGGCCGCGTGATCCCGATCACCTACGTCAACTCCTCCGCCGCCATCAAGGCCTTCGTGGGCGAGAACGGCGGGGCGTGCTGCACGTCGTCCAACGCCCTGGCCATCTTCAAGTGGGCCCTCGAAGGCGGCACGCAGCCCGTGGCCGACGGCGAGGAGATCAAGGTCTTCTTCCTGCCCGATCAGCACCTGGGGCGCAACACCGCCTCGAAGATGGGCCTGCTCACCGAGGTCGATGAGGCCGCCGGGCGCGGCAACGCCGAGAATGCGTTGTGGAACCCCAAGCTCGACCGCGGAGGCCTCACCGCCGAACAGATCCGTGCCGCGCGTGTCCTGCTCTGGGCCGGCCACTGCTCGGTGCACAAGCTCTTCCGGCCCGAGCACGTGGACCAGGTCCGCGAGGAATACAAGGACAAGGGAGGCATCACCGTGATGGTGCACCCGGAGTGCTGCAAGGACGTCGTGGACAAGGTCGACCTCGACGGCTCGACCGAGAGAATCATCCAGACCGTCCGGGCCGCCGCGCCCGGCACGAACTGGGCGGTCGGCACGGAGTTTCATCTGGTCGCCCGTCTTGCCCGCGAGGCCGCCGCGCGCGGCGTGCATGTCCGCGTCCTCAGCGACTGCCAGTGCCTCTGCACCACCATGTATCGCATCGACCAGGAGCACCTGCTCTGGGCGCTGGACCAACTCGCCGCGGGCAAGGTGGTCAACCGGGTGCAGGTGCACCCCGAAGCCCGGCGGCTGGCCCGTCTGGCCCTCGATCGCATGCTGGCCCACATCGGCGCCCCTGCCGCTTCCGACCCGATCATCGTAGACTAGTGCGCTGCCGCGCCCGGCCTCCACGCAGTTGCGAACTCGACCATGCGCCTAGGACGTGCCAAGAAGAAGCTGCTCCGAACGATGGTCGTGCTGCTGGCGCTGGCGCTGATCCTGGTCGCGCTCCTGCCCACGTTCATTAACCTCGGTCTCGCCCGCGGACGCATCGAGGAAGCCGCCGCCTCGGGCCTGAAGGGCGAGGTCGATATTCGCCAGCTCCACCTGAGCTGGTTCGGCGGCCAGCGCCTCGGCGACGCGATCGTGACCGATGCGCGCGGCAGGCAGGTGGCCGATCTGGAGCTCAGCATCGGCGACAGTCTCTTCTCGCTGCTCCTCGGCGGCGCCGCGACCATCCGCGCGGAGCTCTCCGGGACGGTGGGCGCCTCGCTCGACGAGCGAGGCAGACTCGACCTGGCGGACCTCCTGCGCGAATCCGATCCCAACGAGCCGTCGGCGCTGGCCTCGATGGACCTGCTCCAGGTCGATGTCCGCGGCGTCACGCTCAACGTGCGCGATGTCAAGGCCGATCGCACGCTCGAGATTCGCGACATCGCCGGGACCGTGCAGTATCAGCCCGGCCGGCCGCTCAGCGTCGATCTGAAGGGCCCGACGCACGCAGGCGACCTCGAAGGGTCCGCGACGCTCGCGGTGACGCTGGATCGCTTTCTCGATTCGCGCGGTCGCGTCGCCCTGCCCGGGGCGGCCATCGACGCCACCTTCGAGATCGACTCGGTGCCGGTGCCGATGGTGGCCGCCCGCGATGTCGTGCAGCACCTGCGCGTGGTGGCGAAGTCCGATCGCCTGGCCGATCGCCTGGACCTGTCCCTGGACGGCGAGGTGGCGCTGCACGACCAGGATCCGTGCACGCTCGCCGGCGCCATCGCCGTGGAGCGACTGTACGCCCCCGACGGCGCGTTCAATCTCGCGCTGGAGGGGATCACGGGCCAGGTGACCGGCACCCGCGTGCCGACCACGCTGTTCCAGCCGTTCCTCGCCGACACGGACTACGACGCCACCCGCGATCTCGGCCCCACGGTGGATGTGTCGGCCGACTTCTCCTCCGGGGCGGCCAAGTCGGTCACGCTGGCCGTTCAGTCCATGCACGCCACGCTCGACGCCCGGGCGGTCATCGACCCCGCTACGCGGGCGGTTCGGGGCGACCGGCTGGTGCTCGAGGCGCGGGTGCATCCCGAGCTGGCCGAGGCGCTGACATCGCTGCGCATCGACCGCCGCGCCCCGGCGCGAGTCGAGCTGTCGAGCTTCGCCCTGCCGCCGCACGATCCGCAGCGCCCCTCCATGCTGGCGCACATCGCCGCGACCGGCGCGCTCACGATCGAGTCGGCTGAGCCCATCGCCCTGTCGCTGCCGGGGCGCGCTGAGCCGCTTGCCGGCCTGGGCTCGCTGTTCGCGGAGTTCGATGCCGCGCCCCTGGCCCAGGGGCTTCGACTGCGCGGCACGGCGGCGGGGGACTTCGGCGTCCTGACCATCAGCGAGCGGCTGAGCTATCTCTTCGACGACGCCGGCCGGCTGAGTCTGGACCGCGTGCTGGTCGAGGGCACGACGGCGATCGACGGCCTGCCGGGATCGACGCTGCTTCGCCTGCTGCCGCCGGACTCCGAGGTCGCCGGTGCGCTCGGCGCGGTGCTCGGCGACTCGGCGCGGGCGTCCGTCGTCAGCGCCTTGAGCCCCGACGGCCTGAAGCTCGATGTCGAGTTCGCCATGCCCGCCCTGACGATCACGGCCGCGGCGACGCGGCGCCCGCGCGAGCTGGTGCTGCACGGCGCCGACGCGACGATCGAGGTCTCGCCCGATCTGGCGGGGCGGCTGCTGGCGCGGCCTGACGGCGACATCGCCCTCGGCGCGCCGGTGCGGGCGACGGTGCACCTGGACGAGCACCGCATACCGGGCACGGCCTGGACCGACTACGACCTGGGCATGACGCCCCTGACCGCATCCTTCAGCGCCGGCGAGATGCTGGTCGCGAACGCACCCGGGCTCGCCGAGCCGATCCGCGTGCGCGACCTGAAGGCCATCGTCTCGGCGACGCTCGAGCCCGCGACGTGGGTGGCGCTGGGCGGGCTGGTCATCCTGCGCGACGCCACGGATCATTACCTCGCCCGCGTCGCCTTCGACCTGGAGCTGGATGGCGATGACGCCATGCTGCGGCCGAAGGGCGGGATCGACATCCAGCAGGTCGACATCGCGCCGCTGGAGGCCGTCCTGGGCGCGCCGGCCGGGGCCGTGTCGCGCTGGCTCGGCGCCGCCGGCGACGTCGGTGTTCGTCTGGTTCCGCAGGATGAATCGGTCATCGTGCGCGTGACGCCGGCCTTCGATCGCTTCGCCGGCTCGTTCACCGCCTCAATCGACGAGCGGCACATCGGCCTCGCGGGCCGCTCGGATCGCTTCACGCTCGGGGCCGGGCCGATGGCGCGGCAGGCGGCGCCGGCGCCGGCGCCCGATGCCGCGCCAGCGGCGATTGTCATTGTCCGCGATGTGCCGCTGCAACTGGATCTGCGGGCGCTCCGCCTGCCGCGCGCCATGCTTGCAGGCGAGCCGGTCGATCCGGCGTCGGTCGCCCTGGATGCCGAGGTGACGGGCGGGCCGATCGAGCTTCGCCTGCGCGACCAGACGACCACGCTGAACGATCTGCGGGCCACGGTGCGCGGCGATGATCTCTCGCAGCCCGTGGTCTTTGCCGTCCTTGCCGCGCCGGTCGGCGCTGCGCCGGCCGAGGGGCAGGTGCGGGGCATCGATGTCGGCGGTTCGATCTCGAAGCTGCTCGACGCCGAGCATCGCTTCAGCGCTGGCGGCGCGCAGCTCCAGATCGACGCGGCCGTCGAGCACCTGCCCACGGAGCTCGTGGACGACATGCTTCGTCTCAACGGATACCTGGTGGCCGCCGTGGGTCCGTCCATGAAGGCGCAGGTCGCCGCGGACGGTTTTTCCCGTGAATCCGGCACGCTCGATTCGCGGTTCGACACCGACTATGGGTGGCTCGAGGCCCATGTCATCGGGTCGGGCGGGGCGGTCGAGACGGCGCCCGACCGGCCCGTCACGGCGCGACTCGACCTCTCGCCGTCGCTGCGGCAGAAGGTCCTGTACGGCCTGGGCCCGTTTCTCGCCGACCTGCACACGGCGAAGAGCCCGCTGGACTTCCGGGTGAGCAACGCCACCGTGCCGCTGGACGGCGATGTGAGCCGCCTGAGCGCCGATCTCGATCTCACGATCGGCGAGGTGGAGTACGACTCGGGATCGGCGACGCTGGGCCTGTTCCGCATCTTCAACATCGCCCGCGGGCCCACCGTGCCGGGATTCATCGAGCCCGTCCGCGTGCGCATCCGCAACGGCGTGGTGAATTACGAGAAGTTCAACATCCGGATCGACAAGTTCACGCTGCCGTTCAGCGGCACGATCGACCTGGTGAACAAGCAGGTCGATCTGCGCACCGAAGCGCCGATGACCGGCCTGGCCCTGGCCATCGAGGAGCTCGCGCTCGTCGCCGACCTCCAGGTGCCGATCGTCATTGGTGGCAAGTTCGGCAGCATCAAGTCGCAGATCGATCCCAACTTCGACATCGGCCGCGCGCTGCTGGAGCGCGGCATCGGCAGGCCGCTGGACGAGATCTTCAGAAACCTCGACCCGAGCCGCTGGCCCGCCAACCGCCCGCCGCCGGTCCTCGACATCGGCGGCGTGCTCGACGCGATCCTCGGGCAGGGCAAGAAGTCAGGCACGCCCTCGGCAACCCCGCCCCCGAAGCCCGGCGGCTAACCCCGAAAAAAGGGGTCGGGAGTCGTTTTCTGAGGATCGTCAGCGCATGGTCAGCGGCGGCGCATCGCGCTGAGACACCTCGAAGCGCACATCGGGCAGCAGTGTTCGCAATCGGCCGGCCAGCACGGGCAGGTAGCCTCGCTCGGTCTCGGTGTGCCCGGCGACGATGATCGTGCAGCCCCGCACGATCGCATCGAGCACATCGTGGTGCCGCATCTCGCCGGTGAGGAAGAGCTCCGCCCCGGCGTCGAGCGCGGCATCGAGCAGCGAACCGCCGGCGCCGGCGCATACGGCAGCCGCGCTGTATCGATCCGGCGCCCCGCGCCCGAGCCCCACATTCAGGTGAGCCACGCCCAGGTGTACCTTGAGCCGGTCGATGATTGCATCCAGCGCCAGCGCTTCGCGCAGGCGCACCATGCGCCCCTGGCCGATTCGCGTCCGCGGCCGCGCTCTGAGGGGATACACCTCGATGGGCGGCTCTTCGTATGGATGCGCCCGGCGCAGCGCCTCGAGCACGTTCGCCAGCGCCGCATCGCCGCAGACCATCTCCAGGCGCGTCTCCTCGACGTGCTCGACGCGCCCCTTGACGCCGACGGCGGGGCTCGCCGCCTCGCCGCCGAAGAACGTTCCCTCGCCCTTCAGGCGGAACGAGCACTGCGCGTAGTCGCCGATGATCCCGGCCCCGGCGGCGCTCATCGCTTGGTGCACGGCGGACACCGCATGGGCCGGGCACATGGTGACGACCTTGTTCGCCTCTGTGGCGGGCAGATGCTCATGGTGCTCCAGTGCGGCGACATCGCCATCGCCGAACGCCCCCACCAGCCAGTCGTTGACGCCGCCGGGCGCGGCATCCAGTGCCGTATGCGGGCTGTAGAGCGCGATGCCCGCCCGGATCGACTCCAGAATCAGTCGCGACTTCTCATCGCCGTCGGTGACCGCCTTCAGGGGCTCGAAGATGGGCGGGTGATAGGCGATGATGGCATTGGCGCCGGACTCGATGGCCTCATCGACGACGTCCTGCGTCAGGTCATTGGTCAGGAGCACGGATGTCAGCGGCCATCGGGAGGATCCCGCCAGAAGGCCGACGTTGTCCCACTCGGCGGCGAATTCAACCGGGGCAAGGCGGTCCAGACATTCGATCAGTGTGGCGACATTCACGGGTCCGCCAGTGTACCGACGGTTGGCCGCGCAGTCCGGAGTCCTCACCGCCCGGACGGTGGCCAGTACCTGTGGTCCAATGATCCATAGACCCCAGCATGTAGGGGTGGACCCCATGGAACGATCTACTAGCCGTATACTATTTTATGAACTTTTAGTACAAATCCAGTTGACCTTCGTACTGTTATCATACTAAAATTCTCACAATTAGTATAATCCTGTTTCACGAGTACAGCTCATGAAGATGCCACGACAACCCCCTGACTGGGAGTCCATCTGGAACACCCTCAACGTCCCGGACCAGTACACGAAGCTCTTGTCCTCGGTGCCGGGACCGACGGTCGGCGAGCAGTATCCGCATTGGGACACGCTCATTCGGCTCAAGCCGCCGGGCGATCTCGATCACGAGCAATGGTGGCTGGGGCTCAAGATTCGACGGCAGAGCATCGCCAAGCCGGTACCCCTGAATGACAGCTCGGGTCGCCCCTTCACCTACTCGCTGTGCGACCCGATCCCGCAATTCCTGCACGAGATCGATCAGGGCGCAGGCGGGTTCATCCGCATGCCCGAGCCGATCACCAACCCGGACACGCGCGACCAGTACTCCATCAACTCCCTGATCGAGGAGGCCATCACCTCAAGCGTGCTGGAAGGCGCTGCGACCACGCGAAAGGTGGCGCGGGACATGATTCGCTCCGGACGCCAGCCGCGCGACCGCAGCGAGCGCATGATCGTGAACAACTTCAATACGATGCAGAGAATCGGGGACATCAGGGCCGAGCCGCTGTCCGTCCCGCTGATCCTGGACCTGCACCGGATCGTCACCGCCGGGACCCTCGACGACGAGGAAGCCGCGGGGCGCTTCCGCCGCGCCGATGAGCATGTGGTCGTTGATGACATGGAGGGCGAGGTCTTTCACGAGCCGCCACCGGCGCGCGAACTTGAGCGCCGCGTCGATGCCATGTGTCGCTTCGCCAACGACGAGATTCCAAAGGCGTTCGTCCATCCGGTCATCCGAGCGATCATTCTGCACTTCTGGCTCGCCTATGACCACCCGTTCGTGGATGGCAACGGCCGTACCGCCCGGGCCCTCTTCTACTGGTCGATGCTTCAGCGCGGCTACTGGCTCTTCGAGTTCATCTCGATCTCCAGTGTCATCCTGAAGGGGCCGGCCAAGTACGCCAGGGCGTTCCTCCACACCGAGACCGACGACAACGACCTGACGTACTTCATCCTCTACCACCTGGATGTCATCCGGCGCTCGATCGACGAACTGCACAAGTACATTGCACGACGCACCGCCGAGCTCCACGCGATCGAGAGCGAACTGCGCGGCATGTCGCTGATGAACCGCCGGCAGCGCGCCCTGCTCGCGCACGCCCTTCGCCACCCGCGTCAGGACTACACCATCGAAGCCCATCGCCTCAGCCACAACGTCGTCTACCAGACGGCAAGAACGGACCTGCTCGACTTGCAGGAGCGCGGGCTCATGACGGCGAGGAAGATCGGTCGAACCTGGCACTTCACGCCCGTGAATCAACTCGAGCGGGCCATCCGGGCTCTCGGGGCCTGATGCCGCTGCTGGCGATCGCCGCCAGACCAGTTTCCGATCACCTGCGTGGCCGCATGAACCGCCAGCGCGGCATACACCGGCGCGTACGCCAGCCACATCGCCCAGACGGGGGTGGTCCAGCCCTCGACATCGCCGAACTGCGCGTAGGCCAGCGGGATCGTGAGCGAGGCGATCCACAGCGCCGGGCTCATGGCCAGCGGCGCGAGCATCAGCGCCCAGAGCAGGTACCACGGGTGGGCCGTGGTCGAGCACAGCACCATCGCAAACAGGATGATGCGTCCCGCCCGCCAGGCATCGGCCGCGAAAAAGAACGCCCCGGCGCACACCAGCAGCAGCGCGGCCACGCACACCAGCCGCGCCAGCGCCTCGTGCCGCTCCTTTTTCTCCCACTGGGCGACCGGGTCCTCCAGGGGATCGACGAGACGGATCGCCCACAGCGTGGGTTCGTAGACGGAGCCGAAGTGCGCCCACTTGGTGGTGAATCGCGCGGAGGTTGCGAGCACATTCCGCAGGGGCTGTCCGCCGTGGCTCAGCCAAAGTGGCCCGGCGACCGCCGCGCACACTGCCGCGCCGATCGTGAGACTTGCCGCCCATGCCTTCCAGTTGCGCCAGCACGCCCGAAGAATGAACCACGGAGGCACGGAGGCACGGAGGGGGGACGTTGATGGTTCATGGCTGATGGTTGATGGAGGCGTCGAATCGTTCGGCTCGCCCGTTTCTGCTTTCTGTTTTCCGCTTTCTGTTTTCTGCTTTCTGTTTTCTCTCCGTGCCTCCGTGCCTCCTTGGTTTCTCTTCATCAGACTCCCATCGCGCAGCATGAAGACCGCCAGCGGCAGGACGACCGGCTTGACCAGCGCCGCCAGGGCCAGAGCGATCGTCCACGCCCAGACACGCCCCCGCCCCCGGGTGCCCGATGGCGCCACCGTGAACGCGATGTACGCCAGCATCATGAGCATCAGGCCGATGGCGTCCTGGTGGCCCGAGCCGGCGATCTCCGACAGGGCCAGCGGGTGCCACGCGTACAGCGCCGCCCACCACGCCGGGCGCCCGCGGAAACTCAGCGCCGCCAGCAGCAGGACGATGGCCACGATCTCGAACCCGGTCATCACGCTGCGCATGACCCAGGCGCTGGTCAGGGCATCGCTGCCATCCTCGCGCACGAGCAGGCCCGCCAGGGCGAAGACCCACTGGGCCGCCGGCAGGGAGATGGTGTGCAGTTCGGGGTTGTTGACGAGACTGAGAACATCCGCCTCGCCGGGCCATCGCTCCTCGAGGTGCGGCGGCAGCGCGGCGTCGCCCTGCACCACCCCCAGCGGCCGCTCCACCAGGCCTCCCTCGCGGGTCGATCGGAACTCGGCGCGGTCGGCCGGCGTATCAAGGTACGGATTGAACCCAAAGGCGAGGTTCCGCCCGTCGAGCACGTAGCGAAACACATCGTCGCTGAGGCACGGGGCGTGGCCCATCAGCACGACCAGCCGCGCCGCCACCGCGACCACGAGCACGATCAGGGCCGCGTGCGGCTGGGCCTCGCGCCGCGCCGGGGCCAGGCCGCGCCACAGCATCCATCCCATGGCGGTCAGCGCTGTCCACGACATCGCCGAGGCCACCCACCAGGGCATCAGCGTCTCGAGATTCGACCGGCCTGCGTCGGCCGTCGGCGTGCGGTCGATGGACAGGCGCACCAGCCCCCAGGCGACGAACGCCAGGGAGACAACGGCCCAGAACACCATCAGGCCCCATTGGAGCCGCTGCGGTCTGGTCGGATTGTGTGCATCGGTCGTGATGGCCGGGCCGCCGGTGGGCAAAAGGACGTTATGGGGCGTTCATCCGACGAAACGATATGGTACGGCCGGTCGATATGGCCTGCTGAACGCGAAGGCGCCGGCCCGGCGCCCGCACGCGCAGCCGTATCATCCAGCGGTCGGCGCTGCCTCGGCTTGCTCTGTCGCCCGGAGTGCACGACGTGACGAAGATCGAGACCCGTCGTCCGGAGATCAACGCGATTTCCGACTCCTTCGAGAAGCCCGAACCGGACCGCGCGGTGCGCAAGCACTTCGTGCTCGACACGAACGTGCTCCTGCACAACCCCAACGCCATCTTCATGTTCGCCGAACATGAAGTCGTCATCCCCCTGTCCGTCATCGAGGAACTCGACACCTTCAAGGGCAACACCGATGACACGGGGCGGAACGCGCGGCAGGTGATCCGCGAACTCGACCGCCTGCGCCGCCGCGGGCGCCTCTTCGAGGGCGTGCCCATAAACGACCAGAAGGGCACCCTGCGCGTCGCCCGCCACGAGAAGCCCGACAGCTTCGACCTGGACCTGTCGATCCCCGACAACCGCATCCTCGCCGTCGCCCACATGCTGCGACAGCAGGGGCTGCACACCGTCTTCATCACCAAGGACATCAACGCCCGCGTCAAGGGCGATGCCCTGGAGCTGAACGTCGAGGACTTCGAGGCCGAGAAGGTCGATGCCGACTGGCTCTACACCGGCCACGCCGAATTGGCCCTTCCGGGGGAGATCATCGACCGGCTCTACGAGCAGAGGCAATTGCCGCTCGATGAGCTGGAGCCCTACCGCACGGTCGTCAACGGCGAGGGCGAGCAAGTGCGCCTGCCAATTCTCGCCAACCAGTTCCTGATCATGCAGGACGTACACGACCCGTCGCACACGGGCCTGGCCCGCATGTTGGGCGAGACGGGGCACCTGATCCCCATCGCCGCCCCCCGGAAACCCGTCTTCGGCGTGGCGGCACGCAACGTCCAGCAGGTCATGGCCCTCGATCTGCTGCTGGATGACGAGGTCAAGCTGGTCACGCTGCTGGGCACGGCGGGCACGGGCAAGACGTTGCTGGCCCTCGCCGCGGGCATGCACAAGGTCTACAAGGAGCAGCGCTACGAGAAACTGCTGGCGGCGCGGCCGATCATGCCCCTGGGCCGCGACATCGGCTACCTGCCCGGCGACAAGGATGAGAAGCTTCAGCTCTGGATGCAGCCGGTCTTCGACAACCTCGCGTACCTGCTTTCGACGCGCGGCACGCACCTCAATCACGCCGACAGTCACACCAACGAGCAGCGCATCGACTCGCTCATTACCGAAGGAAAACTCGTGCTGGAGCCGCTGACGTATATCCGGGGGCGGTCGATCCCCCACCAGTTCATGGTGGTGGATGAGGTGCAGAACCTCACGCCGCACGAGGTCAAGACGATCGTCAGCCGCGCGGGCGAGGGGACGAAGATCATCCTGACGGGCGACATCAACCAGATCGACAACCCGTACCTGGATGCGTCCTCCAACGGCCTGAGCTACCTTGTGGAGCGGATGAAGGGCCACGGTCTGCACGGGCATGTGACCCTGGCCAAGACGGAGCGCAGCACGCTTGCGAGTCTGGCGGCGGAGATGCTGTAATAGTCCCGGTGGCGAGGGCGTTTGGTGGCACAGGCGTCCCGCCTGTGCGAATAGCGAGCCGAACAGGCGGGACGCCTGTTCCACCGGCCCCGATCGTCGCCGGCCCGGTCCGATTGGTCACATCGACCGGCTCAAAAAACCGACAAGAGTTACACCCGGCTCTGATTCCCGGGTATCCTGCGGCCGCCTACGCTTCCCGACCAGCGTTCGTCGAACCCAGCCTTTTTCGGGAGTCCGGACATGTACCAATCATCCAATCCAATCTTCGCGCGTGATGACAAGTTCAGGGAGACGTACGGCGAGCTGACGTCGAACGTCGCCACCATCCAGGGGGTCGTGAACAAGACGGCCATTCTGGTGGTTCTGGCGATCATCGCCGGCGGCTTGGCGTACGGCCTGATTCCGGCCAGTATGGCCGCCGTCAACATCAGCATGCTGGCGTCGATGGGTATCTGCTTCGGCGTGGGCATGGTTCTTTGCCGCAACCCCAGGGCGGCGATGTTCATGGCCCCGATCTACGCGGTGGCGGAGGGCATCATGCTGGGCCTGCTCACGGCGGCCCTGGACTCGTGGCTCGTGCGAATCGAGTCCGCCCGGGCGGTGGCGGCCGGCGCCGCTACCGGCGCGGCCGAGACGATCAGTCTGGCCATGCCGGCGTTCCTGATCACGATCTGCGTGACTCTCGCGATGCTGGGGCTCTACTCCGCCCGTATTCTCCGGCCCACCCGCCGGTTCCAGGCGGTGGTCATGACGCTCGTGGGCGGCGTGATGCTGGTGTACATGTCCACGTGGGTCCTCGCCATGTTCGGCATGTCCATCCCCTTCCTGCGTCTCTCCAGCGCCACCGAGGCGGGCGCGGCGCCGTACATCGGCCTGGGCATCAGTCTGCTCATCCTGGGCCTGGCGTCGTTCGTGCTCATCATCGACTTCGGCCGCGCCGAGGCGATCGTGCGGCAGAAGATGCCGCGCTATATGGAGTGGTACGCCGCCTTCGGCCTGATGGTGACACTGGCGTGGATCTACTACGAGGCGGTGAAGTTGTGCTTCCGGCTCTACCTGCTGTTCGGCGGGCGCGATTGAGCATGGATCTCAATGCAGAAACAGCAGGGCCGGCGATGTGTCGCCGGCCCTGTTTCATTGCCGACTTGCACTCCGGCCTCGGGCGCCACGCCTCGCCGCCCCCGGATGGGGCGAGGCATGTCCGTGCGCCGCCCCAACGCCGCGGAGTTCACGCCTTGCGGGCGCTGAAGGTGGCGCTCCAGACCTTGCCGGCCATCTGCTCCGCGATGTACCTGGCGCGCTCGGCGGAGATCTCCTCGCCGCAGCCATCATTCGCGTCACCGGCGCTGCCTCCGCCGCAGCAGGATGCGGTCCCGGCCTGGTCGTCCTTCAATTCCGAGGCGATGAACGACCGCAACTGCTCGGGTTCGTACACAAACCGCCCGATCACCTCGACATCCTCCAGCCCCGCCTCGCGCAGGCCCTGAACGTACCTGGCCTCGCTGATCGCGCCGGCGATGCAGCCGCTGTAGAGCGTCGTGCTGTCGCGGACGATCGCCGGAAGGTCCTCCACCACGATGTCCGACACCAGCATCCGCCCGCCGGGCTTCAGCACGCGCGCGATCTCCGCGAAGACCGCCTGCTTGTCCGGGCTCAGGTTGATCACGCAGTTGCTGATCACCCAGTCCACGGATGCGTCCTCCACGGGCATGGACTCGATGATGCCCTTGCGGACCTCGACGTTGGTCAGGCCCGATGCGGCGATGTTGGCGTTGGCCCGCTCGATCATCTCATCCGTCATGTCGATGCCGATGGCCCGCCCCGTCGGCCCGACTTTCTTCGCGGCGAGCAGAATGTCGATGCCCGCGCCGCTGCCGAGATCGAGCACGACATCGCCCTCCTTCACGTTGGTGTACGCCGTCGGGTTGCCGCAGCCGAAGGAATTCACGACGGCGTCCGCGGGCAGACTTGTAAGTTCCTCCTTCGTGTAGCCGGCGCTCTTGACGGCGATGCCCTTCTGCTGAGGCGCATCGGCGATCGCCGGGCCGCACGATCCCCCGGACGTGTTCGAGCCCGTGCCGCAGCAGCCGCCGCCGCCCCCGCCCCCGGGGGGGCGGGTGACGGCACGGGCGTAGTCGCGGGCAACCTGCTCGCGGATGGCATCCTGATGAGGGGTGTTCATGATCTGCTTCTCCTGGTGGATGGTCTGGTTGGTGACGATGTGGGAGTTGTTTTCCGGCCGCGCGCTGGCGATGAGCGGGCGGTTACGGGTCGGCGCGGCATCGTGGCAGCGCTGCACTTCGGACCGCACGCGCCATGAGGGCAGCAGGCGTCGATGGCGTCGGCGATGTGGCGCAGGGTGGAGGCGAGCGTGTCGTAGCGGACGATGTAGTAGACCTCCTTGCCGCGCCGCTCGCAGTCGAGCACTCCGGCCTCGCGAAGCCGGCGCAAGTGCCGCGACACCACGGAGAGGTCGATGGGCAGGCAGCAGGCGATCTCGGTGACCGTGGCAGCCCTGCCGCACACGGCCAGCCGGGCGAGGAGGGCCAGGCGATTGGGGTCGCCGAGGGCCCTGAAGAGGCCGGCGGGCAGAATCTGCTCCAGCGGCTCGCTGCAACATGCGGCGAGGGGCGTTTCGGGGGCTGGCGGTCGGGTCGGGCTGGCCGATGACTTGCTCATTTGTGTCATTATGCAATTGTTTAGAGGCAAGTCAAGGGCCCCGGCAGGAATCTTGAGAACAATGCTTTCAAGGAGCCGGTATCGTCGAGATGACGGGTCACAGATGGCCGGCGCGGAAGAGCGCGGCGGCGAGGCCCCCAACGGCCTCATACGCGTCTACAGGTTGTCCGGCGTCTCCACACCGAACGTGTCCGCCTCCCGCGCGCACGTGTTCCGCACCGCCTGCTCCGAGACGCCCAGGAAGCCGCCCAGCTTGATCAGCACATCCAGCTCCGTCTGGTCCAGGTCCCCATCCGCGAAGGCCATCAGGATCAGCTCCGAGAGAAGCGCGGCACGGTCCTCCAGCGTCTCAGGCAGCGCGGCGGACTCGGCATCGGTGATCTCCGGGTTGTCCAGGATGTCCTCGAACTCCTCGGCGCTGATCCCCCAGAAGATGGCCCGGTCGGCCAGCAGCTCCAGCTCCTTGGGGTCGAAGACGCCGTCGGCCATGGCCATGGCCAGCAGCAGCTTGGCATACAGCGTGTGGGTGGACATGGGCCGGCCTCCTGTGTGCCGCATCATGGCATCACCGCGCGAAGGCATCAAGGCGGGGCGGGGCGGCAAGCGTGCGCGATGCGGTGTGGCAACGGCAATCGGGGGCGGCCCCGGCATCATGCACGACCCGGACGATATCGATTTCGCTGGCGTGGTGGCTGCCCACGAGGCCGGACACGTGATGCGTCTGGAGCACCCCGTAGTGGGCAACTCTCCGCTGCTCATTGCGGGCGAGGAGTTCCGGAACGTGATGCATAGCGGACCGGTGTTTCCGGATACGATAGCCGAGGATCTGCTCCGCCGCCAGGGCGAATTGGCTCGCTTTTCAACGCTCGTCAAGGAGGACTTCTGATGCGACTCCTTCTCCCCGCGTTCGTCCTGTCTCTTGCGTCGTTGGCGTTCGGGCTCACCCCCAGCGTTTCGGCGGCCCAAGTTGCGCACCGCGATGTGCTCCGGCTGGACGAGGATCTCCAGGATCTGCTGGAGGCGCCGGAATATGGCTACGAAGCCACAAAGAGCCTCTTCATCGAGATTCTGACCAGCCCGGACAGGTCGGCCGCCCTTGGCCTGATCGAGAAGTACTACTATCGAGATGGCGACATCATGAACAAGTCCTCGGGAACCAGGAAGGCCTTCCGCGAGGCACTGGTAGCGACAGCACGCGAGGAGGCGACGCAAGTGTTCTTGGATCGGTTCCTCTCAGGCGAATACATGCGGATCGAGGTCGCGGCCGGAGGGGAGTGGTCTGAGAACCTCCGCAATCACGAGCTGGCCGACATGATCGAGATTGCCCCGTCAGTCCTGGGGGCCGATCGAGCGACCGATCTGCTCAAATCGCTGTATCAGGCAGCGGAGGACAAGCCGCGCCGGTCTCGCAGTGCCACCCGGAACGCAGTCGCGGCGGCTTTCGTGGAAATCGGCACGGATGAGACGTTTGCCTTTCTCGACACTGTCAGGAACGAAATCGGCTTCAGTCTGGGATTTAGGTCGCGTCTCATGTATTC
>Ga0299906_10001233_pt1 | contig 22062 bp, 19 predicted proteins | sample RVTome_14_FD_200259 | JGI IMG/M metagenome (GOLD analysis project Ga0299906, IMG submission 200259) | Soil microbial communities from uranium-contaminated site in the Upper Colorado River Basin, Wyoming, United States - RVT145D125 (version 2) ...
CTGATCTCGGATGCGGTCCTGCTCACTCCCGACGGCCAGCCCCGGAAAGCAATCAGCGTAAACCGCACCAAGTCATCGCTGCGATCGTTCTTCGCCTATTGCGTCGAGGCGGGGTGGATCAAGGACAATCCCGCCCGGCTGATCCGTTCGACGCCGACGACTCCCAGGGAACCCACGACACTGTCAGAATCTGACAGCGAGCGGATCAGGAAGTCAATCTTCGCACGCACCCAGTTCACCGTACTGCGGGACCGGCTGATCTTCGAGATTCTCTTGGGGACGGGGATGCGGCTAGGGTTGCTGGTGGGTCTTAACATCGGCGACGTCGATCTGGACTCCGGCGTCCTGCACATCCGCACCAAGGGCGGTGGTCAGGACAAGGTCTTCCTGCCTCCCGGGCTGCAGCGGCTGTTGGGGCGGTACCTCGATGAACTCGCCCCTGAAGCCAACACAGCCCCCATCGTGCCCCTGTTTCGCAGCCGTCACGGCACCCGCCTCGGCGCACGGGTGATCCAGTTGCGATTCGCCCAGACCTGCAAAGTCGCCGGCATCTTACCCGCCTCCCTCAAGAGAGGACCTGCGGCGGGCGGGTCATCTCACCGCATCTCCATCCACTCCCTGCGGCACACCTTCGCCACCCGGCTCTACGACAAGACCGGGGACCTGTACTTGGTCCAGAAGGCGCTGGGACATCGGCAGATCACGACGACGGAGGTGTATGCGAGGGTGGGGGATGAGAGATTGCGGCGGGCAGTCTCAGTCGTTTGAGTTTCGTCGGCACGGGAGCGGTGCCGTTGCAAGCCTCCGTCCTAATTGACGCCAACACGATTCAATCCGATCTGAAGTACATCGACCAACACCGGGAAGCGGTGCGGCGAATACAGCTCGATTGAACTCACGCTCTGCGGGCCTGTCGAAACCGTATGTTGCCTTCGCTGAGTGTCCGAATTGCCATCGCATCCACTTGTCCAACGAGCGTTTGTAGACGAAAAGCAGAATCGCAGGTTTGTACGTCAGTATGAGATTCTGAACGCCCTTAATGCCTTCGCAATACTCTTCCTTTGTTGGCTCTTTGCCAAACTCGCGCGGTTTCTTGACGATGTCGGTGATGCCGAACCCATATTGCAGTAGGGATTCATCCTCAAATGCCGCAGCTCCCCTCTTGAATGCGGTGTGCGCCCCAAGCAACTTCCAAAACCGCTTGCCGTGTGTGCCCCGGAAGTAGTGCCCTTCCTTGACGCTCACACAGGCTGGGGTCTTACCAACAATGAGCATGACGAGTTCACCACGCCCTCGCGGCACGATGTTAGGAAGGGTCTTCATGTCGCCTTCGCTCCGAGTATTTCTCTGCAGGCATCCACGATGGCGTAATACTTGATGTAATCAGGTACTCTGGCCTCGGGATGCACGTATGAGATGATGTATTTCCCAGTTGAGTACCTGTAATACGGTATCCCTCGGCGAGTGTGCGACCACGGCTGATCCTTTGTGTCACCCAATGCGTGCCGAATTCCCCATGCAACGGGCGAACCGCAGCAGATCGCGACGTCTGCCTCGTACAGGCGAAATTGCCGAGCAATCTCCTCTGCATAGCTCTTCACGAATTTGTCGAACGGTTCATGCTCCATTACGGAGCCCCCCGCGGTCTTCTTCAGATTCATCGCGCCGATGGAATGCAACAGGGCTGGCTTGTCTTGGGAGGCTATTGAGACGACGTCCGTCCATGCCATTTCAGTGGGTAGCGTCCTAATGCCATGTGTCCAGCGGGCGATGTCATCCCAAGTCTCAGTACGATCCGCAGCAACGATCACCTCGCAGAGGTCCCTCAATGTCTGGTTCCGATCATTGGCTTCCTTTAGGAGAAACAAGATCCGGGGTCGCTGTCTCGTGAAGTCGTCTTCACAGCAGACGCCGTCCCGTACAAACAGGAGCTTCTCTCCGTTCGCACGACATTTCTGTTCCCATTCGCAAAAGAGTATTTCCTGCCCCGCTCTCAATGACACGCGACCTCCCCTGTTGATCGTACCTGACCAGAGAATATGCAACGGCGCACGAAACTGAGTCAAGCGACTAGCCTTCAGTACCTCGTGCCAACGCGTTACGATGGCACATGACGTGCTTGTCATCACGCTCGGTCATCTTGGAAGGAGGAGAGCATGCAGACATTCCAGCGCCTGGTAGACGAGACGACTCCATCCGATGTGCATGAGCTGGGGCTTGATGAGTTGATGCGGGAGTCGCTGCAGCACAGCCGTCGTCGGTACATCAGAGCACGACGATCACTGCCGGTGAGTGCGCGAGATCTGTTCGACAAACTGGAGCATCGCATCATGCGAGAATCGCTCGGCGCACCGTGCGGTGTGTTGACGATTGATCACGACTTACTGGTGTCGCTCCTGCGTGAGGGCTGGATTGTGTTGCCGCGCAGCGATATCACAACGCAATAGTATCTGCATTAGTCAGATCACAGTGCGCGCCACTATGCACATTAGTGATTCACATAATGCCTGTGATGCGAATGTGGTTCGGCTTCGCTCACCACAGGCTGGCCGAATTGACCGATTCTGTACCGTTTTGGGGAATGTCGCGTTTCGGTGCAGAATCGGTCAGAATCGCCCCCACGCCCACGTGAGGGAATCCCCGTAAGTCTTTGATATGTCGATGGTTGACTGGTTGATGTGAGACCAGCCCGTCGTTGTCCTCTGGGACAGAAAAAGTATAGTTTTGGTATAGTTTTGGTATAGAAAAGGACAGAATCTCTGTACCGATCTTTGGTCAGTCACCCGGTGGTTCGAGGGTCAGGTCGGCTGTCTCAGGGGCCCCCGGATCGGTCGGTTGGCTGATGGTTGGCAGCGCGCGGATCCCCTTCAGGAGCCAGTCCGGTTCTGGCTGAGTGCCCTGCGCCTGTGCTTCGCGGAGACGGGCTTCGGAGAGCTCCCGGGTCCAGTCGGGTCCGTCCACGCGCCTGAGCATTTCCAGCGACAACTCGCGCAGGCGGTTGTCCATCGCCTCGGGGGGCAGGCGGGACAGTCTCTCCTTTTGGGACGCCGAGTGCACTTCTGCCAGATGCTCCTCCAGGCGCACCAGCCGCTCTAAGTCCCCCATCTGCATGCGCACTCTCCCCTCGGCGATCCCACGGGCGAGTTTGACCAGGGCGGCACGGACGATCTTGAGGTTGCGTTCGGAGTCGGTCATATGGCCCTGCGCCAGTCGGTCGGCCTGCTGCCGCGCCTGTTGCGCGTCACCCTCGATGAGCCGTTGGCGCCAATGAAACGACCGTGCCCACAGCTTGACGGTACTCAATGACATCCCGCAGGCGGTGGCGGTGGTCTGATCAGACCAAGACGGGATCGCATCACCCCGGAGCCGTGTGGGACAAGTCCAAGCTGCAACGCATCCTGACCAATGTCACCTACATCGGCACCAAGGTCAGATTATCGACGCCGAGTATGAGGGGATTGTCGCTCCCGCCATCTTCGAGCAGGTGCAGGAGTTGATCCGTGAGAATGGCAACGGATCGGGCGGTACGGTCCGCAACAAGCACGGGGCGCTGCTCAAGGGCATCCTGCGGTGTGGTCAGTGCGGCGCCGCCATGGCGCACACCTACACCAAGAAGGGCAACCGGCTGTACCGCTACTACACCTGCACGACCTACCAGAAGCAGGGACCGGCGGCGTGTTCAACCCGGTCACTGCCGGCGCAGGAGATTGAGGACTTTGTGGTGGAGCAGATACGCAAGCTGGCCCGTGACCCCGATCTGATCCGCGAAGTGTTCCAGGAATCGATCCGTCAGCGTCAGGAGCAACTGACTCGACTGGAATCAGAACGCAAACGACAGACCAGGAAGCGACAGCAGAAGGGCGAGGAGATCAGGCGGCTGGTCAGTGCGATTGCGGGCACCGCGGGCTCGTCACCAGCGCTGAGTGAACGACTGGCCGAGGCGGAGCGACAGCTGGCTAATGTAGACCGACGGCTGCAAGAGATCGACGCGCAGACGTCAACACTCCGCGATCAATCCATTGACCTCGACGGCGTGACCGCGGCACTCGAGGAGTTCGAGGCGGTGTGGGGGGTGATGACGTTCACCGAACAAGGCAATCTCATTCGGGCGCTTGTCAGAGAGGCCGCGTATGATCCGGGCCAGCGGACGTGCCGCATCACCTTCTGCCACACTGACGTGGCGACAAATGACGGCACCGTTCCGCGCTCGAACCATGTGACGGTGTTCTGCGATCCCTGTGCGCCCAGGCATGCTGTGGGCCATGCGATTGCGGGGTGGTCTCGGTGAGGCGGTGCGGAGTGGGCAATGCGATGTCGCTCGACGCAACGCGAGACGATCAAACGACAGATGTGGAGGAAAGGAGTAGGGCCTACCGCATGACGGCTGAACTCAGGTAAAGTGTCTCTTAGCTCAGCGCTTCGATTTGTGCGAACTGTTTGACAACGCCAATCTGTAGTCCACCACCCTCAAATGATTCAGTGAGATCGTGTAGTCGATGAATCACGTTCCAGCTCGTCCCTAATCCAGGAAAACACCGCTACCGTCGACGGGAGCCCCAACGTGCCTGCTGCCAAAGTGAGGACTTGCTCGATTTCCTTGCGTGTAATCCCCATCGACAATGCCTTGCGGGTGCTCGCATGCACGGCCCCCTCGCGCATTGCACCGATCGCGATCGACAATTTTATGAGACGAGTTGTCTTACGGTCCAATGGGCCCTTCTCCCCGGCCTTACCCATTACTTCCCATGCTTCGGCCAGATGTGGAAACTGTCGAACGAAGTCATCGTAGGTTTGGGGCGCGTCAGGATAGCCGCGTTTCCGCGAAGTTCCACTCTTCTTGCCGGTCAGTGCCACTTGTCGGCGTGCCATGCCTGGCTCCTATTCGTTTGGGTCAGAACACATTGCCCGCAAAAGTAATGTGGACGCCGATTCATGGCCAGCGTTATGAGCAGGATATCCGATGGCCACGGTGGCCATGGCAAGCGAATTGACAAATCCTCAAAAGAATCGATTGACAAGCACATCCGGTGACGATAAATAGATAAAGGAGTCTTTTGTCCGTAATTGGTGGGAAAGAGGAACCCATGCTTCTGTCACGCGCCAGTGAGTACGGTGTACAGGCCATGGTGGAACTCTGCGACAGCGCCGACGGTGGTTTTGTGGCCGTCAGCGACTTGGCGCATCGTCGGAAACTGTCCCCCTCGTTTCTGTCCAAGGTTGTCAATCAACTGGTCGGCTGCGGCCTTGTCGATTCGCAACGTGGACCCAGCGGGGGTGTCCGGCTGGGTCGTCCGGCGTCGCGCATCAGGGTGATTGAGGTCATCGAAGCGATCGACGGGACGGAGTTTCTCACAGAGTGCGTGATGGGGCTACCGGAGTGCAGCGAGCGCTCTCCCTGTCCATTGCACGCCCAGTGGAAACCCGTCCGCGAGTCGATCCTGCACATGCTCGCGGGGCAGACCCTGTCGAAACTGGCTGTCGAACTGGAGGCGACGCTGAAGACCCGCCGACGGTCGGCGATCCGTGCATCCCGAATGGCAACTCGAAAGGCCCGACGAAGAGGAACCGCGCGATGAGCAAACTGCAGCATCTCCGGGGACTACAGGCGGGCGTGGTTCTCGCCGTGTTGGTGACACTGGTCGGATTGGTGTCGTGCCAGGATCAGGGTACAGAGTCCCCATCCGCCGAGCGGCCAGGGAGTGTCGGTCAATGGGAGCCGACCACACAGTTGGCGTCATCGCCGGAGCTTCTCTCGCTCGGGCAGTCAACATACGAAAAACATTGCTCGGCCTGCCATGGTCTCGATGGACGGGGCACTGGAGACGCTGCTTATCTGCTGTATCCAAAGCCCCGCGATTTTGTGGGTGCCGCATATCGATTGGTGTCCACTTGGGAAGGCCTCCCGACCGACGACGATCTCTATCGGACCATTTCCCGGGGTATGCCGGGCTCGGCGATGCCCTCTTGGGCACACTTGCCGGAACGTACACGATGGGGACTTGTACACTATGTGAAATCTCTTGCGGAACATCCGATCACCATCGCCCCAACAAGCGAAGGCGATGCGGCAAGCGGCGTGATCCAACTGACGAGCGAGCCCACTTTCGACCACGATGCGCGCCGCATCGCGACAGAACTCTTTGCCAAAGGATGCGCCCCGTGCCATGGCGTTTCCGGCCGTGGAGACGGCACTCAGGAGCAGTTCGATGACAAGGGATTTCCAATTCGCCCACGCGATCTGACCACCGGTGTGTTCAAGGGAATTCCGACAGCCGAGCACATTTACCGACGCATTGTGGGCGGCCTGCCCGGGTCACCCATGCCACAAAGTGGCTATCTGCAGGGCGACGATGCCTGGCACCTTGCGCATTTCGTTCTTTCTCTATCAAGTGAAGCGCAACGCCGACGCGTGGAGATGTTGCGATTCCGCATACCGGTGGTCCGATTGGCGGTCATACCGACTCACCCCGATGATGGGCTCTGGACCAATGTTCCACGCACCAATTTGCACATGATGCCATTGTGGTGGCGCTCGCAGCGCCCCGAGGAATTGACGGTACAAGCCGCCCATGACGGCCATGATATTGCCTTTCTCCTGACGTGGTTTGACGAGACGCACGATCACACGGCGTTGCGTCCCCAGGACTTCCGGGACGCGGCTGCCCTTGAGTTCTCCTTATCCGACGACCCTCCCTTCTTCGCGATGGGGAATCGCGGTGAATTCGTCAATATCTGGATGTGGAAAGCTGAGCGTCAGGCAGACCTGGAGCCGGTGTTTCAAGACATCGACAATCAATACCCTAACATCGGCATCGACGCATACCCCAATCTCAGTCGCTCGGCTCTTGAACAACCGACTCGCAACGCACTCACGCTCCATTCAGACTCGACCTTCGTGACGGGATGGGGGGCAGGCAATATCGTGTCCGACCCCACGCGACGGAGCCCCGTTGAGGATCTGACCGCTCAGGGGTTCGGAAGTCTTGTGGCGCGGCCGCGCGTCGACCAGATGGTGTTCGCCGACGGGGAACACACGACCGGTACATATCGTGTCATCTTTCGTCGGTCGTTGAATGGGCAGGGAGCTCACGCCATTGATTTTGATCCGGGATCAATAATAACCGCCGCGTTTGCGGTATGGAATGGAAGCGCCGGAGATCGTGACGGGAAGAAATCTGTGACGATCTGGCAAGAGCTTGCATTGGAGCCGTAACGTCGCTGGCCTGACAGCGAGAAGCCACACACTCTTGGAGATTTAGCTATGAGCAGTCAATCAGAGAGCGGGCATAAAGGGATGGAGCGCCGCACGTTCTTGCGTTGGCTCGGCGTTTCGGGCGGCGTGCTCGCACTTGAGTGGGGTTCGCCGTTGGATCTGCTGGCGGCGATTGATCCGTTCGAGAACCCACTCTCTCGCGCCCTCCCTCGCGACTGGGAGAAGATCTATCGCGATCAGTACCGCTATGACTCGACATTCGACTGGGTGTGCTCACCGAATGACACGCACGCCTGCCGGATTCGCTCGTACGTCCGCAATGGAATCGTTACGCGCTCCGGCGCGACTTACGATTACCAAAACTACGCCGACTTGTATGGCAACAAGGCCTCGATCAATTGGAACCCCCGACAGTGTGCCAAGGGGTACACTTTTCACCGCGTAATCTATGGACCGTATCGCCTGCGTCATCCCATCGTGCGCAAGGGCTGGAAAGCTTGGGCGGATGCAGGATTCCCCGTTTTAACCCCAGAGAGAAAGACCCAGTATTTGTTCGACCGTCGCGGTGATGACGAGTTCGTCCAAATCACATGGGAAGACGCGTTTGATTACATCGCTGGAGGACTTGAGTCGGTTGCTCGGACTTACAGCGGCGAAGAGGGAACGAAGCGGTTGTTGGAGCAGGGTTATCAACCAGAGATGGTCGCCGAGACGGGCGGGGCGGGCACGCGATGCCTCAAGATGCGCGGCGGCATGGGGCTTCTTGGCGTCATGGGCAAGTACGGGATGTATCGGTTGAATAACTCCATGGCGCTCCTGGATGCAAATGTTCGCGGTGTTGGCCCGGAGCAAGCCAAAGCGGGGCGGAATTGGTCGAACTACACATGGCATGGCGACCAGGCTCCAGGGCAACCCTGGGTACATGGTCTGCAGGCCTCCGATTGTGACTTCAACGACCTGCGCTTCTCCAAACTCATCATCATGGATGGTAAGAACCTCGTCGAGAACAAGCTGACGGATTCTCATTGGTTCATCGAATGCATGGAGCGAGGTGGAAAAGTTGTCGTGATCGCCCCGGAGTATGGTCCCCCCTCGACAAAGGCGGATTATTGGATTCCCATCCGCCCGAGTACAGATGCAGCCCTCTGGCTCGGTATCACTCGTATCATGATGGAGCGCGGTTGGTATGATCCCACATTTGTCACAGAATTCACGGATTTCCCGCTGTTGGTGCGTACCGACACTTTGAAGCGACTACGCGCCGCAGAGATCTTTTCCGACTACAAATCGTCGCTTTCCCCGGATGGGCCATCCATGAAAACTCAGGGGTTCACCGAGGAACAACATGCCAAGCTCGGCGACTATGTGGTCTGGGATACCAACACAAACAAACCCGCCGCACTGACTCGCGATGACGTTGGTGCGACGCTGCATCAGCGGGGCATCGCTCCCGCACTCGCGGGCACATTCACGATCAAGACGGCCGGCGGTGAAAGAGTCGAAGTGCAGACACTATGGTCGATGTATCAAATTCACCTGAGGGACTACGACATCGACACCGTTTGCGAGATCACAAGGGCACCAAAGGCTCTGTTACTGCGTTTGGCCGAAGACATCGCGACGATGAAGCCGGTCGCGATTCATCAGGGTGAAGGCATCAATCACTGGTTCCATGCGACGGAGATGAATCGCGCGGCCTATTTGCCCCTGATGCTGACGGGCAACATCGGAAAACCCGGCGCCGGATGTCACACGTGGGCGGGCAATTACAAAGCCGCTTTGTTCCAGGGATCGCCGTGGACCGGCCCGGGATTCAAGGGCTGGGTTGCTGAAGATCCATTCGAGCCGAATCTGGATCCGAATGCGTCGGGGAAAGACATCCATGCACATGCCTACACAAAAGATGAGGAACCGGCCTATTGGAATCACGGCGATCTTGCTCTCATTGTGGACACGCCGAAGTTTGGCCGCCGCAATTTCACCGGCAAGACTCACATGCCGACTCCGACCAAGGCGATTCTCTTCACCAATGTCAACCTGATCAACAATGCCAAGTGGGCATATGAGATGATTAAGAACGTCAACCCAAACGTCGAGATGATCGTCTCGATCGACATTCAGATGACCGCGTCAATCGAGTACGCCGATTTGGCGCTGCCAGCGAACTCTTGGCTGGAATCGGAGGGATTGGAAATCACGGCCAGCTGCTCAAATCCCTTTCTGCAGATCTGGAAGGGCGGGATTCCGCCGGTCTTCTCCAGCAAGGACGATCTGGCAATCCTTGCCGGAATCGCAAAGGCGCTCGGTGAGCGATTGGGAGACCCTCGATTCGAAGACTATTTCAAATTCGAGCACGCGGGCCAACGCGGTGTGTATATCCAGCGGTTACTGGATAGCAGTACTACAACGCGAGGATTCAAGCTGGACGACATCATGGCAGGTAAGTACGGTCCCTCCGGCGGATCGTTGCTGAATTTCCGCACTTACCCGCGCATTCCATTCTACGAGCAAGTGCAGGACAATGAACCATTCTTCACCGATACGGGTCGGTTACACGCTTACGCAGATGTGCCAGAGGCCATCGAGTACGGTGAGAACTTCATTGTGCACCGCGAGGGACCGGAGGCGACACCATACCTTCCCAACGTCATTGTCAGTTCCAATCCGTATGTGCGTCCGGAAGATTTTGGCATTCAGCTCAGCGATGAACACTGGGATCATCGCACCATCCGCAACGTGAAGCTGCCATGGGCCCGGGTCAAGCAGACTAAGAATTTCCTCTGGGAGAAGGGCTACCAGTTCTACTGCCTGACCCCTAAGACTCGCCACCGCGTGCACTCCAGCTGGTCTAATGTCGACTGGCATATGCTCTATGACTCGAACTTCGGCGATCCTTACCGCCTTGATCGGCGTGCCCCCTCTGTTGGCGAGCACCAGTTGCATGTCAATCCCCAAGCAGCGCGCGATCTCGGCATTAATGATGGAGACTACGTCTACGTGGACGCCAATCCCGCCGATCGCCCATACATGAACGCCAATCCCGATGACGACTTTTATCGAGTGGCCCGATGCATGCTGCGCGTAAAGTACAATCATGCCTATCCCTATAACATTGTGATGATGAAGCATGCGCCATTTATCGCCACGGAAAAGAGTGTCCGAGCGCATGAGACACGTCCCGACGGACGGGCCCTGTCAGAAAACACCGGCTATCAGGCCAACTTGCGGTACGGCTCGCAACAATCAATCACCCGCAACTGGCACATGCCGATGCACCAAACCGACACTCTCTTCCATAAGGCAAAAGTCTTCATGGGATTCATCTTCGGTGGTGAAGCCGATAATCATGCCATTAACACGGTGCCCAAAGAGACTCTGGTGCGGATCTCGAAAGCGGAAGACGGTGGGATAGGAGGCCACGGCACCTGGGCTGTGGCGACGACGGGGTTCACGCCGGACAATGAGAACGAATTCATGAAGCGCTATTTGGCCGGATCGCTGGTGCAGATCAAACGCTGACACGGAGAACACCATGCCCTACGATGATCCCGATCCGACAGATCCATCAGTACTTGTCGGCGTCCCAATTCCCGCAGATGAAGAGGTCCACCGCGAGACGGCGGCGGCATTCTCAAGCGAGTTTGCGCAACTGGGCTACAATGAGACGATGATCCATTACCTGTTTACCAATCCATTCTACGCGGGTGCCCATCGCGCCTTGCAGGCGTTGGGTGATCAGGCAATCCGTGAAATCGTTCGTGAACACGCGACGTTCTGGGAAAACGTGCGGATCGCCTGCCGAGCCTCCACGAACTCGTGCAAGAGCGCGACTCTGGTTGTGAGATCTATGTCCCAAGAAGATGAAGAGGAGACGCCATGAGCGAAGTCTATAATTGGCAACTCGGTCGGGACATGTCTTACCCTTATGAGGCTCGCTTCCCCGAGCGGCAGTTTGCTTTCGTCTTCAATATCAACCGCTGCATCGCCTGCCAGAGCTGCACGATGGCCTGCAAGTCCACCTGGACATTCAGCAAGGGGCAGGAGCAGATGTGGTGGGCAAATGTGGAGACGAAGCCCTACGGCGGCTACCCGCGGTTTTGGGACATGAAAATCCTCGAGTTATTAGAACAGGCCAACCCGGGCGGGCAAGCCTGGACCGCTGACGGACAGTTCAAGGGCCAGACGATTTTTGAGGCGGCAAAACAAACGCTGATTTCCGAAAGCGCGCGTGTTCTCGGTTATCTGCCAACCGATGAGGAGTGGAATTCACCGAATATCTACGAGGACAATCCCGTTGGACCAAAGGGCGTGCGAAATACGTTTCACGCGACCGGCGAGTCACTGCCGGTGCATCAGACGTGGTTCTTCTACCTGGCACGGATTTGCAATCATTGTTCGTATCCGGCTTGCCTTGCCGCCTGCCCACGTCGCGCGATCTACAAACGGCCGGAAGATGGGATTGTGCTGATCGATCAAGAGCAGTGCCGTGGCTATCGCAAGTGCGTCGAAGCATGTCCCTACAAGAAAACGATGTACCGTGGCAATACCCGCGTGTCTGAGAAGTGCATCGCCTGTTATCCACGCATCGAAGGCCGCGATCCCGAATCCGATGGACAGCCAATGGAAACACGGTGCATGGCCGCCTGCATTGGACAGATCCGACTTCAGGGTCTCGTTAAGATGGCCGACGACGGACGCTGGGCGGAAGATCGTCAGAATCCGATCTACTATATGGTCCACGTCGCCAAAGTTGCTCTCCCGCTCTATCCGCAATTCGGCACCGAGCCGAATGGCTACTACATTCCGCCCCGTTGGGTACCACGCCAGTATCTCTACCAGATGTTTGGACCAGGTGTCGATCAGGCCATCGAGCGTTACAGCGTGCCAGACCGCGAGCTTTTGGCTGTGCTGCAATTGTTTCGACGCTCGAATAAGATCATTTACCGCTATGAGATTGAGGAGGGTCCAATGGTCTACGAAGGCAAGCTCAATGGACGCGACATAACTCTTTACAATGACACTGTCATCGCATTCGGGCGCAAAGGCGAAGAGCTCTTTCGCACGAACATCGAGGAACCAATCCACGTCCGCCCGCACGAACATGCCAACTCAATCTGATATGGATGGGCCTCATCGCCGGAGAGCAGCCGATGAAGAGAATCGAATCAGAATCTGACATCGCACTCGCACGCGCGGTCCTGTATCGTGTCGTTTCCACAAGCTTGCAGCCGCCATGGAAGCCAGGGTATGATGCGTTAAGAAGACCTGACACTGCGACTGAAGTACGCCGTGCGGCCAATCTCTTCAATCAGAGAGAGAATGGATTCGCCGGCGCAACCCCGGGCGGTCCCGTGATGATACTTGCGGAGAGATGGATCGACGCAACTGCGGCCGCTAGCACACCAGAACTAATCGGCGAGTTCCAGCGTCTCTTTGGCCACAGTCTTCGAGGGCTGATCGTTCCCTACGAGACTGAGTACGGGCCAGACTCCGCATTTCGCCAATCGGACGAGTTGGCGGACATTGGCGGATTCTATCAGGCCTTTGGTCTGACTCTTAGCCAAGAGCAGGGGGAACGATGGGATCATCTCGCGGTCGAATGCGAGTTCTTTTCGTTTCTCGCGCGTAAAGAGGTGCTACTGCGCCACAACGGAGACTTAGAGTCGGCGGAGAGAGTCCGGGATGGACAGAGACAGTTTTTCCGCGACCATCTTGGCTGCTTCGCTCGTGCCGTCGCCGAGGGACTCACGACTAATGCAGGCCACACGTTTTACAAGGCCATTGGAGATCTGCTAACCGCTCTGGTTCGCCACGATGAAATCGCATTGTCAGTGCCGTTGGGTGCCGGATTCATGGTGCTCCGACCCGATGTTGAGGACAATGTCCCGATGGCGTGTGGATCGTGTGAGTTGCTCTCGTCCACGGAGGATGAGTGAGCGAGTCGCAGAGCAGCATTTGTGTCGGGTAACGACATGCAGAAAATACTACCGTGCGGGCAAATCGACGTCGATCCCGAGCTGATGGATGCGGTCGTCACGAGGGTCCATCGGCACAATCTGTCGCGGCCGTATTGGGCAGCACGCGAACACGCCTACTTGTCGTCTGACGATAACGACAGGTTTTCGGCATTAGACATGCTAAACCACACGACGTTCCGGGAGCTGGGCTTCGCGGATCTTCTGACCCGAATCTGGGATGAAATGCTAATTGACGTGCCCCAGCGACCGCGGTTACGATTGGCGCCTGCACGTGTCGCTGGGCAGGAAGGTGCAGAGCTCTATGTCCGCGAACACTTGCGGACTGTGATCCTGCGTGTTCGGGCCGACCGGTTCGAGCAAGTCGAATCGTTGTCGCTGTTTTTGCGCCGCGAGTTTCTGCACATCGCCGACATGTACAACTCTGGATTTGGGTATCGCCCCAACCTCGAGCTTCCTGATGATCTTGCGTGGATGAAAAAGGCCCTTGCAGAGCGTTACCGGATTCTCTGGGACACGGTTGTTGATGGACGCCTGCTGCGATGGAACTTGGCACCTGCCGATGTGAAACCGTCGCGTTGGCGCGACTTCGCCAGGACTTTCGATGTGTTAGGCGATGAATGCCGCCCGGCATTTGAGTGGTGGTTTATTCACTCCTCACCTTGTCACTCAGTGCTATCGGAGTTCGCCCGCTCGCCGCTCGAGTCGTGGATGCGGCAGCACACGTTGAGGCACGAACCAGCGGTGGAGGTATATGATGGGACAGTTTGACATCGAGATGACGGTCGGAGACATCGTGACCCGGCAGCCCGGACTGTCACGGGTGTTCGAGCGGCTGGGAATTGACTATTGCTGCGGCGGCAAGCGCTCTCTGAAAGACGCCTGCATGCAGCGATCGTTCGACCCGCAGGTCGTGCTCACGATGCTTGGAGCCGAACATCAGGAATCCGACGCCGGTGCCGTGGCCGATGTCTCGGCTATGACGCTGACGGAGTTCGTCGACCACATTGAGCGAACACACCATACTTATGTGAAATCTGAGTCGCCCCGACTCTGCGTGATGGCGGAGAAAGTGGCGTCCGTTCACGGGACGCGCGACGGGCGGCTCGTCTCAGTCCGGGACACTCTTATCGCACTCGCCGACGAAATGGCGAGTCACATGATGAAAGAAGAGTGCGTCCTGTTCCCTCTCATTCGCCGGCTCGAGTCCGGTGCAGTGGACGAGTTGGGTCACTGCGGCACGGTCGTCGGACCAATCAACCAGATGGAAGCTGAACATGCCAACGCGAGAATCGCCTTGGCAAGACTGCGGAGTCTCACCGATGGCTACACGCCGCCGGAGTGGGCGTGCAATGCGTACCGCGCCCTGCTCGATGGATTGCAACAATTCGAGCGAGATCTGCATCAGCACGTCCATAAAGAGAACAACGTCCTCTTTCCTCGCGCGATGAGTCTGGAAGCCGGGCGCTTAGCGAGTTCGTAGATGAGAACTCTGCCGGATCAGAGTAACGGGTTCGATTATGTGAGCGCTTGGAAAACTGCGATTGGACATGCAGCCCTGGGTGTGGAAACGACTCGACATGACAGTCATCACGAACATCGTCGAGTTGCCGCACCCAGTGGTTGTACCTCACTCTCAAAGGAGGGACGCACATGTTTGGACTCGGTGTGCAGGAACTGGTGATCATCTTGTTGGGGCTCTGTTTACTATTCGGAGCTCGCAGGATTCCAGAACTCGCGCGCGGAATTGGGCAGAGTATGAGCGAATTCCGCCGGGGATTGAAGGAACCGATCGACGAGAAGAAACCCATGGGGTCAGGTCAGGAGTCCACGTCGGCGTGACCGCAGCACTCGAGGGGTTGGCCGAGAGAGTACACCTTGCCCGGGCACTCGTTGGAAGCGTTGTGTACCGTCCGCGATGAGTCGGCCCGCCGCAACTCCTTGCCACGCTGACGTGGACGGCAAGATGATGGTGCCTTTGCGCGCGGGGAATCCGCAAACGGTACTCTGCCACCCGTGCACGTATTCGTGCGTGCGGGTGATCGAGTGACAGGGAGAGTCACACATTCAATGCCCGTTGGCCGGTCGCGGCTGCACGGGCATTTCTTGGGTCACTGATTCCAAGATAAATAGGCGGAGTTCGTCTCGAATGCCGCTCGTGCTCGTGACGTGAGCGGCTTCACGTGCCGGGCATTGATGTGAGCACGGCGAAGGGCGCGCGCCAACCGCCGACACGTTCGCGGGTTACGGCGGCGATTATTTGACGGCAAGTGCAGTTTAATGCACCGGGATTTTGCGGAAGTTTGAAGCGGGCAACAATAGCTCCCCGGAGGGGACGCTGGTCAAACTCGCAAGTCATTGGTCTGCAATTGGCAAAATCGAGTTATTCGAATTACGACTTCGGCTGACTTGCACCAGAGGCGCACATCAGGGTTTGGATTCCAGAGTTTTCGTACTCTCGTTGGAGTCCGAATTCGCTGAACTTGTCACCGTCTTGTGTGGAGCAATGTTTTGGGAAGGCGCTGGTATTGCCTCAGAAATACTGTCTGGTACGCTCAAACCAGAGGGCAAGGCTTGCTTGGTCCGCAGGTGCGATAGTCCCGCTTCGACACGCTCGTTCATCTCGCGAACTTCGTAAAGAAGACTGTCCACCGCATTCATTTGTTCTTCGACTTGCTGGACAGCAGAATCGGCTTTGCTCCATGTATTAATGCCCCAGAACAGCAGCGAGCCGATGCCTACAATTAAAGTCAGAACCAAAGCAATACCGGCAACGATGAACACGTTCCGGAATCTCTCCCAGGCCCCTTCCATAATGCCCAACCTGTCGAGAATTGTCCCGCCGGGCCCCACTTCCGTTGTACTTGGCATGAAATTGACCAGAGTTTGCTGACTCTGGTGTTTTCCTTTGTAACCTTTAGTCACGCGGTTTGTGACGAGAAACTCAATTGTAGCGAAGTGTTCACCACGCCGAAGTCCCACGTTTACATCACTCCCGTTGAAAAGCATGCACAACAATCCACCGCGATAACCGGGATCAACTTGCGGTCCGTTAGAAAGTATGACGCCATGCATGAAGAGCGAGACCTTTAAGTCATAGTGCGCCAGGATGAATTTTGGCAAGTCCGCTTGTTCTCGAGCCTCGACCAGTACGTAAGAATAGGGAGGTATCGGAAAAGCGGTGTTGAGCTGCAGTTGTTGTGTCTTACCTTTGCACCATATTGTGTCGCCAACTCGCAAGTCGTAGCTTGCCGTCTGAATGTTGTCTGAGGTCGTGTCGTGAAGCAGCGTTCCTGCCTGAATCAGATTGCCGATAGACTCCTTGTCGAGCACACCTCTTGCAACTACTGCCCTGAAAATTGCGCCAATGGCGTTGGAAACAGTATCGGCATCCCCTCTCAGAACGGCGTCGCACTCACAAACAATCTTCCGTTGCGATGTGAACGCTCCTAGACCCTCATCTCGCGAATTATCGTCACCCAGCCGCGTCTTCAATTGGTCGTGCGTTTTAACTGTATCCAACCCGACCGTCACAAATTCTAAGTCGCTTCCAGGTGAATACCGATCGAGCGCCTCAAGACTGCCTGGATGGAAGACCGTCAGTCCAATTTCACCTGGTTTCAGCGTGTGGAGCTCCGACTTCCGCATTCCGTAACGATGACCCTTGGCTTCGATGGTCCAAGCGTAGTCTGAATTGTTCCATGCTTTGAGTTCACGCCAATCGTATTCGTTCGTTTCACCTTTTCGCAAGGGCCGTGTCGTCGAGGGCTGAAGGATCCTGACTCCATGGATTTGCCGAGCTCTGGCGATTAGGGTCGACTTGCCTGCTCCAGCTACGCCCACTAAGACAACCACCGTATTCATGATTGCGTGCCCGCTTTCTGAAACACCTCAAGGGTCTCTCGGTTGATCGATGTCCACGACTGACGAGCTCGAAGTTTCCGGATTGACCGATCAACAGAATATGTTTTTCTCCATCCAGCTAGCCGAAGCACTTCGCCCAGCCGGAGACTGCCTCCCTCTCTGCCGTGATCTTCATGGGGTAAGACAAAAACGATGGGTGCCTCCGACGTCACAAAGTCAAGTTGCGTTCGCAGACCCTCCCCAAGTTCATCGGCCCAGGTAGATTCTGACAGAACACTCGACCGCTTTCGTCTCGCACCAATTTCATGCTGTCCCATAGCGGAAATGCTTGAGTCATCGAAGCCTAGGAGATATAGGGAGAGTCGTTGTGCACGGGTATAGTCGATTGCACCGGAATAGGGAGGAGACGTTATTAGGAGATCACATTTTCGAGTAGGGCGTACTAAAGGTAATTTATCTGTCCGCCAGTCGTGAGACGATACCCACACGCGAATCGCGTGCTTCTGGCCTACCGTCATTTTCGCGACTTGAGCTCTGGCGAGGGCGCCGCACACTCGGAACAGCCACCGTTTACACAACTGGTGAAAATCTTTCTGCTCGTATTCGTCCGGAAGCACGTTATCTGCGATATGTCCCCAGCTCCGTGTCTGTGAACTTGCAGGGCGCAAGGAAGCAGAGATCATTAACAGGCCGACCAGTTTCCCGAAGTCAGACACTTCGGAAGAGAGGAGTCTTGAATGTGTCTTCTTGACCACTTTGAGCGTACTTGTCTCAAACCACGGACTGAGCAGGTTCCATGAGGGCGCCGTACTGCTCGAGATTGCAGCTAGCATATCAGCAGGGGTAGGTCGTATGAGTTTCTCGAGTTCGATGTCAATGGCATGCTCGTCAGAAAATGTGAACAGGTCAGACTGAAGGAGCGGGCCGCCGAGCATGCGCTCGACTGCCACGAGTGTTGACAGATACATCGGGAAGCCCATACCTTTGGCCAGAATAAGTCCCGACATGACATACGCGGCTAGATTCCCGATAGGATTTTGGTCGACGCACCACGCTTTCCTCCCTAGCCTCAATGCCTCCACCGCAGTAGTACCGATCCCACCATATGGGTCAAATACCAGTGAATCGGCGTCCGACAACGCCTCTACCAATGTGCCCGGTAATTGAGCAGGAAACGTTCCCGGATACCAGTGGATGGACCTCGACGATTCTGAATCATCCCGGGGAAAGTCCCAATCCACAGCCTTTAGTTGTCTAAGAAGGTTAGAGTCCATTGAGGAAGCCCAATTGTGAGTCCCGCGTCCCGGGCGCGATCAGCGGGTCATCGACAGGTTCAATGCCCGCACAACCATACTCTGAAAGAACTCGAACAGACTCACGCCGCAATGTCGCCAGCTCTCGCGCCGTCGGTTGCGTTGACGCAAACACGCCGATCAATAGACACCGAGAATCCCCTCCGATAACCATCGGCGAAGACGTTTCTCTGATACCGACTCGGATCGCACGCTCTGTCTTCTTCACATCGAGGATGAAGTGAACCAACAACTGCGGACCAGAGCGATCCTGATAGGCTGCCTTGCGAATCAACTTTTCGACGTCTCGCTTAACGACATTTCGGTTGAGCGTCCGGTACATATTGATTGAGTTTGAACGGCCAAGTAGCACTGGGCTATACAGCTGTCCTAGTCGGAGTCGGCGTGCTATTTCTTTGATGTCTTGACCGTCGCCGACTTGATTCAAGAATTGCTGAATTAGCTCATCGTCGGTCAAGAGCCAACTGTCGATTCCAACCTTGTTGAGACTGACAGCGTCTTCGAATGCACGCGTCAGCATGGCTTTCGCAGAGAACTCGGCCCAGTCCAAGAGCAAAAACTCGTATAGCCGCTTCCGGATCTCCTGCCACTTTCTGACTATTGGAACGGCATTGATTGGGATCACAAGCCCCGTCGAGGACGGAATGATATCCCTTACAAGTTGAAGAGCGTGCAACCCATCTGTTCGCTCACATATACCGACATGCGATGCTAGTCGAATGACATTGTCGATATTGTCCAAATCAATGGCACCGGAGATAAGTGGGCCAAGTGCACCCTGACCGACTATCAACTGGGAAACGCGATCCCACCGATCACCGCATAGTGCTTGTACTTGAAATTTCGAACCTGCGTAGGAGCTATTCGCACTTGTAGATTGGTGATAATGCCGCTCTCTAGCGCCAGCAAGATCTTCGTGAGAGAATCCGGGGCCGACGTGGTTGTCTTCGAAAACATACTGAATTGAGTGACCAAATGGACCGGACTGAATGTCGTGGATTAAGGCGGCAGCGCGAAGATCATTGGCATCCTCTGGCGCGACTTCATGCGTCCGAATCCATTCATTGGCCAATCTAAGAACACCGAGTGCGTGTTCAAAACGAGTCACGTTTGACGCACCTGGAATCAAGAGTGAGTCAATGTTGCATAGCCTTACGTGGCGCAGTCGCTGGACCTCAGGCGAAAACACGAAACGGGACTCGAACGGCGATAGCTCCGATAGCCCATACAACGGATCCCAAATCCTGTTTAGACCATTATGCATTTGTGAAGGCGATGCTAAGCCCTGTCCCGTCGTTCATAGAGTTTCATGCAGTGTAATCCATTTGATCACCGCTTCGAATCTAAATACTTGATGGCTTGCGTGGCCACGTAGTATCCGCTCACGAATGCCGCAGTTAACCCACGAAACGTTCCTGTCGAATCTCCGGCAACCCACAATGGGTACGGCGACACGCGCAAGTCACGGTCAATTGACGGGTAGAAGGCAACCGCCTCAATTGCCGGCGCTATCAACTCGACGGTTGTAGAATCCATCGGAAACGCCGACTTGTACATCGAAAGCCCCCGCGCGAGCCGGGATGAGATTTGATTGCCGAAGAGACGAGCAATTGAACTGCTGGAGCGCACACGAGAGCCGTCCGGGTCTTCGAGGAAGCCATCCCACTGCTCTACGATCGGCAGTTGCTTCGACGCCGAAGTAAGTGACTCCACGAGGGGTGGCCACATGGTAGAGGCAAGACGTTCATCAGCAATGCGCAAGTTGAATCCGATGTTCGAAAGGCCCGACACTTCGCAGTCTCCTCTGCCCGATACGGTTTTCAGATTGGCGGTTGTAATCGTCACTACTTCACCATCCCGGCAACAGCAGAACGTTCTGTATTCGGATTGCGAATCGACTCTGAATATGAGTTTGGGATCTAGTTGCGGGTGATCCTGGAGAACAAATGACCCGGCTGGCTGCTGGATTCGAACACCAACCTCCAGACGGCGAAAGACTTTCGGTAACTCAGGGATGAGGGTAAACAATTGCATTGGACCAAACCTGCCTCCTGCGAAGATAACGACCTTGCTGGAGACCCGTGCCCGCTCAGTGGAGTCATTTGTTACCAAGTAAGATGTAAAGCTATTCGTCCGCTTGTCGTACTCCACCCTTACTACTGAAGTATTGGGAATCAAGCTGCTGCCGCAATTGGCTTCGAGCGCTCTTGCCAACCGCTCACGCTCACGAAGACTCATGTACCAGGACGGATACTCCTTCGAAACTAGAACGCCGTTTGGGGCAACTGCCGAGGTCGTTCCATCTTGATCCATTCGCTGCGGAAATGGAGGGGGTATTACCCCGAAATCTGGGAGTAGTTTCTTCAACCACGAATAGGCGCCGGTCACTGCGGCGCGATCGGGCAGACGCCAAAGAGCAGTTGCTGAGGGGAAGAAAGAAAACTTCCCGTCTGAGTACAGCCCGCTCCCGCCGACCCCCTCTGAAAGTCTTGGTGCATATAAGTGATCTCTCTGCTCAACTTGAGCGCCCGACTCAACGAGGACAAACTGCCTTTGGCCGTCGCGACAGCAGGTACCTGCGGCTAATCCTGCCGGTCCCGCCCCGATGATTAGTATTTCAACGTCTGAAGTCATCGCTCCAACCGCGTTTATTCTGGTCCATTGTCGCTCCAGCGACTGGTAGAGTTCGTGGGCCGATGTCACATGAATCGGGCGCTTCAGATTCGAGCAAGATAGCGAATCGGGGCTGAGCCGGTCAAACTGCTGAGCAAGAGCAACCACTTCGCGGACTTCTTCAACTTGACTTCTTCGCGTAATCCTGCACAGTCACAGCAGTGAAGCTTCACCCGCCATTGGCGGGAAGGAGTTACAAGATGAATGTCACCAACGCATTGGACCGTTTCACCCGCCAACTGGCGGCCAACGGCTGCTCGGTTCATACGCAGGGGGCGTATCGCCGGGACTTGGGAGCGCTGAGGCGATGGATTGGGAAGGATCAAGCCCTGAGCCGGATCACGCCCGATGTTCTGGCCCGGTTCCTAATCTCGGATGCGGTTCTGCTCACTCCCGACGCCCAGCCCCGCAAGGCAATCAGCGTCAACCGCACCAAGTCGTCGCTGCGATCGTTCTTTGCCTACTGCGTGGAGTCAGGATGGATCAAGGACAACCCCGCCCGGCTGATCCGCTCGACTCCCACAACTCCCAGGGAACCCACGACACTGACAGAATCTGACATCGAACGGATTAGGAAGTCAATCTTCGCACGTACCCAGTTCACCGCTCTGCGGGACCGGCTGATCTTCGAGATTCTGTTGGGGACAGGTATGCGGCTGAGGTCGCTGGTGGCTCTTAACATTGGCGACGTCGATCTTGACTCCGGCGTCCTGCACATCCGCACCAAGGGCGGTGGTCAGGACAAGGTGTTCCTGCATGCCGGGCTGCAGCGGATGTTGGGCCGGTACCTCGATGAAGTGGGCACACAGGGCGACTGTGGCCCAATCGTGCCCCTGTTTCGATCCCGTCACGGCACCCGCCTCGGCGCGCGGGTGATCCAGTTGCGGTTCGCCCAGACCTGCCAGATCGCGAGCCTAGCCCGTCACGTCTCCATCCACTCACTCCGTCACACCTTCGCCACCCGGCTCTACGACAAGACCGGGGACCTGTACTTGGTGCAGCGGGCGCTGGGGCATCGGCAGAT
>Ga0299906_10001234_pt1 | contig 22056 bp, 18 predicted proteins | sample RVTome_14_FD_200259 | JGI IMG/M metagenome (GOLD analysis project Ga0299906, IMG submission 200259) | Soil microbial communities from uranium-contaminated site in the Upper Colorado River Basin, Wyoming, United States - RVT145D125 (version 2) ...
GGGGGGGGCTCTCGACGCCCGCACCCGCGTCGGCGCCGGCGGCGGAGGGAAACGAGCCCATCGCCTCGATCGGCATGACCCTGGATGAGGTAACTCGACGCATGATCCTGCGAACGCTCGAGGCAACTCATTTCAACCGCACCAAAGCGGCCGCTCTCCTCGGGGTCAGCGCCAAGACGATCTACAACAAGCTCAAGGCGTGGGAGATCGAAGTCGACAGCCGGCCGTCGAAAACCAGAGCCGTCGAGGGGCCTTCGCGCGTACCCGGATGGACGCTCCCGGGCCATGCGGTTCCATATCCGGGATGACTCCGGTAAGTGCTTTAGGGTGTTCCCCCGACGAGAATGAAGGATCTAACCCATCGTTCGCGACGAACGCGTTCTCTAGACTGACAGTGCCTCGGTAACCGAGGTGAAGGAGGCAAACGGAAATGTTGAGCTGGGCAGTTACCTTTCTGGTCATCGCTCTCATTGCTGCACTTTTCGGGTTCAGCGGAATCGCGGGGACGTCGACGAATATCGCGTGGATTCTCTTCGTCGTGTTCCTCATCGTCGCCGCGATCAGCTTCGTCAGTGGCAGGAGTCGGGTCTTATAGCCGCTCGACCCGCCCGGTTCTCCGAGCTGCGGTCGCCGGGACAACCAGGCGCCGTTCATGCGGCGCCAACGACGACCGCAGCTCCACCCCCAACGCGAGGAAGTGCAGAGAGACTCCGAGGACCAACGCTTCGTCACGACGGCATCCCTTCGCGCCCGCCGGCGCGGACGGACAGGAACGGCTGCTTCCCGGAAAGAAAAGCGCATCACAAACGAAAAAGCGAGAGGACGTTAGATTCTGCCGGGATGGGGATCCCCGGGCGGAGGATCTTCCTGGGCCGGCTCGGGTGGCTCGCCCGGTAGCGGTGGAGTCCTCGGTGGATCCTTGATCGGCGGCGTCTTCGGGCGAGGAGGATCGTCGATCGGAGGCTTGTCACGGGGCTCCGGCGGCTCATCGACTTGCGCCACTCATGCGCTCCTCCACCACGCGCCAGCCTCGATGTACTCGTCGCGGTTGGTGCCGAAGTCGGTCATGAAGGACGTTCATGACCAGAAGGCTTCAAAAAAGGGTCAGCGGTAGGTCTCGCCGTGAGACCTACCGCTTTCTTGCCTGAGGCCAGAGGTTGTTCCCACGGCGCGACGGGAGACGCCTTTTGTGCCGTCTCACGTCGCCCTCCGGCCTCGAGGCAAAAGCCGCGGAGAACGACGAAAAGCTAAGCTCCCACGACCTTTGTCCGGCCGACCTGTCCATCCCGCCAGGGCCCGCGTCGCGGCGATGGCGAGGAAGCGTTTCCCAACCGTTCATCTCCGCTTCGCCGCCACCGCCGCCGCAGGACCAATAAAAACAGAAAGCGCGCTTCCGCTGCCATACAGTTTGTACCCGAGGCGGCCGCAGAGCTCTCTCTAACGCTCAGTGCCAGATCAGGGCAGCCCTCATCTCGTCCACCGCGCCCTCATCTCCCGCGAGATAGCGTCCGGCACTCGATTCAGCGTCTCGAAACGCCACCCGGGCCACCCGGTCGGTCGTCTCCTCCCGCAGGTAGATGTAGACGACGGGGAACTCGTGCGGAATGGAAGCGGTCTCGAGCGCGGCGATGGGTGCGAACTCGGCTATGACCAGGGGCGAGCGACATCCGTGCCAGGTCTTCATCGGCGAGACGAGCGCCAATCCCGAAAGAATAGTCCGTCGCCTCCATCTGCTCGGAAGATTCCTCCGGACTTGGTCGCCTCTTTGCTGGCCCGAGTCTTGCTGAGAGATGTCACGATTGCACTGGTCGCACTGGAGGGCATCGAAGTCTCTGTATTCGTCGAGACGCGGGATTTCCAGCATCAAGTCGGCGTTCAGTCCGGTGGCGCTACGGACGGATTCGGACCGTCGTCCACGGAACGAAACGGGGACACGCTTCTTCCGGAGGCGCTCGGCCGATGAAACTCTCGGCTCCTGCGCTCGAGAGTTGAGCTAGCGCACCGTTGGTCCGCCCGGACCTCTTTCGTCTCGCGAGCCGATCAGAGCGTTGATTTCGGCTACGGGTACGGGCTTCGTCAGATGATGATCGAACCCGGCCTCGCGCGCCCGGCGCCGGTCGTCCTCCTGGCCATATCCGCTTACGGCCACGAGCAATACGTTGGCAAGCCGAGGATCCTCACGAAGCTTCCGAGCGACTTCATAGCCATCCATTCCCGGGAGGCCGATATCGAGGACCACGGCGTCGGGCTCGAACGCCACCGCTCTCGAAAGGGCTTCGGGTCCGTCATGCGCGGTCTCGATGGAATGACCCTCGAGACGGAGCGCCGTCCCCAGAGCCTCGGCCGCATCCGGGTTGTCGTCCACGATGAGGACGCGGCGGGAAGCCGGTGTACCGGCCTCAGGATCTGCCGGCCGCGCCGTTCTTTCAGGGTTCACCTCATGGGAGGAGAGAGCGGGAAGGTGTACCGTGAACTCGGCGCCCTGCCCCAAGCCGGCGCTCTCGGCTTCGACCCGGCCGCCGTGCGCCTCGACGAGACTTCGCACCAGCGTGAGACCAATGCCTAAACCACCACCCGAGCGGGCGAGCGAAGCGTCCGCTTGAGCGAACATGTCGAACACACGAGGCAGCATCTCCGAGCTGATGCCCACGCCATCATCGCGAACCCGGATCACTATTGTCTCCAGCTTGTCTTCCCTTTCCGGCCTTTCCGGCCTTTCCGGCCTTTCCGGCCTTTCCGGCCTTTCCGGGCTTTCCGGGCTTTCGGGGCTCTCGACACCCTCCACACTCCCCACCGCCGCTACCGAGAGCGATATGCGCCCCCCTTTGTTTCCGTACTTGGAAGCGTTGTGGAGGAGGTTCCCCAGGACCTGCACCAGCCGAACCGAATCCGCTTGGAGAAAGATGGGTTTCGGCGGGAGCTCGATTGCGAGCTCCTGGCCGCGCTCCTCGATGTGATGCCGTTGGGTCTCCACGGCACGGGTAACGATCTCCGAAAGCTCAATGGTTTCGAATTGCAGCCTCACCTTGCCTTCGGTCACCCGGGACGCGTCGAGCAGATCGTCGATGAGCCGCGTCATGGCCCGAACTTGCCGATCGACGATATCGTGAGTCTGTCGTACCACGTCCGGGCCGGCAGCGGTGTTCTGGAGGATCGATGCCGCGGCGCGGAGGGGAGCGAGGGGGCCTCTCAGCTCGTGGGCCAGCATGGCGAGGAAGCGATCCTTCGCGCGGTCGGCCAGCCGAAGCTCCTCGACACCGCCCCGCAGCGCGTCCTCCATCTCCTCCCGCTCGGTGACGTCCTCCATCGCTAGAAGAATCAGCGCGGACGTCTCGCTCGTCAGCACGAGACGCCGGGCGTTGAGGACCATGACCCGCTTACCCCGCTCGGATTCGTGCTCCAACACGAAATTCTCGATGGTGGAGTCCGCGGGCACGATCCCCTCGAGAAGCCGACGGAGATCGGGGTTGTCCCACTCGCGGCCGGACAGCTCGTAGAACGCTCGCCCCGACGACTCTTGAGCCGAAATCTGGAACGTCCGGTGGAACGCGGGATTCGCCATTCGCACGCGCAGGCTCTCGTCCAGCACCACCACGGGCTCTCGGAGCGTAGTGATGATTCCCTCGGCGAGCTCGAGCGCTCGGCTCATGACGTCGACGTCGACAAGCACCAGAACCGCGCCGTCGATCTTGTTCTCGAGTGTCTTGTAGGGCCGAACCCGCAGGGAGAATCTCCGCCCACGCTCGTCTCGAACTTCGCGCTCGACGGCGGTCACCGTATCGATGACCTCGGTGAAGAGGGGGACGAGGTCGGGAAGGCTGAGGGGGAGCTTGACGTTGCCGATGGGACGGCCCAGGTGGGCGGGGGTCAAGTTCAGAAGCTTCTCCGCCGTCGGGCTGATCCGGCGGATGCGCAAGTCAGCCCCCACGATGACGATGCCGATCTGGATGCTGTTCACCAGGTTGACGAGGTCGTTGTTGATCTGGCTGAGCTCCAGGTTACGATGGTTCAATTCGTCATTGAGGGTAGCCAGCTCCTCGCTCGCGGACTGAATCTCCTCCTTCGACGTTTCCAGCTCTTCATTGACGCTTTGAAGCTCCTCGTTGGCGGACTGCGCCTCCTCGTTGGCGGATTGGAGCTCTTCGACGCCGGCATCGTGCTCCTCGGTCACGGACCGCAGGTACTCACGGGTGGCCGCGAGCTCCTGCGTCAAACGGTTGACCTCGTTCTGGAGGGATTCCGACTCCGGGCCGGCGGCGTCGAGGGTAGGCGCACCGGCGCGGTCGCTCGGGGCAGATGGGTCGGACGAATGGGGCTGCTCGAAAAGGACCAGATAGAAAACCCCCGCTCCCCTCGGCCCCTCGAACGGGATGACTTCGAGAGCGATGTGCTGGTAGCCGCCGTTCGACTTCACCCGCACGTTTTCTTGACGGACTCGCGTTCGAGAATTACGCGCCGAGTTGAGTGCGGCCCGGAGGGGGACGAGAAGACCTTCCCGAGCCATCTTGAGCAGATTGAGCCCGGCCTTTCCCGGCGCCGGCGCCAGAAACGGACCCGTGTCGCCCCGGAACTGAAGGATGTCCATGTCGGCATCGGCGAGGACCCCGGGCGGAACATATTTGAGGCCCAGAATGCGGTCGGCCTCTTTATAGAGCTCCGCTTCACCGAAGTCCTCGCGACGGCGGAGCCTCAACGCCGGCGCTCCCGAGGTCTTCCGGCCGGCGGGCATACCGAGGGTCAACCGGCCGGCACCGCGCTTCTTCGAGTAAATCCTGTGCTTGGCATCCACGGGCTCGAACAGATCGCGGCTCGCGCCGGGTGTCTCCGAGCTCCCCAACCAGAGGAACCCGTTTGGATTGAGAGCGTAGTGCAGAAACGGAAGGATCTTCTGTTGCAGCACCGGCTCCAGATAGATTAGGAGGTTGCGGCAGCTGATCAGGTCCATGCGGGAAAAGGGCGGGTCCGAAAGCACGTCGTGCTCGGCGAAGACGCACTTGTCGCGCACCGATTTGCTGATGCGATACTTCCCATCCACTTCCGCGAAGAAGCGCCTCAAGCGCTCGGGGGAAACGTCTTGGGCGATTGTCTTGGAATAAAAGCCCGCCCGCGATTTTTCAATGCATACCGCATTGACGTCGGTGGCGAAGATCTGCACCGGAACGGGGTCACGCCTGGATTCGGCGAACTCCTGAAAGGAGATGGCCAGGGAATAGGCTTCCTCACCGCTCGAGCAGCCGATCACCCACACGCGGATCGGCTCGTCCTGAGATCGCTCTCGGAACAGCACAGGGAGCACGGTCGCCTCGAGCGCCTCGAAGATTTCCGGGTCCCGGAAGAAACTGGTGACGTTGATCAGGATATCCTGGCAAAGGGCCTCCACTTCCTCGGGACGGGTCTGAAGGAACCGGGCATATTCCTCGAGTCCTTCCATCTTGTGGAGCGCCATGCGGCGGTTGATGCGGCGGTCGAGCGTAGTCTGTTTGTATTTGGTGAAATCCAGACCGGCCGCCTGGCGCAAGAGCTGTAAGATCATACTCAGGTCAGGCTCGGCTGCGATCGCGGAAATCGTGCCGGCGTCTCCGGGAGCAAGGTAGGGATGACGGCCGATGTGCGAAAGCTCCTTCGCAATCCCGTCCGGTGGAAGCACGAAATCGACGCAGCCGGAGGCGATAGCGCTCCTCGGCATTCCCTGCTGGAGCGCCGTGTCATCTTGAGCGAATGTGATGCCCCCCGCGGCTTTGATCTCTTCGAGCCCGAGCGTGCCGTCGCTCCCGGTCCCGGACAGGATGACGCCGATCGCTCGATGGCGCTGGTCCTGCGCCAGAGATCGAAGGAACCCATCGATCGGCCGGTGTTGGCCCTGCGGCTCGCGGACGACGAGATGGAGCGTGCACTCGGAAATGAGGAGGTCTCTCCCGGGCGGCATCACATAGACGCGATTCGGCTCGACGAGCAGCCCATCCTCGACTTCCGTGACCGGCATGGTCGTGGCCCGCGAGAGGATCTCCGCGAGCGCGCTCGGGTGCGTTGGCGCCAGGTGCTGCACCAGAACGAAAGCCATCCCGGTATCGACCGGCAGCGCCTGGAGGAGGTGAGTAAACGCCTCGAGCCCACCGGCGGACGCCCCGACACCCACGATCGGGCAGGACGGCAAGGTCTTCGAAGCTTTCGCCGCGGAAGATTGGGGCCGGGCACGTTTCGTCTTCATGGATGCAGATTCTGAAGTTTATCCCCTACGGCTCCTGGGGTGCCAGGTACTGCTTGAGCGCGATCGGATCCGCGGGCTTCATGAGATGCAGATTGAAACCGGCGTCGGCGGCGCGCTCCCTATCCCGGTCGTTCCCCCAACCGGTCAGTGCAACGAGGCAAATCTCCTTGCCCCATGGCGCCGCTCGGATCCGTCGGCAAGCCTCGTAGCCGTCGAGACCCGGGAGTCCGATGTCGAGCAGGATGACGTCCGGCCTGAAGCTCGCCGCGGCTTCGACCCCGCCCGGACCATCATGGGCGGTCCGAGCCTCGCCTCCCAGAAGCGCGACCATGGCCGCGAGAGACTCGGCGGCATCCCGGTTGTCGTCCACGATCAGCACGCGCCGTTTGACCGACCCCGGCGGTCGCAGCGCGTCGGTCGTCGCGTTTGGGTGCCGGACGGCTTCCCCCGCGAGCGCTGGGAGATGCAAGACGAGCTCGTTTCCCCGCCCGACACCTCCGCTACGGGCTTCGATGCGGCCGTGGTGCAGCTCGACGAGCCGGCGGGTGAGCGTGAGCCCGATCCCGAGGCCGCCTTTGGAGCGCGACCGCTCGCTTTCGACCTGCGCGAACAAGTCGAACACGCGGGTGGAGGCCTTGGACCGTCCCATGGTGCTTTGAGCCGTTTTCCTCACCGCAGTTGACTCGACGGGAGGGAACCGACGCCCGGTCGTTCGGCGGAAAGAAACCGCTAGAGATTATGTGACTCGGATTGCAGCATCACATACAGTAAACTCCTGATTCGTCCCTAGGATGGCCATCGTCGCCCCATGTCACCCCTCCGCTGTCGCGCGCGACTGGCGTGGAGCGATGAGCTGGCGACCGGAATGGGTGCTCACAGAGTACCGCGGGGTTTGACGGGCTGGACTCCGGGCCCTAAGATGCACTAACCCCTATGCCCACGACCACCATCGTCATAGCCGACGACCACGAGATCGTTCGCCGGGGCCTGCGAACGGTTCTGGAGACCCGGGAGGATTTCGAGATCGTGGGGGAAGCCTCGAACGGACGAGAGGCGGTGAAGCTGGTGGAGGCTCTTTCGCCCCACGTGGTGGTGATGGACATCAGCATGCCCGAGCTGAACGGTCTCGAGGCCGCGCGGCAGATCGTCAAGAGCAGACCCGGGACCGAGGTACTGGTGCTCACCATGCACGAGTCCGAACAGCTGATCCGGGAAATGCTCGAGGCGGGAGCGCGGGGCTACGTCCTCAAGTCCGACGCGATGCAACAGCTCGTTCCCGCCGTCGACACCCTCCGCAAGCACAAGCCATTCTTCACTCCCAAAGCGAGCGAGGTCGTGCTGGACGGCTTCCTTGGCGAGGAGGAGCGTCTACGCGGCGAGCCTCGGCGGCAGTTGACCCCGCGGGAGCGCGAGATCGTCCAGCTCCTCGCCGAGGGGAAGACCAATAAGGAAGTCGCTTCCATCCTCCACATCAGCGTAAAAACGGCCGAGACTCATCGCACCAACATCATGCGCAAGCTCGACCTCCACTCCGCAAGCGATCTCACACGATTCGCCGTCCGAAATCAGATCATCGTTCCTTAGGTCGGAGTCCGCGCCCCAAAAAAAACCGCTTTCCAACCGGTAGATCTCGGGGCTTTCCCGTATGTGCGCGCCGAAAGCTCCCCGCTATGATCCCAACATCGAATTTTCCCTTCCACCGGCTGCCCGGAAGTGTCCGGGAAGCCCGAGAAAGGATGACCTGACGTGACCAATGGCTCGCAACCGGCAGCCGCGCCGGGCTTCCCGGAAAACGAAGATCCGACCCTCGACGTATCCCGGCTCGCGAGCGCTCGACGAGCCGTCGTCGGGCTCACCGAGATATTCGAGGATTCGGTTGACCTCCTCGGTGCGACCCTCCGCGAGGAGGCGGCGAGAATCCCGGGGCTCTTGTTCCGCCCGGCCGCAGGCATCTTCGCGGCCGCGGCGGGCGCCGTGTTCCTGACCGCCGCCGCGGCCCTCTATTTGCGCGACCTCTTCGGCGGATGGCCCCTGAGCTTTCTGGCGCTCGGGGCGTTCTACCTCCTGTCAGGAGTCGTCGTATGGAAGCTGGGTCGCACCCGCCGGTAGCTCGTAAACACGTGGAGACGAGACTCGAGCCGAGACTCGTTCGGTCCGAGCCTCCTCCGGTCGACCGGCCAGCGTTCGCGCGGCTGCGCGGGCTCCTCCGAGCGCGCTTCACTCCTTCCGCCCGCGCCGCGAGGGTGACCGGGGCCCTCGCCTACTCGCGCTCCCCCGAACGTCACACCTCCGGCAATCGGCTCGAGATGCTCATCGATGGCGACCAGGCCTTCCCCGCCATGCTCGAAGCGATCAGCCGGGCGACGAGCTTCGTGCATCTCGAGACCTACATTCTCGCCGACGACGAAGTGGGCCGGCTCTTCTCTCGCGCTCTATGCGAGCGGGCCCGGGCGGGTGTTTCCGTGCGAGTTCTCTTCGATTCGCTGGGCTCGCTGAGCCTGCCGTCGGACTACGTTCTTCATCTGAAGGACGCCGGGGTCGAAGTGATCGAGTTCCGACCGATGCGCAGGCTGCTGTTCAGCCGACGGGGCTACCGCCGCGATCACCGCAAGGTCCTCGTAGTCGACGGAAAAGTGGGCTTCACCGGGGGGCTCAACGTGAGCTCGGACTACGCGTCCATCGGATTCGAGAGCAAGGCCTGGCGGGATACGCACGTCAAGGCCGAGGGACCGGTGGTATCCGAGTTGGAGGCGCTCTTCCGCGCCACCTGGCTGCGGTCGGGCGGCGCAGCCTATGCCGCCTATCCGCCGGGCCTCCAGGAGGAGGCGACCGCGGCGGAGGATACGGTCCTGGCGGCGGTCATCGCGAGCGACGGCGGTCGCCGCTCGGTGATTCGACGACACTATCTCCACGCGATCCTGTCGGCCCGGGAGACGATTCTCATCGCCAACGCCTACTTCGTCCCCGACCGCGGACTGATCCGCGCGCTCAGACGCGCGGCCCTCCGCGGCGTTCGGGTGGCGATCCTCGTTCCGTCGGAGAGCGACGTCCAGTTGGTTCAAAGAGCGTCCGAGCACCTTTTCGACCGCCTGCTCCGTCGCGGGGTCGAGATCTATCAATGGCGCGAGACTCACATGCACGCAAAGACCGCCGTGGTCGATGGAGTCTGGAGCGTCATCGGGAGCTACAACCTGGACTCGGTCAGCTTGTTCCAGAACAACGAGTTGGTCATCGAGTCCGTCGGCCCGAGCTTCGGAGCTTGGATGAACGAACAGTTCGCACGAGATCAGCGAAAGTGCCATCGAGTGAGACTGGCGGAATGGAGACGCCGGCCGGCACGGCGCAGGCTCGTCGAGTGGCTCGCGTACCGAATGCGACGATGCCTTTGATCCGCGCCGATCGGTGACGCTTCGAAGACCGGCCTCATGCGGCGGCGGCGCGGAGCCGACGCGAAAAAGTGGACGAGCGCGAGCCCGGGAGCTGTTGCTGACACGACGTTTCTGGCGAGTGCGCCTGGCGGGACGCTTCGTCGCGCTCGCCGCTCAGGTCGTCGTACGATGCTCGTCCGGCGCATCGGGGGACGAGAGGCCAACTAGGCGATCTCCGCGCTTCGCTCTGCGCCGCGGGTATTGAGAAGCGATGGGGTGCGCTTCTCAGCGCACCCCATCGTCCTGTCGTGGGGGGGGCGGAGCGCCGATGTCAACGCTCCGCTCCTGCGTGACCCTCAATCTAAGCCAGCAGCGACGGTCGGTGACATCGGGTACTGGCCCCAGATCGCATCGTGAAGGTACCTGATCTATCCTGAGTCGAACGAACCCGATTTTCACCGGTGGGAGACCTTGGGCCTCATCCGCGGCGTCTCTCCTTCAGCGTCGAGCCGCACGGTGGGAAACCTCGAGCTCGTTCACGACCGTCTCGACGCCCACGACCGACGAGACCAGCGAGGCCGCGCGCTCCTTCTGGTTCGAGTCCGGTACGCTTCCGGTAAGCCGCACGACGCCGCCGTCGACCAACACTCGGATCCACCTGGCGTCGACTCCTTCGGCGTGGAGGAGACGCTCATAAACCGCGCTCTCGATCTCGAGCTCCGCCAACCGCTCCACGAGCTGGTCCTCCTCGGTCCCGTCTATCACTTGCGGATCGACCTGGATTCGGTCGATGACCTCCCGCACGCCCGCGGTATCGTGCGCGATTTCGAGAACCGCCGCCCTGATCTCGTTGGACGGAACCGCGCCGGTGAGGGTCACCTTCCCGCCGTCGGAATCGACGTCGACGCCGAACGCGGAAGCGGACTTCGACAACGCCAGCGCGGTTTTTACTTTCACCGTCAGGAACGCGTCCTGCGAGGTATGTCGAACAGTTTCCGCGGCCTGCTCCAGATCCCCGGCTACCGCTTTGCCGGCCTCGCCGGCGTCCATGTCCACCCCGCGCCATCTGGTCAAATAGAGCACTCCGATGACGATGACCACCAGAAACACCAGTCCGGCTCGTATGAATCCATTCTCACTAGTGAGCTTCTTCATGACTTCCTCCTCGATTCTTCCGTTCGCGTCTTAGCGCAGTGACTTGATTCCGGAAGCTCCAAGAGCAACTTCCGTGCCACGAACGCGAGCAGCATTCGCAGCGAGTTGAAGCCGGCGCCTTTTACTCACGCCGTTCAAAACGAGCGTCTCGGACGCGAGGTCGGAGCAGACGTCCGCTCGTAGCGAACCCGTAGCCTACCCCGTGGCGGACTCGAAACGTGGCATCGGACGCGACTCCCGGCGGGTGCTGGAAGATCGGGGCCGAGTGACGGGGACCTCAGCTCTTCTTTTTGCCGAGAGCCACGAGACCGACGCCGCCCAGGAGTGCGATCGCCCCGAGAACCGGCGGCAGCGGTATCGTGTTGCTCTTCTCCTTGGTCACTTCCAGAGGGCCGACGTCGAGCACTTTTTCTTCGGTGGTATAGCTGACGCCCTGAAGGACGAAAACAGCGATGCCCAAGACGATGAGAATGATTCCAATGGTACGTTGCATGGGCCCTCCCGATTCGACCGACATGAGACCACAGAATCGCCCACGGACCGATACGGGAAAACCCGGAGGTCCCGGGAGACGTCAGCGGATCGCAGGTTACGGCGAACCAGCCAGCCGAGCGAGGCGCTGACAGCCGCTCGCCGGGTCATGCCGGAAGTGACGGAGCGCAATCCATCCGGGTCTACGACTCTCTCGGGTGACAACCGTATGGCCACGGCGAATCCCGTCTGGTTTCATCGAGGATGCGGTCGATGGTTTAGGAGAAGGGGAAGGAATGCACGGCTGGGGCACGCGCTTTCTCGCGATCGCCGCGGCGGAGGCCATCGTGGGATGGACGGGAGTCGCGGGGGCGGCAACGACGATTTCGTGGCTGCTGTGCGTTCTGTTCCTATCGGTGGCGCTGCTGAGCGGTCCCGCAGTGAAGATCGTCAGCGAATTCTTCCAAGATCCGAGCGACAGCGGTTTCATCAGCCTCGAGTCGATGACTCCGCACGATCTCGCGCAAGAGGACAACCGGGACGCTTCGGAAGCCGCCGGGCGCGTTCTTGCTCTCTACTACGACGAGGACTGGTAACCGGCGCCGCGGCCCCGCGCGATCCACTGATCCCCGTCGTTTGTCGGGGGAACCTCCACGAAGCGCAGGAGACCTCGGCGGAGCGATACCGCGACCCGCTTTCGCTTGATTTGGGTCGGAACGTTCTCGGCTGCGGACTGCCAGGAAGCGGCGGTTTCCACCGCCTGTCGTAAAGACTCCGAGGACGTAAGCTTCGTCACGGCGGCACCCCTTCGCGCCCCGCGGGCGCGGACGGACATGAACGGCTGATTCCCGGAGACAAAAGTTTATCACGAACAGAAGCGCGGGAGGCGCCAATTCTGCCGGGACGGGAGGATCTCCTGCGGCGCCTGAGGCGGCACCGGGCAGGCGTGGCGTATTCGGTGGATCCTGGATTGGCGGCGTCTTCGGGTGCGGTGGATTTGTCGATTGGAAGCTTTTCCCTGGGCTCCTTCACCGGGGGTTCATCGACTCGCCGCATTCAGGCGCTTCTCCACCACCCGCCAGGCGACGTTGGCCAGGAACGCCTCGATGTACTCGTCGCGGTTCGTGCCGTAGTCGGTCATGAACGCATGCTCCCAGACGTCCATGACCAGAAGGGGCGTCGCGCCTACGGCATGTCCGCAATCGTGCTCTCCGATCCAGAAGTTTTGGACCCGCCCCGCGGCGGAATCGAAGTAAAGAATCGCCCAACCGACCCCGCGAATGCCGCCCACAGCCTTGAACTCGGCGAGCCAGGAGTCGATTCCGCCCTTGGCCCGGGAAAGGCGATCGTGGAGCGCCCCGCTCGACGGCGGCCTTCCGTCTCCCCCGAGGTTTCCGAAGTAGAGTTCGTGGAGCCTCATACCGTCGTACTCCCAACCCAGCCGCCGCCTCAGCTCCGCATGCTGGGGGGAGTCGAGCTTGCCGTCGGCGGCCATGGATTCCAGCGTCGCCAGAAGCTCGTTGGTCTCCGTCACATAGCCCTGGTAAAGCTTGAAGTGATCCTCCAACAGCTCGTTGCTGAATCCGTCCATTCCCAAGATCCCGCTGAAGTCGATGGCTTCGTAAGGCATCGAGAGTTCCTCCTTTGGATGGTTCTTCATTCTGGGAGGTCGCTCCCCGAGCCGAAATGCGGTGAATTACCGATATCGGCGGGCGCCCGGTCGTACGGAGAAAACCGTATTTGTCCGCAGTTCTCCAGGGGGGTAGTCTAGCGGTCGTGACGGCGCGAAACTCGGTTTCGAACGTGGAAGTCGAGAAATTGTTGTCGGACCTCGCTCACGACCTCAGAAATCTTCTCGAGGGCCTCGACCTGGCACTCTTCCGCGCACCGGGGTCGGCTCCGGATCTCGACGTCCGGGACATGACCCATCGCGAGATCTACGACCTCATTCGCAAAACCGAGAGCCTTCTCGATCGCGCGCGGCTCGGGGACAGCCGCGTCGAGCTTCGACCTTCGTCGGTCGAGCTCGAAGCCGTTTGCCGGGCGTGCGTGGAGAAGCTCGCGCCCTTCGTCCGGAGGCGGCGACTGACTCTCGACGCGGTGGGAGAGTCCTCGTTCGTCTCAGCCGATCCTGCGAGCCTGAGAAAGATCGTCGGAAGTCTCCTACACGCCGCGGCCCGTCTGACGGCGAACGACGATGGCATCCGACTGTGTCACGGGACGACGGGAGGCAAGGCCCAGTTGCGGGTGGAGATCCCCTCGCGCTCCATCTCCGACGGCCGGGTGGAGCGTCTCCTGTCGCTTTCGGACGAGAGCGGTCTCGGATTGGGAGTTTCCCGCGCCCTGGCGCGTCTTCAGGGGGGAGATCTCTGGTGGGAGCGCGAGGAGGACCAGGACCGCACGCTTCGATTCGTCCTTTCGATGCCCGAGAGACTGGACCGCGAGCAGGAGGACCGAAACCCTTCCCGTCCAAACGAAGACCTTTCTATACTGGTCGTGGACGACAACACCGACGCCGCGAAAAGCCTGGCGATGCTTCTTTCGCTCTCCGGATACGAGACCGAAGTGCGGCACGACGGCCGCTCGGCCCTGGAGGCGGTCGAAGCACTCACGCCCGACGTGGTGCTTCTCGACCTCGGTCTTCCCGATATCGATGGCTACGAGGTCTGTCGGACGCTTCGAAGGGCTTCGGAGCCGTCGAGCTTGACGCTGGTGGCGGTCTCGGGGAGGGGGGATGACGAAGCCCGTCGACTAAGCGTGGAAGCGGGCTTCGACGCCCACCTGCTCAAGCCCGTCGATCCAACGGAGCTGCTGCGAGTGCTGACGAGATCCTGAGACGCAAGGGCGCAGAAAGGACATTTCTACAATGGTCTTGCGGCCCTTTGCGCCTTTGCGTTCGATTCTCCTCTTCCAGCCGTCTGGCCAATCCACGGACTATTTTCACGGTTTCGGGTGTCGCATCGCGGCATGAGCGATTGCGTTGGATGTTCTACCTGCCGGCTTCGCGCAGCCGGCGTTGGGCGAGCGGCACCAACCGGGGACCGTCGTTCGACTGGATGGTCGCGCCCTCGAAGGCGAGCGCCTGCTGAAAGATTCGCGCCGCCTCCGCCCGCTCGCCGAGACGAAGATAGGCAAGACCGGTGTAGTAGAGCACCGTCCCCTGGGAGATGCCCGTGGTCTCGGCGAGGGTCACCTGCGGCAGGTACTCCTTGAGCGCCGTCTCGTAGTCGCCGAGCTGCATGTAGCAGAGAGCCACGTTCAGCCCGGCGAGCCCGGCGACCGCGGGCTCCACCACCATCCGGTGTCGGAGATCGACGATCGCCTTGTTGTAGAGCAGTCCCTCCTCGTTGAGGGGAATCTCGAGAGGAGTGGTCCCTACGGCGACGGAGACGGTCTCGGTCGCGCCCCCGCGCACCAGAGTTAGACTGAGGCTCGCGCCCGGCTCCATCCCCCGAACCGCCCTGAGAAGGTCGACCGCCTTGGCCACCGGAGCCCCGGCGACCGACTGCACGACGTCCCCCATCTGGACCCCGGCCTTCGCCGCAGGGCCTCCGGAATCGACCGCGAGCACGATGGGACCCTCGGTGATCCGGGTGTCGATGGAAGTGAGACCGATCCAGGATCCATGCAGCCTGGTCGGCGTCGAGAGCTTCTCGACGAAAGCGGGAAGGGCGTCCCGGTCGAGATAGTTGAGGGAATATCGATCGGGAGCCGGCGAGCCCACGGCGAGAAAATGGAGCACCACGTCTTTCGTCAGGCGCTGGGCGGGGACGTGACCCAGGAGAATCGCCTCGACCTCCAGGGCCTTTCCCAGTTTCTCCGAAGCCTCGCGGACGTATTCCGGAGTCGCCGTCGCCGGCGCGAGCGCCGGCACCAGGTTCCGGGCGCCTCCGCCCCCGAGGATCCGGTTTACGGCATCGCTTTCGGGAAAGACGACGTTCATGACCGAGAGTTTGCGGAGCTCCGCCGTCAGCTTCTGGCGTATGTCCTCCAGGTCCCGCGCGGGAACGCCGTCGTCCGCAATGAGGTCGACGACCGCGAGAGTCGGGCGGATGGGACACTCGAACGAGAGGGATTCATCGGCGCCTACCGAGATATCCTCGACGTACTTGCCCGTGGGGTGCTTCACCTCGAGCCGGTGGTCTCCCGAGCAGACGCGGTTCAGCTCCAGCGGAGTGTTCCCTTTGAACTCCCCGTCGAGGAATACCCGCGCGTCGCTGGGATTGCTCGTGACCGAGACCCTGCCGATGGAGTCGTTGAGCTTTACGATCTGGGCGGTGTAGTCCCGCGGCTCGTCGGCGCGGAAGGAGAACCGTACGGTCTCGTAGCAGTCGAGGCGCAGCTCGATGTTGTGCTGGCCCAGAGGAAGGGACATGAGCTCGAAGGGCGACGAGAGCCGTGAAGGATCGAGATCCGGGGGCATGAAGCTGCGCAGGTCCGGAGGCAGGGTGCCCGAGGTCATCCCCACCACCTGCCCGTCGACCACCACTTCCACTCCGGGAGGATCGGTGATGACCGGAAGCCGGGCGCTGGTCCTTGTGAGCACCAGATCGAGAGTATTGATCTCGCCCGGTTCGATGCGCAGATTGTCGTCGACGTATCCTTGGTAGCCTTCGAGCGTGATCTCGATGCGGGCGAGCCCGGTGTGCACTTCGACGGGAAAAAAGTTGGTGATCCCCACGAAGTTTCCGTTCACGCTCACCCGCGCCCCCGCGGGGTCGGTGGTGACGGCGATGTAGCCGATGAGCTGCTTTTTCTGGTCCTCGAAGAAGTCGACGATCTTGGGCGAGAGCGACTCGGCTTTGAGCGCATAGCGGGGATTGTCCAGGAGCAGGTGGCGGAAGTCGTCGCCGGCCCCCTGGAGCTGTCCCGCGTCGAAGAAAGCGCGCGCCCGGAGCTCGAGGGCCTGGTGCTGGAGATCGAGGATCTCCGGCGGCGCTTCGCTCCCCGATCGCCGCCGCTGCTCGATCTCGTCGATGATCCGCCCCAGGAAATCAATCGACTGGGACTGACGCTGCGGGTCCTCGAACAGGACCTTCGCCTCGGTGAGCTGCTGCGAAAGCCGGAGGAGCAGCTCGTCATCCTGCGCCGAGGCCGCTACCGCGCCCGCCAGCGCCAACATCACGATCAGCCAGCGGAAAACATCGGGGCCCGGAGGACCCCTCCTCCCCGCGCGCAGCCCTGAGCCCGAGCGAAGGGCGAGCGAAGCGAGTCCGGAAGCGAGAGCGGCGGGGGTGGGGCCCCGACGCACTGATCTTGGACCGCGGGGAGCGAGCGCGCCGGAGCCCTCAGCCCAGAGCGGTGGGGGTGGGGCCCCGCCGCATTGAGCGAAGAGGCGCGCGAGCCACTTAATGAAGATGGATGATGGCTTTCTCTTTCTCGTCGTAGACATAGAGATCTCCGGAAGCGTCGACGTCCAGCGTGACCGGCTTCGTCAGCGCCCCTCCACCCAGGTTTTGCTGGGTCAAGAGAGTGACGAACTGATACGAAGCGTCGAACACCGCGATCTTCGCCTCCTGCTCGTCGAGAACGTACAGATATCCGGCGGGATCGAGGGCGATATCCACCGCCTTCCTCAGACTCCACTGCCCCTTCTGGGTCTGGATACGGGCGATGGCTTTTCCGTCGGGACTGAGGACGGTCACGTCTCGGTCCCTCTTGTCCAGCAACAGGAGGTTGCCCGCCGGGTCCATCTCGACCCTCAGGATCTCGCGCGGCGTCGCGTCGGGAAAGGGGCCCACGAGGTCGCCGGAGGGGCTGAACCTCAAGAGTTTCTTCTCGTTCTCGTCATAGACGTAAATCTCTCCGAGCCGGTCGCGCACCGCCAAACGGATCTTCTCGAGCGGCTTCGGCCCCTTCTCCGAAGGCACGGCGAAAGTCACCGGCTTGCCCTCGACGGTGACCGCCCTCTCGTTGGCGACCACGAGCTCTCCCCGGGCATCGACGAACAGACCAAAGGGCTCGACCGCCTGCTGACTCCCGGCGAGCTTCCCCTGGCGGTCGAAGGTCATGACCCGCTTCTTGTCGCGCTCGAGGACATGGATGCCGGCCGCGGAGGCCCGAATCGCCACCACGTCGTTGAGCTTGTCCTTGAGGACCGGGTTGAATCCCGGATCGCGGCGGAAGGTGACGTTTTGTCCCAGCATGCGCGTCCCGTAGAGCCGGAAGAGGAGCGTGAGCCAGTCGAGGGCCGACTCCGCTTCCCGGCTCTCGGGGTGGGTATTCCGCGCTTCCTGGAACTGCGCCATCGCCTCCACCGGATTTCCCTGACGCACGAAGCTTCGTCCGACGCCGAGCCGGGCGCCTCCGGTCCACTCCGATCGCGGATGATCGACGATCACCTGGAAGTAGGCGTCGACCGCTTCCTGGAACCTCCCCTGCCTCTCGAGGGCGGCTCCCGTGGAGTAGAGCGCCGCGGGAATCCAGGGATTTCCGGGATACAGGAACACCCTCTGGTAGTTCGCAAGCGCGTCGTCGAGCGTCCTCCCCGTCCGATCGGAGCGATAGGTCACCTCGCCGAGATAGTAGTAGGCCCCGGGAGCGGAGTCGCTGGTGGGATAGCCGCGGAGGATGCTGTCCAGGCTGTCTTTCGATTTCGCGAAATTCTCCTCCACGTCGAGGTAGTAGCGCCCGATGCGCAGAAGCGCGTCGTCCGCGTATTCGCTCGTCGCCATCGAGGTCACGATGATCTGAAAGTCGTTCAACGCCTGGTTGTAGCGCTGCTGTTCGTAGAACTGGATTCCGCTCTCCAGATGCTGGCGCGCCAGATCCGAAGGCGCCTGCCCCTGGGAGATCGAAGCGCCGGGAGTGACCATGACTGCGACGGCGAAGACCGCTATGCTCACCACGACCCCCTCAAGGTTTCTGACCGATGACGTAGCTCGGTTTCCCCGCCTGCACTTCGACCCGCTGCACGTCCCTCACCTCGCCCGGCCAGGTGAAGACGAACTCGTGAGAGCCCTCGACGATCTCCCGGTTCATGAAAGGCGGGGCTCCCGCGGAGACTCCGTTGATGCTCACGGTGCAATTGCCGGGATTGGCGCGAACGTTCACCCGGCCGAGCGGCGCAGCCTGGACGGTCGCGGTCTCCCCCTCGCGCACCTGTACCTGGACCACCACATCGAGAAAGACCGATTCCGAAATCAGCCGAAGCTCGTGGAACCCCGGCCGGAGCTGGACGCTCGGGCCCGGAGTCGCAGGCGCGAGCACGGAGGCGCCGCGGTGGACCGACACCGGATAGGAAGACTCGACGACGAACGTGCCCGGCTTTCCGAGCGGGGTGAGGACGACGGGCCCCGCGGGAACCCGCTCGCTTCCGCCGAGTCGAAGGGTCGCGGTCTGGTACTCGGCCTTGGTGAAGGTGATTTCGTGCTCGCCGTCCGGGGGGAGGTCGATCGAGAGGGGGGTCACCCCCTCGAGCGCCTTGCCGTCGAGACGCACCGACGCCCCCGCGGGGGACGTCTGGAGCTCGAACCTGCGGACGGTCGGGGCGAGGACGAACTCCAGTGGATCGGGGGGCACCCCCGCGAGCTCCACCTCCGCCGAGGCGGGCTCGAAGCCCTCCATCCGCATCTCCACCAGGACCGAGTCGTTCACCAGCCCCGAAACGGGAAGCTCGACGCCGTCCTCGTCGGTGAGAAGACCTGTTTGACGCCCGTTGAGAGTGATGGCGGCGCCTACGGGATCGGAGTAGACCCGGAGCGTATGGGCGACCGGCTGAGGGCCATCCGGCTCGCGCAGGAACATCCAGTAGAGCCCGCCGGCGAAACCGAGGAGAACCACGACCACCAGGGCCCAGATCGGCGCCGCAAGAGCGCGCACTGGATCCGAGCCCTTCCCTTCCCGCAGCATCGCAGCGTCGCCTCCAGAGCCCGAGCCGAGACCGACGGTCTCGGGACCCTTCGTGGGCTCTCCCACTTCCGTTTCCGCGAGCGCCGAAGGGCCCCGGGCGGTCACCGCCTCGCTCCCGTAGAGCCCGGTGAGCTCGCCGTAGATCTCCTCGAAGTGCCTGGTCCTCTCGGCGACGGACTTCTGGCTTTCGCTCTCCTCCTGGTGGATCTCCCGGAGCGCTCGGCGCAGGAGCCGTCGGGCCTCGTCGAGCTGCGGTTGCTCCTCGAGAAGCTTTTTGGCCTTCTTCGACACCTCTCGCCAGTTGCGTTCGCGCGCGAGCGACTGGAGCTCCTGGACGCTCTTTTCGTGGGCGGAGGTGGTCCGGGGGAGGGTCTTGCGGTATACGGAAAGGATCTTCTCCAGCTCCTTCGCCATCTCCCCCGCGGTAGCGAAGCGATCTTCGGGCTTCTTCGAGAGCGCGCGGTCGATGACCCGCTGGACCTCCTGGGGAAGCTCGGTGTTCTTCTCGATCACCGGCTTCGGCGTCTCGTGGACGATGTTGTAGAGAATCGAAGTCGCGGACTCTCCCGAGAACGGCCGCACCCCCGAAAGGAGCTCGTAGAGGATGCAACCCGCGGAAAAGATGTCGGTCCTGCCGTCGAGCTTCTCGCCCCGGATCTGCTCCGGCGACATGTAGTGGAGGGTGCCGATCATGACGCCGCTCTTGGTGATCTGATGACCGCCTTCGACGCGGGCGATGCCGAAGTCCATGATCTTGATCTGACCGTCGTCGAGGTAACGGAGGTTCGCGGGCTTCACGTCGCGGTGCACCACACCCTTCTGGTGGGCGAAGTCGAGGGCCCGGCAGAGCTGGGCCACGATGCCGAGCGCCTCCGCGAGAGGGACGCCGCGGTTGCCGCCGATGAGCCCGGCGACGTCGGTCCCCTCGAGGTACTCCATCACGATATACGGCTTTTCCTTGCCGCCGAAGTTCCCGAGCTCATACACCGTGACGATATTGGGGTGCGCGAGCTTGGCCGCCGCCTTGGCTTCCCGCTCGAACCGGTCGCGGGACTCGGCGTCGGCGATCGCGTCCGAGGTGAGGGTCTTGATGGCGACCCGGCGGTCGAGGGCCGGATCGTGCCCTTCGTACACCGCCCCCATCCCTCCCCGGCCCAGACGCCTGAGGATGGTGAATCTGCCGACGTGCAGCTCGGTTTGTTTCTCAGCCATCGCTCACGGGAATCAGCATCGGGGGATTCTTCGGGTCAACGAAACATCAAACCACTTTGAGCAATATGGCGGTGGTATTGTCTTCTCCGCCGCTCTCGTTCGCCGCCTGGATGAGCTCGTCGGTCTGGTCGACGCCGCCGTCGCCGCCGAGCAAGATGCCCAGAATCTCGGCGTCGTTCAGCATCGTGGTGAGCCCGTCGGAGCAGAGCAGCAGCCGGTCGCCCGACTGCATCTCGAGCGTCTGAACGTCGACCTCGAGATCGGGCCTGCCCCCGAGAGCTCTGGTGACTACGTTCCGCAGCGGATGGTTTCGCGCCTGCTCGCTGTCGATGACGCCCGATTGCACCTGCTCGTTCACCCACGAGTGGTCGCTGGTGAGCCGAGTGATGGTTCCGTCGCGGACGAGGTAGAGACGGCTGTCGCCCACGTGGGCGATCTCGGCGACGTCGTCGTCGACGAGGACCGCCACCACCGTCGTCGCCATTCCCTCGCAGCCGGCGCTGGTCCGCGCGTGCTCCAAGAGCCTCTGGTTGGCGAAGCGAATCGAGGTCTTGAGGCGGTTCCCATTGAGGGAAAGGGTCTCGTCGATACCGTAGGGCCAGGTCACGTCGGTATCCCCCGAGGTGAGCTTGATGAACTCCTCGATGGTCTCGACCGCCAGGCGGGAGGCGACCTCTCCGTGGGCGTGGCCGCCCATTCCGTCGGCGACGACGTAGAGTCCCTCGTCGACGTTCGAGCAGAAGCTGTCCTCGTTGAGGGGACGCTTCAGTCCCACGTGGGTGAGCGATTTGGAGTCGACGCGCATCGGCCGTTCGTTCACCTTCCCCGCGCGGGGCCCTTCTTTTCCGCGGCCACCGCTTCCGCGAGCTTCCGTTTCAAATCCGCCTCGTGGGGAAATTGCCTGATGGCCGTCTCGTAGACCCGTTTCGCCCGCTGGTGCATGCCCGAGCGCATGTAGAGCGCCCCGAGCTCGAGACAGGGCTCGGGCGAGGCGGGGTGCTTCGCCATCGCCTGCTCGTAGAGCTCCGCCGCCTGGCGCTGCTTTCCCTTGTCCAGGGAGAGGATGCGACCGGCGGCGAGCATGTACTCGAGCTTCTCGGGCTGGAGACGCATGGCTTCGTAGTAGTACCTCAGGGCGTTCGTGTATTCCCTCGACTGCTCCTGGAGCTCGCCGTTCTTGAAGAAGAGACGAGCCTCTTCCTCCGGAGTCCGGACCTTCCGGTCGAGCGTCCTATCATACTCTCGACGGGCCTTTTCATCACGCAGTTGATTATAGGCCTCGGTGATCAGCTGGAACTTCCGATCGGCCTCCACCTTCTGCGCGGGGTCGCGAATAAGGTCGGGGTGGTTGTCTCTCGCGAGCCGCAGGTAAGCTTTCTTGATGTCGTCGGGACTCGCGGTCTTGGCGATGCCAAGGATCGCGTAGTAGTCGGGATCCATGATTCTTCACTTCGTCCGTTTGATCAGCTTTTCCGCCTGCCGGCGGATCATCTCGGGCACGTTCCGGTCTTTGGTCAAGGCCTTCAAGTCTCGCGCGGCCATTCGAGGCAAGAGCTGCGAAGAGATCTCCGGGGGAGTCTTGGGATTCTTGACCAGCTCGTGGGCCACCTTGTACCGCTTGGTCCACTGGCGATTTTTTCCTATCTCCCGCAGCACGTCGGGTGCAATGTTCCTCATCTGGACGATGCTTTCGGCATCGGCATCGTTCATGTTGGGGCTGGTGAGCACCGCGCCCCAGACGGTGCGGTTGCGATCGCGGATGAGCATCATCCGTGCCTGCCTGGAGCCCTT
>Ga0299906_10001235_pt1 | contig 22036 bp, 18 predicted proteins | sample RVTome_14_FD_200259 | JGI IMG/M metagenome (GOLD analysis project Ga0299906, IMG submission 200259) | Soil microbial communities from uranium-contaminated site in the Upper Colorado River Basin, Wyoming, United States - RVT145D125 (version 2) ...
GCGAGCACAGCGTCGCGAGATCGACCGCCGCCAGCAGCTCGTGCACATCGGCGCGGGGGCCGAGGAGCAGGACGCGATCGGCAAGCCCGGCCGCGGCGAGCCAGCCGGCCAGCACGCGGTTGCCGGCCTCCACCCCGGCTCCGCAGAGCACGAAGCGCGCGTCCGGCCGGAGCGCACCGAACCGGGCCGCTGCGGCGACGAACGTGCGATGGTCCTTCACCGGATCGAAGCGGGCAACGAGCGCGATCACCGGGGTGGCGTCGTCGAGGCCGAGCGCCGCCCGGCAGCGCCGGCGCGCCGCCGCGCTCGGGCGAAAGCGCGCGGTGTCGAAGCCGTTCGGGATCACCACCATGCGCGCCGCCGCGTAGCCGAGCGCCTGATGGGCGCTGGCCGCCGCGCGCGAGCAGCACAGGATGCGATCGGGCACCCAGCCCGAGAGCGCGGCGCCGGTGCGCACCACCGCGCGGGTGCTCGCCGCGACCGTCCCGGTCGTGATCGCGCCGTGCCGGAGCCCCCAGAGCACGGCGCCGCCGCCGACGAGCCGCGCCGCGAGCCCGCCGAGCAGGTTGGCGTGGTACATCCAGCCGTGCACCACCGCGGGCGACCACGCGCGCAGGGTCGCGACCAGGCGGGCGAGCGCCGCCGGCAGCGAGCGCGCCGCCGCCAGGCCGACGCTCTGGACGGGCACCCCGAGGTCGCGAATCTCCGCCGCGAGCGCACCGCCCGGCTTCAAGGACACCACCGCGTGCTCGACGGCGTCCCGATCCGAGGCCGCGAGCAGCCGCACCAGCATCGCCTCGGCGCCGCCGCGGCTGAGGTCGGTGATCACGTGCACTACACGCGGGCGCGCCCCGCGGGCCCTCACGTCGCCGCCCTCCGCACCCGGCCGCAGGCCCCGGCGAGCGCGGCGGGCGGCGGCGCCGCGCGCTCGTAGACCCGGCGCGTGCGCGCGACCATGGCCGCGACCGAGAACCGGTCCGCGGCGTACGCCGCCGCCGCCCAGGCGCGCCGGCGCGCCGCCGCGCGGTCGCGGCGGACGGCGGCGAGCGCCGCCGCCAGCTCGTCGCCACGGTCGGGATCGAACAGCAGCCCGTACGCCCCGTCGCCCAGGATGTCCGGCACGGCGCCCCGGCGGCTGCCCACCACCGGCACCCCCTGCAGCATGGCCTCGACCAGGACCAGCCCGAGCCCTTCCCAGCGCGAGGGGAGGCAGAGGACGTCGAAGAGCGGCACCAGCCGCCCGGCGCTCTCGATCGCGCCCGCGAGGTGCACGTTGGCGAGACCGCGGGCGGCGATCAGCCGCTCCACGTCCGGCCGGAGGGGCCCGTCGCCCACCATGACCAGGTGCATGTCGCGGTGGGCGGCCATCGCATCCACCAGGACGAGCGGATTCTTCTCGAAGACCAACCGGCCGACGAAGCCGACGAGGAAGGCGTCGGCCGGCCAGCCGAGCGCCGCGCGCGTCGGCGGCCGCGCGGCCGCCAGCTCGTAGCCGTACTCGACGACGTCGACCTTCCCGGCCGTGCCGGCGACGAGAGCGACGAAGTGCGCGCGCACGCGCTCCGAGATCGCGACGAAGCGGGTGACGCGCCGGCCGAGCCAGCCGAGCCAGACGCGCAGCAGCACCGCGGCCCACGCGGCACGCGGCAGCAGGACCTCGTTGTGCAGCGTCACCACCACGTGCGGGCAGCCGGCGGCGGCGGCGGCGCACGGCATGGCGAGGAGGTCGAGGTGCAGGTGGACGATGCGGCGGCGGCGCCGGCGGAGCGCGCCCCACAGGCGACAGTGCTGCCAGAGGACGGCGGGGACGCTCCGGAGGCGGCTCGCGCGGGCGCGCCGCGCCAGCAGCGTCACGCCCACGCCGGCCCGCCTCCACTCCGCGAGCCCCTCGGCCACGACCGGCCCGGGAGCGGTGGCCAGCACGATCGCCTCGACGTCGACGCCGGCGCGGGCGAGCGCGGGCAGGAGGAGCCGGAGATGGCGCTCCGCCCCGGCCCACACCAGCTTGCCGGGCCGCTCCGAGAGCGCGAGCACGTGGGTGACCCTAGCCTGCATGTCTCACCAGCTTGCTACTGCGAGCGCGGATGCGCCTGTGCCACAAGGCCGTACTCCCTCGGCGTCCTCGACATACTGCTCGAGTATGTCTCCGGGCGCCTCGGTCCGTGCGGCCTTGCGGCACAGGCACCTCCACGCTCTCGCGACGCAACCTGGTGAGACATGCAGGCTAGCCATGGCTGGTCAGCACCGCGACGATCTGCTCGACGGAGCGGGTCACGCCGTAGCCGCGCGCCCGCGCCCAGGCGCCGGTCGCGAGCCGGTGACGGAGATCCTCGTCGTCCAGCAGCGACCGCAGCGCGCGCCGCAGCGCCGGCGGATCCTGCGCCGGGACCAGGAGCCCGTTCACCCCCGGCTCGACCACCTCGCGGTTACCGCCGCGCTCGGAGACGACGCACGGCAGCCCGTGCGCGGCCGCCTCCAGGAGCACGTGGGGATGCCCCTCGTAGAGCGAGGTCAGGACGAGCGCGTGCGCGCGCCGCATCTCCGCCCGCACGCCCGCGCGCGGCAGCCGGCCGAGGAACTCGACCTGGGGCGCGATGCCGAGCTGGTGGACGAGCGCCGCGAGGGCGGGGAGCTGCGGACCGTCGCCGGCGATCGCCACCTGCACCCCGGCGAGGTCGCGGGCGGCGAGGAGCAGCGTCTCGACCCCCTTCCAGTTGGTGAGGCGTCCGACGAACAGCGCGCGCAGATGCCCGTTCGCGCGCGGGCGCGGCGCGGGCGTCTCGAGCAGCTCGTCCTCGACCCCGTTCGGGATCACCGCGATGCGCTCCGGCGGCACGCCCCAGCCGGCGACCATGTCGCGCAGGTAGCGGCTCGGCGTCACCACCTGGGCGGCGGCAGCGACGCGGGCGTTCCGCCGCGTGATCTCGCGCGCCCAGGCCCGCTGCGCGGCGGCGTCGCGCTGGAAGGCGTCGACGTCGAGGGTGGTGACGCCGAGGTTGCGCGCCCGTTCCCAGACCGGATCGCCGGTGATCTTGAGCACGTAGCGCCGCCCGACGAGCCGGTTCACCTGCGCGACGTAGTCGTCGAGCAGGCTCACGAACACGGTGCGATGCGCCAGCAGCTCCCGCAGCAGGACCAGCCGCATCCGCACCTCGTACGCGTACCGGTTCTCGATCGACACCCGCACGACCCGAAACGGGCGCCGGCGATCGTCGGGGTCGGCGCCCCCCGCGCTCGAGCACACGACCGTGACCCGGTGGCCGCGGGCCGCCAGCTCGTGCGCGAGCCGGTCCATGAAGGTCGCCGGCCCGCCGATGAGGGGCGGGAAGATGTTGCTGACGAGCAGGATCCTCACGCCCCGCCCCCAGGGGCGCCGGCGGCCTCCCATCGGGTGAGCGCGCCGCGCGCGTCGACCAGGCGCGCGAGCGTGGCAAGCACGCGATCGGCGTAGCCCGCGAGATCGTGGTGACCGACCACCAGCGCGCGCAGATCCTCGGGCGCCGCGACCGGGCGCGCGTACAGGTCGGCGAGACGCCGCGCGATCGCCGCCGGCGGCTCGTCGGTCAGGAGCAGCCGCGGGTGCGCGCGCAGCAGGCGGCGGACCGCCTCGTTGCTGGTCAGCACCGGCCGGCCGCACGCCAGCGCCTCGAGGATGGTCTTGTCCATACTGCCGGTACGGCTCAAGCTGAGCTGCAGGAACGCGCGCGCGTAGAGCGCCGCGGTCTCCTCGGTGCGAAGCGCGCCGGCCCAGATGACCCGGTCGGCGACGCCGAGCGCGCGCGCCTGCTCGCGGCACGCCCGCGCGTACGCCGCGTCGGCGCGCCGCGTCGGCCCGACCACGCGCAGGCGGAACGGGACCTCGGGCCTGAGCGCCGCGAGCGCCGCAAAGGCGTCGAGCACGCGCCCGAGGTCCTTGCGCGGCGCCACCCGACCGACCACGACGATCTCGGGGGGCGGTCCCGGCGGCGGCTGGAGCCGGAAGACCTCGGTGTCGATCGCCTGTCCGATCACCGTCACCTTACGCGACGGGATGCGGAACCCCTCGGGTGAGGAGGTCACCACGGCGTCGACGAGGCCGTGCGACACCCGCAGGCGCCAGCGCACGGTCCCGTGGGCGTACCAGAGCAGCATCGGCACGCCCGCCGCGCGCAGGACCGGCCACAGCCGACAGGCCCACTCGTGGTTCATGTGCAGGAAGCAGGCGTCGACGCGGGCGCGGCGGCACCACGACGCGACCGCCGGCACCAGCCACCACTTCGCGCCGGCGAGGCGAAGCGGCGCCCGGCAGAACGCCCGCGGCACCGCGTGCACCTCGAGGTTCGGGGCCGGCTCGTAGGCACCGAGCTGCTCGGTGAGCACGACGACGCGGGCAGCGCGGCGCGCGAGCGCCCGGGCGACGGCCTGCTGCCAGGCGAGCACCGGGGACGCGCGGTCCATGGCGAAGTTCACCACCAGGAGGCGCAGGCTCGCGGGCTCGAGCGCCGCCGCCACTACTTCCTCCCCGCGATCAGGTAGCCGAGCGCGTGCTCGGCGACCCGGCGGCTCGCGCCGCGATCCGCGAGGCGTTCGCCGCCGGCCCCGAGGTCGCGCAGGACGGCGGGCAGGAGCACGAGCGGCCGGACGCACCGTCCGAGCGGCCCCGAGCCGAAGCACGGGAAGGCCGTGCCGAGGCGGTCCCAGACCAGGGGCTCGATGGTCAAGCGCTCGGGATCGACGCCGCGCTCGAGGAGGAAGCGCGCCCACCAGATGGCGGTGTGGCGACTGAAGTCGAGCGGCGAGCCGTGCACCCGATAGAGGAAGGGGACGATGAAGTGAAACGCGCCCCCCGGCCGCAAGACCCGGAGCGCCTCCGCGACCGCGAGCTCGTCGTGGTAGAGGTGCTCGAAGGTGTTCAGGCTGAGCACGTGGTCGTAGGCGGCGTCCGGGAACGGCAGCACCGTCTCGAGATCGTGCAGGTGCGTCGGCTCGAGGCGCGGGTCGAGGTTCACGGTCTCGATCGCGCCCGTGACGCGCAGCAGATGGTGGTAGCTGTTGCGGCCGCCGCCGCCGACGTCGAGGATCCGGCCGCGGACCTCGAGACCGCGCACCGCCTCGTACTCCAGCATGCGCAGCACCGAGAAGCGACCGAACGCGAGCGTGCGCCAGCGGGCGAGCGTCCGCCGCCGCGGGAGCAGCACGGGCCCGAGCGCCGGCCGCGCCGCCTCCATCAGCATCGTCACCCAGGCGCGCCGTAGCGCGGCGGGATCGTACCGGGCGCGCACCAGACGCTGGCCGGCCCGGCCCATGCGCTCGCGCCGGGAGCGGTCGCGGAGGAGCGCGAGGACGCTCTCGGCGAGGCCGTCGACGTCGCCGTAGGCGTGCAGGATGCCGGCACGCCCGTCGCCGAGGAGATCCTCGGGACCGGCGCTCCGGGTGGCCACCACCGGAGTCCCGTGCGCGAGCGCCTCGACGATCACCCGCCCGAAGCCCTCGCTGGGGGAGGTCACCAGCAGCACGGCGGCGGCGCGATACACCGGGCCGAGGTCGGCGTGCGCCACGAAGCCCGTGCGCTCGACCCGCCCCGCGAGGCCGAGCGTACGGACGCGGGCTCGCAGTCGGTCCGCCTCGGGGCCGTCGCCGACGATCCGGAACCTCGCCGCCGGCTCGGCGTGCGCCACGCGCGCCGCCACGGCGAGCCATTGCTCGAGGTCCTTGTCGGGGACGAGCCGGCCGACGAAGAGCACCGTTCGGCGGGGCTCGCTGAGCGGCGTCACCGGATCCGCGGCCGGCAGCTCGGGCGGCGCCACCGGGATGGTGGAGATCCTGCCGTGCAGCCGGCGCGCGGCGAGCTGACGCTCGACGGTGCGGCTCACCACCCGCACGCTGTGGAAGTAGCGCAGGCCGCGGAGCGCGAGGCGCCGCTCGAGCGCGCGCAGCCACGCCGGGCGCCGGCGCGCGCGGGCGCGGCGGCCGAAGAGGTCGTGGTGGATCTGACCGACCACGCGCACGCTCCGGCGCCGGGCGAACAGCAGGACGGTCCACGCCTCGCCGGTCACGCTCTGGGTGGTAACGACGTCGATCGGGCGCTCCCGGTGCAGCCGCTCGAGCGCACGCCAGAGGGCGATCGAGCGGCGGCCGCCCCCGGCCACGGGGCGGATGGCGAGCCCCGCCTCCTCGATCGCCGGCGGCGTGGGGGTGGCGCGCGCGACGACGAGGATCGTCATCCGGCTGCCGGGCCGGCGCGCCGCCAGCTCGTGGGCGTGCGCGCGCTGGCGCGCCCGGGGCTCGTCCCCGCGGGCGGCGTCGAACAGCAGCACGTCGCGGCTCACCTGCACCACGTGCAGCGGCCGGGCCGGCCGGCCGGGCGCCCGCTCGAGCGCGGTCAGCGGCATCCCGCCTCCCTCACGCCGCCATCGCCCCGGCGCGCGCGAGCGCCGCCGGCAGCGCGTCCGCGTGCCGTCGGAGCAGGCGCGGGATCAGGGCGGCGTAGAGGACGACGTAGCTCAGCAGGTAGCCGAGCGCGAGCCAGGCCACCGAGGATCCCCCGGTCCACCAGAAGGCGGCGGGCCCGACGCCGTACTGGCAGAGCGCGACGGCAACGAAGGACAGCACCGCGTAGGCGCGCACCTCGCCCGCATGCAGGACCAGGGGCCATACCCAGAGGTACAATCCCCCCACGAAGAAGAGCGGCACGGTGAGCAGCACGATCGACGGCGCCGCCGCCACGAAGGGAGCGCCGAATACGAGCGCCACCAGGGGATCGAGCACGAGCCATTCCGCGACCAGCCCGGCGCCGACGACGCCGGCCGCGACGGTCACGATCGTCGTCGCCAGGCGCCGGAAGGCGGCGCGGGCGCCGGTCCCGAGCAGCCGCATCAGCACCGGTTGGTAGACCTTGTTGGCGGCGTCGTAGGCGAGGTAGAGCGCGTCGGTCGTGGTCCGCGCCAGCTTGTAGAGCCCCGCGCCGCGCTCGTCGGCGAGCACCCCGACCATGAGCACGTCGCCTGCCCGGTGCAGCAGGTTCTGGTAGTTCATCGCGTTGAACGCCAGCAACGATCGCCAGTCGGCGCCGATCGTGCCGAGCGCCGCCGCGGCCTCGGCCCGCGTCACCCGCATCCCCAGCCGGCCGATCCAGAGCCGGGCCGAGGCGGCGAGGAGGAGGGCGAACGTGGCCAGGCCGGCGACGAACGTCCCCGCCACCAGCCCGGCCAGCGTGGGCGTGGTCAGGACCGCCGCCGCGACGGCGAGGGTGCGGACGACGGCGACGGCGAGCTGCGTCCAGGCGAGGAACGCGAAGCGCTCCGCCAGGCGGATCGTGAAGGCCAGATATTGACCCGCGTAGGTGAGCGCCTCGCCGGCGGCGAAGAGCACCACGAGACCGGCGGGGAGACGGCGGTCGGGGAAGAGCCGCAGGACGAGCGGCAGCGCCATGCAGACCGCGAGGAAGAGCACGGCCGCGACGGCGATCTGCGCGAGCCATCCGGCGACCAGGATACCGCCACGCTCCGCCGCGTCCTCCCCCGGCGAGCGGAAGAAGAGCCGGAGCGTGACGTCGCCGAGGCGGGGATCGAGCAGGTTGGTGCAGACGGCTGACACCGACACCAGGATGCCGAAGGCACCGAACCCCTCCACCCCGAGGGAGCGGACGACGAGGACGCTCTGCGCGGCGCCGACGGCCGCCGCCGCCAGGCCGCTGGCGGAGACGACGGCGAGCGCGCGCCCCGGCGGGGGGCCGCTACGCATGCCGCCACCGCGGCGGCCGCGCGCCGCGCCACGCCACCGGCAGGCTCCCGCGTCGCCGCACCGCCGCCGGGGCACGGGTGGCGCGCTCGGCCAGGGCGGCCACGACGCACACCAGGAACACGATCGACGACTTGTCGCCGAGGTAGGTGGCGGTCTGGGTGCCGAGGAGAATGGCCACGAGAAAGAGCTGTCCGCCTACCATGAAGTCCCGGAGGCGGGGGTCGGCGACGGCGGTGGCCCGCTGCCCGGTACGCAGCAGCAGCACACACCACGGCAGGAACGTCGCGAGCCCCACGAGGCCGCTCTCGGTGGCGACGTGCGCGAGCTGATTCTGCACCGACGTGCTGAGCGCCAGCCGGTTCCGTACCGCCGCCGCGCCCGGACGGTCCTCGTGGCTCCATCCCAGGTCCTGCTCCAGGACGACCTCCTGGTACCCGCCGGGTCCGACGCCGAGGACCGGGTGGGCGGCGAAGACCTGGCCGCTGTACCAGATGCCGTCGAGGCGCCCGGCGAGCGAATGATCGTCGAGGAACGCGGGCAGCGTCTCGAAGCGCTCCAGCGCGCGCCGACCGAGCGCCGTGTGCGCGAGGGCGGCGCCAACGATCGCGAGCGCGACCAGGCAGGTCGCGACGTGCAGGAACAGATCGCCGGTCCGCGCGCGCCGGATCGCCGCCGCGACCTGGGTGACGCCGTACGCGGCCAGGCCGACGGCCAGCGCGAGCAGCGCGCCGCGCGTCCGCCCGAGCAGGAAGGGCACGAGGTAGAACGCGAAGCGCGCCCACTGCCGGCGGGCAAGCTCCCGGAGCAGAAAGAGCAGCAGGCAGAAGGTCACCATGTCGCCGAGCGGACCGAAGATGCGCCCGGTCTCGCCGGTCTCCACGACGTCGCCGAGGCGATACCCGAAGGAGTAGGCCACGGCGGTGACGTAGACCGAGCCCGCCACGAGGACGCCGAGGTAGTCGGCCAGACGGACGGCCCGCCGCAGGTCGTCCAGCGTGTGGATGGTCACCGACAGGATCCAGACCGGTGCGCACCAGATCGCCGTGTAGAGCGCCCACCGCAGGCCGCGGAACGCCGCCGCCGGCGAGCCCGTGAAGAGCTCGACCAGGGGCTGCACCATCCAGCTCCCGAAGAGCACCAACGTGAAGGTGAAGACCGACCAGAGCCGTTCGCGGGCGAGACGGCGCCGCCAGGGGACCGCCAGCACGAGCAGCACCAGCACGGTGGCGACGCGACCGATCTGCCCGAACTCGTTCAGGCCGGTCACGTAGTAGAGCGCGGTCGTCGTCAGCGGGACGAACAGGCAGTAGCTCACCAGCAGCCGGTCGCGCCGGGGCACGCGGTCCCGCGGCACGGGCGCCTGCGGCCGCCCGCGTGCCGGCGCGGGCGCCGCCGGCCCCGCCGGTCTAGCCGGCCAGGGCTGCACCGGCTCCTCGCGGCGGCGGCGCCGAGCCCAGCACCGCGAGCGTCCGGGCAATCGTCCGCTCCTCGGAGAACTCGGCGCTGGCGATGGCGCGCCCGCGCGCTCCGAGCCGGACGCGGAGGCCGGCATCGCCGAGCAGACGCGCCAGTGCGGCGGCGAGCGCGGGAGCGTCGCGCGGCGGCACCAGGAGGGCGTTCTCGTCGGGGCGCGCGATCTCGCGACAGCCGGGAACGTCGGTCGCCACGATCGGGCGCCCCGCCGCGGCGGCCTCGAGCAGGATCCGCGGCAGGCCCTCCCCGTACGACGGCAGCGCCACGATGCTGGCGCCGCGCAGCAGGGCTGGCACGTCGGTGACGAAGCCGCGCCACTCGCACACGCCCTCGGCGTGCCAGGCCTGCAGGGTCTCCTCGGGCACCGCCCGCGGATTCCAGCGGTCGACCCGACCGGCGATCACGAGCCGGCAGTCGTGGCCCGCCGCCGCGAGCTGGCGCCGGGCGGCGACGAGCTCCGCGAGCCCCTTGTCCCACAGCAGCCGCGAGGCGAAGAGCACGACCGGCGCGCCCGCCGGCTCGGGCGCGGGCCGGAACCGGGACGGATCGACGCCCGAGCCCCGGATCAGCTCGGCGCGCGAGCGGGCGACGATGCGGCGCGCGACGAACAGCTCGAGATCCTCGGGGTTCTGGAAGATCACGCGCACGCGGGCGCCCGCGAGGGCCAGGCGGTAGGCGCCGAGGGCGGCCACGCGGCGCGCGCGGCCCGCGACGCCGCGTCCGAGGAACGTCCACCCCAGGCCCGTGATGGCGTTCACGGTGCGCGGCACCCGGGCGAGCCGCGCCGCCAGCGAGCCGTAGAGGACCGGCTTGATGGTCACGTGGTGGACGACATCCGGTCGCAGCCGGCGGTAGAGCCGCACCAGCTCGAGGAAGGTCGCCGCCTCGCGGCGCGCGCCCGCCCACCCGCGCACCATGCGCAGGCGAACGTACCCGACGCCCTCGGCGGCGATCCGCGCCGCGAAATCCTCGTCCTCGCTGCCCGTCGCCACCACCACCTCGTAGCCGGCGTCGCGGAGGCCGCGCGCGAGCGACCGCCGGTGCGACCAGAAGAACCAGTCGACGTTGACCACCAGGAGCACGCGCGGCCGGCGGGCCGGCGGAGCGTCCCCGCCGCCCCGCGCGCCGCTCACCTCACCCGGGACCGCCGCTCGCCGGGCAGGCCGGTCACGGCGCGGCATGCTGGGGCCGAGGCCGATCGCTCTCGCGCTGGAGGGTCTGGACCAGCGAGCGCAGCGTCGCCAGGCGCTCCGTGGTGCGGATGTGGCGGATCACGCGGTCGAGGATCTCGTCGAGCTGCACGCGCGGCTCGTAGCCGACGAGGGCACGGATCTTCGAGAGATCGGGGACCCGGCGCGGCATGTCCTCGAAGCCCGCGTCGTAGGCCTCGTCGTAGGGCACGAGGACGATCGGCGAGGCGCTCTCCGTCTTCGCCTTGATGCGCTCGGCGAGCGCGCGGATGGTGATCTCGTGCGTGTTCCCGACGTTGAACACCTCGCCGACGGCGCGCGGCTCCTCGGCCAGGGTGATCAGGGCGTCGACGACGTCCCCGACGTAGGTGAAGCTCCGCGACTGCGTGCCGTCGCCGTGGACGGTCAGCGGGCACCCCGCGAGCGCCTGCTCCACGAAGCGGGGCACGACCATCCCGTACTGACCCGTTTGACGCGGGCCGATGGTGTTGAACAAGCGCGTGATGATGACCGGCAGCTTGCGCTCGCGATGGTGCGCCAGCGCCAGGAACTCGTCGAGCGTCTTGCTGCAGGCGTACGCCCAGCGATGCCGTGTCGTGGCGCCGATCAAGAGATCCGCGTCCTCGCGAAAGGGCAGCGCGGTGCTCTTGCCGTAGACCTCCGACGTCGACGCGATGACCACGAGCTTGCGCTTCTTGCTCGCGTGCTTGAGCACCACCTCGGTGCCGGTGACGTTGGTCGCGATGGTGTGCACCGGCGCCTCGACGATGAGCTTGACGCCGACGGCGGCCGCCAGATGGAAGACGACGTCGCAGCGGTCCACCAGCTCGGCCGTGAGCGGCTCGTTGCGGACGCTGTCGATCGTGTAGTGGAACCCGTCCTGGCCGCGCAGGTGCTCGATGTTGTCCATCGAGCCCGTCGAGAGATCGTCGAGCGCCCAGACCTCCACCCCGCGATCGAGCAGGCGCTCGGCGAGGTGCGATCCGATGAAGCCTGCGCCGCCCGTGATCAACGCCCGACCCAGTCTTGCCATCACCACCCCCGGGCTCGACGTCCCCGCCGAGCCGCTGGCGCCATCTCGGAAGGCGCGCGGTTTGCAGTCCACTAATCCAACGCAAACCGCATGCCGGTCCCGTGACCGCCCGGAGGTCGATTTTTCGCGCGGAGGAAGCGATGGCGGTCGCCCCGTTGTTCATATTTGCACTCGCGCTGTCCGCTTTGCTGACGGCGGGCTGCCGGCGGCTCGCCCCGCGCCTCGGCGTCGTCGCCCCCGGCCGGGCGGATCGCTGGCGCCAGGACCCGGTCCCGCTCCTGGGGGGCATCGGGATCGCGCTGGCGGTGCTGCTGGCGGCGCCCCTGGTGCCGGACCTGTCGTGGAAGGGCGGCGTGCTGGTCGCCGCGGCGGGCGGCCTGGGTCTCCTCGGGCTGGTCGACGACCTGCGCTCGCTCCGACCGCACACCAAGCTCGTCGGTCAGATCGTGGCGGCGAGCTGCGTCGTCGCCATGGGGGTGGAGCTGCACCTCACGCCGTCGCCCGTGCTGAACACCGTGGTGACCCTGATCTGGATCGTGGGACTCACGAACGCCTTCAACCTGCTCGACAACATGGACGGGCTGGCGGCCGGCGTCGCGGTGATCGCGACCGCCTTCCACCTCGGGATGTTCCTGCTCGACGGCGATCCGCAGGGCGCCGCGCTGTCGGTCGTCCTGGCGGGCGCGCTCCTCGGCTTCCTCCTCTTCAACTTTCCCCCCGCCTCGATCTTCATGGGCGACGCGGGCAGCCTGTTCGTCGGCTTCTCGGTGGCCGGCCTGAGCCTCCTGTCGAGCAGCGCCCACACCGGCAGCGTCGTCTCCGTGCTCCTCTTTCCGGTCCTGATCCTCCTCGTGCCGATCTTCGACACGATCTTCGTCACCGTGAACCGCACCCTGCAGCAGCGGGCGATCACGGTGGGGGGGCGGGACCATACCTCGCATCGGCTGGTGCAGCTCGGGCTCTCCGAGCGCCAGGCCGTGCTGCTCCTCTACGGCGCCGCCGGGCTCGCCGGCGCCGTGGCGTTCTTCTCGCGCGTCTACGGGCTCGCCACCGGCATCGTGCTGATCGCGCTGCTCGGCATCGGCGCCGCGCTGTGCGGCGTCTTCCTCTCCCAGACCAGCATCCAGGACGCGGGCGCCACCCCCGGCCCGGATCGCTTCCTGCAACGCATCGTGCGCCTCCCCTACAAGCGGCAGGTGGCGACCGTCCTCGTCGACGTCGTCTCGATCGTCCTCGCCTACTACTGCGCGTACCTCCTGCGCTTCGAGGCGAACGTCGGCCTCCACCAGGAGACGTTCGCGCAGTCGCTGCCGATGGTCGTCGGGTGCCAGCTCGCCGCGCTCGCCGCCTTCCACACGTATCGGGGCGTCTGGCGCTACACCACGCTCGTCGACCTCGTCCGCCTGCTGAAGGCGATCACCGTCGGCGTGGTCGCCACCGTGCTCGCCCTGCTCCTCGTCCATCGGTTCGAGGGCTACTCGCGCGCGGTGTTCGTGCTCGACTGGCTGCTCCTGCTCGCCCTCGTGGGCGGCACGCGCCTGTGCTTCCGGGAGCTGGCGGAGATGCTGCACCCGCCCCGGATCGCGGCCCGTCCCGTGCTCGTCTACGGGGCCGGCGACGCCGGCGCGATGATGGTGCGCGCGCTGCACTCCGCCGACCGCCGCGATCGCCGGCCGGTCGGCTTCCTGGACGACGACCCCGGGAAGCGCGGGCTCGAGATCCACGGGTATCCGGTGCTGGGGTGCGTCGAGGACCTCGCGCAGGTGCTGCGCACCACCCGGGTCGTGGAGCTCGTGCTCGCCACCGACACGGTCAGCGGCGATCGCCTGGCACGCATCCAGGAGCTCTGCCGCGAGCACGACGTCGAGGTCGTGCGCCTCGCGCTCGAGCTCCGCTGACGTCCCGCGCCCGGCGGCGCCGCGCCCCGCCGGGTCGGCACGTCTCGCCGCGGCCGCGGGCTCCCCGTGGCCGCGTGGCTCACCGTCGCACCGCCTCGATCAGGTAGATCGAGCGCGTCACGAGCGCGCGGGAGAGCGGCAGGCCGGCCTGGAGAGCCAGCCAGGCAAGCACGCGGGCCACCCGGCCGCCCGCGGTCTCGTGGACGACGCGCACCAGACGGTGCGTCTGGTCGGGAACGTTGGCGCGGACGCACGCGTCGGTCTGCGGGAGGACCGTGAGCCAGCGGTGGCGGTCGGGCGGCGCGGCGGGCGTCAGATCGTACTTGTCGGTCGCGAGCCTGCCCCGCACGAGGAACGAGATCCGCTGGTGCCAGACCGCCAAGTTGGGGAGGGCCACGACCGTCGTGCAGCGACTGACGCGGATCAGCTCGCGGAGCGCCGCGTGGATGTCGTCGACGTGCTCGAGGCAGTCGAGCGCGACGACGACGTCGAAGGCGCCGTCGCCGAAGGGCAGGCGACGCTCGAGGTCGACGCGGTGGTCGTGCCCGTCGTCTCGGTCGGCCGACCGGTACGCGAGGGCCGAGCCGCGGAGGTAGTGCTCGAGCCTGCGATCGCGCGCGCCCACGTCGAGCAGCGTGCCGCGGCGCCCGCCGAGGAGCCGGGCCGCGATGGTGTACTTGCCGCGATAGGAGCGCGAGACGAGCGTTCCGCCCGGCGCCGCGGCCGTCCCGTCCGGTGGCGCGTGCGCGCGGACGACGGGCCGGGCACGGCTCGCCGCAAGACCTTGCGCGGGCTCCACCGTACTCTGCGCCCGCGACTCGCACGCACGCCGCACCAACCCGACTCCGGCGCCCCCCGTGATCAACGCCCGGCCGAGTCTTGTCATCGCTCCCCCCCGGGCCCGACGTTGCCGACGAGCCGTCTCACGCGCCCAAGGAAGGCGCGCGGCTTGCGGTTTACCGATCCGGGATCCTATCCGGGATCCTACGCAAGCCGCGTGCCGGTTCAGGGACCGCCTGAGGTGGAGCTTTCGCGTGGAGAGGCCGGCGGCGGCCGTCCTGTCGTTCACAATTGCACTCGCCTCTGTCCACCTTCCTGACGGCCGGCCGCACGCGCGTCGCCGCTGCGCGCGCTGCGCGCTGCGCGCAACCAACGCCGCACGCGGACGGGCTCCCGGCCGCTTCGAGATCCACGCCCGAAGGAAGCCCTCAGCCGCCGAGGAGCGCGCGCAGGCCGCGACGCCAGCGCCCGAGCGAGCGGGCCGGAGCGGCGCCCGCGAGCGGCGTGCGCGGGCCGTCGCGCTCGCAGGCCCAGGTGCGGGCGGGCGGCGCCGGCGCGGGCGCGTCCTCGTGCCAGACCCGGATGCGGGTGCCGAACTCGACGGCGACGCCCTTCAGGTACTTGAGCGCGAAGTCGAGGTCGATGCCCTGGCGCTCGAGGTCGGCCATGACCTCGGGGGCGACGATGAACTGGAACTCGGTGCACTGCCAGCGCGCGCCGAGGATGTCCTGCCAATGCTCCGGGTAGAGGTAGCACGGGTGCAGGTAGTGGGCCTCGTTGAAGAACGTCCGGTGGGTGTAGATGAAGGCCTCGTTGGTCCACGCGTAGGGCGTCCAGATCTCGAGCGCGGCGCCGTTGGCGGCGACCCGGCTGATCTCGCGGAAGATCACGGCGTGGTCGGCGAGGTGCTCGAGGCAGTGCGCCGTGAAGATCGTGCCGACGGTGCGGTCGCCGAAGGGCAGCGGATCGCGCTCGACGTCGACGACGTAGTCGACGCCCTCCCCCGCCTCCTTGTCGACGCCGACGAAGCCCGGCCGCTTCGCCCACCCGCACCCGACGTCGATCTTGAGGAGGTCCGCCACCGCGCCTCCCTCTTGGAGCCCGCCGCGGCGGGCGTCAAGAAGGCCGCGGCCGCGCGCTGACCACCTGCACGCGCTCGCCGGCCGCGAGGCGGAGCGCGTCGACGACGAAGCCCGCGGCCTGCGCCTCGCGCGCCGCCGGGTGAGCGAGGCGCCGCCAGCGCGCCGCCGGCGACGGGCCCGGGGGCGCGGGCGCGCGCACGACCGCGAGCAGCGCCGGCCAGCGCCGGCGCGGGCGGTTGTGGTCGACCAGGACGAGGCGGCCGCCGGGCCCGAGCACGCGCCGCGCCTCCTCGAGGAGCGGCCGCCACGGGCCGTCGGCCGGCGTCCAGGCGAGGAGCGTCACGGCGACGCTCGCCAGGCTGCCGTCGGCGAACGGCAGGGGATCGCCGAGGCCCCGCGGTCCGGACGCGCCCGGCGGCCACCCGTCGCCGCTGGCCGCGCGGCAGTCGAGCCGCCCGCCGGGCGCGAGGCCGATCGCCGCCGCCGGCGCCCCGCCGAGGGCGGCGTCGACCAGGGCCGCGACCTCACGCTGCCACCCGCGGGCGGACACGCGCCGAGCAGCCCCGAGCAGGCTCAGCGGCCGTTCCGCCGCCGGATCAGGCCCATGAACTCCTCGCGGGTCTCGACGTTCTCGAGGAAGGTCCCGAGCATCGCGCTCGTCACCACGAAGGAGTTCTGCTTCTCGACCCCGCGCATGCGCATGCAGAGGTGCTCGGCCTCGACGACCACCCCCACCCCCTCGGGCTGGACCGCCTCCATCAGGCTCGACGCCACCTGGGTGGTCAAGCGCTCCTGGACCTGCAGGCGGCGCGCGAACACCTCGAGCAGGCGCACGATCTTGCTCAGGCCGAGGATCTTGTGGGACGGGATGTAGGCGATGTGGGCCTTGCCAAAGAACGGCAGCATGTGGTGCTCGCAGAGCGAGAAGAAGTCGATGTCCTTCACCAGGATCATCTCGGAGTACTCTTCGGTGAAGAGCGCCGCGTTCAGGATCTCGCGCGGATCCTCGCGGTAGCCCTTGGTGAGCGTGGTGAGCGCGCGCACCACCCGCTCGGGGGTCTTCTGCAGCCCCTCGCGCTCGGGGTCCTCACCAACCGTCCGCAAGAGCGCGCGGACGTGGTCCTCCGGCGTCAAGACGACTTGCCCTTCTTCTCGATCGCGCGGACCTTCTGGTACTTCCGGTAGTCGTAGCCGGTCGCCATGGCCATCAGCAGGCCCTCCATCCCGCCCTCGCGCTCGCGGCGCAGGATGCTCAAGCGATCGTAGAACTCGCGGAAGTCCTTGTTGATGCGCTGCGACGAGTCCACCGGGTTCAGGAAGAAGTCGTTCAGGCGGGTGACGGTGAACCGCAGCGCCGAGAAGCGGAGCTCGTTAGGGAAGGCGTCCCACTCGGCGAGGGAGAGGGTGCGGAGCGACTCGTAGCCGGTGATCAGGGCTTCGAAGCGCTTCAGGTCGTAGCGCTCGCCGTCGTAGCAGAGGGCGTTCACGGCGGTCGCCAGGTCGAAGATGTACTTGCCGCGCGAGGCCGCCTCGAAATCGAAGACCGCCACGACCTTGTCGCCGCGGAACATCAGGTTGTCGAGGAAGAGGTCGCCGTGGATGATGCCCTTCGGCAGCTTGGACTCGAGGTAGTGCTCGAGGTAGCCGACCTCCTCGTCGAGGGTGCGGGTGATCTTCTTGAAGTAGCTCGGCAGCCGGTCGTGGACGTCCTGGTAGACCTCGGCCACACGCTCGAAGCTGAAGCGGTTCTCGATGCCCTTCTTGTAGCCCTTGCCGATGACGTGCAGGTCGCCGAGGACGCGGCCGGCGTTCTCGATCTGGCCGAGCGTCAGGCGCCGCGCCTCGCGGTGGTGGCCGTCGACGAACTTGTAGAGCGAGACGCACTTGCCGCCGATCTCACGGTACTGGCGGCCCTTGCGGTCGACGGCGAGCTGCGGGCACGGGAAGCCGTGCTTGCGGAGATACAGCAGCAGGTCGAGCTCGCGCTTGACCTCGATCTCGCTCTTCACCTCGTCGATGCGCACGAGGTAGCGGCCCTTGGAGGTGTCGATGCGGTAGTGCGTGTTGACCGAGCCGGCGACGACGCCGTTGGTCCCGGCCACCTTGCCGAGGCCGTATTCCTCCGCGAGCTGCGCCAGCTGTCGCTTTTCGAGAAGTGTGTATACCGCCATATGGAGAGTCCCGTCGCCCGGGGGGGAGCTTGTCGAAGTGCTGCCCCTTATATCCCTAACCCCGCGAATGTCAACAGATTTCTCCAAGCTATCAACAGGCCGTCGGAGATTGCGCACGCGGTGCGCGAATCCTTGCAGGCCTGCAAGGCACCCGCGCCAGCAGGTGCGCGATTTATCAGGCCCGGCGGGCGCGGGCGCGGCCCAGACCGGCAGCTCGCCGGCCGCCGCTCGCGGCCGTGCGGGCCGGCCGCGCGGGCTCGTCCGGGACCCCGATTCGGGGGCAGAGCGTCCGGACCGGGCACTCCGGGCAGCGCGGCTTGCGAGCGGTGCAGAGCCGCCGGCCGTGGTGGATCAGGCGGTGGGTGAAGTGGGTCCACTCCGCGGGCGGGAGGAGGGCCTGCAGATCGCGCTCGATCTTGTCCGGGTCGTCCTCCTCGGTGAAGCCGAGGCGCCCGGCGAGCCGGCGGACGTGGGTGTCGACGACCACGGCGGGCTTGCCGTACGCCGTCCCGAGGACGACGTTGGCGGTCTTGCGGCCGATCCCGGGGAGCGTGACCAGGGTCTCGAGGTCGCGCGGCAGCTCGCCCCCGAAGCGCGCCGCCACCGCCGCGGCGACGCCGCGGAGCGCCTTCGCCTTCTGGCGGAAGAACCCGGTCGAGTGGATGATCTCCTCGAGCGCCGCCGGGGTGGCCGCCGCCAGCGCCGCGGGATCGGGGTAGCGCGCGAAGAGCGCCGGCGTGACCATGTTCACGCGCTCGTCCGTGCACTGCGCGGAGAGGATGGTCGCCACCAGGAGCTGCCACGGGCTCTCGTGGCGGAGCGCGCACCAGGCGTCGGGGTAGGCGTCGGCGAGCACGCGCGCCACCCGCCGCGCACGCGCCTTCCGGCGCGCCGCGGTCGCGCCGGGATCAGGCACGGCGGCGGGTCGGGACGTCGCCGGCCGGCGCGCCGAGGCGGCGGCGCTCGTCCTCGACCCCGGCGCGGTAGGCGCGCACCGCCTCCATGGTCTCGCCGTCCTCCCAGCCGTGGATCGAGGCCATCAGCGCCGCGACGTCGTCGACGACGTCGAGGCCCGCGGCGGGATCGCGGAAGGTGAGGCGCAGGCGCCGCCGGAGCGCGTCGTCGAGCGTCACCGCCATCTCGGCGGCGGCGGCGCGCGCCACCTCGCCGAGCCGGTACGGCAGGCCGGCGACCAGGCGGCGGGCGGCGGTGGGGTCGGCGGCCATCAGCGCGACGATCTCGGGCGCGGCCGTGCCGAAGCGCTCGAGCAGGTGGCGGACGGTCTCCTCGCCCAGGCTCTCGGGCGCGGTCGCCCGCACGCGCTTGGCGAAGCCCGGGTAGCCGCCCCGCCCCGGGAGGTCGACCTTGGCGCCGGGAAGCGGCGCATCGAGCGTCTGGCAGGGCGCGCAGCGGCGGCCCGGGTCGAGGCGCCGCAGGCGCTCGACCACCCGGTCGACGACCCGCTCCGCGACCCGCCGGTAGGTCGTGAGCTTGCCGCCGCCGAGCGAGAGCAGGCCCGAGGGGCTCTCGAAGATCGCCTCCTCGCGCGAGGTCTCGGAGGGGCTGGCGCCGGCGTCCGGCGGCGCCACCAGGGGCCGGAGGCCGGCGAACGCGCCGATCACGTCGCGCTCGGCGAGTGCCGCGTCCGGGAAGTAGTGGTTGGTGACCTCGAGGATGTAGTCGACGTCGGCGGCGTCGGCGGCGACCGCGTCGGGCGCCCCCTCGAAGTCGGTGTCGGTGGTGCCGACGAGCGTCTGGTCGTCCCAGGGAATCGCGAACATCACCCGGCCGTCGCGCGGCGAGCGCAGGACGATCGCGTGGACGTTGCCGACCCGCGCGCGCGGCACCAGCAGGTGGACGCCCTTGGTGAGGCGCAGCACCGCCGGCGCCGCCGGGTCGTCGAGCCGGCGCACGTGGTCGAGCCACGGCCCGGTGGCGTTCACCACCTGGCGCGCGGCGACCGTGAGGGCGCCGCCGTACAGGCGGTCGCGCAGGGACGCGCCCGTGAGCCGGCCGTCCGCGCGCGTGAGCGCGGCGACCTCCACGTAGTTGCAGGCGACCGCCCCCGCGGCGACCGCGGAGAGGACGGTCTCGAGCGTCAGGCGGGCGTCGTCGGCCCAGCAGTCGAAGTAGTGCATCGCGCCGCGCAGGCCCGCGCCCCGCAGGCGCGGCTCGGCCGCGAGCGTCGCCTCGCGGCCCCACGAGCGGTGGCGGGCGATGTTCCGGAAGGCGGCGAGACCGTCGTACACCCAGAGCCCGGCCGAGAGCCGGAGCCGTCCGACCGGGTCGCCCGCGAAGATCGGAAACACGAACGGCATCGGGTGTACCAGGTGGGGCGCGATGTGCCGGCGCAGCCGGTCGCGCTCGCGGCTCGCCTCGAGCACCAGCCCGAATTCGTAGTTCTCGAGGTAGCGCAGGCCGCCGTGGATCAGCTTGGACGACTTGCTGCTGGTGCCGCTCGCGAAGTCGCCCTGCTCGACCAGCGCCACGCTCAGGCCCCGGAGCGCGGCGTCGCGCGCGATGCCGGCGCCGTTGATGCCGCCGCCGATGACCAGGAGGTCGAAGGTCGGCGTGGCGAGCGCGCGCCCGAGGGCGGCGCGGCGTGCCCTGAGCGCGCCCGGGGTCATCGGCGCGCCTCCCTCTGCGGACGGCGGTCACGCATGCGGCGAGGCCGTCTTTATCACACGGCCGGCGGGCCGCCATCGAGCGCTCCGCCACGCGAGCGCGAGCTTGAGATCGGCGACGTTGGTGCCGGTCGGGCCGGTGACGAGGAGGTCGCCGAGCGCCCGCAGGAGCGGGTAGGCGTCGTGGCGGGCGAGCGCCCGCTCGAGCGGCCGCCGGGCGCGTGCCGCCCGGGCCGCGGTGCGGCCGTCGGCCCAGGCGCCCGCGGCGTCGGTCGGGCCGTCGATGCCGTCGGTGCCGGCGCTCAGGAGCGCCCAGCCCGGGACGCCCGCGAGCGCGCGCGCCACCTCGAGGGCGAACTCCTGGTTGCGGCCGCCGCGTCCCGGTCGCGGTCCGAGGCGGACCGTGGTCTCGCCGCCCGCGATCAGGACGACCGGGCGGCGGGTCGCCGCGTCGCGGGCGTCGGCGAGGCGGCGCGCGAAGGCGCGGGCGGCGTCGCCGGTCGGGCCGACGAGCGGCCGGCGGAGCCGGCGGACGGCGAGGCCGAGCCGGCGCGCCGCCGCCGCCGCGCCCGCCGCGGCGGTGTCGTTGCCGCCGAGGAGAAGCGTCGGGCAGGCGCGGATGGCGGCCGCCCCGGGCTTCGGCGTCTCGCGGGCGCGGCCGCGCGCGCCGCGCGCCAGCAGGTCGCGGACGGCGCGCGGCACGCGCGCGGCGAGATCGTGGCGGGCGAGCACGGCCCGGGCGTCGGCGAACGTGGTCGGGTCGGCGACCGTCGGGCCCGAGGCGATCACCGAGAGGTCGTCGCCGGGAACGTCGGAGAGCACCAGCGCCGCCGCCGGCCGTCCCCGCAGGCGCTCGGCGAGCCGCCCCCCCTTCACCGCCGAGAGGTGCTTGCGGACGGCGTTGATCTCGCCGATGGTCGCGCCGCTCGCCAAGAGGAGCGCCGTCACCCGGCGCTCGTCGGCGACCGTGAGGCCGCGCACGGGCGCCGCGAGCAAGCTCGACGCGCCGCCGGTGAGGACGACCAGCACCGCGGCGTCGGGGTCGCGCGCGAGCGCGGCGAGGAGGCGGCGCGTCGCCGCCGCGCTGCGGCGGTCGGGCTCGGGATGGCCGCCCGCGGCGAGCGCGATCCGCGCGAGCGGGCGGGCGCCGCCCGCCGGCACCACGACGAGGCCGCCGCGGAGCGCCGCTCCGAGCCGGCGCTCGAGCGCCGCCGCCAGCCCGGCCGCACCCTTCCCCGCCCCGACGACGACGACACCGCGGTCGAGGGGCACCCGGACGGCACGGCCGCGCCCCCGCTCGAGGACCAGCGCGCGCCCACCGGGAGCGTGGCCGAGAACGCCGTCGATCAGGCGCTCGGGGTCGAGCGCCGCCAGGGCCTCGTCGAAGAGCGCCCGCAGCAGCGCGCGCGCGCGGCGCGCGCCGGCTACTGGCTCTCCTCGTCCAGGTCGGTGGTGGACAGGCGGCGATAGGCGCGGTCGTCCTCGACGCGCCGGTTCTGCTTGGCCTCGGTCTCGCGGTCGGCCTGGCACTGCACGCACAGGCGCGTGAACGGCAGCGCCACCAGGCGGCCGTCGGCGATCTCCGACTCGCAGCTCTCGCAGACGCCGTACGAGCCGTCCTCGATGCGCTCGAGCGCGTCCTCGATGGCCTGCAGCTTGCCGCGATCGCGGTCGGTGAGGATGAAGTTGATCTCGCGGTCGCGCTCCTCGCTGGCGAGATCGTAGGCGTCCATGCCGTCGTCCTTGGACCCCTCGCGCCCCTGCCGGAGATCCTGCTTGATCTCGGCCAGGAGCTGCTTCTTCATCTCCTGCAGCGTCTCGCGCGCCTTCTTGAGAAATGCTTTTCGCATCGCGGCGTTGTCCGGCCGCCGATGCTAAGGAGTGGGGCCCACCCTGTCAATACGGGTTCGCCCGTCGCGGCGCCGAGCGTGTACGACGTCGACACACCTTGCGGCGGGCCCGTCCGGCTCACCCGACGCGCACCAGGTCGCGCTCCCGGCCGGGTGCCCTCGACGGCGGCCGCCTGCGTCAAGCTAGATGTCGTGGGAGCGCGAAGAGGGGCC
>Ga0299906_10001236_pt1 | contig 22034 bp, 17 predicted proteins | sample RVTome_14_FD_200259 | JGI IMG/M metagenome (GOLD analysis project Ga0299906, IMG submission 200259) | Soil microbial communities from uranium-contaminated site in the Upper Colorado River Basin, Wyoming, United States - RVT145D125 (version 2) ...
TTGCGCACGAGGCGCGGTGTAGCCTCCCAGACCTCGGGCAGGCCGGTGCATTCGATGACCTGGTCGGCTCCGCGGCCGCCGGTGAGGGCGGCGATCTGTGGCAGCGCGTCTTCGCGCTCCACGTTCACCACCGCATCGGCGCCAAGCCGCCGCGCCAGCTCCAGGCGCTCCTGCCGCCGGCCGGTGACGATGATCCGGCCGACCCCTCGCTGCCGGGCCAGCAGCAGGTGCAGCAGGCCGATAGGGCCGGCGCCGATGATGAGCAGGGTCTCGCCCGGGCGCATCGGCTGCACGTGACTGCCGTAGACGACGCAGGAGAGGGGTTCGAGAAACGCCGCCTCCTCGAAGGAGAGATGGTCCGGCTTCGCATAGACGTTGCGGGCGACGATATGGGCGGGGAGGAGGATCCGGTCGGCGTAGGCGCCGAGCACCTTGGTCTCCATGATGGTTTCGCAGAGATTCTCCTGGCCGGCCTGACAATAGAAGCAGCTGCCGCAGGGGGCCGAGTGAACGGCCATCACGGCATCGCCCGGCCGGAAACTGCGCACCCCGGCGCCGACGGCGGTGACGACGCCGGCAAACTCATGGCCGAAAGGGGAGGGGAAGGGAATCTTCGGGTGGCCGCGGCGAAATGCCTTGAGGTCGGTGCCGCAGGTCAGGGCGGCGCGGATAGCGACGAGCAGTTCCCCCTCTTGCGGGGCCGGATCGGGCAGGTTGCGGGTTTCGATACGGCCGGGGGCCGTAAGCATGTGGCAGATCACCGGGGTGCCTCGCGTGCGTGAAATGGGAGCCCATTGTAGCGGGAAGAAGGCCCGCTGGCAAGGGGTGATGCCCGCTGTGGCTTGCGAAAAAACTTGCCATTACCGATAGATGTTTTATAATATCACCATAAAAGTAATAATTGTCTCTCGAATCCGCCGGAAGGAAGGGAGATCGCTATGAGGATCGACATCCTTTGTAAGCCGGAAAGTAGTCAACGGTGTGAAAAAACGCTTGAAAATGTCCGTGAAGCGCTGAATAGCGCCGGTGTCGAAGCGGAGGTTCACGTCTTCCGCGATCGTCTGAAAATGATCGACCACCGAGTTTACGTGTCACCGGCCCTGCTGATCGACGACACTGTTCGGGTGGCTGGCCGGATTCCGGAGGTGAGGGAAATCACTTCTCTGCTTGCCGAGCGACCGCGATATCACAAGCGCATGGGCGAGGTGGCCTGAACGGACTGCCACCATAGAGTCAACAAAACAGAAACGACCCCCGAAAAAAGGGGTCGTTTTATTGTTGCAACGGCAAGCATCCGCTCTGAAAATCCCGTGACCTTGGACCTTGGACCTTGGACCTTGGACCTTGGACCCGTTTATTCCCCCGGGACCAGCAGCCCTTCGGCCACGGCGAAAGCGACGATTTCCTCCCCCAGCGCCCGGCTGAGGCTGCCGGCGAAGATCTCTTGTGGTGAACGGCTCCCATCGCTCCCCTCCAGCAATTTCAGAAAATCCTCCTCCAGCGACTCGCAGACGACTTCGGCACCGCGCCGCACGAAAAGCGCCACCGAGCCGACGGGCCGGAACAGGGCGGTAAAGCGCTCCAGGTCGGGTTCGCCCATCTCCAGCAGATCGAGAACCTCGTAGGCAAAGCGGACCAGCCGCACGGTCGGGGCCGTTCGCCAGCGGGTGGTCCAGGGATTGAGGCCGGCGAGCGTTGCCGGCGGCGCCGGCAGAGTCTCGGCGCCGAGCAGGGTTTCGGCATAGTGGAAATGGTAGCGCAGCAGATCGAGGGCGGCCGGGAGCAGCGACTCCCGCCGTTCCCGGCGCAGCAGATGTCCGATGTAGTCTTCCTGCAGTTGCCGGACCTCGTCGGGGCGCCAGGCGTCGATGGCCAGAAAGCGCTGCTCCTCGATCCGCTTTTCGTTGAGCAGCCAGTCGGTGAATCCCTCGAGGAAGGGGACCGGCTCGGTGCCGGCCCCTTTGAGCAGGGCAGCGAAAAACCCGACGGCGCGGCCGAGGTTGTAGAAAAGGTCGACGGCGGCCGCCAGTTGCCGGCTCCGGCCCATATCCCTCTCGCTCCAACTGGCGCTGCGTCGCAGCAGATAGGGCGCCGCGCCGCCGGACTCGATGGCGAAATCCTCGCGGTGCCGGTGCAGGGGGGTGCCGGGGAGAACGGCAAGGGGAAAGATGTCGAGATGGTTCGGCGCCAGTTGCAGGGCGAAGGTGAGGCTCCGGCAGAAACCCTGGTAGTCGTCTCCTGGTAGGCCGTAAATGAGGTCGATGCCGAAGGTCACCCCTTCGGCGGCGAGCAAGCGCAGCTGTCGGGCAAAAAGGTCGGGGTCGAGGGCGCGATGCAGGCTGCGCAGCACCTCAGGCCGGGCCGACTGCAGTCCGATCTGCACCGAGCAGGAAAGGCGGGCGAGCAGCCTCGCCGTCTCCCGGTCGAGGTAGTCGGCCTTGGCCTCGAGGTGGAAATGGATGTGCGGGGCTTTGCGGGCCAGCAGGCGCAGCAGTTCCCGGCCCCGCTCCGGCGGAAAATTGAAGGTGGAGTCGAGTACCCAGATCTGGGAGACACCGGCCCGGACGAAGAGATCGAGTTCCGCCTGCAGGCGTTCGGCGGAGAGCGGGCGGACGCCGTGGCCGCCGCGGGCGTCATAACAGAAATCGCAGGCGAAGGGGCAACCCCGACTGGTCTCCCAGAGAACGCCGCTGCCGGCGGTCGGCGTCAGGATACCGGTCAGCCAGGGCGAGGGGAGATCGTCAAGCTGGGCGACCGTCTCGCGCTCGGGGCCTGCAACGACCCCTGCGGCCGTCCGCAGGGTGAGGCCGGCCAGACCTGCCGGCTCTATTCCCTGGTCGCGGGCGGCGAGCAGGTCGCGGAAGGTGATTTCCCCCTCGCCGCGAATCACGGCGTCGAGTTCCCCTTCGGTCATGACCCCCTCCGGATCGGTTGTCGCTTCGGGACCGCCGGCGAGCAGGAAGAGTTCGGGTCGACGCTGGCGCAGGCTGCGGGCGAGGGTGAGGACGCGGTGGCGGTTCCACAGATAAAGAGGGAAAGCGACCAGCTCGGGGCGACCGGCGAGAATCGCTGTCAGCATTTGCTCATCGTCCTCACCCGGGAAGAGATCGAGGAGCTGGGTCTGCCGACGCAGGTCCTCCGGAAGAGCGGCGGCGAGGCAGGCTGCCGCCAGCGGGACGGCCTGGGCCGAAGAGCGAACGTGCAGGGTGGCAAGGACGATGTTCATGGGCGGCCTCAGTAGGTCATCTCCGCCGGTGGCGCATCGCGCAAATGGTCCGGGCGGGTAGCGATGCCGTGGCGAGCGAAAATCTCCCGGTATTCTTCGAACCGGGCCGCAAGATCGCCGAGGGTCAGATTGTAGCCGTAGTGCATGATGTGACGCCTGGCTTGAAAGCTCATCGGACTCTGCAGGAAGAGCAGCGACTCCTCGGACCCCGGCTCGATCAACACGATGTCGACATCGGGATACTGGCGGCGGTAGGCGGCGAGCGCCATGTCGAGCTTCTGCTTGTTTTCGATCCGCTGGGACTGTTCCCACGCAAAGGAGATTCCCAGTTCGGCGACGCTCGAACACTGCCCGAAAGAGAGGGAAGGCAGGCAGAATTTCTCGCGGTCGTTGACCATCGGTACCCGCGGGTTGACAACGACGACCAGTTTGGCTCCCTGCGCGATGGCGATGTCGATGTGGGCCACCCGGCCGATGGATCCGTCGATGTAGTAGCGACCGCCGACCTGGTGCGGGCGGAAAAAGATCGGGATGGCGCAGGAGGCCGTGATCGCCTGGCAGATATGGACGTCGCGAAACCCTTCGCTGCCGAAGACGACCCGCTCTCCCCGGTCGATGTCCATAGCCGGGATATAGAGTTCAGATTGGAGCAGGTGGAAATCGTCCAGGACACCCTCCTGGCGGAAGGCCTGGCAGAGGTAGTCCTGCATCGGCTCCAGGGAGAATAACCCGGCCGGGAACTGCTCCTGCAGGATATGCAAGACGTCGATGAGGGAGAATTTCCAGCCGCTGCGCCGATAGTTGCGGAAGATATGATAGAGATTTCTGCAGACGCTGCCACAGGCGGAGAGGATTTCCCGGATATCGAGCCGATAGATGTCGCTGCGGCTGAAATTGAAGACGTTGCGCTCATTGTTGGCGATGGCCCGGAACAGGCCGGCAGGAGAGATGCGGTTGGCGACCAGCGTAGCGACGACGGAACCGGCACTGATCCCGACGTAGATATCGAAGCGGCGGGTCGAAAAGGCCGGGGCGAAGAGGCGGTCGAGGGCGGTCAGGCAGCCGATCTCGTAGGCTGCCCCCATGATTCCCCCGCCCGCCAGCACCAGGGCCGTCTTTCCGTGTTCTGGGGGCATCGATTTGCGTTCCTCAACTCTTTGCACGGACCTTGATCTTCGGTTTGCCGTCCTCGGTCACCACCCGGAATTCCACTTCCCGATCGCCGAACTTTTCCCGGATCTTTTCCTTTTGGCGCTCCAGAAAGGTGGCAATCTGCTGTCGGTCCGGAATGGCGAACCCGGTTTTGTTCATCCGCCCCGCTTCCAGCAGTTGCCGGTAAAGCGTTTCGACTTCCTCATTCCCGGCGGACACGGCGGCCGCTGCCGATTGCCCCCCCGGAACGACCGAGGCACGCTGCAGATGGCGGGGGTAGCGGCCCTCGTCAATCAATCGCAGAATGCGGTCCCAGTGGCCGGAATAGCTGTGATAGCGGGTGGCCAGGCTCTGGTACCTGAAGCGCAGGTCGGTCTGCATGATTCGCCGGTTGGCAAAACGTCGCAGCCGGATGGCCAGGTTTTCCCGCGCCTTGACCGGCTCCCGCTTCTCGATGCCGGCAAAATACTGCTCGTAGAGGATTTCCAGCTCTTTCTGGCCCTGCTCGAGGGCGTTCAGTTCGTGGGCAATGGCTTCGCGGTCGTTCATTCGTGCTCCCGATGAGCAATCACTATACTGTGAGATCCGGGCCGTTGCAAAGAAAAAGCCGCTGCCTGGGCGGTCTGCGGGGGGCATAGCCCTTGACTCCCCCGGACCTTTCCATGATAATGAACCTCTTTGCGAATCCAGAATCGGGGGATAATCATGTACGAGGGGAAGAAAGCTGCCGTCATCCTCGCCGCCGGCCGCGGGACGCGGATGAAGTCGACACTGCCGAAGGTCCTGCATGCCGTGGCCGGACTGCCGATGGCGCTCTATCCGGCGCGGCTTGCCAAGGCGTTGGGGTGTGACCCGACCGTGCTGGTCGTCGGTCACGAAGCGGCGGCGGTCAAGTCGGCGCTGGCCGACGAAGGCCTTCATTTTGCCCTGCAGGAAGAACAACTGGGAACCGGCCACGCCCTGCTCTGCGCGCGCGAGCAACTGGCCGATTTTACCGGGACCCTGCTGCTTCTGTGCGGCGACGTGCCGCTGCTGCGCGGAGAAACGCTGGAACGCCTTCTCGCCTTTCACCAGGCGCAGGCGGCCACGGTGACGGTGCTCACCGCGGAGATGGCCGACCCTCACAGCTACGGCCGCATCGTCCGCGACGGTGAGGAGGTGTTGCGCATTGTCGAGGAGAAGGATGCTTCGCTCAAGGAAAAGGCGATCCGCGAGATCAACACGGGGATTTATGCCTTCGAGTCGCCCTTCGTCTTCGAAGCTCTGGGGAGGGTTGGGCGGGACAACGCCCAGGGGGAATACTATCTGACCGATGTGCTGGCACTCGCCCGCGCCGCCGGCCGCAAAGTCTGCGCCCTGGTGGCCGGCGACCCCGAAGAGACGATGGGGATCAACGACCGGGTACAACTGGCCAGGGCCGGTGTGTTGATGCGCCACCGCATCAACACGGGCCTGATGCGCGCCGGCGTCACCCTCGTCGATCCGGCGGCGACCTACATCGAGGCGTCGGTTCGCATCGGCGAGGATACCGTTGTCCACCCCGGGGTGCATCTGCGCGGGGCGACCGTCATCGGCCGCGACTGCATCATCGAGCCCGGGGCCATGCTTACCGACAGTGTTCTGGCCGACCGGGTCCACATCAAGGCCGGATCGGTAATCGAAGGTTCCGAGATTGGCGCCGGTTCTGCCATCGGCCCGATGGCCCACCTGCGCCTCGGGACAGTGCTCGTCGGAGAGAACAAGGTCGGCAACTTCGTCGAGACCAAGAAGGCCCGCCTTGGTCGCAAAAGCCAGGCGAGCCACCTCACCTATATCGGCGACGCCGAGGTCGGCGAGCGGGTCAACTTCGGCTGCGGCACCATCACCTGCAACTACGACGGCACCAACAAACACCAGACCACCATCGGCGACGACGTCTTCATCGGCTCCGACGTTCAGTTCATCGCGCCGGTCACCATCGGCAGCGGCAGCCTGATCGGCGCCGGCTCCACCATCACTCAAGATGTCCCCGCCGACGCCCTCGCCCTGTCCCGTTGCGAGCAGAAAAACATCGAGGGATGGGCGGCACGCAAACGTAAGAAACAACGTGAGGGGTGAGGCGTGAGGAGTGAGGGGTAACTGCAAAGGTTTTTCTCCTCACACCTCACGCCTTACTCCTCACCAGAAGTGAGGAACGAACTTATGTGCGGAATCGTCGGTTACATCGGTCAGCAGGAAGCCACCCCCATCATCCTCGACGGCCTGCGCCGCCTGGAATACCGGGGCTATGATTCAGCAGGGATTGCCACCCTGCATAACGGCAAAATCGAGATTCGCCGGGCCCAGGGGAAACTGGTCAACCTGGAGAACCTGCTGCGCGAGCGGCCGCTGCAGGGGAGCTGCGGCATCGGCCATACCCGCTGGGCGACCCACGGCCGCCCCTCCGAGATCAACGCGCATCCCCACTTTGCCGGTGGCATCGTCGTCGTGCACAACGGCATTATCGAGAACTACCTGGCACTCAAGGAGCGCCTGATCGGCCAGGGGCACACCTTCAATTCGGAGACCGACACCGAGATCATCGCCCACCTGGTCGAGGAGCATTTCAAGGCGTGCGGCGACTTCGAAGCCGCCGTCCGGGCGGCCCTGGCGGAAGTCCGCGGGGCCTACGCCGTCGCCATCCTCTGCCAGCAGGAGCCGGGCAAGCTGATCGCCGCCAAGCTCGGTTCCCCTCTGGTCGTGGGGAAGGGACAGGGAGAGTACTTCGTCGCCTCCGACATCCCCGCCATGCTCTCCCACACCCGGGAGATGATCTTTCTCGAGGACGGCGAAATGGTCGTCTTCACCGCCGGGGGGATGCGGGTGACCGACCTCGCCGGAGCGCCCCTGGTCAAGAACATCAAGACCATCACCTGGAGCCCGCTGATGGCGGAGAAGGGTGGCTACAAGCATTTCATGCTCAAGGAGATCTACGAGCAGCCCCGGGCCATCGCCGACACCATCGCCGGCCGCATCCTCGATGGGAAGGGGGACGTCTTCCTCGACGGCCTCAAGCTCGCCGATGCCGAGTTGCGGGCGGTGGAGAAGATCTTTGTCGTCGCCTGCGGCACCTCTTGGCACGCCGGCCTGGTCGGCAAGTTTCTCATCGAGAAGTTGGCGCGGGTGCCGGTCGAGGTCGATATCGCCAGCGAATTCCGCTACCGCGATCCCCTGGTCACAGCCGGAACGCTGACCGTCCTCATCAGCCAGAGCGGCGAAACCGCCGACACCCTGGCGGCCCTGCGCGAGGCGAAGGGAAAGGGGGGGCGAACGGTCGCCATATGCAACGCCGTCGAGTCGTCCATTGCCCGGGAGAGCGATGGTGTCGTCTACACCCATGCCGGCCCCGAGATCGGCGTCGCCTCGACCAAGGCCTTCACCACCCAGTTGGTGGCCCTCTTCCTGCTGGCCCTGCGGCTCGGGCGGGCGCGCGGTGTGCTCTCCGCCGCCGAATGGGCCCGGCTCACCGAGGCCCTGGTCACCCTGCCGCGCAAGGTGGAGGAGACGGTCGAGCTCGACGCCGCCATCGAAGAGGTGGCCCGCACCTTCATGGGCTCCCGGGACTTTCTCTACCTGGGGCGCGGCAACCAGTATCCCATCGCCCTCGAAGGGGCGCTCAAGCTCAAGGAGATCTCCTACATCCACGCCGAAGGGTACCCGGCCGGGGAGATGAAGCACGGCCCCATCGCCTTGATCGACGAACAGCTGCCGGTGGTGGTCCTTGCCCCGCGCAACGAGACTTTCGAGAAGGTGATCTCCAACCTCGAAGAGGTGCGGGCGCGCGGCGGCAAGGTGATCGTGCTCACCGACGGCCTCGGCGAGGAGTTGCAGGGGAAGGCCGATGTCGTATTCATCCTGCCGTCCATCGTCGACGAACTGATGCCGGTACTCACCGCCGTCCCCCTGCAACTGCTCGCCTACCACATCGCCGTCCTCAAGGGGACGGACGTCGATCAGCCGCGCAACCTGGCCAAGAGCGTGACGGTGGAGTGAAGGAGGAAGGGCAGATGGGGTACTGCTTCGAGGTGAACGAAGCGCTGCTGCGGGAAATGACCCAGGTGATTGTGGAGCAGATCCACCCGAGCCGAGTCGTACTGTTTGGCTCCCGGGCCAAGGGGGAGGAACGTCCCGACTCCGATGTCGACCTGCTGATCGTCACTCCGGAGCCCTTCGAACCCGGCCGCAGTCGCCGAAAGGAGGCCGCCCGGCTTTGGCGGGCACTTGCCCGCTTCCACGTCCCGGTCGATCTGGTGCTCTATTCGGAGCGCGAAGTCGAGGAATGGCGAGCGTCGAGCAACCATCTCTCAACCCGTGCCCTGCGCGAGGGGAGGGTGCTCCATGGTTGACCGCAAGCAGGCCAGACTACTGTTAGACATGGCAAAGAAGGACCTGGGGGCACTGGAGGGGATGGCCGACCGCAATGTCTTCGCCGATGAAATCTTTGGTTTTCATGTCCAGCAGGCCGCAGAAAAAGGGCTAAAGGCTTGGATTGCCCTCTGTGGCATAGAGATCCCCCGCTCCCACATCCTGAGTGCCTTGCTGGATATCCTCGAAGGGGAAGGAGAAGCTGTCGATGGTTATTAGAATCTCCTCGAATATCAGGTTTTTGCCGTGCAGTTCCGCTATGAAGCGCTGAGCACTCAAATCGAGCCGATCGATCGGAAGACTGCAGTCGAGGCGATACAAATGCTCTTGCAGCAGGTGGATCAGAGAATGACGTAGTAACACCGGCCGCAGCGCGGCCTTCAACCAGGGAGGGGGAAAACATGAAAGTACCGCAGGTGACCATCTACGCCAAGAGTGCCGGCGTGGAGATCGGTCCGTACGAGAAGCGCAGCGAGGGGCGTCCGCCGGAAGGACGCATCGCCCTGCGCTTCTTTCGCATGGAGAGCGGCTCGGCCGCGATCCGTTTCGTCGCCGAGCCGGCCGAAGGGTTCGAGCTCTACCGCAAGATCCACAAGGTCTTCCGCGACGGGGGGAAGGAGACGCTGAATCACCGCTTCGAGGGGAGCGAGGGGGAGGTCGTCACCCGGTTGACTCTCGATCGCTTCGAGCGGGGCGGCAAGACGGGCTACGCCTTCTCGGTGCAGCGGGGGGAGGAGGAGATCAACGTCCCGGCGAACGCCGAGCGCTTCCTGCACGCCGCCGAGTTCCTGCGCCATCTTTCTCTGGCCCAGGCCTGGGTCGAGGAGCCGGATAGGGCGACACGGGAATAGCTCAATGTAGGGCGATAACCAAAACGAGCGGGGCCGTGCGCGGCCCCGCTCGTTTTTTCGCTTCCAACCGCGCGGCTACTGGTTTACATGCCAGACATGGGGTGTTAGTATCCCCCTTGGCAAGCCATTTTGAGCCACCCGAAGCGACAAGCGGCCTCACGCAACGACGCAACGACGCGACGTAAAATCGTTTGAGTGTCAGAGCGGTTGCTTCGCCTGATCGATGCAGGAATGGCCGCCGTGGCTTTTGGACTTTCGTTGCGATCGTCGCGGCGTCGCGTGAGCAACAGCCCTTTTCAGGTTAAATCGGGGTGAAATTTTGCAAAGAGGACTGAGAATGCTGGAACGGTTGCGGCGGCGTTGCACCGCCGTCCTGAGCCGATTCCGCATCAGCGAAAATACCTTCATGGCCATCCTGGCGGTGGCCATCGGCTTTGCCTCGGGGCTCGGCAACTACGCCTTCCGGAAGCTGATCGACTTTTTTCACTGGTCGATCATCGGTCAGGGGCGCGCCATGTTCCAGATCTCCTTCGAGGATTGGAGCCTTTCCCGGCTGCTGGTTGCCCTCTTTCCTGTTGCCGGCGGACTGCTGCTGATTCCCTTTTACTATTTTTTCGCCAGGGATCTCCGCTTCGGCTTCTCCCGCTTCCTCGAGCTGGTCAACCTGAAGGGGGCCAAGGTTCCGGGGCGTACCATCTTCACCCGCGGCATTGCCAGCGCCATCACCATCGGCACCGGCGGCTCGGCGGGGCAGGAAGGGCCCATCGCCCAGATCGGCGGCGCCATCGGCAGCCAGGTCGGCCAGTCTTTCAAGATGAGCGGCGACCGGCTCAAGACGCTGGTCGCCTGCGGCGTTTCCGGCGGCGTGGCGGCCACCTTCAACGCCCCCATCGCCGGGGTCTTTTTCGCCCAGGAGATCGTGCTGCTCTCCTCATTCGAGCTTTCCAGCTTCACCTCCATCGTCATCGCCAGCGGCATGAGCACGGTCATCTCCCGCGCCCTGTTCGGCAACGCCCCGGCCTTCGCCGTCCCCCCCTACGTGCTCACCTCCGCCTGGGAACTGATCTTCTACGTCGTCCTGGGGGTCGTCGTCGGCCTGCTGGCCGCCTCCTTCATCGACCTGCATTTCCGCATCAAGGACCGCTTCGCCGCCCTTCCCCTGCACCCGCTGGCCAAGCCGGTGGCCGGTGGCGCCCTGGTGGGGGTGATCGGCATCTTCTTCCCCCAGGTCTTCGGCAACGGCTACCAGTTCATGGAGACGGTCATGCACGGCCAGGGGGTCTGGTATCTGCTGGCGGCGCTGGTGCTGTTCAAGGCCCTGGCCACCTCCATCACCCTCGGCTCCGGCATGCCGGGAGGACTCTTCGCCCCCTCCCTCTACATCGGCGCGGTGGCCGGCGGCACTCTCGGCAAGCTGCTGCAGATGTTCTTTCCCGGCATGATCGGGTCGCCCGGCGCCTATGCCCTCGTCGGCATGGGGGCCTTCCTATCCGCCGCCACCCACGCGCCGATGACCGCCATATTCCTGCTCTTCGAAATGACCGCCTCCTACGAGGTCATCATCCCGATCATGCTCACCTGCGTCATCGGCACCACCATCTGCCGCCATTTCAAGAAGGAGAGCCTGGAGACCTTCGAGCTGGCCCGGGAGGGGATCAACCTGGAGGCGGGCAAGGAGCGCAACATCATGAAGGCGCTGCGGGTCGGCGAGGTGATGGTGCACGACCCCGAGGCGATTCCCGAGAGCATGACACTACGCCAGTTCACCCGCTTCATCGCCCACACCAAGCACACCAATTTCCCCCTGGTCGGCCCGGACGGCGAACTGACCGGCATCATCTCGGTGCAGGATTTCATGGGCGTCGTCTTCGAACGCGATCTGATGGACCTGGTGGTGGTCAAGGAACTCGCCACCCTCGACGTCATCACCGTGTTCGAGGACGATGACCTCGACACCGCCATGCGCAAGATCGGCTACCGCAACATCGAGCAGCTGCCGGTGGTCGATCGGGATAACGGCAAGCGGCTGGTGGGGATCATCTCCCGGCGGGACATGGTCTCGGCCTACAACCGGGCGCTGATGGCCCGCACCCTGGCGGAAGAGACGGATTGAGAAAGGCTAACAGGTTTCGCCTCAACACGGACCTGATGCCCTCCCAAAGACAACAAAAAACAAAAAGCTATTACCACAGAGAACACTGAGAGAAGCTCGAGTCCACAGAGAAATCCATAAACCCCGATCTCTGTGCTCTCAGTTTCAAGCCTCTGTGGCCTCTGTGGTAAATGATGTGAGTTCAGCCACTTAAATGACCTTTTCAAACAGGTTTCAGGTGCAAGGACTTAAGATGAGCAATCTACTCAAGGGCCTCAACCCCTCCCAGCGCCAGGCGGTGGAGCACGGCGACGGGCCGCTGCTGATTCTTGCCGGAGCCGGTTCGGGCAAGACCCGCACCCTGACCCACCGGGTCGCCTGGCTGATCCGCGAGCGGGGGGTGGCGCCCTGGCAGATTCTGGCGGTGACCTTTACCAACAAGGCCGCCGCCGAGATGCGCGAGCGTCTGGAACGGCTGCTGGAGGGGAGCGAGCTGCCCTGGATGAGCACCTTCCATGCGGCCTGCGTGCGCATCCTGCGCCGGGAGATCGGCGTCCTCGGCTTCACCTCCGACTTCACCATCTACGACGATCAGGACCAGGAGCGGTTGCTCAAGCAAGTCCTCGCCGAGCTGGGTATCGACGAAAAAGAGATGAAGCCCCGCGCCGCGGCCGCCGCCATCGACAACGCCAAGAACCGTGGCCAATTCCCCGAAGACCTCGACCGCGGCGACTATTACGCCCAGAGGGTGGCCAAGGTCTACGCCCTTTACCAGGAGCGGCTCAAGCGGGCCAATGCTCTTGACTTCGGCGATTTGCTGCTGCAGACGGTACGCCTGTTCGAAGCACACCCCGACGTACTGGAGAAGTATCGCCAGCGCTTCCGCCATATCCTGGTCGACGAGTTCCAGGATACCAACCAGGTGCAGTACCGGATTGTCGACCTGCTCGCCGCCCGTCACCGCAACCTCTGCGTCGTCGGCGACGACGACCAGTCGATCTACGCCTGGCGGGGGGCCGAGATCGGCAACATTCTCGGTTTCGAGCGTGACTACCCCGGCTGCGTCGCCATCCGCCTCGAGCAGAACTACCGCTCCACCCAGACCATCCTCACCGCCGCCGGCGAAGTGGTGGCCCGCAACGTCGGCCGCAAGGGGAAGACCCTCTGGACGGAGAACCCGGCCGGCGAGCGCATCAGCCTCGAAGCCCTCCCCGACGACATGGAAGAGGCGCGCTTCGTCGGCAGTGAAATCGAGGCTTTGCGGCGGGCCGGACGCCACCTGCGCGACATCGCCGTCTTCTACCGCACCAATGCCCAGTCCCGCTCCATCGAAGAGGCGCTGCGCGGCCGCAACCTGCCCTATGTCATGTTCGGCGGTATCAAGTTCTACTCGCGCCTGGAGATCAAGGACATCCTCGCCTACCTGCGGGTGCTGGTGAATCCGGCCGACTCCGTCGCCGCCCGGCGCATCATCAACGTGCCGCCGCGCGGCATCGGCGCCTCCACCGTCGAGCGTATCGCCGCCTTCGAGGCGGAGGCCGGCGGTTTCTATCCGGCCTGCGCCCTGGCCCTGGAGCGGGGCGCCCTGAAGGGGGCGGCGGCGGTCAAGGTGGAGGCGTTCGTCGCCCTGCTCGAATCCTTCCGCAAGCAGCTGCTGCGGCTCCCCTATCCGCAGTTGACCGCCGAGCTGATCGAAGAGAGCGGCTACGGGCCGATGCTGCGCGAAGAGCGCACCGAAGAGGCGAAGGGCCGCCTGGAGAACCTGGAGCAGCTCCTCGCCGGCATGGAAGAGCACCGCGGCAGCGAAGGGACCCTGCAGGACTATCTGGAGCAGGTGGCCCTGATCACCGATCTCGACTCCTACGATCCGAGCCTCGACCGCGTCACTCTGATGACCCTGCACGCCGCCAAGGGGCTGGAATTCCCCGTCGTCTTCATGACCGGCATGGAAGAGGGCCTCTTCCCCCATTCCCGTACTACCGGCGCTGGCGACGAGGTAGAAGAGGAGCGCCGCCTCTGCTACGTCGGCATGACCCGCGCCATGGAGAAGCTTTACCTCACCCACGCCCGCCGCCGCCGCATCTACGGCAGCTACCAGTACAACCCCCGCAGCCGCTTCCTCGACGAGGTCCCCGTCCGCCTGCTGGCGGCTCCCGAGCCCGTCGCCCTGCACAAACCCGCCGTCCACAACCTTGCCTCGGTCTTCGAGCAACTCGCCCCTTCCCCCTTCGACATGGATGAATCCCCCTTTGAAGAGAAAGTGCGCATTGTCCCCGACGCCGAAGAAGGTCTGCGCCTCGGCTGCCGGGTACGCCACGCCAAGTTCGGCATCGGTACCGTGCGCCGCCTCGAAGGAGCCGGTGACAACCAGAAGGTGACGATCTATTTCAACACCGTCGGGGTGAAGAAGCTTCTGCTGAAATTTGCCGGGCTGGAGCCGGCGTAAGCGACCAGCTATGGCTCGATGGTGGGATAATTGAGTCGACCCGCCGGAGTTGTAGTCTTATTGAGCCAGGTTAAAGGCTGACACCTGAAATTCGCCGGTCCCGGCCGGCAGCCGGCTTACTTTCCTTGCTCGTCCAAGGAAAGTAACCAAAGGAAGGACGTTCACCTGGCGGTGGGCACTACTATCGCGCGTAATTTCGGTCCTGGCGGCCAGCGGCAAAGATGATAAGTGCAGTGCTTCCTAGAAAGGAAACAGAGGCCGTCTTTCAATCGACTTTGCTCACGATGATCCGCTGGCTCGGGATTCTCTCTGCGGGTGGGTGAATGGCTGACAGCCGGAAGCAAGCACGGCAGTTGCTTCCTCGCCACGAAGCACCGGCGGTATTATCTGCACCAATGGTCACAGGGACCACTGAGCCACTGCGACAGTAGTGCCCACCGCCAGGTGAAAGCCATTTTTTGCCTACTTTTTGTTGGCTTGGACAAAAAGTAGGGCGTCTGGCGGGACGCGACCCGCCGGTTTTGCCGTTGAACCGAACCAGAATGAAGGCTGACACCTGAACTTCGCCGGTCCTGGCCGACAGCCGGATGACTTTTTTGCAATCCAAACCTGCCGCCGGCGCCGTCCGGCTCCCATGGGAGGAATTATGACGACAAAAGTAAATTCAGTCCTGCCTTTGCTGTTCGCGCTCCTGCTGCTGGCATCTTCAGCCTGGGCCGCTGACGAACGCCGCAGCACCCTGCAGGACCAGCAGGAGGTGGCGGTCACCATTTATAACGAAGACCTCGCCCTGGTCCGGGACCAGCGCCTGGTCACGCTGGACAAGGGGGAAAACATCCTGGCCTTTCGCGAGGTGAGCGCCCGCATGCGCCCGGAGACCGCCCTGCTGCGCAGCCTGACGCAGCCGAAGGGGTTCTCCGTGGTCGAGCAGAATTTCGACTTCGACCTGCTCACCCCGCAGACGCTGCTGGAAAAGTACGTCGGCAAGCGGGTGCAGGTGGTCCGCGTCCATCCGCAGACCGGCGCCGAGACGGCCGAGGACGCCGTCGTGCTCGCCGCCAACAACGGCGTCGTCCTGAAGATCGGCGACCGCATCGAGACCGGCGTGCCGGGGCGCCTCGTCTACCCCGATGTGCCGGAGAACCTGCGGGACCGGCCGACCCTGGTCATCCAGCTGTTGAGCGGAACGGAAAAACCGCAGCAGCTGGAACTCTCCTACCTCACCGGCGGCCTCTCCTGGCGGGCCGATTACGTCGCGGAACTCGGCGCCAAGGACGACCGCCTCGATCTCTCCGGCTGGGTGACCCTGACCAACCAGAGCGGCGCCACCTACCGCAATGCCCGCCTGCAGTTGGTGGCCGGCGACGTCCACCGGGTGCGCGACGAACTGCGGCTGGCCCGCGCCGTGGCGATGGAAGAGGCGATGGTCAAGGCGGCGCCGCAGATGGCCGAGGAGTCCCTCTTCGAATACCACCTCTACACCCTCGGCCGGCCGACCACCATCGCCGAGAACCAGACCAAGCAGGTGGCGCTCCTCTCCGCCGCCGGCGTCCCGGTGAGCAAGGAGTTCCTGCTGCGCGGCAGCGACTACTACTACCGCAGTAGCGTCGGCGAGCTGGGGCAGAAGCTCAAGGTCGGCGTTTTCATCGAGTTCGAAAACCGCGAGAAGGCCGGCCTCGGCCTGCCGCTGCCCAAGGGGACCGTCCGGGTCTACAAGAAGGATGCGGCCGGCGGCTCCCAGTTCGTCGGCGAGGACACCATCGACCATACGCCGAAGAACGAGAAGATGCGCCTCAAGCTCGGCGACGCCTTCGACGTCACCGCCGACAAGAAGCAGACCGACTTCAAGAAACTCGCCGGCAGCGGACGCTACAACTACGTCTTCGAAAGCGCCTACCGCATCGAGCTGAAGAGCGCCAAGAAAGAGGCGGTGACGGTCAAGGTGCAGGAGCCGATGCCCGGGGACTGGGAGGTGCTGACCGAGAGCCATCCGCACGTCAAGGAGGCCGCCGGGACCGCCGTCTGGCAGGTGCCGGTGCCGGCCGAGGGGACGGCCGTCCTGACGTACCGGGTGCGGGTGCGGTATTGAGGGGCGTCAGCATTACGGGTGCTGCGTTTTGAAATAAAAATTTCAGACTATGTCTGGGGAAATATTGCCGTTTCGTTCGATCAATGGTGTTTTCTTAGGATTGTCGCGAGAAAATAAATTGTCCGGACTTGTAGCACAAGGTTTGTCCGGTTCATGGTTAGTCTGGGAGGACGACCATGAACCGGACGCAATTGCAACAGGAGACCCGGAAAATGCATTTCGAAGAGGTATTGAACATTTGGACCGAAGGCCGACTGACCCAGGAAGAAGCCGCCCGCATGTTGTGTGTCGGCTAGTAGCTGAGCCTGACGACCTGGCCGGGTGTCGTGACATAGACGTTCGGGAAGTTGCTTCCACCCTCTTCGCCACCCCAAGACCAGGAAATTTCCACGAAATACGGGGTTGAACCTATCGAAACCGCTATGTCGTCGACGCCGTCCCAGTTGTTGAGGGCGGATCCGGACCCCGTCGCGACCACCGGTCCACTCCAGCCGCCGCTCCGGACGATCCAATCGGCCCAATCCTCACCGGCCGGCCTGTCAGCCGGGTTCGTGTCGCTGTTGCCCCAGACCAGGCGGATGGTCCCGGTGCCGCTGGTCACGGTGAAGCTGACACTCTTCTCCGTCTCGATGTTACCCGCCCAGTCCTCGGACCAGAAGGTGAGGGTGTAGGCGATCGTCCCGCTTGTGGCAGGAATGACGACGCTTGTTCCGGATTGGATGGCACCGTCGTTGAGACGGTAGTAGGTTGTTTTCACACCCCGCGGGCTGTCATCTGTCGCAGTCAGGGTTATCGTCGCGCCCTGATTGTAGGTCGCCTGTGCGTTCGAGGTCGTCACCGGCGGAGTGTTGTCCTCAATGATGCTGAAGAACACATACTTGGGTGCCAACTCGGTGTTGCCGTACTGGTCCTTGGACCAGAACTCCAGTTCGTGCGTACCGGGAGCACTGACGAGCGCATACGAGCCGGCGGTAACTGCTCCGCCGTCCAACCGGTAGAAGGTTCGTCCGACGTCTACCTTGCCGTTCTCCGTGACCGAGAAGTCGATCCTGGCCGGCCCGTAATACTCGGCCTGGGCGTTCGAGGTCGTGACCGGCGGAGTGAGGTTTCCGGGCGCGTATGCGGCATGGCAGTTCATGCACTTGAGCTGCGTCACTGCCCAGGAAACCTGGTCATGGCAACGAATGCAGTCGTTTTGGGGATCGTAGGGATTCTCGAACGGCGAGTGGGCCGTGGTGGAATCAGCATGGAAAGTAGAATGGCAACCGCCCTGCTGACAGCCTCTCCCCCAGGTTCCCAGCGTATCGTAGGGGGTGGGGTGGCAGGTCGCGCAATCATTGCCGTGGATCGGGGGCAGATCGTTGTTGTGGCAAATGCCGCAGTCGACGAGGACATCGAAGTAGGGCGGGGTGCCGACATGCCCTGCATCATCGTGCCCGTTGTCGGGAAAGAGGGCCACCGGGCCGCTGCCGAGCGTCGCGGAGTGATTGAAATCCCCGTGGACGGCATCAAAATTGTTGCCGTGGCAGGGGGTGCAGCTTTCACTGCACTCGCTTGCAACCGATGGGGCAACCCAAATGCTGACGACCAGAAGGGTTGACAGTAACAAGGTCAGTCGGGTCAAAGTTCCTTTATGCATCATTGCCCTCCATTTATTCCTGGCCGGCACCAGCCGTTGTTGAGAACACTAAATGACCGGGTATTCCTAATGTGGATTCCTTTATGGGCCTGCTGTCTTCGCTCCGGTTCTCGAGACAAGGCTTTCAGGTGCCGGCTAGTAGCTGAGCCGGACGACCTGGCCGGGCGTCGTGACAGAGACGTTCGGGAAGACGGTTTGGTCCTCCTCGCCTTGCCAATACCATTCGATTATCACGAAATACGAGGTGGGACTTGCCTGAACGGTTATGTCATCGACGCCGTCCCAGTTGGGGCTGGCGCCGGATCCCGTCGCGACCACCGGTCCGGTCCAGCCGTCCCGCCGGACGGTCCAGGCGGCCGAGTCGTCGCCGGTCGGCAGGTGAGCCGGGTTCGTGTCGCTGTCGCCCCAGACCAGGCGGATGGTCGTGGTGCTACTGGTAACGGTGAAGTTGACACTGTTGTGCGTCTCGACGTTACCCGCCCAGTCCTCCGACCAGAAGGTCAGCGTGTAGGCGGTGGTCCCGCTCGCGGCAGGAATGACGACGCTTGTGCCGGATTGGATGGGACCGTCGTTGAGACGGTAATAGGTCCTTTTCACACCCATGGTGCCCTCGTCCGTCGCCGTCAGGGTAATCACCGCGCCCTGGTTGTAGGTAGCTTGGGCGTTCGAGGTCGTTGTCGGTGAGGTGGTGTCCGCTTCGATGGTGAAGAACACATTGTTGGGTGCCGACTCGGTTTTGCTGGACTGGTCCAACGACCAGAACTCAAGTTGATGCGGGCCGGGAGCCGTGACGGATAAGCTTTTGCCGGCGGCGGTAGGCGAATCGCCGTCAAGCCTGTAGAAGGTTCTTCCGAGGCCCACCTTTCCGTTATCCGTGATCGAGAAGTCGATCCTGGCCGGCCCGACATACACGTCCTGGGCGTTCGAGGTCGTCACCGGCGGGGTGACGTCTCCCGGAACGTAGGAGGCGTGGCAGTTCAGACAGTTGGCCTGCGGCACATTAAAACTAGTGTCGTGGCAGCGATAGCAGTCGTTTTCGGGGTCGTAGGGATTCTCGAAGGACAGGTGGGCCTTGATGGAATCCTGGTGGTAAAAGGAATGACATCCGCCCTGCTGACAACCTCTCCCCCAGGTTCCCAGCGTATTGTAGGGGGTGGGGTGGCAGGTATCGCAATCATTGCCGTGGACCGCGGGCAGATTACTGTTGTGGCAGGTGTTGCAGGCGACGAGGGCATCGAAATAAGGCTTGTCGCCGACCCACCCTCCGTCATCATGACCGGTGTCGGAGAAGAGGATCACTGTGCCGGGGCTGGGCGCCGCGGTGTGGTCCCAATTCCCGTGGACAGCCTCAAGGGAGACGTGGCAGACGCAACAATCATCTGTTTCAAATGCAACCGATGGTGCAACCCAAATGCCGACGACCAGAAGGGTCGACAGAGACAAAGCCCTAAGTAAAGTCAATATTCCTTTACGCAACATTTTTCCCTCCCCATATTCCAGTCGGTTTCAGCCGTTAATGAGAACACGAAACGGGCATGCTCTATGGTGGATTTCCTGTTAGCCCTGCGATCTTCTGGAAGGGCGGAGACGGGGACGCCTGGCTTTCCACTCATGACTCAGGGCAATTTTGGCTTTGTCATATTTGTAAATAATGAATGCCCTCTATTATGCCAGTGACGATGATACTGTCAACCAATAAAGAAATTCCATAGTTCTCTGATTCTCAGGCATTTTTTCGGATAATTACTCACAATTTTCTCACAACTATATCTTCTCTTCCCGGCGGTCATGATTGCGCTCGGGAATCTCCCCTTCCGCTATAATATTGTCAAGAATGTTGGCGTCATCATCCCTTTTGCTCGCGTGGTCGGCATGTTCAAGCCCCTTTTCGACCGGCAGGTGATTTTCCATGTCGGAACATTGGGAATCACAGGCGGATGGGTTGCCTTTGCCCCCATCAAAGAATGCCCCTTGGTCGGAAATTGCGGATCGTAAGAGGGCGCATTCAGCAAATCCGATGCGGGGGACCGGGAGGTGCGGCCGAGCGCCACCCGCACGCCAAAGAGGCCGCCGGGACCGCCGTCCTGACCTGACGGGTACGGTTGCGGTATTAACCCCTCCAGCCCATTCTGCCAAATCACCGACCTCGCAAAAAATCCCCTCAAAGCGCCACTTCCGGCCCGGCCAGCCCGGGCACCCGGACCCTGACTAACTGCCGGCCGGTGCCCTCCTCTGCGAGTAAATCGCGAAAAAACAATCACTTGCATCTTACCATCTGCCCGCCACAGGGGGCGGGGTTGCCATGCCGCGAAAACACCTGACTGGCCCTAGCGATATAACAGAACCGCGACCTGTGAACTCTTCCGGGCGCGCGGCGGGCCGTTCGCAGCCCACGCTCAGAAAAATGTGAGGTCTGCCAGGCAGAGCTTGGCGCCGAAAGAGTAAATCTGCGGCCTTGCGAGGAGTGTTAGAAAATTCTTCATGGCGTTTCATGGTCACGCAATGACGGCTTCATCTGTGGAAAACATTTTTGGCACACGCATTGCTTAATGTCAAAGTACCGACACCCCGAACCGCGAAAAAGACCGGCAAGGTCAAGAAGCTGACACGGGGGAGAAATTAGGTGTCAACCGAAAAGCGGAAGCAACCTTGAATCAACGGCAAACCCGAAAGGCAAGAAAACCAATGGACAAGGAGGTGATGGCAACACCAAGCGTAGAAGGTCAGGTCTAACCGGGTTCTCCCCTCCCGTATCCGCGGGAGAGCCGGCCCCCCTGCCACAGGGGAAACGGAGAAGGGATCGTCCACAAGCAAACAACAATGGAAACGAACGGAGGAAGTACAATGAAGAAGATGATCGCACTCGTAGCCGGCACGCTCCTCGCCCTGCCGGCCATGGCCCTCGCCTCGGGCGGCCTCATTGGTGACTGCGTCAACTGTCACACCATGCACAACAGCGAACTGGGCCAGGCCGTGGCCAAGATGGGCACTACCGGCACCATCACCCAGACCCCGATCCAGAACCTGCTGCGCCTCGACTGCATCGCCTGCCACGTGGTCGATCCCGCCGGCGCCAGCAAGATCGCCATGCTCGGCGACAGCGCGATTCCCCAGGTCATGCACGCCGACGCCACCGGCGACCTGGCCGGCGGTAACTTCGGCTATATCAACACCCTGAGCTCCAACCGCAAGGGCCACAACGTCGTCGACCTGTTCGCCGGCGGCGACACCAACGGCGGCACCTACAACACGCCCCCCGGCAAGTACCGCGCCAGCACCCACACCGGCGTGTTCACCGCCACCACTCCTTTCGACCTGTTCACCTGCGCCGGCGCCGCCGGTTGCCACGGCACCCGCTCCCAGATGCTGAGCGGCTCCACCGCCGACTGGGACGCCAACGCCGCTACCGCCAACACCTTCCAGGGCGTGAAGCGTACCGGCATCGCCTCGATCTCCGGCGCCCACCACAACAGCTTTGACGGTTCCAAGGCCGCTGCCTTGAACGCCACCAGCGAAGCCGACGCCCTCCATGACGGGCAGCGGGTCGCCGACGGCTACCGCTTCATCCCGGGCCTGAAGGGCTACGGTAACGAAGCCGCTCGCTGGCAGAACGTCAACGCCACTAGCCACAACGAGTACTACGGCGACAGCGACGGGCTTTCGGTCTCCGGCTGCGGCAACTGCCACATCGAGGGCCACGCCGGCGGCCTGAGCTCCCGCATGGCCTTCAACTCCACCCTGAAGGTGCCTGAGAACTCCATGAGCGGCTTCTGCGCCACCTGCCACGGCTCCTTCCACAGCGCTGGCGACAACAACGGCACGATCTCCAACACCGGCGGCAACGGCACCAGCAGCGCCTTCCTGCGTCACCCCTCCGACTACGTCATCAAGGAAGCCGGTGAGTACGCTGCCTACAACGCCTACGACCTGACCGCTCCGGTCGCCCGTCCGCTGGCCGGTCTTGCCGGTCCCAGCGGCCTCGTGACCGGTGGCACCGACATGGTCATGTGCCTCTCCTGCCACCAGGCGCATGCCTCCCAGTATGACGCCATGCTGCGCTTCGACTACGCAGAGCAGACCGCCGGCAACGCCGTGACCGGTCTGGGCAAAGGCTGCCTCGCCTGCCACACCGAGAAGGGCATCCTGCCTGAGAATC
>Ga0299906_10001237_pt1 | contig 22022 bp, 20 predicted proteins | sample RVTome_14_FD_200259 | JGI IMG/M metagenome (GOLD analysis project Ga0299906, IMG submission 200259) | Soil microbial communities from uranium-contaminated site in the Upper Colorado River Basin, Wyoming, United States - RVT145D125 (version 2) ...
CACCCTTCTCGAGGTCGACGAGATGGGATTCGACGAGATGGACCGGAGCATCCTCTTCACCCTCATGGACAAGTTCTCGGGCGGCCCCGTGGGCCTTTCGACGGTGGCGGCGGTGGTGGGGGAGGAGGCCGATACCATCGAGGACGTCTACGAGCCCTACTTGATTCAGATTGGATTTCTCGATCGCACCCCGCGCGGGCGAGTCGCGACCGAGCGCGCGTATCGCCACTTCGGCTTCACTCCCGCGGACCCGCAAAAACGCTTGTTTTGAAGTCCGCCGTCCGGCCATTTGACCCACAGGCGCCTCGTGCTCGATAATACATACGATTCCACCAGATCGTACGATTTGCCTGAATCGAAGGAGACAGTCAGTGAGTAAAGTCACGGTCACCGAACTGAAGGAAGACTTCCGCAAGACCACCGGTCGGGTGGAGCTCGCCGGGGAGCGCGTGATCGTGCGGCGAAATAACCGAGATGCCTTCGCCCTGATTCCGATCGACGACCTGCGCCTGCTCGAACTGGTAGAGGATAAACTTGATGCGCTGGAGGCGCTGCAGTCTCTCGACGATCCACGACCCAGTATTCCCTGGGAAGACGCCAAGAAGACCATTCGGTAAAAATTGACGTACAACGTCGAGATCCGGCCCGCGGCGCTGGAGTTCATTCAGAAGTTGAGCCCGAAGCCGCAGCGACAGATTCGTTCCAAGATCGACGGTCTCGAGAACGATCCTCGACCGGCGAACGCCGAACAGCTTAGAGGTTACGCTGATTTCTGGAGGCTACGGTCCGGAGACTACCGGATCATCTACACCATTCAAGACCAGATCCTCCTGGTAACCGTCGTTACTGTTGGGAACCGGGGCGACGTCTATGAACGTTTGCGGCGGATGCTCCGTCGGTGACCAGTCATAGCCTTCAACTCTTTTGACCCATCTCTCCGATTTCGACTACGAGCTCCCTCGAGAGCTCATCGCCCAGACGCCCGCGGCCGAGAGGGACCGCTCGCGTCTCCTGCATGTTTCTCCGGACGGAAGCGTCCGTCATCACACAGTTCGCGACCTTCCCGGACTCCTCCTGCCCGGGGATCTCCTGGTGCTGAACGACACTCGGGTCTTTCCCGCCCGTCTCGAAGGCGCGCGGGCCGGAGGAGGGCGGTCGGAGCTCCTGCTTCTGCAGCGACTCGATTCCGACCGCTGGCGCGTGCTCGTGAAGCCCGCGAGAAAGCTTCGCGAGGGATCTCGGCTTTCGTTCGGAGGCGGAAGGCTCGAGGCGGAGGTCCACGAGGTCGAGGAGGACGGAAAACGGATCGTGGGCTTCCGCTTCGAGGGCGATTGGGACGCGCTTCTCGAGGAACTGGGAACGACGCCGCTCCCTCCCTACATCGAAAGCACCAAAGACGAGCTGAAGACGAGGCTCCGGTACCAGACCGTCTACGCCCGACCCTCGGGGTCCATCGCCGCGCCGACCGCGGGGCTCCATTTCACCGAGGCGATGTTCGAAGCCTTGCGCGCCCGAGGAGTCGACCTTGCCTTCGTCACCCTTCACGTGGGTCACGCGACGTTCCAGCCGATCCGGGAGGAGGAGATCGAAACCCACCGCATGGGAGTCGAGCGGTACCTCGTTTCCGAGCAAACGCGGGAGAAGATCCGGACGGCAAGGCGCGTCGTTGCCGTCGGCACCACCACGGTTCGGGCCCTCGAGAGCGCGGCGCGCGCGGGTTTTCCTCCCGGCTGGCAGGAGACGGACCTCTTCATCACTCCCGGCTTCGAGTTCCGCGCGGTCTCTCTGCTCCTCACGAACTTCCACCTGCCGAAGAGCTCCCTTCTGATCCTCGTCTCGGCGTTCGGCGGCCGGGAGCGCGTCCTCGAGGCTTACCGCGAGGCGGTGAGGGAGCGTTATCGCTTCTACAGCTTCGGCGACGCGATGCTCCTCGATCCCGCGCGTGTGCCATAATTCCCGCCGTGGATCGAAACGCCCTCCTCGCGATCGTCGAGGAAAGCGCCCGCCTGAAGCGCGAGTTCTTCCACGCGGAGGCGGAGTCGGTGCTCGAAGCCGGCCGGATGCTGGTCCTCGCGCTTTCGTCCGGCAAGAAGGTGCTGGCCTTCGGAAACGGGGGAAGCGCCGCGGACTCGCAGCACTTCGCCGCCGAGCTCGTGAACCGGTTCCGCTTCGACCGTCCGGCACTTCCCGCGATTGCGCTCACGACCGACACCTCGATCCTCACCAGCATCGCGAACGACAGTGACTACGAGAGCGTCTTCAGCCGGCAAGTCGAAGCCCTGGGGGCTCCGGGAGACGTCGCCCTTGCGATCAGCACAAGCGGCTCCTCTCCCAACGTCCTGAAAGCCATCGAGGTCGCGCGCTCGCGCGGCCTGAAGACGCTGGGGCTCGCGGGGCGCGACGGCGGGAAGCTCGCGAAAATGGTGGACCTCTGCCTCACCGTGCCTCACCGGGAGACGGCCCGGATTCAGGAAATCCACGCGCTCTTGATTCATCTCTTCTGCGAGATGATCGACGGCGCGCTCTATCCCGAAAGCCGGCGCCGCTGATGGCCTCCCGGTACTGCGTCGCTCCTCTCGATCTTTCGAAGCTCGAGACCTACCCTCTCGCCTCCCGTAAGAGCAAAGTGTCGGCGCAGCAGATGGGAAAACCCGCGGCCGCGGGCGGAAGCTTCCGCGATTTCTGGCGGAGTCTTCCCGACATCCTGGCCGGCCGGGACCTGCGAGAGCTGGTATCGCGGATGAAGACCGCCCGGGAGAGCGAGCGCGCGATCCTCTGGGGCCTCGGGGCGCACGTGATCAAGGTCGGCCTCTCCCCGCTTCTGGTCGACCTCATGGAGCGCGGCTACGTCCAGGGTCTCGCGCTCAACGGGGCCGGCATCATCCACGATTTCGAGATGGCCCTGGTGGGAGAGACTTCGGAGGAAGTCGCTGAAGGTCTTGGCGCGGGGAAGTTCGGGATGGCGGAAGAGACCGGGTCGCTTCTGAACCGGGCCATCAACGACGGTGTGGGCGGCGGCCTCGGCCTGGGAGAAGCCGTCTCTAAGTTCTTGACCGATCTCTCTCCGCCTCACCAGAAGCTGAGTCTTCTGTCGAACGCCTATCGGCTCGCGATCCCGGTGACGGTCCACGTCGCCGTGGGAACGGACATCATTCACATGCACCCTCAGGCCTCGGGCGAGGCCATCGGCAAGGGAAGCTTGACGGACTTTCGACTCTTCGCGAGCGTGGTGAGAGAGCTCGACGGCGGCGGCGTCTACCTCAACTTCGGCTCGGCGGTTCTTCTACCCGAAGTCTTCCTCAAAGCGGTGAGCGTGGTGAGAAACCTCGGCTACGCGCTCACCGACTTCTCGACCGCAAACTTCGACTTCATCCGCCACTACCGGCCGCGGGTGAACGTGGTCGAGCGCCCGGTGACGGGCAGCGGTCGAGGGTTCGACTTCGTGGGACACCACGAGGTTCTGATGCCGCTCCTCGCGGCGGCGCTTCTCGACGCCGGCGCTTGACATCCCGTCATCCTCGGTCTTAGCCTCGTCGTCCGACCGCTGCGGGCCGGGGTGCTTCGTGATCGGAACCGCCGTATCCCATTACCAGATCCTCGAGACGTTGGGCCACGGCGGCATGGGGTCGTCTACAAGGCCCTCGATCTCAAGCTCGGCCGCTTTGTCGCCCTCAAGTTCCTGCCGAAGGAGCTCACCCCTCTCCAAGGGAACAGCGATCGCCTGAGGCGCCACCGGTTCCTGCAGGAGGCTCTTCGGCCATCGACCACCCCAACATCGCGACCCTCCACGACATCGAACAGTTACCGGGTTTGTTGAAGATCCGGAATGAGCGTGAAGCCTATCCACTCTTGAGATTTCTTGAAGGAATTCGTCTTACAGTCAAGATCGTCTAGTCGGGGGACAGTAAACTCTCTACCCTCAATTCGTTCTCTATTGAGGGAAGTGATCTCAAGCGGATAGCTGAAAGTCCCCCATATATGTTTCGGCCGAATGCGACCGGAAATCCCGCAGTATGCTTTCAGCCGAAATTCCCCGAAGTACTTCTCCCCCGTCTCTTCTAGTGTTCCGACAAGAAAGATTCCCTCACTGGCTTGCTGTGCCGTCACCTTAACCTCGAGCCGGATCCGGTTTTCCGTCCGGGTTACCAAGATGCGGTTGCCCGCCGAGCAGCAACTCAGCCAAGCAGGGCCGGCAACAGACATCCAAGCCGTTGGTAGAACTTCAGCTCCTTGCGATTCCCAGAATCTTTTCACATCCTCATTGAACTCCGCCAATGTCCGAGACTCACCCGGCGACGAAAGTAGTTCTTTGGCATACTCTGCTGGCACGCCGAAGTTGATGTTCTCGAAAGCCGGCCCCCCGTACGTTGCAATTGCAATGACCTCCCCCCGCTGGTTCAGAATGGGGCCGCCGCTGTTGCCTGGGTTTACAGCGGCATCGGTTTGAAGAATCCGATACCCGGCACGCTTCCGGTCGAGGTTCACCTCTTCCACGGGGCGAATCGCGCTCACAATCCCGGTCGTGCCGGTGTTCCTGAGCGCATCGGGACTTCCGATTACCATTACGAACTCGCCGACGCGGACCGAGTTCAACCCAGCCAGTTTAAGGTAGGGCCGATCCATAGTCGCTACCCGGAGAATCGCGAGGTCCCTTCTAGGATCGGACGCAACGACCGAGACGTTATCGTATTTTTCGCCGTTGCTGAGTTCGACCGTGATTGAACTCATCCCTTCGAGGACGTGAACGTTCGTTACTACGAGTCCATCCGAGCTTACGAAAAAGCCACTTCCGTTGCCGGTCCCCCAATCGGTTCGGGCCCATATTGTCACCACGGACGGCAGCACTGCGCGGTACAGACCCACGCTATCTACCGCTTGAGGCGCGGCGGCGCTCGGCGCTGTGGCAAGCATCGCCAAACCGATTGCTTGATGGAGTACCAATACAGTGCGATCCACGCTGCGCCGTACTTTCCGCGTGGTTGGCCGCATTGCGATCGCGAACGCGTTCACAGCTGCGTTACCCCCACCCTCCGGCGCCGTAACATACAGAAAAGGGAAAGGTGAATCAAGGAGAACGGATTATCCATACCCGTGGCCAAGCTGGCCGTCGAATTTGGGACCTCGGGATTTCTGGCTGGTGACGCCGAAGTCGTCTCACCCGTGGAGACATCCGTAAATCCTTGCCGTAAGCCGTTTAGTCGAGCCGGTGAACCAGTCCATCGTTGTTGTTCAGAAAGGAGCACAACGATAAAAACAGAAGCCGAGGAGACTTCATTCTGGGATGGGCGACAACTGAGAGAAATGTCGCGAAGGACGTGAAACGAGTCACGTCGGAGTTCGGCTCCCGGGAGATGCCAGACACTGATGGGGGAGTACCCGCAGGAAACCGGGGGCTAGTGGACACTGCGCGCGGAAGGCAGGAGGGCTTCTGGGTCGAGCTGTGCGGTGGAGAGTACCGGCCTTCCAGCGGTTGTTCATCACGCAATTTCGTGGTACACGTATTATCGTGAAGAAGCGGGCCGAGCTTCAAAACGTGACTCTTTCCCTGCCCAAACCCCTCCTGAAGCGGGCCAAAGTGATTGCAGCCGAGGAAGAAAAGTCCGTGAGCCAGCTCATGAAGGAAGCCCTCGAGGACCGGGTGCATCGACGCGGGGACTACGAGCGCGCCAAAAAACGCCATCTTCGTCTGCTCGACCGGGGGCTCGACCTGGGAACGAAGGGTGGACCCCTGGTTTCGAGGGACGAGCTCCATTCTCGACGATAAAGTCTTCCTCGACTCGAACGTGCTCGTCTACGCTCACGACGCCTCCGCGGGAGCGAAGCACGAGATCGCGAAGGCGATGGTGGGCGACCTCTGGGAGCGGCGCTCCGGAGTCCTGAGCAGTCAGGTCCTGCAGGAGTGGTTCGTCATCGTGACCGGAAAGATACAAAAGCCGATGGGCGTCTCGACCGCGCGAGGGATCGTCGAGGATCTCTTGAGCTGGGAAATGGTCGTGAACGACGGCTCCTCCGTCCTCAGAGCGGTAGACATTCACCAGCGTCTCGGCTTTTCCTTCTGGGATAGCTTGATTCTCCAAGCCGCTCTGAGGGGCGGGGCGAGTCGGTTGCTCACGGAAGACCTCAAGGACGGTCAAAAGGTGGACGGCCTTCGTATCGAAAATCCCTTCCTCGGGCTCAAGAAATCGTAAAACGGAAAAAGATCCCCAGGGACCAGGGAGTGTTTCCGTAGACGAAGTCGAGCTCGGGGTCGATGAACTGCAGGCTTCCATAAACTCCGGCGCCGACGCGAGAGCGCGAGCGGACGAGGAAGTCGAAGACGTAGCCCGCCGAGACCTTCCCCACGTCGTAGACGACGTCGTGTCTCCGATCCGCGGCGAGAAAGAGCTCGTTCTTCTCCGCCCACTCGGCGCGAGCGAAGGCGGCCTGGGCGCCGGCGAAACGGACCCCGGTCTCGAGCAGCAGCGCGTGCTGGACCGGGGAGATTCCCCGGGTGAAGTGATAGTGCACTCCCGGGGGAAGGGTCTCGGGGGGAGCCGTCAGCCGTTCCGTATTGTTCGCTCCATAGGCCACGGTCGTCTGCCAGTAGCCCCGTGCGAAAGGTCGATGGTAGGTCGCAGAGGCGGTGAATCGCACGACGTCCAGGGACGGGTGGAGACGGTCCGGCTCGTCTACCCAGGCCGCGCTGACCTGCGTCGACCAGCGCGCCGTCGGGTTGTAAGTGAGCCGGGCGGCGAACGAATCGAGGCCGAAGCCGTCGACGTCCCAGCGATCGGCGTCGGGCTCGCGGCCGTTGAAGATCGATCCGTCGAGCTTCCACTTCCCCCGGCTCTCCCAGCCGAGGGTCAGGACCCCGTGGCTGATGTGGGATCCGTCGAGCCAGTGATGAGTAATGGATGCTATCGGGTTGTCGTAGCCCGATGGGCGGTGCATGAACGCCGGCGGGCCGATCGCTGGCTCACCCACTGGAGCGAAGTAGACGAATAACCCGCTTCGCTCGTAGCGGGCGGCGATCTCCATGAAGAGATCGTGGGGGTGCTGCCGGTCGAAGAGCGGGTTTCTCCCGTCGGCGGACTCTCCCGTCTGGAGGAGCAGGGGGTATCCCCGTTCTCCCATCGTCGGCTCGAGCGACGCCATCACCCGGAATCCGAAGCGTCCATCGCCCAAAGAGCGCTCGGCGTGAAACATCGCCATGTTCGTCGAGAACGTTTCCGACTCGCCTCGCACTCCGGACTCGTCCTGGTAGACGACGTTGACAAATCCGTGAGCCATGAGCGACCAGGCCCCCGCCGTACCGTGGAGCCCCTGCATGGGGGAGGACGCGGGAAGCCAGCTCGTACCCGAGCCGGGCGCCGGCTTCCGGGAGTGCTCCTCGTGCTGCGCGGCGAGAAGGGCCGCGAAGAGGAACGCGCCCGTCAGCGCCGGCCTCCCTTCGACCGCACCTCCACCTGGAAGGCGAAGGTGAAATCGGGGGAGAAGCTCGAAAGGTCCTCGACGAGCCGCCATTCGTAGGTGAACGCTTCCGAATGGCGGTAGCGGAGCCCGAGAGCGAGCTGGATTCCCGGCTGGTTGAGATTCGAGACCTCACCCTGGACCGGAGGCCGCATGTAGTCCGCCTGGAGAACGGCGGCGAGGCGCGGCTTGAAGCGCCAGTCGGCCCCCGCCATGATGGAAAAGTAGTCCCGGGTCTCGAATCGCTCCGGGGTTCCGAGGAAGTGGTAGCTCGCGTTCAGATAGAGCCCGTACTTCGGGCCGATGCGATCGAACGCCGCTCCCAGACCGAAGTCGGTGGCGCCGCTCCCGCTGAGATTCTGCGGGTCTCCCGTCGGAAGCTTCAACGTCCCTCGGACCGCGAGCGCGCGCGAGCTTCCCTCGTACAGGGTCTTCTTCACGTTCAAGGCGACGTCGCCCACCGCCCCGAAGGAATTCATCCCCGCAAAAACCGCCTGGTCTCCGCGGCGATATTGGAAATCCACGAGCCCGTGCGGCGTCTGCCCCCGGAGGAGGTTCGGAAGCCCGAGGGCTTCGTGGAACGAGCTCACGAAGGGGTCCAGAAACCCGCCGTAGTAGACGTAGAACGGGACTTCGAACCCGACCTCGAGCCCGCGGCCGAAGCCGCGCTTCAAGGCGACGAGAGTCCGGAGGTACTCCAGATCGAATCGCAGGAACTCGTTCTCCGTCTGCTGCTCCTGGATGATGCTCGAGTAGTCGAAAACGATATCGAGATGGAGCTCGCCTTTTCCGATCGCCGCCGCGCGGTCGGGGATCATGTACACGACGAAAAGCGCGAGCGGCGTCTGGTTGCGGCTTTGGAGGGGACGGCGCCAGCTCGACTCTTCGCCGGCGTTCTCTTCGGAAGACTCCTCGGTCTGAGCCGCGGCTGCGGAGGCAGAAAGCAGCAAGGCGCAGAGCGAACCGGTGAGTGCCAGAGTTCTCATCGACTACGCGGGAACCTTCGGAGATCCTTATGATATACCGTCCGAGGAGGTCTTGTTCATGGGCGGTCGGGCCAATGGGAAACGGCGCTCGGTGGGAAGCGGCACCCCCTGGGAAGAAGAGTTTGGCTACTCGCGCGCGATACGAGTCGGCGATCACATCTACGTTTCCGGCACCACCGCCACCGGCCCCGAGGGTCCCGTGGCCGAGGGCGACCCAGAGGGCCAGGCGCGCTACGCTCTCGACAAGATCGAGAAGGCGATTCGCGCTCTCGGGGGCACTCTCGCCGACGTGGTCCGGACGCGGATCTACATCGCCCGCATCGAGGATTGGGAAGCGGTCGCGAAAGTGCACGGGGAACGGTTCGGAACGATCCGTCCCGCCAATACCCTGGTTCGGGCCGATCTCGTCGGGGAGGAATATCTCGTCGAGATCGAGGCCGAGGCGGTGGTGGGCGCGGGCCCTGAAGGAACCGCGGGGGAATGACGGACCCTTTCACCTTCAGCATCCGCCTCAACAACGATCGCCCCATCGAGGACTACGTCGCCCTCGCGCGCCGCGCCGAAGCCCTGGGGTTCGACCAGTTCTGGGTCAGCAACGATCTCTTCCTGAAGAGCGCTCCCGTCATCCTGTCGGCGGTCGCCGGGGCGACGACGCGCATTGGCATCGGGACCGCGATTCTCAACCCCTACACCATGAACCCGGCGGAGATCGGGATGCTCGCGGCGACCCTCGACGAGCTTTCCGGAAATCGCTTCCACCTCGGGCTCGCCGCCGGGGCGCGGGAGTTCATCGCGTGGGTCGGGGTGGACTACCGGACTCCTCTCGCCGCGGTGCGGGAGTCGGTCGCGGCGATCCGGCGCCTTCTCCGAGGCGAGGCGGGAGTCGAGGCGACCACCCTTCCCTGGACCAGGGACTCCTATCTGCGTTTTCGCGCGCCCCGGGTCACCCCCATCTACATCGGCGCCATGAGCCCGAAGATGCTCCGGCTTTCGGGAGAGATCGGAGACGGCGCGCTTCCGCTTCTTCTTCCACCGGAGCACTACTTCACCGTGAGGCCGATCGTCGAGGAAGGGGTGAAAGACCGCGAGCCCGGGCTCGGAGCGTTCGACCTCGCCTGCTGCATCTGGGTCTCGCTCTCGCGCGACTCGAACGCGGCGCGGCGGGCGCTGGCGGAGAAGATCGCGTATTACGGCTCCGCCCTCTCGCCCCTCATCCTGGAGCGGCTCTCCCTCACCCGCGAAGACTTCGCTATCATCGAGAGAGCGGTTACGGAGGAGCGCGACATGGACGAAGCCTCGTCGCTCGTCGACGAGAGGATGCTCCGCATCGGCGTCGTCGGGGGCGCGAAAGAAGTCATCCAGAGGCTCGAGCCGCTGGTCGCGGCGGGGGCGCGCCACCTGAGCTTCGGGCCGCCCCTCGGCCCCGATCCCCTCGAGGCGGTCGAGATTCTCGGAAGAGAAGTCCTTCCGTACTTCTCCACAAGGCGCTCGTGAGCCTCATCCGCAGCCAGATGGCGACCAGCTCCCCGGAGTACCGGGAGAACCGCGCTCTTCACCTCGCCCTCAACCAGGATCTCGAGCGAAAGCTCGAGACCATCCGCCGGGGAGGGGACGAGAAGTCCCACGCGCGGCACCGGGAGCAGGGGAAGCTCTTCGTCCGCGATCGCATCGCCCGGCTTTGCGACGAAGGCTCCCCGTTTCTCGAGATCGGAGCCTTCGCCGGGCACGAGCTCTACGAGGACCCCGTGCCCGCGGGAGGAATCGTCTGCGGCGTGGGCCTGGTGCGGGGACGCCAGTCGATGATCGTCGCCAACGACGCCACGGTGAAGGGCGGAACGTACTATCCCATCACCGTGAAGAAGCACCTCCGAGCCCAGGAGATCGCCTTCGAGAACCGGCTTCCGTGCATCTACCTCGTCGACAGCGGCGGCGCGTTTCTCCCGCTTCAGGCGGAAGTGTTTCCCGATCGCGATCACTTCGGACGCATCTTCCGGAACCAGGCGGTCCTGAGCGCCGCGCGCGTTCCCCAGCTCTCCGCGGTCATGGGGATGTGCACCGCCGGCGGGGCTTACGTCCCGGCGATGAGCGACCAGGCGGTGATCGTGAACGGAACGGGGACGATTTTTCTCGGCGGGCCGCCCCTGGTGAAAGCGGCGACGGGCGAGGACGTGACCGCCGAGGAGCTCGGAGGCGCCCGCGTCCACACCGAGCTTTCGGGAGTGGCCGATCATTTCGCCGAGGACGACGAGCACGCCCTCGAGACGCTTCGGGAGATCGTGGGACGACTGGGAAAAAGAGCGCAGGCGGACGTCCGCCTCCAGTCGCCCGAGCCGCCGACGTACGACCCCGAGGAGATCCTCGGGGTCTGGCCCAGGGACCCGAGGCGTCAAGTCGACGTGCGGGAGGTCCTCGCGCGGATCGTCGACGGGAGCCGTCTTTTCGAGTTCAAGAAACGATACGGAGCGACTCTGGTGACCGGCTTCGCTCACATCGAGGGGATCCCCGTCGCCATCCTCGCGAACAACGGAGTCCTCTTCAGCGAGAGCGCTCTCAAGGCGACTCACTTCATCGAGCTTGCTACGGCGGAGAAGTGTCCGCTCCTCTTCCTCCAGAACATCACCGGGTTCATGGTGGGCGCGGCCTATGAGCGCGGAGGCATCGCCAAGGACGGGGCGAAGATGGTGCACGCCGTCGCCACCGCCCGCGTTCCCAAGCTCACCGTCATCCTCGGCGGGAGCTTCGGCGCCGGAAACTACGGGATGTGCGGCCGCGCGTACGACCCGCGTTTCCTCTGGAGCTGGCCCACGGCCCGCATCTCGGTGATGGGAGGAGAGCAGGCGGCATCGGTTCTGGTCACGGTGAAGAGGGATCAGCTCGCGCGCAGCAACGAGGAGCTTTCGAGCGAGGATGCCGCGGCAATCGCCGATCCCATCCGCGAGAAGTACGAGCGCGAAGGGCATCCCTACTACGCCTCGGCCAGGCTCTGGGATGACGGAGTCGTCGACATGCGGAAGACGAGATCGATTCTGGGGCTCTCCCTCGCGACCGCTCTGAACGCGCCCATCCCGGAGACCAAGGTCGGCGTTTTCCGGATGTGATCCTCTCATGAGCGCGAGAACCACCACGCTTCGAATCGGCAATGCCGGAGGCTACTGGGGCGACGATCCCTACGCCCTGAGGCGCCAGGTGACGGGCCCCATCCCCCTCGACTACGTGTCGATCGATTTTCTCGCCGAGATCACCATGAGCATTCTCCAGAAGCAGTACGCCCGCGATCCCAAGGCGGGCTGGGCCCGGGACTTCGTGGCCCAGGTGGAACCGCTTCTCGAGGAAATCTTGAAGAGGCGGATCCGGATCATCACCAACGCCGGCGGGGTAAACCCCCAGGGCTGCGCCGAGGCGCTCTTCGAGGTGGCGAGACGCCGCGGGCTTCCTTTGAAGGTGGCGGTGGTGGGCGGAGACGATCTGAAGGGGCGCATCGAGGAGCTTCGAGAGCGGGGCATCTCGCTTTCCAACATGGAGACGGGGGAGGAGCTCGGCGAGTACCGGGACAAGATCCTTTCGGCGAACGCTTACTTCGGGGCGATGCCCGTGGTCGAAGCGCTGAAAGAAAGCCCCGACATCGTGCTCTCCGGCCGGGTGACGGACACCGGCATCACCCTCGCCGCGTTGATCCACGAGTTCGGCTGGAAGTCCGACGAGTACGACCGGCTCGCGCAGGGAATCGTCGCCTCCCATCTCATCGAGTGCGGGGCTCAGGCGACGGGAGGGAACTTCACCGACTGGGAGAAAGTGCCGAGCTACGTCGACGTCGGCTTTCCCATCCTGGAGTTCGAGCCGGACGGACGCTTCGTTTTGACCAAGCACCCGGGCTCCGGCGGCCTGGTGAGCCTCCAGACGGTCCGCGAGCAGTTCCTGTACGAGATGGGACATCCGCAGCTCTACATCACCCCCGATGCCATCGCCGACTTCACCACCATGACGCTCGAGAGCGACGGCGAGAACCGCGTCCGCATCCGGGGCGCCACCGGGGCTCCGCCCACGGATCTCCTCAAGGTCTCGACGGCCCTCGAGGACGGCTTCAAGTCGTCGGGGGCGCTCATCGTCTCCGGCCCCGACGCCCGCGAGAAATCGAAGCTTTTCGCGGAGATCCTCTGGCGGCGTCTCGAAGCGGAGCTCGCGCGCGAAGGTCTCGATCCCCTCGAGGCGGGCCACACCGAGCTCGTCGGAGACGACAGCACCCATCGCGCTCTCACCCCCGAGCACACGCCCACCGAGATCCTCCTCCGGCTCTCCTGCCGCGATCACGACCGGCGCAAGCTCGAGATCTTCCGAAAGCTCCTTCCGGGCCTCATCCTCAGCGGCCCCGCGGGAGTCGCGGTAACCTCCGGCGCCCCCCCGGTCTCCGAAGTGGTCCGCTACTGGCCGAGCCTGATACCGCAGGAGGCGGCCCCGGCGACGGTCGACGTCTGGATTCAGGGAGGGAGAAAGGAGCCTCCGGGGAAGCTCGTCTCGAAGACCGATCTACGGTGGCCGCTAACCGGGGGGGAAGCGAAGGCGATGCGCGGGCTCGAGGATCCGTATCCGAGGACGCTCCTTGCCGAGCTCTCTCCGTCTCCCGTCGTCGAAGTGCCTCTCCTTTCGATCGCCCATGCCCGCAGCGGCGACAAGGGAGACACGGCCAACATCGGCCTCATCGGAAGAAGCGCCCACTGCTACGTCTGGATCCGGGAGAACGTCAGCGCCGAGCGAGTGAAAGCGTGGTTCGACGGCATCGCCCGCGGCGAAGTTCACCGCTATCCCGTTCCGAACCTCTGGGCGCTGAACTTTCTGCTCGAGGAGTCTCTCGGCGGGGGAGGAACGGTGAGCCTTCACATCGACGCCCAGGGAAAAACGTACGGGCAGGCGCTTCTGCGTTGCCGTGTCCCCATTCCCATGGCGCTTCTCGACACCATCGCGCCTTCTGACCGGGCGACCTCTCGGGAGCTCGGCGCATGAAAGACCTCCCGGTCGAGCGTATCGTGACCAGGGCCTCGACGCTTCGCGTCGAGTCTCTGAGTCTCGGGGTCAAGCGCATCGTCCTCACCCGACCCGACGTCCGCAACGCACTCGACGAGACGATGATCGACGAGCTGCGGGAGGTGCTCGATCACCTCGCGACCATCCCCGACCCCGAGCAGATGCGTCTTCTCCTCGTCGCCGGGGAAGGCAAGGTGTTCTGCGCCGGCGCCGACCTCGCCTACATGAAGCGCCTCGCAGGCAAGAGCCTGGAGGAGAGCTTCGAGGACGCGAAGGGGCTCGCGAGCCTCTTCTACAAGCTCGCGGATTTCCCCACACCGGTCATCGCCATCGTCCAGGGCGCCGCGATCGGAGCTGGCCTCGGGCTCACCGTCGCGAGCGACTACGTTCTCGCCGAGGAGACAGCGGTGTTCGCGACCTCGGAGGTGCTTCTCGGGATCGTCCCCGGAGTCATCAGCCCGTATATCGTTCGAAAGATCGGGCTCGCCGCCGCCGCGCCCTTGATGTTGACCGGGCGGCGGATCCTAGCTCGCGAGGCAACGGCTTCGGGACTCGTCTCCAAAGTAGTTCCCGGCCCCGAGCTCGAGAACGCGCCCCAGGAAGTGGTCCTCGACTTCCTTGCCGCCGGTCCGGAAGCCCAGCGCCGCACGAAGGAGCTTCTCAAGCGGGCCCAGCCTCTTCCCGGGCCCGAGCTCATCGACTTCACCGCGGAGGCGATCGCGACCGCCCGCTGCTCTCCCGAGGGGAAGAAGGGGCTCGAGGCGTTCTTCTCCAAGGCGCCTCCCGCATGGGCGGCGCGGGTGGAGGCGCTGCGGAAGTCCTCCAGATGACGAGGCTTCTCATCGCGAACCGGGGGGAGATCGCTCGCCGGATTCTCCGCACCGCCCGGGCCCGCGGATATCGAGTCGCCGTGATCTCGACGCCGGAGGATCGGGACGCCCTCGTCCGCGGGGAAGCGGGCGAAGTGCTGGAGCTTGGAAGCTTCCTCGACGGCGAAGCCATCGTCGCCGCCGCGAAACGTTTCCGTGCCGACCTCCTTCATCCCGGCTACGGGTTTCTGTCGGAGAATGCGGGCTTCGCCGAGCTCACCGAGGCCGCCGGCATCCTCTTCGTCGGGCCGCGGCCGGAAACGATGAAGCTTCTCGGAGACAAGGAACGAGCGAAAGAGCTCGCGCGAACGCTCGGAGTTCCCACTCTCGAGGCGCTCGGATCTCGGGAGCTCTCCGGTCTGTCCGCGCAAGATCTCGAGAAGGCCCTCCAGGGTAAAGGACTCGAACCTCCCTACCTCGTCAAAGCGGCGGGAGGGGGCGGAGGTCGAGGGATGCGGGTGGTCGAGAAGCTCTCCGAGCTTCCCGGAGCACTCGTAAGGGCCTCGGAGGAGGCGCTCTCCGGATTCGCCGATCCCACGGTCTTCGTCGAGAAATACCTGAGGTCGCCGCGTCACGTCGAGATCCAGGTCCTGGGCGACGGCAAGGGAGGCGGGATCTTCCTCGGCGAGCGCGAATGCTCGATGCAGAGGCGCCACCAGAAGGTCATCGAGGAGGCGCCAAGTCCGGTCGTCGATTCCCGGCTGCGAGAAGCAATGGGCGGTGCCGCGCTCGCGCTCGTGCGCGAAAGCCGGTACCGCGGCGCGGGCACGGTCGAGTTCCTCCTGGACGCGGAAAGCCGCTTCCACTTCCTCGAGGTCAATACCCGGCTCCAAGTCGAGCATCCGGTGACCGAGGAGGTCTACGGCGTCGACCTCGTCGCCGCCCAGCTCGACATCGCTCTAGGGAAATGGGCTCCACCCGGAGGAGCGCCGGCTCCCTTAGGGTGGGCGATCGAAGCGCGGGTCCTCGCCGAGGATCCACGCGCGGGATTCCTCCCCACTCCCGGGCCGGTGCTGCGATACCGCGAGCCGCGAGGTCCGGGCCTCCGAGTCGATTCGGGCGTCGCCGAAGGCTCGCGGATCCATCCCGGCTTCGACTCCCTCATCGCCAAGGTGATCGGTTCCGGCGAGAGTCGGGGCGAAGCGATCGACCGCCTCGATGCGGCTCTTTCAACGATGGTTGTTCACGGGCCGAGGACCAACCTTCCGTTCCTCCAGGCGGCGCTCCGCCACCCCGACTTCCGGGCGGGGCGGATCTCGACGGACTTCCTCGGCTCTCATCTCGAGGAGCTGAACCGGCCGCTCATTCCTCCCGAGCTCGAAAGACGGCTGTCGACCCCGGGCTTCCGGGAGAATCTCTCGTTTGTCCTCCGCGGCGAGTCCGTAGCACCCGAAGGCGCTCCCGCCGCGCGCTTTCTCGAGATTGGAAACGACCATGCCCGGGTGGGAAGCCGCCACGAGGAGCGCGCGCTGCGGCTCGACTTCGATCGATCGGAAGGCGACCTCCGGATCTCGGGCCCCGACTTCCCCGAGCTGCGCGCAGTCGGGACTGTCGTGAGCCCGAAGGACATGGCGTTGACCGTCCTCGGCGAGACCCTGGTTCTCGAGGACCCTCGAGCCCGCGTCCACCGGCGTCTCCACCACGTTCCTGCGGAGGGCGAGGTGCGGGCACCGATGGCGGGGAAGGTCCTCGAGCTCAAGGTCAGAGCCGGGGATCTCGTCGAGGAGGGAGGGGTGCTTGCGGTGGTCGAATCCATGAAGATGCAGATCGAAGTGAAGGCTCCCGTAGGGGGTCGCGTCGAGAAGGTTCTCGTGAAAGAGGGAGAAGTGCTGGATGGACCCGAGCTCCTCGCCGTCATCGCCTCTTGATCCCGGAGGCCGCAAGGCCGCCTCTCTTCTCCCACTTGCGCTCGGCGCCCTTGGAGTGGTGTACGGCGACATCGGCACCAGCCCCCTCTACGCCATCCGCGAATGCTTCCACGGTCCCCACGCCATCGAGCTCTCTCCAGGGAACGTCCACGGAGTGCTTTCGATGGTCTTCTGGTCCCTTATCATCGTCATCTCCGTGAAGTACCTCTCGTTCGTGATGCGGGCCGACAACCGCGGCGAGGGGGGGATCCTGGCCCTTCTGGCCCTGGTGCGGCCGGATACGCGCGACGGCAGGTTCCGTCATCTCGCGATCGTCAGCATGGGCATCTTCGGCGCCGCTCTCCTCTACGGCGACGGGATGATAACTCCCGCCATCTCCGTCCTGAGCGCTCTCGAAGGGCTCTCGATCGCGACTCCGCTCTTCGAGCCCTATATCCTTCCCCTCACGATCGTCATCCTCGCCGGGCTCTTCCTGGTGCAGCACCGCGGCACCGCGCGGGTGGGCGCGGTGTTCGGGCCGATCATGTTGGTCTGGTTCGCGACCCTCGCCCTTCTGGGCGTCTGGTCCATCGCTCGCTATCCGCAAGTGCTTTCCTCGGTGAGCCCTCACTTCGCTTTCGAGTTCTTCCGCGAGAACGGAAGGCCCGGATTTCTGATCCTGGGGACGGTGTTCCTGGTGGTGACCGGCGGGGAAGCGCTCTATGCCGACATGGGACACTTCGGCCGGGAGCCGATTCGCCTGGCCTGGTTCTCGCTCGTGCTCCCGGCGCTCTTACTCAATTACTTCGGCCAGGGGGCGCTTTTGCTGCGCGATCCCTCCCACGCCGTGAACCCGTTCTTCCACCTGGTGCCGGACCTGGCGCTCTATCCCATGGTCGTTCTGTCCACCGCCGCGACCGTCATCGCCTCTCAAGCGGTGATCTCCGGGGCCTTCTCGCTCACCCGCCAGGCGGTGCAGCTCGGTTACGCGCCCCGGGTCGCGATCGAGCACACCTCCCACGAGGAGATCGGTCAGATCTACGTTCCGACCACGAACTGGGCGCTGATGGCGGCGACCATGGCGCTGGTGCTGGAGTTCAAGACCTCGAGCAACCTCGCCGCGGCCTACGGGGTCGCCGTCACCAGCACCATGGTGATCACCACCGCGCTCGCTTACTTCGTGGCCCGGCATCGATGGGGCTGGGGTATGCCCGCTTCGCTCCTGGTGACCGTGTCCTTCCTGGTGTTCGATCTCGCCTTTTTCGGATCGAGCCTGGTCAAGGTGCCCCACGGGGGTTGGGTCCCACTGGTCATCGCCGGAGCGATCTTCATCTTGATGACGACGTGGAAGCGGGGCCGGGAGATCTTGAAGGTCCGCCTCGAGGACGTGTCGATTCCGTTTTCAGAGTTCCTTCAGCGAATCGCATCGGAGAGGCCCCGGCGGATTCGGCACGCGGCGGTATTCATGACCGGAGACAGCGCGGGAACTCCGCCGGCTTTGCTCCACAACATGGAGCACAACGAGGTGCTCCACCAGCCTGTGGTCCTGCTTACCGTCCAGACCGTCGAAGTGCCCTACGTGCCTTCCGACGAGCGGTTGGAGGTGAGCTCGCCAGGCTCGGGCTTCCACCGGGTGATCGCCCGCTACGGTTTCATGCAGGACCCGAGTGTTCCGGAGATCATCGAGCGCCTGCGGGAGCACGGGCTCAATCTGCGGATGGAGGAGATCACCTTCTTCCTCGGCGGCGAGAACGTCGTCGCCACGCGGATGCCGGGAATGGCAATCTGGCGGGAGAAGCTCTTCGCCTTGATGACCAGAAACGCCCTTCGCGCCACCGACTTTTTCCGAATCCCTCCCTCCCGGGTCATCGAGGTGCGAATGCAGGTGGAGATTTGAGGCGGGGGCTCGCGACGAGGGCGGCGAGCGAGCCCGAGAGGGTCCCGAGGACCAGCGTGAAGAGCACCCAGAACACCAGCTGGGGAAAAAACGCGAGCCAGAAAAACCCGCGCCACAAGCCCATATGAAACTCCGGGGGCATGCCCACGTAGTCGTAGTGGGTGCCCCATCGGCCCATCATCGCGAGAAACATGATTGCGGCGACGGGGATGCGGGCCGCGAGTCCGTAGACGAGAAGGGTTCGCCCGAGAGCCGGCCACCCCCGGTACGCGAGGACCCCGGCCGGGATCATCGAGCCCCAGATGTAGAGCAGAACCTGCGGGAAGGGTAGAGGCGGCCGGTACCACATTCCGAGGAGAACGACACCGACCGCGGCGAGCGAGAAAGCCAACGAGTGGAAGAGCCTGCGCGGCGGTCCTTGTCCCTCTTCCGAGAGCTTCCAGGCGAAGTAGGCGCCGAACGGGATCGGAAGCCAGGTGATCCCGATGAGCCAGCTCCAGCCGTTCGGGGTGACGCCCTGAGTCGCCGTCGAAAACCACGCTTCCGACAATCGAAGAAGCTCCCCCGTCAGTCGAAGAAGCGTCACCCCCAGACTGATGAGCGCGGGGACGAGGATGAGCCGGGGAAGACTAGTTCGAGTCGACGGAAACATCGAGCTCTCCCGAAAGACGCCGAAAGTAAGAAGAGATACGAGCGTCGTCCGCGCCGGCTCCGAGCGCGAGCACGAGGACGATTCGAGCCTTCAAACCGTCGAGGTCTTCCGCCGACAGCACGCCCGCGCTCTTCGCGTCTTCGCCGAGCTCGACGCGGCCCCCTCCGGTGCGGGTGCTGAAGGCAACGACGACTCCTTTCTCGCGCGCTTCCGCCACCGCTTGCATCGCTTCCGGCGGGAGGTTTCCGCGCCCGAACACCTCCACCACGATGCCGCGCGCGCCCGCGGCGGCCGCCTGGCGGATGGCGCTTCCGTCGCTTCCGGCATAGAGCGTGACCAGATCCACCCGGGGCTCGACGCCCGGCGTCTCGATCGTCAGGGTGCGCGCCGGCCGGTGGTAAAGATAGACCCGTCCGGAGTCCACCTGGCCGATCAGTCCGGCCCAGGGGGAGACGAATGCGTTCAACGCGACCGCATGCGTCTTTCTGACGTCGCGGGCGGCGTGAATCTCGTCGTTGAGCGTCACCAGGACGCCGAGCTCCCTCGTCCCGGCGAGTGCGGCGATGCGGATGGCGTTCAGCAGATTGCGAGGGCCGTCGGTGTCGCTTTCCCGCGGGGGACGCTGCGCCGCCGCGAACACCACTGGTTTTCCCGCGGGGACTACCAGGTCCAGGAGAAAAGCGGTCTCTTCGAGCGAGTCGGTCCCATGGGTGATGACGATCCCGGCGAGATCGGACCGCTCCTGGAACAAGGATCGCACTCGCTGCGCCAGTCGGAACTGCAGCTCGGGGGTCATGCGCGAGCTTCCGATGTTGGAGTAATCCTCGACCGAGACCTCGGCGACGCTCGCGAGGCCCGAGACGAGCGACGCCAGATCTCCCGCTCCGAGCGCGCCCCCGCTCCCGCCGGCGATGGTGCCGCCGGTTGCGAGAAGGTGGACCTTGGGAACCGCGCTCGCGAGACAAGGGTCGAGAACGGCGATCGCTATGGCCGCGCCGATCGGGAAGAGCCTGCGCATGAACGTGATGATGATGTTAGCAGAATCGGGTGGAATCCCACATGTGGGGGAAAGGGGGACTCTCTCGATCACCGACGAGGCCCGCCTCGGCGCGGAATAATCGTTTCGTCTTCCCCCGAGGACTTCGTTTCCGTCACCGAGGGCTGTCTCGGCCGCGGAAAGGATTCCACGCATTCGGGAGGCCCATGAAAACCATTCTCGACCTGATCGGCGAGTTCGCGAGCTTGAACGACGCGAAAGTCCAACGCGGCGGAAGACTCGACCCGAACGAGGAGCGGCGTTTCGCGGAGCTGAAGGGCTTCTACGATCTCCTGATGGCGCACACCGGCCTCGCTCCGCGCCGGGTGACACGCCGCTTCACGGCGGAGGACGTGCTCACGAAGGTCACGGCCCGCGAGCGCCTCCGAGTGCCGCTCGAGACCGAGATGATCTTCTCGGTCGAGGGCGAGTTCCACGCGGGTCTCGCCGTGAACGTGAGCCGCGGAGGTCTGTTTCTTTCGGCCCGGCAACTGCTGCCCGTCGATTCCGCCGTCACCATCCATCTCTCGAGTCCCGACGCCATCGATCACGCGCTCATCGAGACCCCGGCAAAAGTGGTGTGGGTCACCGAGCGGGGAATCTCGACGTCGCTGCTTCCGCCGGGGATGGGCGTGAGCTTCGTCTCCAGGAAGGGACTGATCGAGAACTACCTCGACGCGATGGTGGTGGACTGCCTGGTTCGGCATCTCTCGGGAGTGGATGCCACCTCGCTCGCGCCGGAGTTCATCGGCCGCGAGCTCGTCGAAATCTAGTCATTTCCCGCCTGCGAGGCGGCGGAAAGGACGCCATGGGCGTCCTTTCCCGACGGAAAGAATTACGCGATCGAGGACGAGGCCCGCGCGCGGGAACCCCGGAGAATCAAGAAGTTCCACGGGGACCGAGCTGGCCCGGCTCTTGCACTCCGGTTGACCGGCGACATCCCATGAAGAGACTCCTGTCGCTCGTCACCGTTCTCGTTCTGGCGGCAGCTCCTGCCGTGAGGGGAGAGAGCCTTCTCGCCGAGGCCGATGAAGGACGCGGAGACCTGGGGGAGCTTCTTCGTCTCTCGGGATCGTTCTGGTCGCGGCTGCTCGGCGATCGACCCGAAGGGAATCCGTTCGAAAGTCTCGATCAGGGATTTCGGCGCCATGACGTCACGCCCGAGATCGGGGGCGTGGTCTCCGGTTCCGGCCTCGGCCTCGGCTTCACCCACACGGTGTGGCACGACGGCCGGAACGCCGTTCGCTGGAGCGCTCTCGGAACCACCAAGGGCTACTTCCAGCTGGCCGTCGTCCACGAGACCGTCCTCGATTCCTACTCGCGATTCCGTCTGCGAACCGGGTTTCTCCATCGCCACCTCGCTCAGGAAGACTTCTTCGGCCTCGGTCTCGAGAGCTCGCGGCTCGACCGCACGGACTACGGCCTCACCGAGACGGCCGTCGGAACCGAGCTCGACGTCGCCCTGTCTCCGACGGTGGGTCTGCGGGTCGGCGGCGACCTGCGCCTCATCGGCGCCGGCAGCGGTGAGAACCGCGCCCTCCCGTCTCCCGAGATCCGATTCGGTCCCGCGGCGATCGCGGGCTATGGAGACGACTTCGCCTACGCGACGATCGGCGCCTCTCTCTTCCGGGATACCCGCGATGAGCCTGGCTACCCTCGCCGCGGCAACCTTATCCAGGGCGATGCGAGGCAGTTCCTCGGCCTCGGCGCGGGGGATCCGGGATTCCGCCGATTCGGCATCGAGCTCCAGAACGCCCTTCCGCTTCCGGGGCACGACCACGGTCTCGTGACCCGCTTGCGTGTCGATTGGCTCGACCACGGAAGCGCGACCGAGATCCCGTTCTTCTTCACCCGGGGGCTCGGCGGGAGCCATAGCTTGAGAGGGTTCCCCCTGAATCGATTCCGGGGCGAAGATCTGGTGCTCGCGACCGTCGAGTATCGATCTGCGATCCTGCCGGGGAAGCTCGACGCCGTCGTTTTCTGGGACACGGGAGGCGCCTACCGGAGCTTCTCCGAGATGGACGACTTCGGGCTCGAGCACTCCTTCGGCGCCGGCATTCGAGTGCTGAGGCGAAACCGGATCCTCCTGAGGCTCGAGGTCGCACAGGGCTCCGAGGGCCCCCGGTTCCTCGTGAGCTTCAGCAGACCTTTCTAAGAGCGCAGGGAAGAGGGGAATTTAACGCAAAGGCGCAAAGGCGCAAAGACGCAAAGGAATCCCAATTCTTCTTTGCGCCTTTGGTGCGCCAGGTTAAGCCTGGTCAGTCTAG